>Ga0209647_1002453_pt1 | contig 15056 bp, 17 predicted proteins | sample GraSoi_2013_60cm_FD_185827 | JGI IMG/M metagenome (GOLD analysis project Ga0209647, IMG submission 185827) | Grasslands soil microbial communities from the Angelo Coastal Reserve, California, USA - Sample 9_17_2013_60cm (SPAdes) (version 2) | ecosystem: Environmental > Terrestrial > Soil >...
AGGCGAAGACGAAGCGGTCTTCTTCTTCGTCCGACTGGTCGGGAAGGTAGGTCGAATGCGCCGTCACCGCGACGCTGTATTTCTTCGCCTCCGGCATCGAAGAATGGTAGCAGAGAATCGGCGGGTTCACGGACGCGGCGCACCCGGTTTCCACGTAGAATCGCGACGCCTACACGACCTTTCCGCCGACCATGTCCGCGCCGCGCCAGCGCATCGCTCCGAGCATCCTGTCCGCGGACTTTTCGCGTCTGGGAGAAGAGGTGCGGGATGTCATCGCCGCTGGTGCGGACTTGATCCACTTCGACGTGATGGACAACCATTACGTTCCCAACCTCACCGTCGGTCCGCTGGTGTGCGAGGCGATCAAGCCGTTCGCCAAGGTGCCGATCGACGTGCACCTGATGGTGAAGCCGGTCGACCGCATCGTTCCCGATTTCGCCAGGGCGGGCGCTTCCATCATCAGCTTCCACCCGGAGGCGAGCGACCACGTCCATCGCACGCTGAGCCTGATCCGCGATAGCGGCTGCAAGGCGGGGCTGGTGTTCAATCCGGCGACGCCGCTCGACCACCTCGATCACGTGATGGACAAGGTCGACCTCATCCTGATCATGTCGGTGAACCCCGGATTCGGCGGCCAGTCGTTCATCACCGCGGCGCTCGGCAAGATCGCCGAGGCGCGCCGGCGCATCGCCTCGACCGGGCGCGACATCTGGCTCGAGGTCGACGGCGGCATCAAGGCCGACAACATCGCCGACGTGGCGCGTGCCGGGGCGGATACTTTCGTCGCGGGGTCCGCCATCTTCGGCGAGAAGGACCGCGCGGCCGCGCTCGCGCGCCTGCGCGAGGCGTTGAAGCGGGCTACAATATCTTCCTAGGCGCTCCTCTCACGGAATCCGGATTTCATGGCACTGCGCGGACCTCACTTCGATTGGCGATGGCACAGCTGGCGCTAGCGCGCTCGGCCACCCATCCCTTTTCGACCGTGAACCGTGTGGTGACTCATGACTGAAGACGAATTCCAGGCGCTCGCCCGCGCCGGCTACAACCGAATCCCGCTGGAGCTCGAGACCCTCGCCGATCTCGACACGCCGCTTTCCATCTACCTCAAGCTCGCGAATCGCCGGGACTCGTACCTTCTCGAGTCGGTGATCGGCGGGGAGCGTTTCGGCCGCTACTCGATCGTGGGACTTCCCGCCCGCGAGCGCCTCGAGGTTCGCGGAGAGCGCATGGTGCTGTCCCGCGACGGGGTTGTCGTGCGCAGCGTCGACGGCGGCGATCCGCTCGAGCACGTGGACGAATACCTGAAGTCGTTTCGCGCAGCGCCCGTCGGGCCGGCGCTGCGCTTCGCCGGCGGGCTCGTGGGTTATTTCGGCTACGACACCGTGCGCTGCATCGAGAAGCGCCTCGGCCGCAACGACAAGCCCGACCCCCTGGGACTTCCCGAGATCCGCCTGTTGCTCTCCGAAGAACTCGCGGTGGTGGACAACCTTTCGGGCAAGCTGCACCTCATCGTCTATGCCGACCCCGCCGTTTCCGGCGCGTACGCGCGCGCGATGCGCCGCCTGCAGGAGCTGCGCGGACTGCTTCGAACGCGCGCCGAGCTTCCGGCGCACTCGCGCGGGGCCCCGCAGGCCGCGCCGCGATCCAACATCGGCGAGCGCGCCTTCTACGACGCGGTCGCGCGCAGCAAGCGCTACATCACCGACGGCGACATGATGCAGGTGCAGATCTCGCAGCGCCTTTCGCAGCCATTCCCCCATTCGCCGGTCAACCTCTACCGGGCGCTGCGCTCGATCAACCCATCGCCCTACATGTTCTATTTCGATTTCGGCGATTGCCAGCTGGTGGGAGCCTCGCCGGAAATCCTGGTGCGCCGCGAGGGCGACAAGGTGACGCTGAGGCCGATCGCGGGCACGCGCAAGCGTGGCGTCACGCCCGAGAAGGACCTCGAAATGGAGCGCGAGCTGCTCGCCGACCCCAAGGAGCGCGCCGAGCACCTCATGCTGATCGACCTCGGGCGCAATGACGTCGGTCGCATCGCGCGCATCGGCTCGGTGAAAGTGACCGAGACGATGGTCGTGGAGCGCTACTCGCACGTGATGCACATGGTGTCGAACGTCGAGGGCGAGGTCGCCGCGTCGCTCACGCCGATGCAGCTGCTGCGCGCCACGTTTCCCGCGGGAACGGTGACCGGCGCGCCGAAGGTGCGCTCGATGGAGGTGATCGACGAGGTGGAGCCGGAGCGGCGCGGCGTCTACGCGGGCGCCGCCGGATACCTGGGATTCAACGGCAACATCGACCTCGCGATCGCCATCCGCACCGGCGTCGTGAAGGACGGCACGCTCCACGTCCAGGCGGCGGCGGGGATCGTCGCCGATTCCATTCCCGAGAACGAATGGCGCGAGACGCAGAGCAAGGCGCGCGCGCTCCTCGCGGCAGCCGAGCAGGTCGATGCCGGCCTCGACGCGCCGCTCGAGTGAGGATGCCGCGATGCTGCTGATGATCGACAACTACGATTCATTCACCTACAACCTGGTGCAGTACCTCGGCGAGCTGGGGCAGGAAGTCAGGGTCGTGCGCAATGACGAGATGACCGTGGACGAGGTCGGGCGCCTCGCACCGGAGCGCATCGTCCTCTCCCCGGGCCCCTGCACGCCGAACGAGGCCGGCATCTGCCTCGATCTGATCGAGCGGTTCTCCGGGCGCTTGCCGATCCTCGGCGTGTGCCTCGGGCACCAGGCGATAGGCCAGGCCTTCGGCGGCAGGATCGTGCACGCAAGAGCGCTCATGCACGGCAAGGTCTCGCGCATCCACCACGACGGCGCCGGAGTGTTCCGCGGCCTGCCGACGCCTTACGATGCGACCCGCTACCATTCCCTCGCGATCGAGCGCGCGAGCTGCCCCGCCGAGCTCGAGGTGACGGCGTGGACCGAGGACGGCGAGATCATGGGCGTGCGGCACCGCTCGCTCCCGGTCGAGGGTGTCCAGTTCCACCCGGAATCCATCCTCACCCAGCACGGCCACGCCCTGCTGCAAAACTTCCTTTCCGATTCGAGGTGACGACGATGTTCACGCCCCTGGAAGCGATCAATCGCCTGTGCGACAAGCGCGAGATCTTCTACGACGAGATGGTCGACCTGATGCGCCAGGTGATGGAGGGCAAGGTGCCGCCGGTCCAGCTTGCGGCGATCCTGATGGGCCTGCACGTGAAGACCGAATCGGTTTCCGAGATCGCCGCGGCGGCTGCGGTGATGCGGGAGTTCTCGACCAAGGTGGATGCGGTCGGGGTCGATCACCTCGTCGACACGTGCGGCACCGGCGGCGACAAGGCGCATACGTTCAACATCTCGACGGCCGCGGCGTTCGTGGCGGCGGCGGCGGGCGCGCGCGTGGCGAAGCACGGCGGGCGCTCGGTGTCGTCCCAGTCGGGCAGCGCCGATGTGCTCGAGGGCCTGGGAGTCAACCTCGCGCTCACGCCCGCGCAGGTTGCGCTTTCGATCCGCGAGGTCGGCGTCGGGTTCATGTTCGCGCCCAACCACCATCCGGCGATGAAACACGCCGCGCCCGTGCGCAAGGAGCTCGGCATGCGCACCATCCTCAACATCCTCGGCCCGCTCACCAATCCGGCGGGTGCGCCCAACCAGGTGATGGGTGTCTTCCATGCCGACTTGGTGGGCATCCAGGCGCGCGTGCTCAAGATGCTGGGAAGCCGGCACGTGCTCACTGTGCACGGGCACGAGGGCCTCGACGAGATCACGATCACGGGCCCGACGTTCGTCGCCGAGCTCAAGCACGATTTCATCACCGAATACAGCATCGATCCCAAGCAGTTCGGCTTCGACGTGGCGCCGATCGACGCGATCCAGGTGAAGGACGCGGCCGAATCGCGCGCCCGGGTGGAGGCGGTTCTCGCGGACCAGCCCGGACCCTCGCGCGACATCGTGACGCTCAACGCCGCCGCGGCGCTCTATGTCTCTGGAGTCGCGCCGAGCCTGTGGGACGGCGTGGCGCTCGCGCGCGACGCGCTCGCGACCGGGGCGGCGCGCGCCAAGCTCGACCAGCTGGTGAAGTTCACCCGCGCCTTCGCCGGGACGGCCTGACCTTGCGCGACGTGCTGAGCGAGATCCTCGCGGCCAAGCGCATCGAGGTCGAGGAAGCCCGGGCCCGTGTTGGCGTGCAGGAGATCGAAGCGCGCGCGCGCGCGGCGAGCCCGGTGCGCGGATTCGAGCGCGCGTTACGCGCGAAGGTCGCCGCCGGCAAGCCCGCGGTGATCTGCGAGATCAAGCGCGCGAGCCCGAGCCGCGGGCTGATCCGAGCCGATTTCGCGCCCGCGCGGATCGCCGCCTCCTACGAGACGCACGGCGCCGCGTGCCTTTCCGTCCTTACGGACACCAAGTACTTCGGCGGATCGAGCGATGACCTGGTCGGCGCACGAGCAGCGTGCGCGCTGCCGGTGCTGCGCAAGGACTTCATCGTCGACCGCTACCAGGTTCACGAGTCGCGAGCGTGGGGGGCGGACTGCATCCTGCTGATCGTCGATGCGGTACCCGATGTCCAGCTGCGCGAGCTGGAGCGCGATGCGCGGGAGCTGGGCCTGGACGTCCTGGTGGAATGCCACGACGAGGGGCAGCTCGAACGCGCCCTTAGGCTTGATACGGCCCTGATCGGAATCAACAACCGGGACCTCACGACCTTCGAGATCCGGCTGGAAACCACGCTCGCGTTGGTCACTCGGGTGCCCGCAGACCGTTTGCTGGTCGCGGAAAGCGGAATAGGGACCCCAGCAGACGTCGCTCGACTCGCTGAGGCGAAAGTGAGCGCATACTTAGTCGGGAGCGCGCTTATGGCTGCTGCGGACCCGGGAAGCGAGCTTTCCCGTTTGTTTTCGGGGCTCTAAAGGGGTGTTGCGAGGGAACAACAAGGGAGCCGGTTTGTTGCAGGATTGGCGAAAAACCCCTTGAGGGAACGCGAGGGCTTTGGCATCATGCGGGTGGCTTCAAAAGAATTCGGGACATTCCCACGATCGGGGGCGCTCAAGATCCCCTACGAGGTTCCCAAAGAAACAGCACAAGAAGTAATCACGGCCTCACTTCAACAAAGGAGATTCTGATGAACAAGAAGCTGATTGCCCTGGCAGTCGCTGGCGCTTGCGTTGCGCCGGCCGCCATGGCGCAGACTGCGAATCCGGTGACGCTCTACGGACGTGTGCACGTGAACGTCGAGTCCGTCGAAGCCACCGGCACGGTGCCCCTTCCGCGCCGCACGCGCGTTCAGGACGAGGCTTCACGCTTCGGGATCAGAGGTACCGAGGATTTGGGCGGCGGGCTCTCGGCTTTCTTCCAGTTGGAGACCGCGTTCTACGTCGATCAGAACGTGAACACCGGCGCGGCCAACGGTAGCACCGTCAGCCCCTTCGCGACTCGCAACAGCGCCGTCGGCCTGCAAGGCGGCTGGGGCAGCCTTCTCATCGGTCGTTGGGACACTCCCCTGAAAGTCGCCGCGAACTCGATGGATCCGTTCGGTGATGTTACGTGGGGTGGCCAGGCCATCGCCATGCTTGGCAGCGGCGCCGGCGGCGTGTCGGGCCAGTTCGACATTCGCCAGCAGAACGTGATCCAGTATTGGACGCCGAACTGGGCCGGCTTCAGCGCGCGCCTGAGCATGATGGCGAACGAAGGCAAGAACGCCGCGTCGAACCCGCGAAGCAATGGCGCAACCGTGGGCTATACGCGCGGGCCGATCTTCATCACCTACGCCTACCACGAGCTCAAGGACTACAACGCCTACAGCAATAGCGCGGCGTCGGCCACTTCGGGCACCAAGCAGTCGCTCAATGCGCTTCTCGGCACCTTCACGTTCGGCCCGGTCAAGGTCGGCGGGATCTACCACAAGATCAAGCGCACCGGCTACGCCTCGACGCCCGCGACGACGTACAACGACCAGAAGTCCTGGCTCGCGAACGTCGTCTGGACGATGGGCAGCAACCAGCTGATCTTCCAGCACCAGAACGACAAGGATGGTGGCGCGCAAAGCCTCGCGACGTCGCCTTCGTGCAAGGCTGACTCGATTGCCTGGCAGTACAACTTCAGCAAGCGCACCGCTACGTACATCCAGTACGCGAAGATCGACAACAACGATACCGGCACCTGCAACTCGGGTACGTATCCTGGGACGCTCAACTCGGCAGGCGCTCTGGGCGTCGGCGTGGTGAACCTCCCGGCCGGGCAGGACGTCAAGGCGCTGTCGTGGGGCCTGGCGATGAACTTCTGATCGCCTGATTCGACGCAAACACCAGTAAGATGAGGGCGCGGCTTTTTTGCCGCGCCCTTTTTCTTTGCGATGACGGATTCGTTTCGCGCGCCTCCAGGATTGTTCGAGCAGGTTCTCCTCTCGGCGGGCGAAGCGCTGCGAGCGTTGTCCGGCGTTTCCCCCGCGACGCGGCCTGCTCCCGGCGCAAGCCACGACACTCCGAAGTCCGACGAGGAGCGCCGCGTGTCCTCCGGCCTGATGCGCGTGAACCATTCGGGCGAGATCTGCGCGCAGGCCCTTTACAGCGGCCAGGCTTTGTTCGCTCGTGAGTCGCGCGTGCGCGAGGCGCTGCAGCTCGCCGCCGCCGAGGAGCGCGACCATCTCGCCTGGTGCCGCGAGAGGCTCGCCGAGCTCGGCTCGAGGCCGAGCCTGCTCGATCCAATCTGGTACGCGGGCTCGTTCGCGCTTGGGGTTGCATCGGGACTCGCTGGGGATCGCTGGAGCCTGGGCTTTCTCGCCGAGACCGAGGCGCAAGTTGAAAGGCACCTCGACGGCCATCTCGATCGGCTTCCCGCCGACGATCGCCGCAGCCGCGAGATCGTGACCCAGATGCGCGATGACGAGAATCGCCACGGTGCGATCGGGCGCGCGATGGGAGGCGCCGAGTTGCCGCTGCCGGTGAAGCTCGCGATGCGCGGCGTTTCCCGGGTGATGACCCGCACCGCCTATTGGGTCTGAGATTCCTCGCGAATCTCGAAGTCGATCTCGATCGCGGCCGTCTTGGCGAGCATGCTCGTCGCCGAGCAGTACTTGTCCCTGGATAGGTTCACCGCGCGTTCAACCTGCGCGTGGGCGAGGTTGCGGCCGCTCACGACATAGTGCATGCCGATGCGCGTGAAGACTTTCGGATCCTCGGCAGCACGATCGGCATCGAGCTCCACCACGCAATCCGACACCACTTGGCGGGCCTTGCGCAGGATGTGAACGACGTCGATGGCGCTGCAGGTCCCCAGGCCCATGAGGATCATCTCCATCGGGCGCGGTCCCAGGTCCTGGCCGCCGACGTCGGGGCTGGCGTCGACGACGACAGCGTGTCCGCTGCCGCTGTCGGCGACGAACGTGAGCCCTTCGAGAAGCCGGACGCGAGCTTTCATGCGTTGATCGTCGGATTGTTCGCGTCCGACTCGGGCTCACCGTCCAACCACGCCTTCGTCAGACTCCACGCCACCGCAAGCAACGCCGGACCGACGAACAAGCCGATGAACCCGAACGCGAGCGCGCCGCCGAATACGCCCAGTACGACGAGCAGCATCGAGAGGTTGCCGGCGCGGCTCATGAGGATCGGCTTCACGAAGTTGTCCACGGAGCTGATGACCGCGACGCCGTAGATCACCATGAAGATCGCCCACCCAGGCTGGTCCTGGAAGTAGAGCCACGCCGCGGCGCCGCCCCAGATGAACACCGGGCCCATGGGTACCAGGGACAGGATGAAGGTGAGGGCCGCGAGCAGGAACGCGCCCGGCACTCCCGCGACGAGGAAACCGATCAATGCCACGGCCGCCTGGGCGATCGCTGTTCCGATCAGGCCGTAGACGACGCCCTTGACGGCGTTCTGCGCGGTGACGACCAGCATGGCCCCGTGCTCGCCCGCGAGCCGCGCCATGACGCGCGTCAGGAGGCTGCCGATCCGCTCACCGTCGCGGTAGAAGAAGTAGGCGACGAAGATCGCGATGAGGACCTGGACAAGTCCTTGCCCGGCGGCCTTGCCCATTGCCAGCAGGAAAGCCTTCGCCGGATCGACGAATCGCCGCGCGAAAGCGAGCAGGTCGGCGCCGCTTTCGAGGAGCGAGCGCACATACGAGTCGAGCCACGGCCCCACGACCGGAATGTTGCGGACGAATTCAGGCAGCTCGAAGCTCGCCTTGCGGTCGAGAAGGCCGCGGACCCATTCCACCATGTCGGTCGAGTGGACGACGATGCTCTGGGCCGCGAGGGCGACCGGCACCGCGAGCGCGAGGATCAGCGCCAGCACCACTATCGCCGCCGCGAGCCAGGACCGGCCCCGGAGCCGACCTCGAAGGTGAATGAAAAACGGCCATGTCGACAGGCACAGCACGCCGGCGAAGAGGATCGCGCCCAGGAACGGCTCGAGGACGAGGAAGCACCCGAAGGCCAGCAGGGCGACCGCGACGATGCGCGCGTATTGCTCGAATCGGCTATGCGTCATGCAGGGATTCTAGCCGAGACCAGGTTTGACACAAAGTTATGATTTACCTATAATTTCGGGTTCGCAATCACCTATAACAAGCCGGCCAAAGTATCGTTCGCGCCATGCGCGGAGGCACCCAGGGCACGGCATGAAAGGAATCGAAATGAAGACGTTCTCGGCCAAGCCGGAGGAAGTCCGGCGGGACTGGTTTGTTGTCGACGCGACGAACAAGGTCCTGGGCCGCCTCGCCGCGGAGGTCTCGCGGCGCCTGCGCGGCAAGCACAAGCCCGAATTCACCCCGCACGTGGACACCGGCGACTACATCGTGGTGGTCAACGTCGAGAAGCTGCGCGTCACCGGCGCCAAGACGACCAACAAGAAGTACTACCGCCACTCGACGTATCCGGGCGGCATCTATGAGACGAACTTCGCCAAGCTGCAGGCGCGCCATCCGGATCGCGTGCTCAAGCTCGCGGTGAAGGGCATGCTGCCGAAGGGGCGGCTGGGCTACGCGATGATCAAGAAGCTCAAGATCTACTCCGGACCCGCCCATCCGCACGCAGCGCAAATGCCCAAGGCCCTCGAGATCTAAGGAGCGACGACGATGATCGGCAAGTACAACTATGGCACCGGGCGCCGCAAGAACGCGGTCGCGCGGGTATTCATCAAGCCCGGCAAGGGCGATATCAAGGTGAACGGCAAGCCCCTCGACGTGTTCTTCTCGCGCGAGACCGGCCGCATGATCGTTCGCCAGCCGCTGGAGCTCACCAATCACGGCCAGACGTTCGACATCAAGGTCAACGTCTTCGGCGGTGGAGAGTCGGGCCAGGCGGGCGCGGTGCGCCACGGCATTACGCGTGCGCTCATCGAATACGATCCCACGCTCAAGCCCGCCCTCTCGAAGGCGGGGCTCGTGACGCGCGACGCGCGCGAAGTCGAGCGCAAGAAGGTGGGCCTGCACAAGGCGCGACGCCGCAAGCAGTTCTCGAAACGCTGAGGCGGGAGAACGCTGTTCGGCATTGCCGTGCACGTACAAAGCCGCTCGCCAAGCGGCTTTGTCGTTCCGGGGGGGCGTTGCCGCGCGCGCTTTGCGCGGCCCTGGAAGGAAGGATCGGATGATCAAGATCGGAGTCGTCGGAGGGACGGGCTACACGGGCGTGGAGCTGTTGCGCCTGCTCGCCGCCCATCCGCACGCGCAGGTCGTGGCGATCACCTCGCGGGGCGAGGCCGGCGTCAAGGTGGGCGACTACTTTCCGTCGCTGCGCGGGCGCTTCGATCTCGCCTTCTCGGACCCGGCTTCGGCGCCCCTGAAGGGGTGCGATTGCGTCTTCTTCGCCACGCCCAACGGCGTCGCGATGGGGCAGGCGCGCGCGTTGCTCGGCGCCGGAGCGAAGGTCATCGACCTTTCGGCGGACTTCCGTCTCAAGGACCAGGCGGTCTGGGAGAAGTGGTACAAGGTTCCGCACGCCGCACCGGAGCTCTTCAGCGAGGCGGTCTACGGACTCCCTGAGGCCAATCGCGAGCGCATTCGCAAGGCCCGACTCGTTGCCAATCCCGGCTGCTACGCGACCGCGGTGCAGCTTGCGCTCCTGCCTTTGGTTGAGACCGGCTTCGTCGATTGCTCCACGCTCATCGCCGATGCCAAGTCGGGCGTGAGCGGCGCCGGACGCAAGGCCGAGGCCGATCTCCTCTTTGCCGAGGCGAGCGACAATTTCAAGGCGTACGCAGTGAAGGGACACCGCCACCATCCCGAAATCGTCGAGAGTCTCACGAGCCTCGAGACCTTCACGGGTAAGCGGCTCGGCCTCACCTTCGTGCCCCACCTCGTTCCCATGGTCCGCGGGATCCTCGCGACGGTGTATGCGCGTATCACCTCGGAGGCGGATTTCCAGCAGCTCTTCGAGAAGCGTTACGCGAACGAGCCCTTCGTCGACGTCCTGCCTCCGGGCTCACAGCCCGAGACGCGCTGGGTGCGTGGTACGAACCAGTGCCGGATCGCCATCCACCGCCCGTTCGACGCCGGCACGCTCGTCGTGCTGGCGGTCGAGGACAATCTGGTGAAGGGCGCCGCCGGACAGGCGATCCAGAACATGAATCTCATGTTCGGACTCCCCGAAACCGAGGGCCTCGGGCAGGTCGCGGTCGTTCCCTGATGAGGGGCCTCGCGCGGCGCATCCGCAGCAGCTTCGGGATCGGGTCGTCCCGGATGGCGATCCGCTCGCAGATGGCGTGGTACTGGCGCTGGCTCGTCACCATCCTGATGATGGCGGTCGTCGCGGGAGTGGTGTGGTGGCTGGTCCAGAACAGCTATCGCATCACGGGCTTCGACATCGAGGAAGTGAAGCGCCAGATCGCCTCCCTCACCGAGGAGAACCACACCCTCAAGGCCGACCTCGAGGCGAGCAAGAGCGCGGTCGTCGAGCGCGATCGGCAGCTGCAGATCGATCGGGCCTCGCAAGGCGAGCTCGCGCGCACGGTGGGGCAGTTGCAGGAGGAGAATGCGGCGCTGAAGGAAGACCTCGGGTTCCTGCGCAACATCATGTCGTCCGGCGCGACTCCCGAGGGCATCGGCGTCTCGAACCTGAAGGTCGAGCGCGACGGCAAGGGCAACGAGTATCGCTACCGGATGCTCCTCACGCAGGGCGGACAGCGCAAGCAGGACTTCAAGGGCAGGGTCCAGATCGTGGCGCGGGTCGCGAACGGCGCGAACCTCTCCTCGCTCACCTTCCCCGACCCCGCGGCGGGCGAATCCGCCGGGAGCTTCGAGTTCCGCTTCTACCAGAAGGTCGAGGGGCGATTCGCCATTCCGGAGGGAAGCATCCTCAAGGGCGTGGACGTGCGCGTTTTGGCGCTGCCGGGGGGACAGGTTAAACTGTCCAGGACTATCAATCAGCTGTAGGAGGCCCCATGTTCGGAAAGTCCAACAAGCCGAGCCCCATCGACAGCCTCATCGGCACAGGGACGACGATCGTAGGCGACATCGCGTTCACCGGCGGATTGCGCGTCGACGGGCACGTCAAGGGCAACGTGAAAGCGACGGGAAGCAAGCCGGGAACGCTCGTGATCTCCGAACTGGCGAAGGTTGAAGGCGAAATCGACGTGGCCCACATCGTGGTCAACGGCACCATCGCAGGACCGATCCGCGCGTCGGAGTATGTCGAACTCCTCCCGAAGGCGCGTGTCACAGGTAACGTCTCGTACAAATCGATCGAGATTCACGTCGGCGCGATCGTGATGGGGCAACTGGTATACGAGAGCCCGCAGAAGAGCGACAAGGTGATCGAGCTCAAGCCCCATTCCGGCAATTCCGACTGAAGACACTGGAGAACCACATGAACGACATGACCACGGCGATGCCCGACCCGCTTATCTTCACCGATAGCGCCGCAAGCAAGGTCAAGGCTTTGATCGAGGAAGAGGGCAACGAGGAGCTCAAGCTTCGTGTGTTCGTCACGGGCGGCGGCTGCTCCGGCCTGCAATACGGCTTCACCTTCGACGAGGTCGCCAACGAAGACGACACGGTGATGCAGAAGAACGGTGTGAGCCTCCTCATCGACCCGATGAGCTATCAATACCTGATCGGCGCGGAAATCGACTACACCGAGGGCCTTGAAGGCGCGCAGTTCGTGATCAAGAATCCGAACGCGACCTCGACCTGCGGTTGCGGATCGTCGTTCACCGCCTGATTGCGCGGCCACCGGACCCAGGAGGGGGAGCCGCGGCTCCCCCTCTTCACTTTCAAGCCGCGACTATTCGAATCGCCCCGAGGAAGTCGCGCCGACCAGCTCGAGCGTGCCGCGGGCTTCGTCGGCCACGCGGACGAACTGTGGCCGCAGGCGCGCCGGGACCGGTTCGGCCTTGGGGAGGGCGACGCGAAGCGGATCCTGGTGCATGCCGGCCATCTTGAATTCATAGTGAAGATGCGGCCCCGTGGCATAGCCGGTGCTGCCCACGTAGCCGATCGGCTCGCCTTGCCTGACGCGGGACCCGGCGCGCACTCCGCGCGGGAATCCGGAAAGGTGCGCGTAGAGCGTGGTAATGCCGCTTCCATGCCTTATCTCGACCGCGTTTCCATAGCCGCCGCGCGCTCCCACCGCGACCACGTTACCATCGGCGGTCGCCAGCACCCGCGTTCCCTTCGGCGCGGCGAAGTCGACGCCCGTGTGCGCGCGCCAGTTGTTGAATATGGGATGGAAGCGGGCGCCGAATCCGGAGCTCACGCGCGAGAATTCCACCGGCGAGCGCAGGAATGCCTTGGCGCGATTCGAACCGTCGAGCGAGTAGTACCCATCGGTACCCTCGTCGTCCCGGAACAGCACTGCGTTGTACACGCGGCCGTTGTTGACGAATTGGGCGGCCAGGATGCGGCCGGGCGCCACCAGCTCGCCCGAGTCGTACACCATCTCGTAGACGACGGAAAATCGATCGCCGCCGCGAAGGTCGGTGTGGAAGTCGATGTCCGTGGCGAACACGCGCGCGAGCTGCATCGCGATCATGTCGGGAATGCCCGCCGCGTCGGTCGCGGCGAAGAGCGACGAACGAATCGCCGTGCTCTTGTAGACGAGCCGGGGCGCTTGCGTGATGACGCGATTGCGCGCCTGGAAGCCGTCGGCAGTCCGGGTCACCTCGAGCAGCGAGGAAGATCCCATGAAATAGCGCAGAGCGAGCAGCTCGCCCTCGTCGCCGGTTTCGGCCTGGAGCATTCGGCCGGGAACGAGCTGTCGGAATATCGTGCGTCCCACCGCGTCGGATTTCAGGAATCCGAGTGCCCGCGTGTCGGATACGCCGAGTCTGGCAAGCAGCGCGGCGACGGTATCGCCTCGCAGCACGCGCTCTTGCGTGACGTAACGTTGGGGAGCGGCGGAAGAAGGCGCCGGTTCTCCCAACGCCACGGGCTCGCGGACCAGTGTGGTGATCGTATCGTCCGTCGGGGTTCGCGGCGCGATGCCGAAAGCGGTAAGGACGGTCAACGCGGGAACGACGAGCAGCGCGAAGCCGAGCGCGATGCGGCGAATGAGGCCGAGCGCCGGGGTGTGCTGCGCTAAACTGTCGCCCTTTTGAGCGGTCACGGCTTCCACTTCGAAATCGAACCGCACGAGCATACCAGATCGCCGCGTTATTCTGCAAAAACCGGAATCAAATCAATGACTCAGAAGGAAACCCTCGAGATCATCCGACGCGGCGTCGACGAGGTCATTGTCGAGGGCGACCTGGTGAGGAAGCTCGCCAAGGGCAAGCCCTTGCGCGTGAAGGCGGGATTTGATCCCACCGCGCCGGATCTGCACCTCGGGCACACCGTCGTGCTCAACAAGATGCGCCAGTTCCAGGACCTGGGGCACCACGTGATGTTCCTGATCGGCGATTTCACCGGAATGATCGGCGATCCCAGCGGCCGCAACGTGACGCGACCGCCGTTGACGCCTGAGCAGATTTCGCAGAACGCGGACACCTACAAGGCGCAGGTGTTCAAGGTGCTCGATCCGGCCAAGACCGAGATCATGTTCAACTCGACGTGGAGCGAGCAGCTCGGGGCTTCGGGGGTGGTGAAGCTCGCCGGAACGTACACGGTGGCGCGCCTGCTGGAGCGCGACGACTTCGCCAAGCGCTTCGCCGAGCAGCGTCCGATCTCATTGCACGAGTTCCTCTATCCGCTCATGCAGGGATACGACTCCGTCGCCATGAAGGCGGACGTCGAGCTCGGCGGCACCGACCAGAAGTTCAACCTGCTGGTGGGACGGGAGCTGCAGAAGCACTTCAACCAGGAGCCCCAGGTCATCATGACCATGCCCCTGCTCGAAGGCATCGACGGGGGCGACAAGATGTCGAAATCCCTCGGCAACTACGTCGGGATCCACGATGCGCCGGGCGAGATGTTCGGAAAGCTGATGAAGATCTCGGACGAGCTGATGTGGCGCTATATCGAGCTGCTTTCGTTCGAGTCGATCGCCACGGTGAATCGCTGGAAGGCGGAGATTGCCGCGGGGGGCAATCCGCGGGACGTGAAGGTTGGATTTGCACAGGAGATCGTCGCGCGCTTCCACGACCGCGAGAAGGCCCGCGCGGCACTCGAGGACTTCGAGGCGCGCTTCCGCCATGGAGGCGTTCCCACCGACCTGGTCGAACAAGTGATCGAGGTCCCGGCCGAGGGAATTCTCATCGTGCAGCTGCTCAAGTCCGCCGGCCTGTGTCCCAGCGCTTCCGACGCGTTGCGAATGATCGAGCAGGGCGGAGTCCGCGTGAACGGAGACAAGGTGAGCGACAAGAATCTGAGGCTCGTCGCGGGCGAAACCCACGTGCTCCAGGTCGGCAAGAGGAAATTCGCCAAGGTCGCGCTGCGCAAGGCCGGGTAACCCCCCTATTTCTCGGGGATCCTGTTGACCCCGTTTGCGCAAACCGCGTATAATCGGCGGTTCCGCTGATCGAATGCGTAGGGAGCTTTTCAGGTCCCTGTCGTTACGCTTTCGGCCAGCGTCGCTCTTTAACAAGTTACAGCCGATAGAGGTGGGTGCTGGGTGCGTAGCCGAAGCTTCGCAAGAGGCGGAGGCGAAAGTACTGCAGTGCTCACTTTGGATCCAAGTGATTCAAGTGAGTTTTTAGC
>Ga0209647_1002454_pt1 | contig 15056 bp, 14 predicted proteins | sample GraSoi_2013_60cm_FD_185827 | JGI IMG/M metagenome (GOLD analysis project Ga0209647, IMG submission 185827) | Grasslands soil microbial communities from the Angelo Coastal Reserve, California, USA - Sample 9_17_2013_60cm (SPAdes) (version 2) | ecosystem: Environmental > Terrestrial > Soil >...
AGTCGTCTCGCGAGCCGAGACCTGCGGTGCGGCCAAAATAATCGATGGCCAGGGCCGTGATACCTACCTCGGCAAAGCGCAATGCTAGCTCTTTGTAGAATTTGTGCACCCCCCGTACATCTGGATATATCAGAACCTGCGCCCCTGTGGGGCTTCCGGGGCGAGCGATGTAGGCGGCAAAACGGTTTCCGTCTGCTGCTGCCAGAACAATGTCTTCTCCGTGGGCGGTGCCGGCCGCTCCCGGTGGAGTCGGAGGTATGGCGTTGTCGTCATAGCACATAGTGTTTGAATCTGCCTTTCAAAATACTTTCTCAACGTGCAGACACTTGTTGGCAAATATCTGCACAACGCTATAGAATCCTCTGTCATTATATATCATAAGATCGCTTTCCTCCCACCTCTTCCTCCTAAGCTCGCTTCTCTCCTCATTTCGCGTCCTACCCAATCTGCTATCCAGCATCAGTCAGAGGATATTGTATTACTCGGCCCTTGAGTATTAACGAAACGAAAAACCACGCGAAGGAATGTTGATCAGATGACAGCGCGCTTGGGCTTTCTCAATCCTGACCGAGAGGTGTACATGTTTTCATTCCATCGAAACAAAACATGTACAAGAAGTGGGAGTTCAACTGACTTACGCGAACGTGAATGACTGTAACATCGGTTGGAAGGTCGTACTCTCCATCTGGTCAAAATCTTTGGTTGGCGCGCTGAACTGGATGATGTACATTTTGGTGTTCGCATCATGTGCCGGACGATTGATGGCCAGAGCGATGACCTTGCTCGACAGTGGCTGACCGCTGTATGTCAGCAAATCACCAATCGCCCCAATCTGATCCCAGGTCTCTCCCCCAAGCGTCGTGGTAGGTGCAATATCAACTTGTTGATAGTGAGGTTTCGCCTGCATGGACTGCAGTCGAGGATCGAGAGCAACGGAAGTCGCAGTGTTTGCATTGGGATTAGGTGTGACTGTCACAATGAACTCGATGGTGCGTGTCGGATCGATGAAGATGACAGAGGCAGCGGACGAGGACGCCTTGTCGATGGTCCATCCTGTTGGATAGCCAATGGTAAAACCGTTGCGGGTATAGGTGGTCAGATGGGCGGCAGGTGCAGAGTTGGGCTGAGTAGTCGCAGGCGTATTACCACTCGTCGTGCTTGGTGCAGTTCCGGTACTTCCACCTCCCAAGCTGCAAGCAGTCAGCAAGAGCACCAGAAAGAGGCTACATAGGCTCAAGACGAGCCTGGAACGTAAAAAAAGGACGGCAAGCGGTGATCGTGTGTGTGATACATGGTGATTTCTCCGTTCCTCTAGAAAGTAAGAGGTGTTGATACAACTTTTTATATGAGAAGCAATACGTTATGGTGAGCAGGCTGATTGCGCCTGCTCTTTGTGAGACCAATGGAATGGCGCTCCCCGGGTTCGGGGCCACGCCATACGAGACGATACGGTCGTTTGACAAGAGTGCAATCGCGTCTGATTACTTCTTCTCTGTGAACAGTGTAGTCGAAAAGCCTGGCTTTGCCACGGGGGAAAGTACCTGGATCGAGAGGTGGATGGTACGTAGATTGCCGGAGGAAGTGCTCTAAGGACACCTCGCTCTAGTGTAATATTGGTTTATATTAACGTTACCTCAAGCGTTACCTCAAGCCATTTTACGCTATGCCGCTACGATATCTCGTGAACTCTGTCCAACACACCTTACGTCTCAAGGGCTTAGGATGAGGCAGGCGGCAATATCTCAATACCGTAGCGCTTCCCAGCTCTCATAATCTTTTCGATATCGGGTGGCTGCGTCGAAATTGGCTCTGATGCATCGGCTGTCGGTTCCCCGATCTCAGCAAAGAACCCCTCATGATTTCCCGCTGGCAGAGTGATCACCAGTAGACGCCCTTCTTCCGCGCTACTGTTAAAGTACCTGTGCGGCTTTTGCCCGGAGACAAAGGCAAATTCACCAGGACCCAGGTCCAGCTGCTGCTCCTCAATTTGCAATCGAAATGTTCCTTCGAGGGCGAGAAAAGCTTCGTCGTCACTATGTCGGTGGAATGGAATGCCCTGCTGTGGTGCCACTCGACCCTCGAACAGGGAAAAGGCACCGCCGGTGTCGGCTGCGACAGCCAGAAATGTCACGATGGTGGCGGGAATCTGGAAGGATTGCCCCTTCTTGGGAGATTCGGTCTGCATGATACGTTGTTTCCTTTCTCTGAATACTGCTCTTTCTCCTGCATGGAGCACACGACGTTTGTACGTGTTCTCTTGGATGTGCAAGCAGGGAGGAGTATTACTATGGTGCCAACGAAGCTGCTGGTAGGCCAGTCAGGTGGTTTTGTTGTGGTCATCGCTGGCAACTGGTGTGCTTCACCCTCAAAGCATAGACGGAAGAGTGAAAAGAAGCAATCCCAGAAATCTGGGATTGCTTTAATAGCTCATCGTGCGTATACTTGTGTTAGGAAGGAGCACTGTGAAAAGAGAAGCAGTAGAGGAACGGACGAGCCTGGAGATTATTCGGCTCTGTCATAGCACACTTGACTCTCAAACGTTGCGCGTCGAACTGCTCAAACGCCTGCAAACGGTACTTCCGTTCGATTCTACCTTTTTTTCCACCACTGATCCGTCAACACAGCTCTTCACGAGCTTGGTGACCGACGATACTCCCACCTGGGCGATGCTCAAATTCCTTGAGAATGAGTTCTTCCAGGATGATTTCAACCAATTTCACACGCTCCTCAAGAATCGTCAGTCGATTGGAGTGCTCAGCGAGCAAACACAGCATCAACTCCAGCGGAGCCAACGCTATCGAGACATCCTCGAGCCACTGGCTTTGGGAGATGAGATGCGTGCCGTCTTTGTCATGAATGCTGCCTGTTGGGGAACGCTGTGCTTGCACCGGGAACGAGGTGCTCCTGAGTATACGGCTACCGAGGCCGCATTCCTCGCTCGGCTCACTCCGCACATCGCCGAAGGACTGCGCAAAGCCCTGCTGCTGGCCAATACCTCTACGACAACCGCACCGGATGGGCCTGGAATACTCATCCTGTCGGAAGAGTATTCGGTCGTGACAATGAATGCAGTCGCTGCGTATTGGCTGGCGGAACTGACCGAGGCGGAGAGAGGAGACAAACAGGCACTTCCTCACATGGTCAAGACTGTTGTGACTCGTCTTCAGATGATTGAGCGTGGGACGGCTGGGCCTTCTCCTGTCACGCCGAAACTCAGTCTGCACACGCCCTCTGGTCGCTGGCTGATGCTCTACGCATCACGACTGAGCAATCCAGGAGGTCACGGGCAGATTGCCGTCCTGTTCGAGGCGGCACAACCAGCAGAACTCGCTCCGCTCCTGTTGCAGGCCTATCACCTGACGAAGCGTGAAGGGGAGGTCACACAGCTCGTTTTGCGCGGGCGGTCGACAAAAGAGATGGCTGCCACCATGCAGATCTCATTGGACACCGTGCAGGACCATCTCAAAGCGGTCTTTGAGAAAGTCAATGTGTCCAGTCGAAGAGAGCTTGCTGGGAGTATCTTTGCACAGCAGTACCAACCACACTTCCAGGCAGGTGCTCCTCTGGATACCTCTGGGCGTCTCACCTCCTTGGACTCTCCCTCATTCAAGGACACTATTGCCTTGTCCTAGACGTTGGGTGAAACACCGTCCTGGCGGTGTACAGGTGTACAAGCATCTCTCTTTTTAGAACAAACGTGTACTCTGATACATTTTTACCTGTATCCTGACCCTACCTCTCGTATCTTCGCTTGCAGGACAAGACATATCGAGTTGCCTTCAATGGCCCCATTTTGATCGAATCCTTGCATTACCCCTCTACCTGTCTGAGACATGGTTCTCCCTCCTTGATAGTCGGTTTGATATTCTGATTAAGCGCGAAGAAATTGTGCGGATCATACCTGTTCTTGAGGGCAACTAGCCGTTCGTAGTTAGCCCCGTAGGCGGCTCGCACCCGTCCCTCCCCTTCATTGCCCAGGAAGTTGACATAGACTCCGCTGCTGGCAAAGGGCTCCATGGCCCTCCAGCATGCACGGGTCCACCCTATGTGCTGGTCTGTCTGACTCGCTTCGCTGTCATCCCACGCGGCCACAATGCAGATCACATAGGACTCTTCCCGCAGCGCAAAGGCAGTCTCGGTCGGGCCGACCCGGCATGCAGCACCGTGGACATGCTGAATCAGCACGTGCGACCATGGCGAGGTGCAGGTTGAGCCGTACGCCACTATTGCCTCGATAGCTTCGTCGCTGAGGTCTGAGAGGGTACTTGCTTTCTCGTAGTAGGAACGTCCCGCCGGTGCTCCCAGGTTGGCCCGCGTGATCATTTTGAGGTAGGACCTCGGGCGGACCAGATCGGCAATGGGTGTGCCAAACCTCCGCAGCGGCGAAACTGCGCGTTCACCTTCCTCGGGGGAACCACAGTAGCAGAGGCTGATGGCAATCGCAGGGAGACCACCTGGTGTGGTCATCAGAGAGGCATAGACGGTCAGTTCATCGGGAGCGCTGCGGGCGTACTCCCGGTAGAAGCGCAGCACCTCCCGCGCACACTCCACCGGATACACGACCTTGCCCGCCAGCACCGGGCCGACGGGGTGCAGTTGGAGCTCGAAGGCAGTCACGATGCCGAAGTTGCCGCCTCCACCTCGCACGCCCCAGAACAGGTCGGGGTGTTCGCTGGCACTGGCCTTGAGTAGCTGCCCGTCGGCAGTGACGAGGTCCACCGCCAACAGATTGTCGATGGTCAGGCCATACTTGCCCATGAACCAGCCCAGACCCCCACCCAGGGTCAGGCCCGCCAGACCAGTCCCGCCCACGGTGCCGGTGGTCGTGGCGAGTCCGTAGGTCTGGGTTGCCTGCACGAACTCGCTCAGTGTGAGACCAGCTTGAGCCCAGGCCGTCTGCTGCCCTGGATCGATCCAGATGCCTTTCATGCGCGAGAGATCGATGACCATACCACCATCGCAGACGGAACTGCCACTGATGCTGTGCCCACCCCCTCGCACGGCCACGAGCAGATGGTAATCGCGAGCGAACTGGACAGCAGAGACCACATCGGCCACGTCAGAGCAGTACACGATCACAGCCGGGTATTTTTCAATCATCCCGTTCCAGACCGTGCGGCTGGCGTCATAGCTACGGTCGTTCGGGCCGATCAGTTCGCCATGCAGATGGGCTTTGAGGTCCTGCAAGGGAGCCGACTTCGACGCTTGCTCAATCATACCTGTCTCTCCTCGATGGGGTGCTATGCTTCTTGTGTGTGAGTGGGAAGACTTCTAGGGGACAGTATGTGTAGAACTAAGGATGATCGGGGATCGCGCCGAGCTGCTGCAACATGCTCAATCCATCAAACAACCCGCGGAACTCGGCGATCTTGCCGGAGGCGACGCGGTAGAACACGAAACCGGGCACCGTTACCTGCCTGCCAGTCGGCGCTATCCCCTGGAACTCACCCTGATGGGTACCCCGCCCTGTCCAGCGCTCGGCGACGTGGTCCTCTTCGGCGATCAACTCTTCCGGAGTAGAATACCAGTCGGGGAACGCGCTACGCAAGCTCACAGCGAACGCTTTGAAGCTCTCCTTGTTCACCTGTCCTCTTCCAGGAAGAAAGATCGTCGCATCGACAGTCATCAGTTCATCTGCGGCTGCCGTGTTCCCTCGGTTCCAAAACTCCTCGACAAAATGGCGCACGAATGCTTTGTTTTCTTCAACTGACATGGGATGTTCTCCTTTGCTTTTTCTCTTCACCTGTGGAACCAACTCCACTGCCTGAAGCATACCGGAAGTAGAGCCAAGGAACCATCCCAGATTTCTGGGATGGTTCTCCCCACCTGCAGCGTGTATAATAGGCGGTGAGAGGAAATCGTGAACAGGAGAACAGAGCAGGCGGGAGCATTACGATGCAGCAGCAAAGCGCAGAACGGGTCAGACGCGAGATCATCCGGCTGTGCCATGCCGGGCTCAACTCGCGCACGCTGCGGATCGAAATACTCAAGCGGCTTCGAATCGTCATTCCCATCGATGTGTCCTTTTTCACCACTGCCGATCCGGCGACGCTGCTCTTCACAGGGGCGGTAGTTGACGAGATCCTGGAGCGCGCCACTCCCCAGTTCATCGAGAACGAGTTCTTGCACGATGATGTCAACAAATTCTCCTGGCTTGCCAGAAGTGCCACGCCGGTCGGAGGTCTGATCCAGGCTACCCGGCGGGAGCTGGAGCAGAGCCCACGCTATCGGGAGATCCTGGCTCCGCTCGCTTTAGGAGACGAGCTGCGCGCGGCACTGATCACCAGCGGTGCCTGCTGGGGCTTCCTGTGTTTGCACCGTGACCGGTCGAGCCCGCAGTTCACGCCCGCCGAGATCGCTTTCATCGGTCGGCTGACGCCGCACATGGCGGAGGGATTGCGTAAAGCCCTGCTGCTCGGAAGCACGACAGGATCGAAGGCCCCTGACGAGCCGGGGTTGCTCCTGCTGGCCGAGGACCTGTCGGTGGTGGCGATCACGCCGGCTGCCGAGCGTTGGCTCTCAGAAGTAGCAGAGGTGGACTGGTCGCGCAAGCTGGCCTTGCCGTCTGCCATCTCTGCGGTGGTTGCCCGTTTACAAGAGATTGAGCGGAACAATGAGGTGTATCCCGCCCTGCTGCCGAAGGTGCGTCTGAGAACCGCTTCCGGCCATTGGCTGGTACTCCACGCGTCACGGCTGTCAGGTCCGAGCGCCCAGGCGCAGATCGCCGTGATCTTCGAGGTGGCACGGCCAGCGGAGATTGCACCATTGATCGTGCAGGCATACGATCTCTCAAAACGCGAGAGTGAGATCATGCAGAGCGTTTCGCGGGGGTTGTCGACGATAGAGATGTCGGCCACGTTCCAGATCTCGTCCAATACCGTGCAAGATCACCTGAAGTCGATCTTCGAGAAAGTCGGCGTGCGCAGTCGGAGAGAACTGGTCGGGCAACTCTTTGCTCAGCAGTATCAGCCACGTCTCGTATCGGGTCACGACTTAGACGCCAATGGGTGGTTCACCTGGACGGCAATGCCCATGGAGAGCTGACAACACTGTATCCTCCGCAGCATTCCCCCCCTTCTGAGCAGAAGAAACAAGGGAGCGGCCCAGAGTCCATCATACTTCTTGAACAAGGTCGGCTGCATGATGAAGACCGTTCCCCGCGTTTGCGCCGTTGGCTTTGCAGGTTTGAGCACACAATCAGTGAGCGTTAGAGCGCACAGAACAACAGGCGATGTTTCTGAGAGAGGACCTGGCCTATCGCCTGCCTATGGGATAGGGCAACGAGTGCTGCGGTTTTGGGCCACCAACCCGCGAGCGCAGAGTACGTCAGGTCTGTCAATGTTTTGATTCGATGACGTCGTTTTTTGATCATTATCTGACGTACGCACGACACTTGCTCCTAAAGAGGGAGAGCATTCCGGAATAGGGGCAACCTGCTGTGTTTCTCGATAGTTGAGGTTACCCCTGTTGGGAAATGCTCTCCTCTAAAGGATCTCTGGAGTTAGTACTCCTTGCTCTCCACCACCTCGACGATCCGCACTCGTGGGCTCTCCATGATCGTTCCCTCGACGCGACGCCACACCTCGCGCATCGCAGCGAGAAAGGCCTCCGCTTTGCTTGAGTTGTCGAACTCGAGGTCGACCATGGCGTAGTTTGGATTGTCAATTGGTCGTAAGACCTGGTAACGGCGCACTCCCGAACGCTCTCTGCCAACAGGGTCGCTATCGAATGCCTTCTTCCAGGCATCGAAGTTGGGGACGGGGTGTTCGATCTGTACAATGGGCATCTTGGTTCCTCTCTTTTTGGATGTCTATGAAATTGCGCTCCCCGGGTTCGGGGCCACGCTATACGGGACGATAGTGTCGTTTGACATGATTGTCATCGCGTCTGATTGCTTCTTCTCTGTGTAAAGTGTAGTCGAAAAGCATGGCCTTGGCACCGGGGAAAGTACCTGGATCGAGAGGTGGATGGTACGTAGATTTCTGGAAGAGGTACTCGCTTGAGGTACGTAGAGCTTTAGGGTTTCGCCAGCCCTCTTTCGACGACCCACGCCGCGATTTGCGCCCGCGAGGTAAAGCCCAGCCTCCCCAAAATATTGCTCACATGCCCTTCGGCGGTTCGTTCGCTGACCACCAGGAGATCGGCAATCTCCCGGCTCGTTTTGCCTTGCGCAACGAGTGCTGCGACTTCGCGTTCACGTGCCGTTAAACCGCCAAACGCCTGCCTGGAAGCCTCACGTGGGAGCGGCGGTTTCTCCTGTGGGAAAGAGTCGAGCGCTGCGTGTACGAACTGGTCGTGCAAGGATGCATCATCGATGGTCGTCGCAAGTTCCTCGATGAGTTGCCGCCCCGCAGCACGCGCCTTTCGGGCTTGCTCTTTGCGTTGGAGGAGCTGGTATGCTCGTCCCAGCGACCGATGGATGGTCCACAGGACAGGCCGAGCGTTGCGCGCCACGGCTCCCTGCTTCGCATCCTCTAACGCTTCTACCGCTTCATCCAGGCGCGAGAGGGCCAGCAGAGCCTCCCCTTTCAATTTCAGCAGATGAGGAATGGGCTGTGGAGACTGACCGGGCACCGAGCCCGGTGCTGATGCTAACAAGTGCTCTGCCATCTGGAGTGCGAGGCCCGCCTCTCCCTGTGCCAGCATGAGTTCCCCCCAGACCAGGGCGATATCTCGCTCTGCCATCGTCCGTGGGTGCTGGTCGCGTGGTATGACCGCTTGCAGTGCGGCCTGGGCCGCGGGCAGATTGTGGTTCAAGATGTATGCCCGTCCGAGGTGAGCCGCAAGGACGGCAATCCAGAACGTGGAGCCGAGGGCAGAGGCTCGCGACAACCCAGCCTCCAATGCGCTCATAGCCAGAGCAGGCGCAAGCAGCAGCACGTAGATGTGCCCCAAGGCTGAAGTGCTGGCGACCATCCACTGCTGGTGCTCAATCTCACTGGCGATGCGGCTTGCCTCTTGTGCATGGGAAAGCGCCGGACCGAACTCCCCAAAGGAGAGCAGGGTATGAGCCAGGGTATTTTCGGCGAAGGCTTGTCCTGCCAGCGACTCGATCTGGCGTGCCAGGCGCAAAGACTCTGCTGCATCCTGCACACACGCATCGCGTGTTCGCAGAGAACAAAAGGTAGTTTCACTTGACCCCGGCATGGACTGGACTGCACGCATTGCCAGACTCGAGACCAGGCTCTGCGTGTCACCCAGGCTACGGAACAGGGCAATCGCTTGCCCGAGCTGTTCTACCGCTTTGACCCTGTCCCCGCACATCCCATATGTTATTCCAAGCAGGTCGAGCGTTTCAGCCATCCCCTGGGTGTTGTGCTGTTCCTCAAACATGCTGAGTGCTTCTTGATGGGTTTGCAGTCCTTCCTCAATGCGTCCGGTGTTCACGAGCCAATTTCCGAAGCGATTGAGGCTGCGAGCCCGCAGGATTGGAGAAGCCTGGCGCGAAGCCTGGTCGATGGCCTGATGGAACCACGCACCCGCCTGGGCATAGTCGCGCTCGGCCCACAGAAAGCCGAGCGCCATCATGCTCTGCCATTCCATCGAGCCATCGGAAGCCGTGCGGGCAGTGTCTAAGGCACATTCGTAGTCGCTACGAGCGCGGTCGAAGTCACCCAGTGTTTCATAGGCCTGCCCCCGCGCGTGATACAGCTTGCCTGGTGGTGTGATATGCAAGTGATGGGCCGCATCCAACGCATGTGCCAGGTGGAGAGTAGCAGCACGCGGCGCATACAGCGCCAGGGCTTTTTCTCCGGCGCGTTGCGCGTACTCGAGCACTTTTACCCAGACCTCGGCTTCATAATAGTGAGAGGCCAGGTCCGCCAGGTGGGTATCAAGCATGGGTGTTGTGGCTGAGCGTTCTTCTATGGCTTCTGCGAGCGTGCGATGCAGCGAGCGGCGCTCGCGCGCAAGTAATCCTGCATACACGGCCTGTTGTGTGAGCGCGTGACGGAAGGCAAACTGGTCTGCTGAGACTTCCACCACGAGCTGAGTCGCCACTAATTCCTTGATCAGCGGCAACAACTGGACTTCATCACACTGCATGACCTGTTGGAGCACCGCAAAGTCGAAGCGCCTTCCTGCCACAGCAGCAAAGGTGACGACTTGCCTGGCCTCCGCGCTCAACTGGTGTGTCCGCTGTTGCACGGCATCCTGCACGCTGCGTGGAACCGGCAGGGGTTCGCTCCGCTGATCTGGATGTGGCTTGTACTGCCAGACCCCGTCATCAGACCACAGTACTCCACGTGAGACCAGGGAGGTGAGGATCTCCTCAACGAAGAACGGGTTGCCCTCGGCGAGCGGGTAGATGAGATCCAGTAGGTTGGCCCGCTCACCTTCAGGGAGAGCAAACATCGCGTCCAGCATGGCGTCAACATCGCTGCGCGAGAGCGGCAGCAGTTGGAGCTCCTGGGACAGCCGCGCCCGGTCTAACTGCGCCAGGCAACGTTGCAAGCCCGGCTGGATCTCGTCACCCCGATAGGTCATCAATAACAGCAGAGACTGCGTAGCACAGGAACGGGCAAGAGACTGGAGGAATTCCAGGCTGACGTCGTCGCACCAATGCAGGTCTTCGATGACGAGCAGCACGGGACGCTGGCTGGCTCGCTCTTTGAAAAAGCGTGTCAGGGCCGCAAAGAGGCGATGTTTCTCCTGCTCGGGGTCTGGTAAAGGGGCAGGGAGAGGATCCGCCAGGGACGGCCTCAATTCTGGCAGCAGCCGAGCAAATTCCAGCACGATTGGGTCAGGAGCGTCTGCAGTTGGCACAGCCGACGCGCGCAGCAGGTCGAGCAGAGGCGCATAGGGGTACGAGCTATCCACCTGGAAGCAACTACCCTGGAGCAGGAGAAAGCCAAGAGCCGAGGCTTCGGCTTTTGCTTCGACAACCAGGCGTGATTTGCCAATACCTGCCTCGCCACACACGAGGGCAACCCCCCCCTGTCCGCTCCTGGTTCGATCAATGAGCCGAAAGAGTGCATCACGTTCGGATACGCGGCCAATAAAGACCGGGCACAGGATTGGTGCCGAGAATGATCTCACGATGGGCGTTCACCACCTTCTGATCAAATGCTGAAAGAGCAGAGTGCTCCTTCCTCCTCTTATGAGGGCAAGACAAGGCGACAGTTTTATGCTCGTTGTGATGTTCGACGACGCCACGTTCGTATTTCACGATCAGCAGTCTCATCTGCCTGCTCTGCATAGCGCAGCGTTGTTTGCAGGTTCTTATGCCCCAATCGCTTGCGAATCGTCGGCAAACTGACTCCACCGTTGATGAGTTCAGTTGCGTGGGTATGCCTGAGTTGGTGAAGCGTACAGACTACCCCTGCTTGCGAGCAGTAGTGGTCCCAGCGTTCCTGCATCGATTGGTAGCGCAGTGGTCCTCCTCGCCCGTTCTTCTCCGCTCGGAACAGCGGCCCATATTTGTAGCCCATCCGTTTCAGGTAGGTCCGGAGTTGCTGTACCAGGTGCGGATCGTCGAGCAGGACCGTCCGTCGCTTGCCACCTTTTCCCACGACGGTCAGATGCTCATTGTCGAGCGAGAGGTCGATATCCTCCACATACAGAGAGAGTCCCTCGCTGACCCGCAAGCCCGTTTCCAAGAGCAGGCGGACGAAGAGTCGATCACGCTGACATTCGGCGGGAATGGCTTCGAGAATACGCTCAATCTGGTCGCGCTCCATGCCACGTGGCTGCAGCGGATCGAGCTTTACCCGCTCGATCTTGAGCATCGGGTTGGTGACGAGCAACTCATGCTGATGTGCCCAGGTGAGAAAGCGAGCTACTGCAGCTTGCTTGCGTGCTCTCGTTGCAGGACTGAGATGAAGGTGGGTGCGAAAGAAACTCCGCAGCACCTCCGCCGTCATCGCCTGCAAAGGCCCCTGGTAAAACGCACACAGTTGCGCTAAGTCAGTTGCGTAGGCGTGGCAGGTGTGTGGCGAGCGGTTGGCATGGGCAAGGTCGGTGAGGAAGGTCACCACGAGTTCGTCTAGCGGTTGCTCTTTGATTGCGGTCTGTTCCATTCGCTTGCTCTCGATTCCTGTGATAATGATAAAAATTGCCAGTCCGGAACCGTCCCTCACCGTGCTTGAGATCGCGCCACTTCTCAAATATTCCTGAGATAATAGTTATTCTAGCAGGAATCCGGGGCGAAAGGAAGAGCAAAACGACGATTTTTCACCCAATAGTCCAGGCATCCTCCTCTCGGCTTCGCACTCCAGATGGGGACGCTCAGATTCCTGGGAACCTTTCTCGCTGATCCCGTGAATGTCCCCGTCGGGGTCATTGCCTACCTGGCATCCCAACTGAGTATTGCTGACCCACAGTGCATCGTCGGCTATGCCGAACGGGTCCAAACCCAACAGGATCACGCCCAGGAAATCCGGGAGCACTCTGGCTACAAAGAGTTTGCGGATCGCTGTGGGGGATTTGCCTTGATGCGTTTCCTTTATGCGCGCATCTGGGTCGGCACGGAGCGACCCAGTGTGCTCTTTGACCTGGCGACAGCCTGGTTACTTGATAAAAAAGTGTTGTTGCCAGGAGTGACCACGCTCACCCGTCTGATCTCTACCGTTCGGGAGCGGGTCGCAGAACGCTTGTGGCAGCGGCTAAGCGCAACCGTTTCTCCCGAACAACGTACCGATCTGGAGGATACGCTGATCCTCACCGGCCTGGACAAGGTGGAGGAACCAGAGAGCCTGCAGCTCCTGCGTCATAGCGTGGCACGACGTCAACCCCTGGTCGATTTGCCAGAACTCCTGTTGGAAATCCAGGCTCGCACCGGCTTTGCCTCCGAGTTTTCACATATCAGTGAAGCGCGCTCTCGCCTCGACGATCTGCCCACGTCCATCTGCGCCGTCCTGCTTGCCGAAGCCTGCAACGTGGGACTCACGCCCATGGCGCGCAAAGGGATTCCTGCGCTGGAGCGCGATCGGCTGCTCTATGTCCAACAGAATTACATCCGACCAGATACGCTTTCCCGAGCCAATGCGCGGCTGGTAGACTATCAAGCAACCATCTCTCTCGCCCAGGCGTGGGGTGGTGGGGAAGTCGCCAGCGCCGATGGATTGCGCTTTATCGTTCCACTGAGAACCTTAAACGCCGGTCCCAACCCCAAATACTTTGGCACCGGGCGCGGCATCACGCTCGTCAACTACACAAGTGATCAGTTTAGCGGCTTCAAAAATATCGTCGTCACAGGTACGTTGCGTGATTCGCTTGTGGTCCTGGAAGGGCTGCTCAATCAAGAAACGGGGCTTCACCCAAAGGAGTTGATGACCGATACCGCCTCTTACTCCGATGTTATTTTCGGGTTATTCCATCTGTTGGGCTATCAATTCAGTCCACGGCTGGCCGATGTGGGGGAGTCTCGCTTCTGGCGCATGGAGGCATCGGCTGACTACGGTGTGTTGAACGGCCTGGCGCGTCAGACGATCAATCGGAACCTGATCACAGAGAACTGGGATGATCTGTTGCGGGTCGCTGGTTCCCTCAAACTGGGCACGGTCAATGTCACCGAGTTGTTGCGAGCACTCCAGGGAAATGGGCATCCTTCCACCCTCGCGAAGGCCATTGCGGAATTGGGACGTATCGCCAAAACGCTCTATCTGCTCTCGTGCATTGATGACCCTGCGTACAGGCGACGCATCTTGATCCAGTTAAACAAAGGCGAAAGTCGCCATAGCCTGGCACGAGCCACCTATTTTGGACAAAAGGGGGAGGTGCGCCAACGGTATCGTGAAGGGCAGGAAGAGCAACTCGGAGCCTTGGGGCTGGTCGTCAATGCCATAGTCCTTTGGAATACTTTGTACATGGATCGAGCATTGGAGCAGATGCGAGGACGAGGCATGAAGATCGTGCCAGAGGATGTTGAACGCCTTTCCCCGCTGGGCTACGATCATATCAACCTGCTGGGCCAGTACACGTTCTCGCTTTCTGATGAGATCCGTCAGGGAGCCTTCCATCCCTTGCGTGAGCTGGAAGAGACAGAGCAAGAGCTAGAGGAGTTGGTTGAAAGCACTTCTCCAGAGGAGAGAGAAGCTTAGGACCTTTTCCCCTTTCAATAATCTGCGAGCTGGCCAGGCTGAAAACGCATTGGCTAGCCACTTGCCATTCACCACGACATTCTCCCCCCTCTCTCCGCAATTCACTGCTTTATGAGTGGCTCCAAGAGCATCCCAGACGCCTGATCAATGCATATCATTTAATCAAATTTCCTTAGCGTTGTTTTTCGGTCCATTACTACTCAAGGGCCAATACCCCGCATGAGAACAAGGCTACAGGTAAAAGAAGTTGCAAATAAAAAGGGTATTTCTCTCACAAAACTATCACAACGTTTTGAGGTAGCTTATAATACGGTACGTCGTATCTGGAGAGAACCATATACAGATGTCACGCTTTCAACATTGCAACGGTTAGCTGACGTGTTAGGCGTTGATGTGAGTGATCTTGTATTATCTGTACCTGAAGAAAATAATAAACAACCACATGCTGAATAATGTGAAGCATCAACATCCCCCACTCGCCCAGCTTGGTAAGCGGTTACCAGCGTGGCCCACGAGAGAAACCTATGCTTGACCAATCCGGTCAACAATTATCCCATGTGATTGTTGGTTAAGCATCATTCATTCCTACAGATTATACATACCTGAACATGGTTGACCAGTCTGGGCCAGGTGATAACAGTTACCAGAGACTTCTGATGGTGGCGCTTGACTGTAGGTAGCGAGGTACGAGCGTTAGCGCCACCCATTTCAAACTACCCTGAGTGAAACGAACGGGCTGGCAAGCTGAATGGGCTAACCCACGAGCGGTTGACGCTCCATTGTCTTAATGCTGGGGTAGGGCGGGGGTCGAGCGGTTTGTTCAGATTCTCAACCCGAGTGAATAGATCCAAGACATTCATGTAAGTGGTACACCATCCAGCATGAAAACGGACAATTTCAGAAGAAGGGAGAGTGAGTCAATGAGTACTTTTGGTTGGGACCAGATGACTGATTGGTGGGACAAACAGCTTGGCGATGAAGGTGATCTCTGGCATCGAGCTTTGATTGACCCCCCAT
>Ga0209647_1002455_pt1 | contig 15055 bp, 13 predicted proteins | sample GraSoi_2013_60cm_FD_185827 | JGI IMG/M metagenome (GOLD analysis project Ga0209647, IMG submission 185827) | Grasslands soil microbial communities from the Angelo Coastal Reserve, California, USA - Sample 9_17_2013_60cm (SPAdes) (version 2) | ecosystem: Environmental > Terrestrial > Soil >...
CGCGAAAAGGCCGAGCGCGGTGAAGTACTCTTCGGCAATGTAGATACTTTCTTAATGTGGCGTCTCTCTAAAGGGCGCGTTCATGTCACTGAACCATCAAATGCTTCGCGTACCCTCCTCTACAACATCTACAAGGGTGACTGGGACGATGTTATCCTGAATGAATTGGGCATACCTCGGGCTATGCTGCCCACTGTCAAACCTTCCAGTGGTGTGTTTGGTGAGACTGACCCCGAATTCTTCGGCAGCGCAATTCAGATGGCTGGTGCCGCGGGCGACCAGCAAGCCGCCACATTTGGCCAGGCCTGTTATGAAGTAGGTATGGCCAAGAATACGTATGGCACAGGCTGTTTCATGCTTATGAATACAGGTACCAAAGGTGTGCCATCGCAGAACGGCTTGCTCACAACCATTGGCTGGAGGATAGACGATGAAACTATCTATTGCCTGGAGGGAAGTATCTTTATTACTGGCGCGGCCGTCCAATGGTTACGTGATGGCTTAAAGGCGATTAAGACGAGTGGCGATGTTGAAGCCCTGGCTGCTTCCGTTGATGATAACGGCGGCGTCTACTTCGTGCCAGCCTTCGTTGGCCTGGGTGCGCCGTATTGGGATCCCTACGCCCGTGGTACGATGGTCGGCCTGACACGTGGTTCAACTATAGGCCATATCGCTCGTGCCACGCTTGAGTCCATGTGCTATCAAACCCGCGACGTGCTTGAAGCCATGGTTGCCGACAGTAAGGTCGACTTTAAAACCCTGCGTGTCGATGGTGGCGCCGTCGTCAACAACCTGCTCATGCAATTCCAGGCAGATATCCTTGGTGTACCAGTACAGCGGCCAATGGTCGCGGAGACAACTGCCCTTGGAGCCGCTTACCTGGCAGGCTTAGCGGTTGGTTTCTGGAGTAGCCAGAAAGAATTAGCTGAGCATTGGGCCATCGATCGTACCTTTGAACCGAAGATGAGTAAGGACCAGCGCGAGATGCTTTATTCCGATTGGAAGCGTGCCGTCGAGCGCTCCAGAAATTGGGAACAGGCCAAGTAGTAGGTAATGGAAAAACTGGTGCGGGAAGGAGTAAATATCTTACCCTTTTCTGCACTGGTATCTATTAAGTATGGGATGCAATTTATTGTATCCGCACAGGTGAGCCTGGAAAGACGAAAAAATCTTCTTCGAGCAGAAAAGGACGTAGTAACAACAGGATGTCGATAGTGCATCTATCTATGCAAAACCTGTGATAAAACTTGTAGTGCGTTTCTCGTTGTAATTTTTGTTGTAAAGCAGCAACAATATGTGGTTGCTGTTATTCCTTAGCTACAGAAATGGAGTGAGCATCAATGGCGACTCAAACTGTAGGCAGATCTTCTGCGCTGGCTGGCACTTTGGGCGAAGTAATTTCAGAATTCTTTGGTACGATGGTGCTAATTCTCTTTGGTGATGGCTGTGTAGCCACTTTTGCGCTCTTTGCTAACATAGGTGCTGGCAATGCCGCGACTCCCTTTGCGAACGCGTGGCCTGTTATCATCTTTGGATGGGGTTTCGCCGTCATGTTGGGTATTTATGTGGCTGGAGCCGTCAGCGGCGCCCATATCAACCCTGCTGTCACGCTGGCCCTGGCCGCGCGTGGCAAACATCCATGGAACAAGGTGCTACCCTACTGGGGAGGCCAGGTGGCGGGTGCTTTCGTGGCTGCCGCCATTCTCTACTTTGTCTACCAAGGAGCACTCGTCCATGCTTTGAGTGTCAATGGACTGTCCATTAGTAACATTGCCGATTCGAGTAAGGGTTACGGGTGGGTTTTTTACACCTTTCCTAAGGCGTTTGTGGGAACGTTCGGCGCCTTCGGCGATGAGTTTGTTGGCACTGCTCTCCTCGTAGGTCTGATCTTCGCGATTACCGATGCACGTAACCAGCCTATCCAGGGCAACCTTAACCCGCTGATCATCGGCTTCTTAATCGTGGCAATTGGCGCATCCTTTGGCCTAAACACTGGATATGCTATCAACCCCGCTCGTGACTTTGGTCCACGTTTATGGATAGCTATTGTGAGCGGTGGCCAGAGCTTTGCTGCCAACAATTACTACTTCTGGATTCCGATCGTTGCACCGCTGCTGGGAGGTGTCGCAGGCGCCTACATCTACGACTTTACTATTCATAAAGTCATCGAGGCCAAAGGGCTTGGGCCGTCCGGTGATACCGTCACCAAGGGTGAAGCTGTGCTCGAGCCTGCCGTCGATACCATCACCGAGGGCAGAGCTGTACGCGAGCCGGGCAGGCCTGCCGCAGAGTAGTTATTAGTCAACAATACACGAAAGGATGAACATACGAAGTAAGCAGGAGCAAGCAATCTCTCGCTCCTTCGTATGTTCATGGTTACTGTTACTATGCAATCACTATCATCAACATCGCGCTTGCACAACCTCGCCAGCTTGAATAGCGAACAATTTGATGTGCTTGTGATCGGCGGGGGTATTACAGGCGCTGGCGTTGCCCTTGATGCCGTTGCCCGCGGCTATAAAGTTGCGCTTGTTGAAAAGCTGGACTTTGCCAGCGGTACAAGCAGTAAATCCACGAAACTAGTTCACGGTGGCATTCGCTATCTGCCGAACTTTGATTTTGGCTTGGTGCATGAAGCCCTTGTTGAGCGTGGTATTTTGCTACAAAATGCGCCCTTCCTTGTTACCCCCGTCGCTTTTGTTCTGCCAATTTACGAAGGCGATCGTCATCCTGTGGGTATGCCATTTACCACGCCTGGAGGAATCGGGCTTAATTTCTTCCTCGACATGGGACTCTGGATGTATGATATCCTGGCCGGGCGTCGTAATATTGCCAGGCACCGCCGTTTGAGTCGTGAAACTGTGCTTAAATTAGCGCCGGCCCTTGTAAGTAAGGGGATGAAAAATGGCTTCATGTACTACGATGCTCAAACGAATGATGCCCGTCTGACTATGGCTCTCATTCGTACTGCCGCTCAGTATGGAGCCACTATCACAAATTACACAGAAGTAACCTCTTTTCTTGTTGAAGCAGGCCAGGTACGTGGCGCTCATGTGCATGATCGGCTCACCAATCAAGAGATAGACATACGCGCTCGTTATGTCGTCAACGCGACGGGCGTTTTCTCAGAACAGGTAGAAACGCTTGTTGATCCCGAACCTCTCGTACAAGTTGAGCCAAGCAAGGGAGTGCACCTTGTTCTTTCACGTGAAGCTCTCCAGCTCGGTGACTCAGCCATCGTCTTACCCGAAACAGAAGACAAGCGCATCCTTTTCATCGTTCCCTGGGAATCTCGTGCTGTTTTTGGTACGACCGATACTGGTACTGGTGACCTTGATCATCCAACTGCTTCACAGGAGGATGTTGCCTACTTACTCAAGTATCTTAACCGCTATCTCTCGGTGAATCTGACTGAAGCAGACATTATTAGCACGTATGTTGGCTATCGTCCGCTGGTACGTCCCCGCAAATCGGGACTTTCAACGGCCAAACTCTCGCGTACTCATGCTGTCCTGGAAAGTCCAACAGGCCTTGTCTCAATTGTTGGTGGGAAAATGACAACGTACCGGCGTATGGCTCAAGATACCGTTGATGTACTCAGCCGACGCGATGGCACTGCCCTTGCCCATCCTACCCAGTCTCTCCCTTTACAGGGCAGCGCTGGCTGGAACAAATTACACCGTGATATAGAGCGCAGGGGGGCAGGGCTTGGCCTGAGTACACAAACGCTCGCTCATCTTGGCCGCAATTATGGTACCGAGGCGAATAAAGTGCTGGACATTGTGGCTAATAATCCGGATTTGTCTCGCCTCCTGATCGATGATCTGCCGTATATCCAAGCTGAGGTCGTGTATGCCTGCCGTTATGAGATGGCTATGACTCCCTATGATATACTCGCTCGTCGTACTTCCATTACCTTGGAGGATCGCCAGCGTGGAATGGGTATCGTTGATCAAGTCGCAGCTCTTATGGCCAAAGAACTTCAATGGTCCTTCGAGCAACAACAATCCCTGATTAGTGACTACTCTAATGCTATTCAGGGACAAATCGCCGCTGAAAAAGTCATCCCTGGTACTGTAGTGATGTAGTGGCATCTCTGAGGTGCCCAGTTCCTTAGCAAGGAGAGATCATGAAAAAATTGATCAATCAGCCAGAGAATGTCGTGAAAGAGGCTCTGGCTGGCATGCAGGCTGCCCATTCTGATTTGCTACGTGTCGATATTGAGCAGCAAGTCATTGTCCGTAAAGATGCGCCTAAGCAAGGTAAAGTCGGTGTTATTTCTGGTGGTGGTAGTGGTCATGAACCAATGCATGGTGGCTTTGTTGGTATGGGCATGCTCGACGCTGCTTGTCCAGGGGCCATTTTTACCTCGCCTGTGCCCGACCAGATGCTGACTGCGACACGCGCTGTCAATGGTGGCGCTGGTGTCTTGCATATCGTCAAGAACTATACAGGCGATGTGCTCAACTTTGAAATGGCGGCTGAACTGGCTGCCGCTGATGGTATCGAGGTGGCAAGTGTCGTAACCAACGATGACGTTGCTGTGCAAGACAGCACCTGGACTGCTGGTCGTCGCGGCGTTGGTGTTACCGTTCTCCTGGAAAAAATTGTAGGTGGCCTGGCCGAAACTGGTGCACCATTGGCACAGGTTGCAGCTCTCGCACACAAAGTCAACGATCAGGGACGTAGTATGGGTATGGCACTGACGTCCTGTACCGTTCCCGCGGCTGGCAAGCCCACCTTTGACCTGGGTGAGGATGAAATGGAGATCGGTATTGGTATTCATGGCGAACCTGGTCGGCGTCGTGTCAAACTGGCTCCCGCTGCCGATGTCACCGAAATGCTGGCTATTCCTGTGATTGAAGATCTTGGTCTTAGGTCCGGTGACAGGGTATTAGCCATGGTGAATGGTATGGGTGGAACGCCTCTCATCGAGTTGTATATCGTTTATGATGCGCTAAACCGTATCCTGGGTGGTAAAGGAATCACGATAGGACGCTCGCTGGTCGGAAATTACATCACTTCGCTGGAAATGGCAGGATGCTCGATTACCCTGGTCCGTCTTGACGACGAATTAACCAGGTACTGGGATGCCCCTGTGCATACTCCCGCTCTCCGTTGGGGTGTGTAGTTTCATTGCTTCAATTCTTCAGAGTGGGGAAATCACAGTTTCATATGCATAAGGGATGTGCCGGTACTTCGTCGGACCCCGATTTATCGCATTCAAAGCATTTGTAATCTCCCCACTGCTAAATTGTTGATTGAATTAAGAGAGGGGCCTCGCATATGACTAACGAGGATAGCTTACACTGGTTAGAGCGCGTTGCAGATGTGCTTCATGAAAATGCCTCGTATTTAACCCAGCTTGACTCACCTATTGGTGATGCAGATCATGGGGCGAATATGGATCGTGGCTTCAAGGCTGTACGTGACAAATTTCCTGGCATGGCCGCGATGGATATTTCCACTCAATTAAAAACTGTAGGCATGACTCTTGTTAGCACTGTGGGTGGTGCGAGTGGTCCTTTATATGGCACAGCTTTTTTGCGTGCGAGTGCCGCTGCGGGAGGGAAACAAGATCTGACTTCTGCTGATATTGTCGCCCTGCTCGAAGCTTTTCTGGGTGGCATTGTAGCTCGTGGTAAAGCCCAGCCAGGCGAAAAAACCATGGTAGATGCTTTAACGCCTGCTCTAGCTGCTGCTAAGCAAGCTTTGCAGGAAAATCTGCCCCCAAAAGAGTTGGCTACGCGTGCCAGCCAGGCCGCTGAAGAGGGTATGAAAGCGACTATTCCTCTGCTTGCTACCAAGGGACGCGCAAGCTACCTGGGCGAACGTAGTATAGGTCACCAGGACCCGGGAGCTACCTCGAGCTGGCTCATTCTTCGCAGCTTAGCTGATATTCTCTAAGCATGCACAAGCATAACCGTGCATCGGATGAGGATCTCCTTTGGTGCGCGGCGTATTATTGATATGTGTCTATTACAAAGGTAAGGCTTTCGATGACAGTAGGCCTGGTTATTGTTTCACATAGCGCCCAACTGGCGGCCGGTGTTGCCGAACTGGCTACTCAGATGACCCAGGGGAAAACACCTATTGCCCCTGCCGGAGGAGCTGCCAACGATGTACTGGGTACATCCGTCGATAAGATTCTGGCGGCTATTCAGGCTGTGGATGGACCAGGCGGTGTGCTTATCCTCCTGGATCTAGGTAGCGCCGTCCTATCTACTGAGATGGCCCTGGAAATGCTTGAGGGTGATCAGAGGGAGCACATCGCGCTCAGCTTCGCGCCCCTGGTGGAGGGTACCATCGCCGCATCCATTGAAGCCTCTCTTGGACGCACTCTTGCTGAAGTCAAGGCCGCGGCGGAGAAAACAGCCCGGCCTGAACAATTGCAAATGCTCAAGCCATTAAGTTCTTCTTCAGCAGAAGATGCCAATGTTTTGCCTCCATCATCTGAGCCAGTTTCACAGCCAGTTGCCCCAACTTATCTTGAAGCCCGGCTCGTTCTGACCAACCCGACAGGTTTACATGCCCGACCAGCCAGTCTATTTGTGCAAACCGCGCATCGCTTCCACGCCAGTATACAGGCTCTGGGTAGAGGAAAACAGGCCGAAGCGACCAGTATTATCGGCGTACTTTCTTTAGGGGTACGGCAGGGCGATATGTTGACCATTCGGGCCAGTGGTGCGGAGGCTGCCCAGGCTCTAGATGCCTTGAGTACCCTGGTACACGCGAATTTCTATGAAACACCATCCGAGGCTGTTGCTCCCAGTGCTTCATCTCCTGGTAAAGCTACCGCTTTCCAATCCCCTGGTCCCTTGCCGACCGCTGGGCCTGAAAACTGGCAGGGCGTATCAATATCGCCAGGCATAGCTTTAGGTCCGGCCTTTCTTTACATTTCACACAAGCTGACCTTGAGCCAGGTGGAGCGCCAGCATATCACCGGAGAGCGCGTACTGTCTGAGCAAGATCGCCTACGCCAGGCTGTGGATACGGCTGTCCAGGAGCTTCACTCTTTGACATCGAACATCCAGCAGCAGATTGGACAGGCTGAAGCCGCCATTTTTGATGCCCAGGCGCTGATGTTGCAAGATCCGGCTTTGCTTGAAGCTGCCTTGCAGGAGGTGCAAGACCAGCATCTTACTGCTGCCAGCGCTCTGGCCCTAGCCGGTGAGCAGCAAGCCTCAGTCCTCGAGGCTCTTGATGATCCCCTATTGGCAGCACGAGCCGTTGATGTGCGCGATGCTGTCGGTCGCACTCTTCAGCATCTTACCAACCATCCTGAGCCGCAGCAGAGTTTGAGCGAGCTTGACCATCCAGTTATCCTGCTTGCCCAGGACCTGACACCGTCAGATACCTCCAGGCTTCGACCCGAAAACGTTCTGGGTATCGGCACAGTTCAAGGTGGTCCAACCGCTCATAGCGCCATTTTAGCGCGTGCGCTTGGTATTCCTGCAATGGCAGGTTTAAGCGAAGTTGCTCTGACAATAATTGAGCCTGGCGATGAACTTGGCCTTGACGCTGATCATGGCCTGCTCTACCATCGTCCCAGCCAGGAGATACGCACTCAACTAACGCAACGCCTTAACGAGCACCAGCAACAGCGGGCTGCGCTTAAGGCGAGCGCCCAACAGGAACAGATGCCTGTAGATATTGAAGGCCGTCATATTTCCTTGCTAGCAAACATCGGAAGCGAGGCGGAAGCGCAAGCTGCGCGGGAGTGGGGTGCGGAAGGCGTAGGTCTGCTGCGTACAGAGTTCCTTTTTGCCCAGGCCTCAGAATTACCTGGTGAAGATGAACAACGCCGCCGCTATGTGCAGATATTTCAAGCTTTTAGGGGCGACAGAGCAGCCTCTCAGGTCGGTCCTATTGTCGCACGTACGCTTGATGCCGGGGCGGACAAACCGATGCCAGCCCTGGAAAGCATGCTTGGAGCATCGTCTGAGGCCAATCCGGCCCTTGGCTTGCGTGGCATCCGTATCTCGCTTGCTCACCGTGTATTGCTCGAGCAACAACTAACTGCGCTTATCCTGGCTGCCGTTGACACGGGTATCCAACTTCATATTATGTTTCCCATGATTGCGACAGTGGAAGAGTTGCAGGAAGCTCATAGCGTTTTTACTGGCATGTATGCACGCCTGAAGCAACGTTCTATTGTGCTACCTGCTGATATATCTCTTGGAATTATGGTTGAAGTACCATCAGCTGTAGCCATGGCACCAGAGCTTGCCGAAATTGCCGACTTCTTCAGTATCGGTGCGAATGATTTATTGCAATACACCCTGGCCTGTGATCGTACAAACGCTACAACTTCTTATTTGTATCACCCTATGCAGCCAGCCGTACTACGCTTCATTGCCCAGGTAGCCGCTGCGGGACGGCGTGCTGGTAAATCTGTAGCAGTATGTGGTGAGATTGCCAGCGATGTACGTCTGGCTCCTGTACTGGTTGGCCTGGGGGTAGATGAGCTAAGCATGACGCCGACGGCTATACCAGCGGTCAGGGCAGCTCTCGCTCATCGCACGACGAAGGAGCTAGCAGAATTGGCACAAAAGGTGCTTCAGGCACACACTGTGTCTGAGGTTGAGCAAGTATGTAAAACTATATGAGTTCTGCCAGGGTTTGCTAGCCAGGGGAGCCAATCGCAGAATCACATATGTTTTTGAGGAGAGGGCCGCCGCATCCCCCTATCTTTCAAGTAGGGGTAAGGCGGCCCCAACAGGCTCTTCCTAAAGATTAGAACATTTGTTATACTGGCGTGTATGGATGCACAACACACCAAACACGTCACCTACAAATTGGCCTATCACTTTGTCTGGTGTCCCAAATATCGGAAGAAGATTCTGGTTGGCAAGCTTGCTACGTTTATCGAACAAGAAATCCGCCGCATCTGTGAAGCCAACACCTGGACGATAGGCGCTCTCAATGTGCAGGCAGATCATGTCCATCTCTTTCTCAGTGCTCCTCCCTCTGTTGCTCCCTCACAGATTGCTCATACCCTGAAGGGAACCACCGCCCGTAACGTGTTTCAGTGTTTTCCCGAAATAAAGAAACAGCTTTGGGGCGGTGCCTTCTGGTCTCGTTCGTACTGCGTGGGCAGTGTCGGAGATATGAGCGTGGATGTGGTGCTCAAATACATCGAATTTGGGCAAGACTAAAGTCCGAAGAGGCTTGTGCGTCCTTTTCTCTGGACGAAACGGACAATTACTGCTAGACTACAAGCACACTATCACTAGCAAAGGGTGATAGAAACTACAAACTCACTTAACTGGCAATAATTGTCTGTTTTATTGTGCCTATTGACATGTGTATATCACCTAGCGTATACTACTAGTGATACGCTGTCAGTAGTAGAGAGGTAAGCGTTAAACATGGACGAGACTGGACTGAAGCGTATCCGTGGGGAGTTGGGTCTCACAGAAGAGGGCATGGCGAAGCGGCTGACCGTTTCTTACTCGACCTATCGTAATGCGGAGAAAGGGAAACCATGCCGATACGCTACTGCGATGGAAATCCTTGGTGTCATCAATGGGATTCGTGCCGAAAGAGGCATGTCCCCTGTTTCACTGGAAGATTTAGGATTGAACATTCAGTAGAAAATTGTTCATGAGCATGGTATATCTCTTATTTGAAATCGCTAGTAGCATCAAAGCCTACAAGTATCGTATTTACGCGAACAAGCAAACAACCGAAAAACTGCAATGGGTGCTTGACCGGTGCCGAGAGATTTACAACGCTGGTCTGCAAGAGCGCCGCGATGCTTACGAGATCGGTGTCAAGCGTCATCCCAACTACTACGATGAGGAGTGCCGCAAGCAACTCACCCGTGAACATGCCATTGGCTACTACGAGCAAAAGCGCGAACTGGTAGACATCAAAGAGAAGCGTCCAGAGTACCAGGGGATTGCTTCTCATGTACTGCAAGATGCGATATTGCGCCTCAAACGGGCCTATGATGACTTCTTCCGGCGCGTGCAGAACGGAGAACAACCGGGCTATCCAAGATTTCAAGGACGTAACCGCTATGACTCATTCTGTTATCCTGATGGCGCGGGCTGGAAACTGGATACAAAGGAACGTCCGACGGACAAAAAAGGCATCGTCAGGGTGAATCTGAAACTGACAAAGATTGGCACCGTCAAACTGCACCTGCACCGTGATATGATAGGCACGATCAAAACCTTGACCATTAAACGAGAGGGAGAACACTGGTACGCGATCTTTACCTGCGAAATTGGCAAGCCGGAACCCCTACCCACAAGTTACGAAGATGTGGGCATTGACCTGGGAGTGACCCACTTTGCGGCGCTCTCCAATGGCTCGTTCATCGACCATCCCCGTTATTTTCGCAAAGCAGAGAAGAAGTTAGCAACAGCACAACAGGCACTCTCACGGAAAAAGCGTGGGAGCCATCGACGCAAAAAAGCGGTACAACGGGTAGCCAAATGTCACCGCAAGATCGCCAACCAGCGCAAAGATTTTCAGCACAAAGCCTCGCGTAAGCTCGTCAATCAGTATCAAGTCATCGTGTTTGAAGACTTGCAGGTCAAGAACCTCACGAAAGCGCCTGCCCCCAAGCAGGACGAAGAAACGGGTCAATACTTACCCAATGGCGCAAGTGCAAAAGCAGGACTGAATAAATCAATTCTCGATGCAGGGTGGAGCACGTTTACGGAGATGGTGAGCGTCAAGGCAGCATGGGCCGGACGAACCATCATTTTTGTAGACCCATCCAGAACATCGCAAATTTGTCCCAATTGCGGAACCATTCGCAAAAAGACGCTAGACGAACGGTGGCACTCCTGCCCATGTGGGTGTGAACTGGATCGGGATACGGCGTCTGCGAAAGTCATTCTGGACCTGGGACACAAAGCACTTTCGGTCGGGACGCGGCCAACGTCGGCAACGGCGTAGAAGCCTCCGGTCTCTGACCGGAGGTACGTTCACGTTTAGGGGATAACGTTAGTGTTCTCATCGATTGCCAGCACGAAACGGGCCAGCAATTCAGCTACCTGGTCGATATCCTGCAAGGATACGATCTCTGAACCCGTATGCAGGTAGCGGCATGGAATACTGACCACCCCGGTAGCAATACCGGCACGAGCCACCTGAATGACATCATTATCCGTACCCGTAGCACTCGCTTGCGGATCGATCTGGTGAGCTATACCCGCCTCTTTAGCGGCGGCTACCAGCCGATGATAGATGGGTTGGTTGATAAACCCACCGATGGTGATAACAGGTCCACCATTGAGTTTTACCTCTCCAAGCGTATGTTTAGAGGTTTGTGGATGATCCGATGTAAATGTGACGTCGACAGCCACAGCGATCAGAGGATCAACACCAAATGCACTGGTCCTGGCACCGCGTAGCCCAACCTCTTCTTGCACCGCTGAGACAAAGAAGACTCCTGCCTTTAGCTTAGCGCGCTGCTCGGAAATTCGCCGCATTGCTTCAACAACTGCGAAGATGCCTGATTTATCATCGAGTGCTCGTGAGACAATCAGGTTGCCGCGCAGTGACTCGAGCTGTGCCGCTCGCGTTGCCACACTGCCAATCGGTACGAGTTCTAACGCCTCTTCGCGCGAAGCTGCGCCAATGTCTATCCACAAATCGGATATTTTCGGTGCTTTGCCTCGCTCATCGCCATCTAGCAGGTGTATTGGCTTGCGACCGATAACGCCAAGAATGTTCCCATTGGGCGTATATATTTGTACCCGTTCACCTGGCAGCGTTGAAGGGTCATAGCCACCAATAGGCGCAAAATAAATAAAGCCGTTCTCGTCGATATAGCGTATGAGAAAACCTAATTCATCACAGTGGGCAGTAAGCATTACACGGGGATACCCGCCTGGATTAAGTGCGGCAATCACATTACCGTGAACGTCAGTGCGCAGCTCGTCAGTATAATGCTGTACCTCCTCGCGAATGACCTGCTGTACACGCTGTTCAAAGCCGGATGGGCTTGGCGCCGCGATCATGCGGTGCAAGTATGCCAGGCGTGACTCTTCCACAAAAAAGCTCCTTCGTCAAGATTTAAAAGGTGGAAAAACCGGGCATCCGCGTGGATGCCCGGTCAGACCAACTATATGTTGCTAGCGAACAAATTGCTTCAGTACTTCATCAACTCCTGGATGTGAGCGATTCAGACGTAAGTCTTCCGCACCCGTCGGGTCGGTATGTAAGAGCAGGATGTTCTGTTGGATACACGTATTTAATAGGTCCCGTGCCGATTCACGTGTCAGGCGTCCTCGGAAACGATTCTTGGGGTTCACCGGGTCGCCAATAAAATTAGAGACGCCAATTATGGTACGCCAGGACCAATTACGATCAATATAATCAAGGAATTGTAAAAATTGTGGATCAAGAACCTCCATAGTAGGTGATCCATTTCCATAAGCAGGCAATTGTCCCGTAGGAGTAGTATAAGAAATGGCGGGCATTGGTTGTTGACATCTGCCCAAGACCGCCACTCGTATTTGGAGGAATACCCAGGGGACTAGGATTGCCACCAGGAACCAGGGGCACAAACTGATTGGCACTACTAATTAAATCTCGGCTAACGGTTCCTGGTATACCAACAACAATTACAGTTTTGTTTAGACGTAACTTTAAACGAGCACTGATACGAGTGAAATCTTTATCACCGGTCATCAGAACGAATGTAGAAATGGTAGGACGGTCAAAAACAGTTTCAATTATATCCATCAACATATTTAGATCAACTGTACTTTGTACAACCGTACTCTGTACAATTGTGCTGGGACCACTTGCGTTGATGGCAGGCATGTGGCCAGTATTACCGGTATGCTGAGGCTGAGCGTTCGAATATCCTAAAGGACCGGTGCTGCTCTGTCCAAGGGGTCCAGTAGGACTAGACTGACCAAGGGAGCTGTGATATGGGAGACCTTGCCGTGAGACATCAGACTGTTGATAATCAGCTGTATCGTAATTCTCATCAGGTACCGGCTCATCAGCTGGCAGAAGCGTGTCATCAGGCTCACCCTGTAAAGGTAAGGGAGGGTCTTGATATGCAGACCAGCCATTGCTCACATTTTGCTGGGAAATTGCAGGTAACGGACCAGAATTACCTGTTGCCCACGATCGCGATGGATACGTACCAGAGGGAAAACTACCACTACCAGTCTCGGGCGTATAGGGTGAACCAAGTGAACCTGTAGGTGTATTTGTTGGATAATGGGCTGTTCCCATGCGAATGCGATCGCGTTGCTTCGCGGGACAATCGACGCGGTCTATCATTGCTGCCGTCAAACTACCTTTAAAGGGTTCTGGTTGTCGTGACCAGTCCGCATAGGCGCGGGCTACCATGACAGTACCATAGCGACGAGCAACAGCAATAAGTTCCTGAGGATCAGGTTCACGTCTTTGAATATTCAGCATACTGTAACGAATATTCTCAAAATCGATGAATAAAGCAATATCTTCGGGCACAATCTTCTCCTCTCATTTATAGGGAGAAACCGCGCAGGCCAAGATTTTATTTATGATTGTTCAGGTGCTCGGCGACCACTAAAGACTAACATAAGTACCCTTATAATGGTTCGTCCTATGACTATGAGCATATCATACTTTATGGGTAAAGTCGAGAGGTCTGCGCTTTACTTTACGTAGCTACTATGTTATAGTTTCTTAAGGAATGACTAGTAAAAGAGTATAAAACGATGGAGTTAATAACAACAAATCGCATCGATGCTACAGTCTGTCCAATCGCTCGTACCGCTGAAATAATTAGCGGCAAATGGACACTACTTATTATCCGTGATTTAGCCTCTGGTGTCAAACGTTTTAATCAACTTGAACGCTCTCTACACGGCATTAGCCCCAAAACCCTGTCCGAGCGCCTGCGCTCTCTTGAAGAAGAAGGCATCCTTATCCGGCAAACATTCGCGGAAGTACCTCCTCGAGTAGAGTATTCCCTGACAGAGAAAGGGTGCGACCTGGTAGATGTAATCGAAAGTATGCGTAACTATGGCAAACGCTGGTTATGCAATGCGGCTAATTAATCTAGCACTTCTCTACTGGTAGATCCACATGCCCCATTAACTGCACAAGAACCAGGGAGTAGCCCCCCGGTTCTTCTACTTTTGTTTGTGTTCAGAACAATAACTCAGATTAACGGGTAGCGGCAACCAGTTCACGATTAGTCAGGAAGTGATGAAGAAGACCTTCACTTTCGGTTGTTTGCTTCTCTTCTACAACACCCTCTGATCGGCTCACCAGGTCGTAAAGACTGGCGATATCGTAACGCATCTGAACCTGAAGCTGGCCGTCGCTATTAAACCCTTCAACGAAGAGACCGTCATCTTCCTCATGGATTGCGATACTCTTCACGCCTATCTGGTCGAGTACTTGGCCTACTGCGTGCAAGATATTCGCATAACTGATCGTGGCCGGCATTGATCCCTCCTAAAAGTTATCCTGGAGATAGCTATCTTAGATAAAAGTAGACTACATTGTCTGACTGGAACCTTCATTGCAGGGGGCTAGTAAGGTTGCAGTCTCACTGCCAATAAGTTTATCATAACATGTATAAAACGTCAAGTTGAGACGCTCCGCCAAATTACTGCGTTTAGTACCCGGCCCTGAAGGGATTTTATGCTGCGCTCCTCACAAAATTGCTGTTTAGTCAATCCTCTCGTGCCATCTTAGTACCATCAGGCTAATTTTCTGAATATCATAAAAGATAGCCGAAAAAGTGTTGACAAACTTTTGAAAGTATGGGATATTACATCGGCACCGCTAAAAGGGTGCCGCAAAAACAAAAAGCACCTTTACAACTGAAGAAGCATAATTACTTCAATTTTGCCGAGAGCAAGAGAGAAGCAGAGGAGACACACATAGAAAGATCACACTGCAAGGTGTGGTCAGCCAAAGCGAACACCACTGACGGCGGCAGGCGGCCAAGACCAGGACGCGTGCAGCCGCAACAGGATGTAGCAAGAAGAAGAAGAGAACAAGCTACACAGAGTACGAGGTGGATGCCTAGGCGCTGAAGGCCGAAGAAGGACGCGGAGACCGGCGAAACGTTCCGGGG
>Ga0209647_1002457_pt1 | contig 15044 bp, 13 predicted proteins | sample GraSoi_2013_60cm_FD_185827 | JGI IMG/M metagenome (GOLD analysis project Ga0209647, IMG submission 185827) | Grasslands soil microbial communities from the Angelo Coastal Reserve, California, USA - Sample 9_17_2013_60cm (SPAdes) (version 2) | ecosystem: Environmental > Terrestrial > Soil >...
CAGCTGGTCCAACCGACCCATCCGCGGGTGACGACGATATTCTTATCTTTGAGGCTCATCAGTTCCACTCCGTGCCTAGGGTCTAGGTGTAGCTAGGACGATCCAGGCTCGGAAAAGGAGTCAATCAACGCCGCCGCGAGGGTCCGCGACCCTTGGGGCGCCCTCTACGAGTAGCGGAGCCGCCCTTAGCGTACATAAATTTCCCTTTCTTGAGGTGGCCCCCGGCTGGCCGGCCGCAAGCCGCCCTTCACGTGTTCCGGTCTTGCGGTCGGTCATCGTTTCTCTCCTTTTCTTGTCGTTACAACAGCTTGGCGTGGCCCGCGCCACCGATGACGTCTCACAGCGGTGGCCGTCTCACGTCCCGGCCTTCACCGGCCCGAGATCTCCAAGCGCGGCTGGAGTATTAGAACTGACCCGCAATGCGAAAGTCGTCGTGGTCAGCCGAGCAAAGTGCTGTGCGCAGTTGCCCGACGAGTTTCTTGACGGGCTTTGCTTCTACGAGCGCCGCATACTGGCGCTCGAGCGCCTTGGCCGCACCGCTGCGCCAGCTCTCCGCCATGGACTCTGACATGGGATCTGGGAAGATGTCCTCCTCCCCCTTCTCCACTCCGTCGAAGATGGCTCGCGCAACGGACTCCGGAGAGGCCTTCGGTATGTCGAGGCCGCGGGACATATCCGTGTCCACGGGGCCGGCCAGGACGGCATGTACCCTCACGCCCCGTCCGGCCAAAAGAGCGCGCAGCGATTGTGACAGGGAGAACGCGGCCGCCTTCGAGATCGAGTAGGCCGGAATGAGCGGCAAGGCGGCAAAGGCCGTCACCGACAGAACGTTGACGATGGCTCCCCGAGAACGAGTCAGCAACGGCAGGAAAGCCTGGGTCACGCCATACATGCCAAAGAGATTGACGGCGAGGTGCCGTTCGAGCGCGGCACGATCGCTCAAGTCATCGTAAAGCGCCAAGCTGGCGTTATTGATGAGGATATCGAGAGATTCGACTCTCTCGACAGCTCCCTCAGTCTGCGCAGCGTTGGTCACGTCCAGGGTCAGGGGCGTGACGCGCCCATCCAAGTGGGCCAAGGGCTGGCGCGTGCCGGCATACACCCGCTTCGCGCCTCTCCTCAAGGCTTCCTCGACCAGCGCCTGTCCGATACCGCGATTTCCGCCGGTGACGGCGACATTCTTGTCTTTGAGGCTCATCAGTTCTGCTCCAGTGTCTAAGTGCAGCTAGGACGATCCAGGCTTGGAAAAGGAGTCAATCACCGCCGCCGCGAGGCCCGCGATCCTCCAGCCGCCGCGTGGCTCCTTTTCCGCGGCTCATCCGTCTTCCGACGAGACGGCGCGCTTGGGCCTCCTCGGGCGTGACGGACCGGAGTTGCGTGACATTGGACGCGTCGTTAGTCATTCATGGTCTCAGGCTGCGGCTGAAGTGTTGCGAGCGTAGTCCGCCATCTGATCGCGCAAGGCCTTCTGGAAGGCCGGCCGCGCCTTACAACGCTTGACGTAGGCGTCGAGCACGGGAAAATCGGCCACAAGGTCGGTGTGCCGAATGAGCCGCAGCACGGTCGTCATAAGAACGTCCGCCGCCGTAAAGCGAGTGACCAGGTAGCAAAGCCTTGCCCGGTCATTCACATCCGGTGGGCGAAGTTCAGGCGCACCATGCGGGATGCGTCATCCGAGCCCGGCTGCTCGCGCGATCAGGAACAACCCTGCCCCGACGACGACGGCTCCGATGGCTCGCGCGACGCGCTCACCGGCCGGTGCGAGACGTTCGACGGTGATGGCTGCCGTCACGACAGCCATCGCGCGCAGGTCCATGACCCCGATGACGAGGAGGATCGTCGTCAGGCCGGCACAGCAGTAGCTGCAGTGGAGGCCGAGGCGCACGGCGTGTCGCCAGGCCGTGCCGGCGTCCGCCGGCAACGTACGACCGCGCCCCGGTGCCTCCCGGCAGCAGGCAAGGTGATGTGCCTTCCACGCGGTGAACTGGAGCGCGCCGGCGATCAGGACGACCATACCGACCGCGATCGGAACGGCGCGCGCCAGCGCCGGCAGCTGCATCTCGACCGCCGCCAGCGCGACGCCCAGCGAAAAGGCGGCCATTCCGAACACGGTCCACACGAAGAAGTACCCCACGCCCACCAGCGCGGTCAGCCGACCGAGCCGCGTCTCGCCTGTCCTGCCGACGGCCTGGCGGTAGCGCCACAGCATTGGCACCAAGGATGGCAGCATCATCGCTACCATCATCACGACCCACATGCCGAGGAACGACGCCGCGGCGCCGGGCCACGTCTGTCCGGGCATCCGCATCCACGCCATCGACATCGTCCAGCCGCCGGGCATCGGCATCCCGCCCATCGCCGACATGGACGCGCACCAGACGATCGTCACCGCCGCGCTGGCGGCGAAGAGCAGCGCCGAGACGCCGAAGAAGGCTCGCTGGGAAGCTCGCTCGGAAACCATGCGTCGTGAGATCTCCCGTCCCCCGGTTGCGCCAACGACACCCACGACTTGGCTCAGCGCTTGTCGTACTCGTCGTGGCGGCGCCACCAGACGCCCGTCTCGTTGCGCCCCTTGGGTGCGCGGTCGAGCCACTGGTACATGCCCCAGATTCCGTCCAGTCCGCGCGCATAGGTGGAATAGGTGTGGTAGACGACGCCGTCCTCGAGCACGAACGCGCTCATGCCGGGCCTCTCGCGCGTGTACGTAGCCATGTCGGTTCCGGTCATGGCCGCGTTGTCCGCGACAGGGTTCCTCATGCGGGTTGCCATCCCCTGGTCGCTCCGTGCCTGCCACGCCGGCTCGCGGCGGTAGTTGTATTCGATGCCCCCCTTGCGCTGCTGCTCCTCGGTGAACGAGATGTTGAAGTCGGGGTTGAAGTCGCTGCCGAACGAAGACGCCCAGGGAAACGTCCACCCCATCCGCCGCTTGTACGCCTGCAGCTTCGCGAGCGGCGCCCGCGACACCGCCGAAAGCGTGACGTCGTGATTGGCGAGGTGGACGACGAAGCCGTCGAACCCGTCGGCGATCGTCGAGCAGGTTGCACACCCCGCGGTGTAGTCAGGCCCGAACATGAAGTGGTAGACGAGGAGCTGCGAGCGCCCTCGGAAGAGGTCTGCCAGCGAGGCGCTCCCCTCGTCGGTCTCGAATCGATGCTCCTTGTCGATGCGAACCCACGGTAGCTCCTGACGCCGCCGCGCCAGCTCGTCGCTGCGCCTCGTGAGCTCCTTCTCCGCCTCGAGCAGCTCGAGCCGCGCTGCCAGCCACTCTTCACGTGTCCCGGTTATGTGTCTCGTCATCGTTCGTCTCTCCGTTGGGTGTTTGGTGGTCGTGAGATAGATTGGTACCGGGCATCGAACGGTGGGAGTGACAAGTGTGGCGGGATTCAGATGGACTCGCTGATCACGGCCGCGGCGCGTGCGCTCGCGGCGGGTGATCCCCTCGGCGCACTGAACCGGGTCGCCTTGCGCGACGACGCGCCTGCGCTCGCGCTTCGAGGCATCGCGATGGCGCAGCTCGGCGATCTCGTTCGAGCGAAGGCTCTCGTGCGTAGTGCGGCGCGCGCCTTCGGTCCGAAAGAGGCGGTGGCCCGCGCGAGGTGTGTCGTTGCCGAGGCCGAGATCGCACTCGTCTCGCGCGACCTGGGCTGGCCTGCGAAAGCGCTCTACGCAGCGCGGGTGACGCTCGAAGCGCACGGCGACCGCGTGAATGCCGCGCATGCGCGGAATCTCGAGGTCCGGCGCCTGCTCCTGATCGGCCGCCTCGACGAGGCCGAGCGTACGCTCGCCGAGCTCGACCCCGCGCCCTTCCCGCCCGCGTCGAGGGCCGCCCACGAGCTGGTCGTTGCGGGGATCGCGATGCGACGCCTCCGGACGAAGGCGGCGCGCGCTGCGCTCGCTCGGGCCGAGCGCGCCGCGCGCGACGCAGATATCCCTGCGCTGACGGCGGAGGTCGAAAGCGCATCCCTCGTCCTGAACACGCCCGCGGCGCGCCTGATCGCGCGTGGCGAGGAACGCCCGCTCCTGCTTGAGGAGGTCGAAGCGCTCCTGGCGTCAGGGGCGCTCGTCGTGGACGCGTGCCGCAATGTCGTGCGGTACGCAGGCATGGTGGTCTCGCTCGCGACGCGCCCGGTATTGTTCGCGCTTGCACGCGCGCTGGGCGAAGCCTGGCCCGGAGACGTGCCAAGGAGCACGCTCGTCGCACGCGCCTTCCGAGCAAAGCACGCCGATGAATCGCATCGCGCACGGTTGCGAGTCGAAGTCGGGCGTCTTCGCGCGGAGCTTCGGACGCTGGCCGACGTGAGCGCGACGAAGCGAGGGTTTGCGCTGGCGCCGCGCCGCGCACGCGAGGTCGTCGTGCTGGCGCCGCCCGTCGAAGAGCAGCATGCGGCGGTGCTCGCCTTCCTCGCCGACGGCGAGTCGTGGTCGAGCTCGGCCCTGGCGATTGCGCTTGGAGCCAGCCCGCGCACCGTGCAGCGGTCACTCGATTCGCTTGCGGCAGCAGGCAAGGTGCAGTCGTTCGGTCGCGGGCGAGCTCGTCGTTGGATGACCCCTCCCGTGCCGGGTTTCCCGACAATCTTGTTACTCCCCGGTCCACTACCGAGTGACTAGGATGGAAGCATGAAACGGTCAACGGCCGAGATCCTCCGTGAATATGGACCCTTTCCGGGTGTCGACCACGTGCATGGGGTCACGTATGACGGTCAGCACGTCTGGTTTGCTACCGGAGACAAGCTGAACGCCTTCGATCCGGCGAGCGGGAAGGTGCTGCGCTCGATTGATGTCGCCGCGCACGCAGGAACGGCCTTCGACGGTCAGCACCTGTTTCAGATCGCCGAGGATCGCATCCAGAAGATCGATCCGAAGACCGGCCGTGTGCTCGCGACGATCCCGGCGCCTGGCGGCGGCGGTGACTCGGGGCTCGCGTGGGCCGAAGGGACGCTCTGGGTGGGGCAGCATCGGGGCCGGAAGATCCATCAAGTCGATCCCCAAACAGGGGCGATTCTTCGCACCATCGAGTCCAACCGCGTCGTCACCGGGGTCACCTGGATCGACGGCGAGCTCTGGCACGGCACCTGGGAAGGTGACGAGAGCGATTTGAGGCGAGTCGATCCTCGAACGGGAGAGGTCCTGGAGAGGCTCGAGATGCCGCCTGGAGTGGCCGTGTCGGGGCTCGAGTCCGATGGCGGCGATCAGTTCTTCTGCGGCGGCGGAAGGAGCGGGAAGGTGAGAGCCGTCCGCCGACCCAGGCGACGCTCCGCGGCCGGCAGCGGCTCCGAGATCCCCGTCGACTCCACGAGCAAGTAGTCGACGCGGCCCTCGCGGGCGAGGTTCGCCGAAGCCTTGCGCGAAGAGCCAGGGCGACAAGGAGCGCTATCACCGAACGGCCGTGATGCAGCTGCAGGGAAAGAAGCGCGGCTCATCCTGGGGTGGGGCCGACGGCCAATGAGTGATTATGACCGCGTGCCGTCCCCTCCGTCGCATGGACCAGTGACCTGACCATTGCGAAATCTCATCACAGATCAATGACGATGTCGCCCTGGGGCTGGCAACAGCAGATCAGCACATTGCCATCTGCCGGTGCATCGATCGGGTCTGGCCGATAGCTGACTGTTCCGACCACAAGCCCCGTCTCACAAGTGTGGCAGACCCCGGTCCGGCACGACCATCGCACCGGTATGTCGCACGCTTCGGCAAGCTCGAGCACGCTCTGAAACGCTGATCCCCAGCGGACATTCAAACCGCTCCGGGCGAACGACACCTGCGGTCCCGCTCCGAGTGACCCGTCCGGTAGGTGCGGCGGCCGCAGCCGCGACGCCTCGACGCCCGGAGTTTTGGCGGGCGCTGAGCCGAAAATCTCGGTGTGGATGCGGCTCGCAGCAACGCCCCAGTCTGTGATACCGGCGGTCAGACCGCTCATGAATTCGGGCGGTCCGCATACGTAGAACTCCGCATTGCGCGGTACATCCAACTCCCGGAGCACACGCATGTCCAAGCGTCCCCGAGCGTCGAAATCCAGGCCTGGCCTATCCTCGGGATCGGGCGAGCTGTAGCAAATATGGCTGTGGCCGCGAGCCAGGGCTTTGAGAAGGGTACACGTCTCCTCGGCAAAAGGATGTTCGCGGCGATTGCGCGCTCCGTAGAGCCACCAGACTTCCCTCGTCGAGGCCGCGGCCGCCAACGTGTGGAGCATTGCCAGCATGGGGGTCGCCCCGATGCCTGCGCTTAGGAAAACGATGGGGGCGTCGCCTGGCCGAAGCGAGAAGCTGCCCCGTGTCGCGCTCGCGTCCACCACGTCGCCGACCTGCAGCTTGTCGTCGATGTAAGCGCCGGCGGCGCCATGGGGTTCCCGCTTGACGCTCACGCGATAGTCCTCGGCACTAGGTTCGCTCGACAGCGAATAGCTGCGCATCAGCGCGGGTGCGTCGGGTGCCGGTTTTAGCCGCAGTACGATAAACTGGCCCGGCAGAGGCATGGTCAGAGGGCGCCCATCACTGGCCTCAAGCACCAGCGAGATCACGCTGCTACTCTCGCGAATCTTGCGCGACACACGCAGCGGGCGGAACCCCGTCCACGCCGGGGGCGGGCCGGACGCGGGAGCCAGCCCCGCGTTTCCCGTTGTCGCTCCGCTCCGCTCTTGCTCGAGCAGCGCCTGGAAGGAGGCGCGCCAGCCGGGACTCAGCGCCGGAATGCGCAGCGCGCGCTCCAGCTGCCTGCGAGGGTGACCGGGCGTGTACAGCAGCGCATTGATCTCGAACACAGTCATGCGCTCGGTGCTCGTCGCGATCTGCACGATTTCGTCGCCGGCTTCCACTTCGCCCTCCTCCAGAACACGGAGATAGAAACCGGGTCGGCCGCGCGCGACCAGCAGCGCCGCCATCTGCGGCTCGTTCATCCGGATGCCCACCCGGTAACAGGTGACGCGCGGCTGTGTCACCTCGAACAAAGCGCCACCCACCCGGTAACGGTCGCCAATGCACACCTCTTGGTCGGACAGGCCGTCGACAGTGAAATTCTCCCCAAACTGCCCATAGGTGAAATCGTTTCGACCAAGCTCGCTTTGCCAATAGCGATAGGAGTCGAGCTGATAGACGAAGACGGCCCGGTGCTCGCCGCCATGCCCAGCTAAGTCCCCCTGCCCATCGCCCTCGATGTTGAGGCGCCGTACCATGCGCCGGCCCTGGACTGGTATCTTCCAAATGGCGGTGTGGACGGTCTTTCCTTGCCACGCGATATCGCGCGGCAGGCCGACGTTGACTGAAACCAAGCGTGTCATCACTTTTTCCCTCCCGCGCCTGCGATCGCCAACCGCTTTGCTCCGCTAATCCACTCGATCGCTCAGACATGGCCGCCCATCCTCCCGGGAACATTCGGCCTCGATCACGCGACGTATACCAAGGGAGCGCGGATGTACTCGGCATAGCTGCCGTTGACCGTTCGCCCCAGGCCGCCATCAACGCCCGCGACCCTCCTCGAGTTCGCCAGGGCACGGTTTGACGAGGCCAAGACGCTCGACGCCACTCACCTCGGCAGCCTCGGCCCATTCACCCGCCACATGTGCAGAGCAGGTTATGCGCTCCTGGGTGAAGACGCCGGCGCTCCGGCGAGAAAGTCGCGGATTACGGCGGCGATCTCTGCGCAATGTGTCTCTAGGGCGAAGTGGCCAGTGTCGAGGAAGTGGATCGCGGCACCGGGGATGTCGCGCCTGAACGCTTCAGCGCCGGGCGGCAGGAAAAACGGATCGTTGCGGCCCCACACTGCTAGAAGCGGTGGCTGATGATCGCGGAAGTAGGCATGAAATTCAGGGTAGAGCGCTACGTTACTGGCATAATCGAGCAGCAGATCGAGCTGCGCCTCGTGCGTTCCCGGGCGCGCCATGTAGAAGTCGTCGAGGGAATAGCCATCCGGCGACACCACGGAGCGGTCGCTGACGCCGTGCGTGTATTGCCACAGGGTCGTCTCAGGCGATAGGAATCCGCGAAGTGCGTTTCGGTTTCTCTCCGTCGGTTCGCGCCAATAGGTGCGAATCCGATCCCAGCCGTCGCTCAGGCCTTCCTCGTAGGCATTGCCGTTTTGCGAAATGATGGCGGTGATGCGCTCAGGATGTTTGGCCGCGATCCGAAAGCCTACAGTCGAATATGTAGATCGCGAAGCGATCTAGCTCACCATGACCGGCCTTACCTTGGGCTCGGCCGCGTCGCTTACGTCGAATATTCCGCGAAGGCAACAGTGGCTGCCCGCGCGCGATAGTCGGTCTTGACGTTGACCACCGCCGCCATGCCGGCGTCGACCCGCTTCTGCGCGCGCTCCAAGGCCGGACGGATGTGCTCCGGCCGCTCGACGTATTCGCCGTAGCAACCCAATGCTTCGGCCATCTTGTCGAAGCGCGTGTAGCCGAGTTCGCGTCCCGGCTTTTCGTGCTTGGGATCGGCCGTCCAACCGCCGTTCAGGCTGATGACGACCAGCACGGGTATGCGATGGCGCACCGCGGTGTCGAGCTCCAGCGCGTTGAGCCCGAACGAGCCGTCCCCATGGAGGACGATGACCTGCTTCTCCGGCTTCGCCAGCTTGGCTCCGAGGCCGAACGGCAGGCCCACCCCCATCGTGCCGAACGGCCCCGAATTGAGGCGATGGCCCGGCGCGAAGGTCGGCATCGACTGGCGTCCGTAGTTCAGGATCTCCTGTCCATCGACGACGAGGATGGCGTCGCGCTGCATGAAGTTTTTGATCTCCTCGCAAAGCCGCAGGGGATGAATCGGGTCGTCGTCGGTAGCCCTGTTGCTGTCAGCGGCCGTCCGCTTGGCTGCCTCGCCATCAGCGAGCTTGCGTCGCCATGGACCGAACCGCTCGGGATCGATGCGGCCTCTCATGGAGCCGACTATCTGCTGCAGCACCATCTTGCAGTCGCCGACGATGGGGATGTCGACCCGGCGCGGCGCGGTGGCGATCTCTTCGGCGTCGACGTCGATGCGCGCGATCGTGGCGTCCGCGGCAAAGCGCGGCGATGCGGCATGGCCGATGATGTAGTTCATCCGCGTGCCCACGATGATGATGAGATCGGTATCGTGAAACGCCGAAGAGCGCATCGTCAGGTAGGAGTAGGGGTGATCGTCGGGAAGCACGCCGCGCCCCTGCGGCGTGGTGTAGAAGGGAATGCCGGACTGCTCGACAAGCGCGCCGAGCTCGTCCCAGGCCTGCGACCAGATTACGCCGCTGCCCGAGAGAATGATCGGCCGCCGCGCGCGGGCGATCGCCTCGACCAGCGCATCGACTTGCTTCTGCTCGCCCATCGGACGCGCGCCCAGGAGCGGCCGGCCGCTGAGCCGCCAATCGACCTGCTCCTCCGGAATCTTGGCGTAAAGGATGTCGCCGGGAAAATCGAGATAGACCGGCCCCGGCTTGCCCGCCATGGACTTTTGGAAGGCGTTGTTCACCTGCTCGGGTATGCGCTTCAGGTTGTAGACCCGGTCCGCCCATTTGGTGCACGGCTTCATGATGGCGAGCTGATCGATCTCCTGGAAAACCTGGCGACCGAAAAGCCGGATCGGGCTCGAGCCGCCGATCGCGACCACGGGCGCGCAATCGATCAGCGCGTTGGCGATGCCGGTGGTGAGGTTGATCACGCCCGGGCCGCTCGCCGCCATGCACACGCTCGGCTTCTGCAACAGGCGGCTATAGGCCTGCCCCATGAACGCCGCGGCCTGCTCGTGGCGAACGTCGAGCGGACGGATCCCCTCCTTGATGCACGAAGCCTCTGCCAGGAGCATCGGGCCGCCCATGAGAAAGAACAGGATTTCCGTGCCCTCGTTCTTGAGCGAGCGCGCCAGAATCTCCGAACCCGTGATCTCCGCCATCTCTCCGCCTCCCCTAGACCACTCCGTTTGCGCGCAGATCCTCGATCTCCCCCGCGCCCAGGCCGAGCCACTCGCCGAGGATCTCGCCGGTGTGCTGACCCAAGAGCGGCGCCGGCGCGATCGGCAGCGCCTTGCCGTCGTGGCGCACCGGCCATGCCGGCATCTTGAAGGGCCCGCAGCCGGGATGCTGCATGACCTGCATGATCCCGCGGCGCTCGAAATCGGGATCGTTCTGCAGCTCCATCGTGTCGAGCACGGCGCCGGCCGGGACACCGGCGGCGCTGAGCAGGCGCATCGCCTCACACTTGTCGCGTTGGCGCGTCCAGGCGGAAATCAAGGCGTCAACCTCTGCCTCGTGCTCGGCGCGGGTCTGCACCGTCTCGAAGCGGGGGTCGCCGATGAGGTCGGCCCGCTCGATCACCTCCAGCAGATGTCGCCAATGCGCGGGATTGGCGCGGCTCGTATAGACATAGACGTAATCGTTCGGCCCGCCGGGCTTGCAGGGGTAGACGCCGCTGGGAGCGGATATGCCGGACAATATCTTGGCGCCGTTGCGCTGGGCCGGCCGGCCCGCGGTAGCCTGGGCGGCGAAGGCGACGCGGATATATTGCAGCATCGCGTCCTGCATCGCGACCTCGAGACGCTCGCCCTTTCCGGTCGTCTGTCGCCGGTAGAGCGCGCCCAGGATGCTGATCGCCAGCAACATCCCCGTGCCGGTGTCGCCCAGGGTCGGGCCCGGCTTCGCCGGCGGCCCGTCGCGCTCCCCGGTGATGCTCATGACCCCGCCCGAGGCCTGCGCGATCATGTCGAAGGCGAGGCCTCGCTCGAAGGGGCTGCCGGAGCCGAAGCCCTTGACCTGCGCATAGACGATGCGGGGATTGAGCTCGCGAACAGCGTCGTATCCGAGCCCCAGGCGCTCGATCGCCCCCGGCGCGAAATTCTCAACGAAGACGTCGGCGCGTCGTGCCATGTCCTTGACGAGCGCCAATCCACGCGGCGCCTTGAGATCGACCGTGACCGATTTCTTGTTGGCGTTGAACAGCAGGAAGTACCAGGAATCCTGCCCCGGCTGGCCGCGGAAGGACGTCCGGCCGGGATCGCCGCCTTTGGGGTTCTCGACCTTCACCACGTCGGCGCCGAGCCAGGCCAGCGCCTCGGTGCAAGAGGGGCCGGCCTCGAATTGCGTGAGGTCCAACACCCGCACGCCGCTCAAATACCGTCGAACCGGGGGGTCTCCTTCCATGCTGGCTTCTCCTCCTGCGGCGGGTTCTCCCGGCGCCTTGCTTCACCCCAGCGTGCCATGGTTGCGTACTGAAGCACAACAAGGCGGGAAGCCTCTTTTACCTTGGCGGGTTTGGGGCGCGTCGCGGCGCCGGGCCGTCAGCTGTGGCGACCGGATAGCGGACCAGGGGTGATCCGTCAGCGGCTGCGGTTTGATGTCGGCTTCGCGTGGGCGCTCGGCCGCGGCTCGGGGTCGCTGCAGCGCCCAACGACCGCGTCACGTTCAGCCCTTGACGCCGCCCATGGTGAGGCCGGCGGCCATGCGGCGGCGGAAGACGTAGTAGATCGCTACCGGCGGCAACGCATAGACGATGGCGGTCGCCATCATATAGTTCCATGGCGCCTCGTCGCTGTTGAGGAACTGCGCCAATGCCACCGGGACCGTCATGCTCCGCTTCGAGGACAGCAGCAGGAACTGGTAGAGATATTCGTTCCACGCGAGCAGCAGGGCATAGGTGCCGACCGCGACCAGCGCCGGCGCCATCAGCGGCAGGTAGATGCGCAGATAAACCTGGATCGGCGAAGCGCCGTCGATCCGCGCCGCCTCGTCGAGCTCGATCGGGATCGACCTCGCGTATTGTTGGAAGATGAAGATCGCGTAGGGCGTGGCGAACGTCACCTCCGCGGCGATGATCGCCCAGAGATTGTTGGAGAGGCCGTACATCTGCATGATGCGATAGAACGGGATCGCCAGAAACGACGCCGGGATGACGTAGGTCAAGAGCGCGGCATTGCTCACCAGCCAGCCGTGGCGCAGCCGCATCCGGCCGATCGAGAAGCTGGCGAGCGAGCCGATGAGCAGCGTCAGGAACACCGTGAGCACGCCGATATAGACGCTGTTCGCGAACTGGTGCCAGAAATACTCGAGGTACCAATAGCCCTCGGTCACGACGATCCAGAAGCTCTCGAGCGAGGGCTTCGCCGGCCAGATGTCGTTGGTGAAGACGTCGCCATTGGGCTCGAGCGCCACCATGAAGATGTTGTAGATCGGCGTGAGCGTCCAGATCAGGACCACGAGGCCGAGCGCTAGCGCCCCCGCCTCGCTCAGGTTTCGCCGCAGCCGATAACGTGGGCGCCGCCGGACCGGCCGGGCATCCATCGGCTCCGCGCTCACAGCTGCACCTCCGTGGTCCGCAGCTTGCGCATCAGCAGGATAACCAGTGGGATCATCAACGGCAGCGCCGACATCACCGCCGCCACGCCGAGCTCGGGCCTCGCCATCTCGAAAGCGTCGCGGATGCCGAGCGTCGCCAGCACATGCGTCGACAGGGCGGGCCCGCCGCCCGAGACGAAATAGACCGAGTTGAAGTCGCCGAGCGTGAAGATCGTCGAGAGCAGCGTGCAGATGAGATAGAGATTGGCGAGCAGCGGGAAGGTGACGTGGACGAACCGCCGAAGCCCGGTGGCGCCGTCCACCTCGGCCGCCTCGTAAAGCTCCTGCGGGATCGCCATCCGCCCCGCCAGCAGGATCACGGTCCAGAACGGCATCCATTTCCAGATATGGGACGCGATGACCGAACCCAGCGCCAGCCAGCGCGACGTCTCCAGCCAGCCCGGGCCATCGATGCCGAAGACATCCCACAGGAAGTTGTTGAGGAGCCCCCACTGGCCGTTCAGCATCCAGTGGATCGAGATGAAGGAGGGAAGCGCCGGCATCGCCCAGGGCAGCACGTAGATCAGCAGCAGGCCCTTCACCCACCAGCGGCGCCGCATGAAGAAGCCCGACAGCAGCAGCGCCCCGAACATCTTCAGGTTCACGCCGATAGCGAGATAGAGCACGGTGTTGACGACGGTGCGCTGGTAGATCGGCTCGGAAAACAATTCGGCGTAAAGGCTCGGCTCGTGGCCGAGCCACAGCCCGTAGACGACGGGGTAGGCCACGAAGGCCAGGAACACCGCGGCATAGGGTATGACGAAGGCCACGGCCCAGGTGAACTCGGAGCCCTGCAAGCCGCCGCGCCACACGCGGCGGCGCGGCCACGACAGCGAAAATGCCCGGGCGGGAACCGCCTGGGCAGCCTTGAGAACCTGGGCGCCGGCCATGATCCGCGCTCAGCTCTGCACGATCGGGTATTTCGCGAGGACCTGCCCGATCTGCTTGAGCGCTTTCTCCGCCGCCGCCTGCGGCGTCATCCCGTCGCGGATGACGTCGGCCGCGGCCATGCCCCAGATCTGCTGGGCGTTCGCTTCGGCATAACCGGGGTTGTAGATTGGATGGTTCGGCACCGTCGAGCCCAACAGGCCCTCCCGGGTGTAAGCCGACCGGTGCGGGTCCTTGGGATCGAGCCAGAAGGTGTCGGTCTTGACGAGGTCCGGCATCGGCGGCAGCCACCGGCCCAGCCCCGCTTTTAGATATTCGTTCACCACCTTCGGCTGGATCACGTATCTCAGGAAGTCCCTGGCGACCTCGATGTTCTTCGCTCCCTTCGGGACGAAGACGCCGCCGACCCCAAGCTGCGCCGGAATGGGCTTGCCCGCATTGTCGAGCGGCAGGCCCATCGTCACGATGTCGTCGTACTCCTCCTTCTTGTGATACAAGGCGAGTTCGGTCGAGATCGTGCCGTCCAAATCCATGATCATCTGCTTGGCGTGGAACGCGTTGTTGTCGTCGGCGTCGTTCCAGCTGAGAGCGCCGGGCGGGACGTAGCCTTCCTTGAAGGCCGTGGTGATGTACGTCAGCGCCTTGGTCACCGCCTCCTTGACCTGGGGATCATCGAGGTGGGGCGTGCCGTCCGGGGTGACGATGCCGTTGCCGCCATAGGCGATCATGAACGCATGGAACGTGTTGTTGCCGTCGGCTGGCCCGGTGGTGGTCGGCTGGAGCCCCAGCGCATAGACGCCGCGCATGCCCTTGTCGCGCAGATTCTTCTGCATCGGCTTGAAGAAATCCCAAAAGGCATCCCAGGTCGTCGGCGCGTCCGACATTTTGTAGCCGGCCTTCTCGACTAGCGAGTTCCAAATGTGGAACGGCGACACGAGCATCTTATACGGGGCAAAGTAGGCGCTGCGCTTCTTCGTGAAGTTGTTGTAGCACTGCGTCGAGAGGTACGCGGCCGGGTGGTACTGCGACTTCTGAGTCTCCACGATCTCGGTCACGTCCACCAGCTTGTCGCTCCAGGCATACTGCGGCACTATCCTCAGGTCGGCGATGTTGACGTCGATCGCATCTGGGACATCGCCGGTGGTCAGCGCCGAAACGGTCTTCTGCGTCAGCGGCGCGAAAGGAATGAGGCTGTAGTCGATCTTGTTGCCGCTGGCCTTCTCGTACGCCGCGACCATGTTGCGGAAGGACGCATCCTCCTCGGGGACGAAGCCCTGGGTCCACCACACGCTGGCGGTAGTGGCCGCGGCATTGGCGATGAAGGGTCGCGCGAGGGTCCCGGCCGCGGCAAATCCCAAGGATCCACGGAGCACTGAACGCCGGCTCAGCTTGCGCATGGCCATCCTCCCCCTGTTCTCGGCTGGCGGCGCGCGATCTTTCGCAGCTCACGTTCTGCTTGTTTGCCGAAACGTCAGGCGCCCGACCGCCCCACGGTAGCGGAGCACCAACTCCATCGACCGGAGCGGGCTTGCGCCGTTTTTTGCTATTTGATGCCAGTCTTACGGAGAGAGTAACCCAGCCATGCAGGAAAGTCGCTTGCAAAATGGGGCAAGTCGTACGCCGCGCTGTCTGTCCGCACAGCGCGTCATCGCAGCTGCGATCGGGTTTACCGCTCCGCTTACGCAGTAACGCGCCTTCGGGGCAGGCGTGCACGACGACGAGCAGCAGGCGCTCGATGACATCTTCGCCGCTCAGGTCGACCTCTCGCATGGTCGCCGGGCCGCGGCGATGGACCATACGGAGCTAGGAGAAACGGGGCTGCTCAATGCCCAGGAAGCGCGTGGCTACACGGCTCCGACAGCGCTTCACGC
>Ga0209647_1002459_pt1 | contig 15041 bp, 12 predicted proteins | sample GraSoi_2013_60cm_FD_185827 | JGI IMG/M metagenome (GOLD analysis project Ga0209647, IMG submission 185827) | Grasslands soil microbial communities from the Angelo Coastal Reserve, California, USA - Sample 9_17_2013_60cm (SPAdes) (version 2) | ecosystem: Environmental > Terrestrial > Soil >...
GGGGCGTCCCGCCGCTGTCACCGTAGACCACGACGTCCGCGGCCAGCATTGCCACCAGGCCGTCCATGTCGCCGTCGCCGACGGCGCCGAAGAACCGGGCGGCCAGTTCCTCGCGCTTGTCGCGGGAGGCCTCGAAGCGGGGCTTGTGCTCGCCGACGTGGCGCCGGGCCCGCGTGGCCAGCTGACGGCAGTTGTCCTCGCTCTTGCCGACGATGCGCGCGATCTCGTCGTAGCCGTAGCTGAACACGTCGTGCAGGAGGAAGACCGCTCGCTCCACCGGCGACAGCCGCTCCAGCAGGAGCAGGAACGCCATGGACAGCGAGTCGGCCTGCTCGGCCAGGCGGGCCGGGTCGGGGCCTGTGGCGCCGGTCAGAGGATCGTCGGTCAGCAGTGGCTCCGGCAGCCACTCGCCCGAGTATGCCTCGCGGCGGACCCGCGCGGAGCGCAGGTAGTCGATGCACAGCCGGGTGGTAATCGAGGAGAGGTAGGCCTTCGGCGAGTCGATCCCGGCCTTCCCCGCCTCCCCGGACTGCGCACGGTGGTAGCGCAAGAATGCCTCCTGGACGACGTCCTCGGCCTCGCTGGCCCGGCCGAGCATCCGGTAGGCGATCGAGAACATGAGCGGCCGGAGCTGCTCGTAGGCCTCGGCTGCAGTCATGCTCTGTCTCCCGCGGCCGGACAAAACGTATAAACCCGCCGATCCTGCCTCATGCCAGGCCCTCCGGGTGGTCTTTGTGTGCGGAAATGGCTGTTCCCGCAACCACTTCCGCACACGCTTGAGACGGGGACTGTCGCAAAACGGGCCTACCGGGCGCGCGGCAGGCCCGGCTGCTGTGCACAGCCCGCACATCGCCGACTGTCCGGCCTGACGCCCCAGCACCACGCCCGCGACCAGCGCGGATATCGCGGTCAACGATCAAGGCGCTTTTAGGCCCTCCGGCTCCTTCAACGCCTTTCTCCCGCTCGCTTCCGGAGCACCTTGCCGCGGCCGTCCAGCTCATGTCATCCCGCCCTTCCGCTGGCTATGCGCCCCGGCGCGCCGGCTCGGCGTCGTCGAGCCCGCGGGAGAAGCCCTCGCGCCAGCTCGGCCACGCGGGCTGCCAGCCGAGCTCCCGCTTCGCCTTGGCGTTGGACGAGCCGCGGATCTGCGTCATCATCGAGACGCCCACCTCGCCCGCGGCCAGGCGGCCGAGCCAGGCCGGCACCCGGCGCGGCGGCTTCGCGCCCACCGCCTGGGCCACGTACGGCAGCCACTCCGCCACGCTAGCTGGATCGTCGTCGACGACGTTGTAGACGCCGGGCGCTCCCTGTTCCAGCGCGGCGGCCGTCGCGGCCGCGGCGTCGCGGATATGCAGGAACGACCAGACCCCGGCCCCATCGCCGATGATCGGCACCCGCCGATTCCTGATCAGGCCGACGAAATCGTCGGAGGCGCCCGGCCCGTAGAACGAGCCGTACCTCAGCACGATCCCCTGCATCGGCGCGGCCGCCAGGACGACCCGCTCCAGGTGACGGATCGCGGCGAGCGACTCGCGCTGCATGGCAGGCGGGCTCGGGTCGAGCGGGTCGTCCTCCGTCTTCACCGGGCCGCCCTCGCGGATGTTCGTCCAGCCGGTGTAGCTCTGCGCGATGAAGCGCCGGACGCCCGCGGCGGCGGCGGCCGCCAGCAGGTGGTCAGTTCCCTGCGTGCGCAGCTGGTTGGTGGCCGCGAACATCTTGTCGAAGCGGCGCAAGCTGAAGACTCCCGCCAGTGAAGTCATCTGGTGGATGACCACCTCGGGCTCGGCCCGCGCGAGCGCCTCGCCGACGGCCATGGCGTCCAGCCCGTCGACCACCGTCGGCTCGGCGCCCAGCTCGCGCAACATCGCGGCCTTACCAGGACTCCTGGTCGACGCCGTGACCTGGTGCCCCTGCACCGCCAGCCGTGGCAGTAGCTGCCGGCCGATCGCGCCGGCCGCCCCGGCGACGAAGACCTTCATCGTGCATCCCTCCTGACTGTGCCGGTCTTACCGGGCTGGCCGGTCCCATCCGGGCCGGCTGCCCTCTCAGACGAGATGCGGCCCGGGCCCGTGACACCCGGGTCCGCGCGGGATCGCGACCGGCCACACTTGACTGGTCAGGCAGGACTGACCACACGCCCGGGCCGCGGACGCACGGTCGCGCCGGACGGCCCGATACGGCCTCGGGCGGGCTGGGCTAAAATTGCGGCTCGTGACGGCGCCGTACCGAACGCGCGCAGGCCGCCGTCTGTGGCGCCGCATTCTCCTGCTCGTCACCCTCGCGGTCCTGCTGGCCGCGCCGCCGAGCCCGCCGGCCACTCTGGCTCCCGCTTCGGTCCTGTCCCGGTTCGAGCGCGCGGGCAACGTCACCCTGGCCCGCGACTGCGGCTACAGCGCTCCGCTGCCGGCCAACCCCCGCCGCAGTCTCTGGCTGTTCTGCGATACGCCGGTCTGGGTCCGCCAGACCGCCAGTGGCCACGTCACCTGGGCGCTCAAGCGGTTCATCCCCGGCTCGACCGCTGCCGTGGGCCGGGCCGTGGTCGGCTCGAGCCCGGCTTACCGGGTGCCTGGCCAGCTCGGCGAGGTGGGCTCGCCCGCCCCGAATGCGTCGGGCGCGGGAGCCAGGCCGGCGGCCGGCGGCGCACCCGCGCCTGGTGGCGGGCCTGCGCGGGGTAGCGGGCCTGCCTCGGGCGGGCCCGCGCCCTTCCTTCCGGCGCCCGCGGGGCTCGTCACATCGGCTGGCCTGCCGTGTGGCTCCGGCGGCGGCAGTTACGCCGCCTCGTGGGCCAGCGGCATCACCCGGATTCCGGCCGCGCCGGACCTGCTGATTGCCTTCAACAACTACTGCGTGCTGGGCGGAGCCGGGGGCCTTGTGCCCGAGGGCTTCGGCCTGGCCGAGTATGACCCGGCCACGGGCACGCTGAGCAATGACGTGACCGTGTTTTCCGGGATGAAGCCCGGCAGCGTCGCCGCGAAGCTGCTGGGCTCCCCGGTCTTCTCCGGCGGCTACCTGTACCTGTTCGGGCCCACCTGCACGGCGCTCGCACACGGCGGGTGCGCCACCGGGACACTGTTCGAGGCGCGGGTGCCCGCCAACCCGCTGGCCTGGACCGACCCGCTGAGCTACCAGTGGCAAAGCCGCGGCACCTTCGGCTCCTGGACCCCGGATGCCGCCGCGGCGACGTCCATCATCACGGGGGCCAGACCCTCGGCGGTGAGCGTGGCCGACTTCCCGGCCGCAGGACGCCACTTCGTCCTGGTCGAGCAGACGGATATCAGCGGCGCGTTCACCGTGTACGAGTCGCAGGCGCCCGCCGGCACCTGGAAGTGGATCACGTCCGGGCGCGTGCCGTGCCGGCTGGGCGCCGGCTACCTGAACTTCTGCCGCGCGATCATCGCGCATCCAGAGCTCAGCACCTCGACTCAGCTGGTCCTGTCGTACTTCGATCCGGCCGCCGGCGCTCGCGGTCACGTGATGGTGGCGGGGTTCCACTGGTAGCCGGTCACAGCGCTGTTCTGGTCACGGCACCGTTCTAGTCACAGCACGGGGGAGCAGTCGGGCGACTCAAGCTCGGCCGCGTCGCCCTCCACCGCGATCTGCGCGGCGGCGGGCCGCCTCCGCCGGGCGGACAGGCCGCCGAGCGCGATCGCCACGCCGAACGCGGAGATGCCGGTGATGACCTCGAGCGCAGGGCGGTAGGCGGGCAGGGCCTGCGACGTGACGACGCGGTTGGCCCCGCCCGCGTCGACGACCGCGGTGACGATGGCGAGCACTATCGCCCCGCCCACCTGGAACGAGGTCTGCAGGATGCCCGACGCCAGGCCCTGCTCCTGGTCGGCTACGCCGGCGGTCGCCTGGATGTTCAGCGAGGAGAACCCGAGCCCGAACGCGGCGCCGATCAGCAGGACCGCGGGCAGGATCACCGCCGGGTAGTCGGGAGCTGGCCCGATGCGGAGGAACCACGCGTAGCCAGCGGCCAGGCAGACGAAGGCGATCGCGATGATCCGCGGGGGCCCGAACCGGTCCAGCACCGGCCCCATCCTGGTTGATGCGGCGGCGACGAGCACGCCTGCGGGCAGGAACGCCAGCGCGGTCGCCAGCGCCGACCAGCCCGCCATGATCTGCAGGTACTGCGTCACCAGGAACTGGAAGGCCACGTACGAGCCGAACAGAACCATCGCCGCGAGATTGGCGCGGGTCAGCGCCGCCGAGCGGAAGATGCCCAGCCGGACCAGCGGATCGGGGCTGCGCTGCTCGATGACCACGAACGTTACGAGAAGGACGGCGACCGCGGCGAACGAGCCGAGAGTCCGCGCCGAGGCCCAGCCGGCCTGCGGGGCGCCCACGACCGCGTAGACCAGCAGCAGCATCGCCCCGGTCACCGTGGCGGCCCCGGGCAGGTCGAAGCGCCGGCCGCGGCGATCCGGCCGCGTGGCGCGCGGGATGAGCCGCGCCGCGGCGACGAGCACCACGGCCGCCACCGGGGCGGGCAGCAGCAGCGTCCACCGCCAGTTGACCTCCGTAAGCAGCCCGGACAGGACGAGGCCGAGCGAGAACCCGCCGGCGCCGAAGGCCGAGTAGATGCTGAGCGCCCGGTTCCTGGCCGGTCCCTCGGTAAACGTCGTGGTGATGATGGACAGGCCGGCCGGCGCGGTGAACGCCGCGGCCATCCCCTTGATCAGGCGCGCGGTGATGAGCAGGCCGCCGCTGCTGACCAGGCCGCCGAGCAGCGAGGCCACCGCGAAGACGGCGAGGGCCGCCAGGAAGACCCGGCGGCGTCCGAGCAGATCGGCTGCGCGCCCGCCGAGGAGCAGCAGCCCGCCGTAGCCCAGCACATACCCGCTGACGACCCACTGCAGCGAGGATGTGGAAAGCCCGAGATCGGCGCGGATGGACGGCAGGGCGACTCCCACCATGGAGACGTCCAGGGCGTCCAGGAACAGGGCGCCGCACAAGACCACCAGAATGCCCCAGAGGCGTGGGTTCCAGCGGTACTCAGCGGCAGGAGCGATTGTCGTTGCGGTCATGATCGCAACTGTATGCATGTACAAGCACTATGTGCAAAGTAATTTAATGCGTTTGCATCTAGCTTCGGCCCAGCGCTACACTTCCCTCATGACGCCACGGCAGGCGGGCGCGGACCTGGCCGAGGCCGGCGCTGGGCTGGCCGGTGCCGCCGAGGCCGGCGCTGGGCTGGCCGGTGCCGCCGAGGCCGGCGCTGGGCTGGCCGGTGCCGCCGAGGCCGGCGCTGGGCTGGCCGGTGCCGCCGAGGCCGGCGGGCCGCCGCTCGTGAGCGCGTGGCGATCGCTCGCCGCTCGCCACGCCGCGGTCTCTGCCGCCCTCGAGCGCGAGCTGGGCGAGCGGCACGGGCTCGGCGTCAGCGAATTCGAGGTGCTGGAGCGGCTAGCCGAGAACGAGCAGCACAAGTTCCGAGTTCAGGAACTGGCCGAGTCCGTGCACCTGAGCCAGAGCACCCTGTCCCGCCTGATCGGCCGGCTCGAGCAGCATGGCCTGGTCCAGCGGTCCATGTGTGACTTGGACCGCCGCGGCATCGACGTGTGCCTGACCGACGCCGGGCGGCAGCGCCATTCCGAGGCTCTGCCCACCCACCGCGCCGTCCTCGCCGCGATGATGCCCGCCGCCAGCGCATCCTGACCCCGCCCCTCAGCATGATCACGATAGCGGGGACGCCTGTCAGGCCTATTCGCTGACGGACGTCCCCGCTCATCTGGATGGGGTCAGAACGCTTCCTCGGCCGGCTCCAGGGCCGAGTTGGCCGGCTGCGGGGCTCGGTCGGCGGGCCGCGGGGCACGGTCACGGATGATCAGCAGGACGATCAGGAGCGCGAGGACGTCGAACACCACCGCGAGCGTGAAGGCACTGGACATCCCGTGCACGATGGCCTGGTGCTGCTGGGCCAGCCGGGTGAGGTGTGCCACCGGGTGCCGGGCCGAGTTCTTGGTGGCGGTGCTGTACGCGGTGACCAGTATCGCCAGCCCCAGTGACCCGCCGATCTGCTGGGTCACGTTGACCATGCTGGACGCGGCTCCTGAGTCCTGCGGCCGCACGCCTGCCAGCGAGGCCATGGTCAGCGGCACGAAGACCACCCCCATCCCGCCGCCGATCAGCAGCATCGGGCCGAGCACCCCGGACAGGTAGTCGGTAGCCGGGGAGATGCGGGACAGCCATGCCATCCCGGCCACCACCGGCAGCAGGCCGGCGATCATGAGCGGCCTGGCGCCGAACCGGCCCAGCAGCCGCGGCGACAGGCGCGACACGCCGAACAGCGCGGCGGTCATCGGCAGGAACGAGACCCCCGCCTGCAGTGGGCTGAATCCCAGGATGTTCTGCACGAACTGGGTGAGGAAGAAGAACATCCCGAACATGCCGGCCACGATCAGCAGCCTGCTGACGAAGGAGCCGGAGCGGCCCCGGTCGGCGAACAGGGGCAGCGGGGTGATCGGCTGCCGGGCGCGGGCCTCGTTGAGCACGAACAGGAGCAGCAGCGCGGCCGCGGCCCCGAACGCCCCCAGGGCCATGCGGTTGCTCCAGCCGTCCGACGCGGCGCGGATGAACCCGTACACCAGGGAGGTCATGCCCGCGGTCGAGGTGACCGCGCCGGTGATGTCGAACCGCCCGGGCTGGCGCTGCGATTCCGGGAGGAACAGCGGCGCGGTCAGGGCCACGGCGATGCCGATCGGCACATTGACGAACAGGACCCAGCGCCAGGAGACCCACTCGGTGATCACGCCGCCGAGCACCAGGCCGAGCGAGCCGCCGCCCATCGCGACGGCCGTGTAAAGGCTGAGCGCGCGGGTGCGCTCCCGGCCCTCGGAGAAGCTGGCCGTGATCAGCGCCAGCACGGCGGGCGAGGCGATCGCGCCGCCGACGCCCTGGATCGCGCGGGCGGCGAGCAGCCACGCAGCCGACGTCGCCAGGCCTCCGGCCAGGGACGCGGCGGTGAACAGAGCGATGCCCGTGATGAAGACCCGCCTCCGGCCGAGGATGTCACCGGCCCGCCCGCCCAGCAGCAGCAGGCCGCCGAACGTCAGCGTGTAGGAGTTCAGCACCCAGGACAGGCTGGGCTCGGAGAAGTGAAGGCCGCGTGCGATGCTCGGCAGGGCGATGTTTACGACGGTCATGTCGAGGATGATCATGAGCTGGGCGCCGAGCACGAGGGCCAGGGCGATGCCGCGGCGGTCAGGTCGTCGCGCGGTGCGCTGGCGGCCTGCCGTGGTCGTGATCGGCGCTATCGACGAAGTCGACATGAATGCCTTTCCGGAGAGAAGTTGCGGGCGGGCCCGTCCCGCGGGGAATGTCCCCCGGCCTGGCCTGCGTTGGCTACCATGTAAGTGGAGGCAACCTCCGATAACTATACGGAGGTACCCTCCGGTTTGCAACTCGAATTCAGGTGAGGGCTGATGAGCAGGACCGGTGGGCCGGCACCGGCGGTCGCCGGGGAGCCGCGTGCGATGCGCGCCGACGCGCAGCGCAACTACGAGCGGCTGCTGAGCGCGGCCATGGCCGCGTTCACCGAGCACGGCGCCGACGACGCGTCGCTCGAGGAGATCGCCCGGCGGGCCGGCGTCGGGATCGGCACGCTCTACCGACATTTCCCGACCCGCCAGGCGCTGCTGGAGGCCGTCTACCGCGATCAGGTCGACGCGCTCCGCGCCAGAGCGGGCGAACTGGTCGGATCTGACGCGCCCGGCGAGGCGCTGGCGGCCTGGCTTCGGGCCCTGGTGGCGTTCAGCAGCACTAAGCACAGCCTGACCTCGGCGCTGCTGGCCACCCTCGGCAAGAATTCTGACCTGCTGTCATCATGCAGCACAGTGATCTGCGACGCGGCGGACACCCTGCTCAAGCGCGCGCAGCAGGCCGGGGTGGTGCGCGAGGACGCCGACGCCAGGGACCTGATCAGGCTGGTGCACGCGGTCAACATCGCAACGCAGCACGCGCCCCGCGACCCCGGCCAGACCGACCGGCTGCTCGGGCTGGTCCTGGACGGCCTGCGTCTCCAGCCGCCCGCTGCGAGCTGACCCGATGCGCCACCCCCGCCCGGGATCGCGGATTCCGTGGCCGGCTTACCAGGCGACGCGGCCGAGGGCGGGATTCAGGACCACGGCGCGGCCGGCCGGCTCGATGACGGCGGGCAGGTCCTCGGCCGGGACCGGCTGGCCGAAGACCAGGTCCGCGGGTATGTGACCGGCCCAGACCGGCCAGGAAAGATCGGGCTGCGGGTCGATCGTCGATCCGCTGCGGGCCTTGACCGAGGCCTTCTCGATCGGGACCTGCCACAGGCCGGTATCGCGCAGTTCGTCGAGGACGGGCTGGCGGACCTGCTCCCACCGTCCCGGCGCGATGTGCTCGACCAGCGCCCACAGCCCGATGATCACGTCGTCGGGCTCGGTGACCTCGGTCGCGTCGCCGTGCACGGTGACGCTGCGGTAGTTCACCGAATGGGTGCGGGCCGACCGGCCCAGAACCAGCCCGTCGAACAGGGTGGCGGTGACGCAGACGGGGCTGGCCCGGCGCATGTCGCGGAACAGCCCCGCTGCCGCTGAGCCGTGCAGGACCAGCCTGTCGCCCAGGCGGCCATGCACCATCGGCAGAACCACCGGGCGCCCGCGCCGCACCGTGGCCACGTGACAGAACGGCGCCGAGTCCAGAACCGCGTGCACGGCCGCGGTGTCGTAACGGGCCCGGTCCGGCTTGCGGCGCACCCGAGCGATATTCCGGGCGATATTTCGCGGGAACGGGGACGGCTGATCCGAACCCGGAGCCGCCGAGCCGGCCGGAAGGGCGCTCACGGCCGTGTTCTCAGGGCCGCGGCGCTGACCTCCGCTCGGGGGGCGAGCATCTCCTCGAGGAGGCGCTTCACCCGCGGCCATTCCGGTGCCGTGATCGAGTAGCGGGCCGAGTCCCGCGGGAGGCAGTCGGTGGCCAGCCGGTGCGCCCGCAGGATCCCCTCGAACTGCGCTCCGATCCGTTCCATCGCACGGCGCGAACGCTCGTTGCGCGCGTCCGCGTGCAGGCATACGGACTTCACCTCCCAGACCTCGAAGGCGTGGCCGAGCATGAGTCGTTTCATCTCGGTGTTCGCCGCGGTGCGGATCGCGGAGCGAGCGAGCCAGGTGGACCCGATCTCGCAGACGTCGGGCGCAGCGATCCCGTACCGGGGGTGGCCTTGGGGCCACGGCCACCACACCAGATCCCAGAACCTGGTTGAGCCGATGACCGCGCCGTCGGCACGTCGGAGTACCGCGAATGGCACGGCCGTGCCGGCGTCGCGCTGGGCCAGCGCAGCCTCGATGTACTCCGCGGCGGCGGCTTCGCCCTGCGGCACGGGGCTCAACTGGTAGAGGGCGGGGTCACCGCTGGCCGCCTCGGCCAGGCCGGCGGCGTGCCGTTGCTGCAGTGGCTCGAGCCGGACGTGCCGCCCGTCAAGGCGAGGGAGCAGCGTGGACATCGCTAGGGCCTCCGTTCGGGGGAGCGGCAGAGCGCTTGACGGCATCTGCGCTTGACGGCAACTACGTTACAGAACATAATTCATTTATGCTGATACAATATCGGCCTACCGGACGGAACGCCAGCGAGATTGCCCGTGACGTGGAGACTGCGGTGCGCGAAGGCCGGATCGCGGCCGGCGTGGCGCTGCCCCCGGTGCGGGGGCTGGCCGCCGCGCTCGGCCTGAGCCCGGTCACGGTGGCCGCCGCCTACCGTGAGCTGCGCGAGAAGGGGATCGCCCGCGGGAACGGCCGGGCCGGGACCCACATCACCGCGGCACCGCCCATCGGACCCAGGCCGCCGCTCGCAGTGCCTGACGGAGTGCGCGACCTGATGGTCGGCAGCCCCGATCCGGCGTTGCTGCCGCGGCTCCCCTCGGTGACGCCCCCGCCCCGGCTCTACGGCGATCCCCCGGTCACCCCCCGGCTGGGGCGCGTGGCGGCCGAGCGGTTCCGGTCGGACGGCATCGACCCGGCTCACCTGGCCGTCGTCGGCGGGGCGCTCGACGGCGTGGAGCGGGTGCTCGGGGCGTGGCTGCGCCAGGGCGACCGGGTCGCCGTGGAAGACCCCGGGTATCCGCCCGCGGCGGACCTGCTGGGGGCGATGGACCTGCGGGCCGCGCCCATGCCGATGGACGAGTTCGGCGTGCTGCCCGATGCGCTGCGGGGGGCGCTCGCCCGCGGCTGCCAGGCGGTGCTGCTCACGCCGCGAGCGCAGGCCCCGACCGGCGCGGCGTGGGACCGGGCCCGGGCCCGGGAGCTTGCCGAGGTGCTCGCCAGCCGGCCAGACGTCCTCGTGATCGAGGACGACCACGCGGGGCCGGTCTCCGGAGCCACCGCGTACAGCGTCGTCGGCGGGGCCCAGCGGTGGGCGACTATTCGTTCGGCATCTAAATCACTCGGGCCTGACCTCAGGCTCGCCGTGCTGGCCGGCGACGCCGTCACCGTGTCCCGGGTTGAGGGACGCCAGGCGCTCGGCACCGGCTGGGTGAGCTTCCTGCTGCAGGAGACCGTGGCCGAGCTGTGGCAAGACGCAGCGGTCGGGCGCCTGCTGGAACGGGCCGCCACCGCCTACGCCGAACGGCGCGGCTACCTGCTCGACGCGCTGGCCCGTCGCGGCATCCCGGCCACGGGACGATCTGGCCTGGCGGTCTGGGTTCCGGTGGCCGACGAGCCTGGCACGACCACGGCCCTGCTGCGGCGCGGCTGGGCGGTGGCGCCCGGCGAGCGCTTCCGGATCGCCAGCCCGCCCGCTATCCGCATCGGTACCGGCACGCTGACCAGCGACGAGGCATCTAGGCTCGCGGCCGACATCGCCGACGGCCTGACGTCCAGGCCCCGCCGCAGCGATTGATCTCGCATCACGGTCTGCACTAGCCCGAACAGCAGCGCGGGCCGGCCCATTTGTGTGGGCCGGCCCGTGCTGCGGGGTGCTGGTGTCAGGCGGCGATGGCCGCGGGGGTGGTGGCGGGCTCGAGGGCGAGGTTGAGGACTTCGCGGACGTCGCTGACGGGGTGGATCTGCAGCCGGTCGCGTACGTCCTGGGGGACGTCCTCGAGGTCGGGCTCGTTGCGGGCGGGGATGAGCACGGTGGTGAGGCCGGCCCGGTGGGCGGCGAGCAGTTTCTGCTTGACCCCGCCGATGGGCAGGACCCGGCCGGTGAGGGAGACCTCGCCGGTCATCGCGACGTCGGAGCGGACCAGCCGCCCCGATAGCAGCGAGGCCAGCGCGGTGGTCATGGTGACCCCGGCGGACGGCCCGTCCTTGGGCACGGCGCCGGCGGGGACGTGGACGTGCACGCCGCGGTCTTTCAGGTCGCCGACGGGGAGCTCGAGCTCGGCGCCGTGGGAGCGCAGGTAGGACAGGGCGATCTGGGCGGATTCCTTCATCACGTCGCCGAGCTGGCCGGTGAGGGTGACGCCGGTGGCGCCGGTCTCGGGGTCGGCCAGTGACGCCTCGATGAACAGCACGTCGCCGCCGGTGCCGGTGACCGCCAGCCCGGTGGCCACGCCCGGTACCGCGGTCCGCTCCGCCGATTCGGGGGTGTGCCGGGGGTGGCCGAGGTAGCCGTGCAGGTCACCGGGGGCGACGGTGACCGGCAGCTGCGCCTGGCCGGCGGCGAGCCGCGCGGCGATCTTCCGCAGCACCCGGCCGATGGCCCGCTCCAGGGCGCGGACCCCGGCCTCGCGGGTGTACTCGGCGGCCAGGGCCCGCAGCGCGTCCCCGGTCACCGTCACCTCTGCCGGGTCCAGGCCGGCCCGCTCGAGCTGGCGGGGCAGCAGGTGCCCGGCGGCGATGGTGACCTTCTCGGCCTCGGTGTACCCGTCCAGGCTGATCGGCTCCATCCGGTCCAGCAGCGGCTCGGGGATGGCCTCGGCCACGTTGGCGGTCGCGATGAACAGCACGTCGGACAGGTCCAGCTCGACCTCGAGGTAGTGGTCGCGGAAGGTGTGGTTCTGCGCCGGGTCCAGCACCTCCAGCAGCGCCGCGGTCGGGTCACCGCGGTAGTCGCTGCCGAGCTTGTCGACCTCATCCAGCAAGATCACCGGGTTCATCGACCCGGCCTCCCGGATCGCCCGCACGATCCGGCCGGGCAGCGCCCCGACGTAGGTGCGCCGGTGCCCGCGGATCTCGGCCTCGTCCCGGACCCCGCCCAGCGCCACCCGGGCGAAGTTGCGGCCCATCGCCCGGGCCACCGACTCCCCCAGCGAGGTCTTGCCCACCCCGGGCGGGCCGGTCAGCGCCAGCACCGCCCCGGACCGCCGCCCGCCGACCAGGGCCAGGCCCTGGTCCGAACGCCGCTTGCGGACCGCCAGGTACTCGATGATCCGGTCCTTCACCTCACCCAGCCCGGCATGGTCGGCGTCCAGCACCGCCCGCGCCGCGGCGATGTCATAGGCATCACCCGTGCGGGTGTTCCACGGGACCTCCAGCACCGTGTCCAGCCAGGTCCGGATCCAGCTCGCCTCCGGCGACTGGTCGGAGGACCGCTCCAGCCTGGCGGCCTCCTTCAGCGCCGCCTCCTCCACCTTCTCCGGCAAGCCCGCAGCCTCGATCCGGGCCCGGTAATCCTGTTCCTCGGTACCCGGCTGCCCGTTCAGCTCACCGAGCTCCTTACGGATCGCCGCGAGCTGCTGGCGCAACAGGAACTCCCGCTGCTGCTTCTCCATCCCCTCACGCACGTCGTTCTGGATCGTCTCCGCCACGTCCAGCTCGGCCAGCGCGTCACGCGCCCACCCCGCCAGCCGCTCCAGCCGCTGCCCGGGGTCGACGGTCTCCAGCAGCTCCTTACGCTGCTCAAGCGTCAGCCACGCCGCATACCCGGCGCTGTCAGCCAGCGCCGACGGGTCGGTGATGTTCTGCAGCATCTCCACCACCTGCCACGCGCCGCGCTTCTGCAAGATCGCCGTGGCGATCCCCCGGTACTCCCGGGCCAGCTCCTGCGCCCGCGGGCCGGCCGGCGGCTCGTCCACCACCGAGCCCTCAACCCACAGCGCCGCACCGGGCCCGACAGTGCCCGAGCCGATCCGCACCCGGGACAGGCCGCGGATCACCACAGCCGGCTCGCCGCTGGGCAGCCGGCCCGTCTGCTCGACCACGCCGAGCGTGCCGACCGGGGAGTACTTACCGCCAAGCCGCGGCACCAGCAGCAGCTGCGGCTTCGGGTCGCCGGGCTTACCGGACACCGACACCCGGGCCGCCTCCACCGCCGCGCGGACCTCAGCGTCATTGATCTCCACCGGGACCACCATCGTCGGCAGCACCACGGCGTCGTCCAGCGGCAGCACCGGCAAAGACAAGGTCTCGCTCATCAGGTCACTTCCCTGGTAGCTGTTACTTGATTACACATAGAAGCGAAGAGGGCCTCCGTTTGTTCCGGAGGCTGTTCGCGGTCAGCGGACGCGCAGGCCCGCCGGCGGTGGTGGTGCGCAGGGACGGGCCGGGCGGCGACCCGGGCGATGGATGTGCCTGGGCCTGCTCGTATAAGCGCTCAAATTTGAGTGCTCGTGATTTACTAGGTGGGTGAACCCCACCCGCCTGTTTGTGCTGTGCGCGCTGGCCCGCCATGGCCCGATGTACGGCCACCAGATCCGCCGCGACGCGCGCGTCGACCGCACCGAGCTGTGGTCCGAGGTGAAGCCGGGGTCCCTCTACTCGGCGCTGCACCGGCTGGAAGCCGAAGGGCTGATCGAGTACGTGCGCACCGAGCAGCAGGGAAATCTGCCCGCGAGGACCGTCTACGCGATCACCAGCGAGGGCCGCGGGGAGCTGCGGGCGCTGAGCGCGGAGGCGCTCCGCGAGGTGACGCTGCGCCCGGACCCGGTCGACCTCGCCCTGGCCATGAGCGCGGACCTCGACGAGGACGCGCTGCGCGGGTACTTCGCCAGCCGCCGCGAGGCGCTGTCCAGCCGGGCCGCGTTCCTCGCTGACGAGCGCGAGAGAGCCTGGCCCGGCCAGGCGCCCGCCGACGACCTGATCATCGAGCACGCCATCGCCAGGATCGAGACCGAGCTGCGCTGGCATGACAAGGTGCTCGACCGCATCGGCAAGCTCGCCGCCCGCGCCCGGCCCGCCGGCCATGTGCCCGCCGGCCATGTGCCCGCCGGCCATGTGCCCGCCGGCCCCGTGTCGGCCACCACGCTGTCCGGAGGTGACCGGTGACCGTCCAGCCGCTGCGACTGCTCGGCGATCCGGTGCTACGGACCGCGTGTGAGCCCGTGACCAGGTTCGACGACGCCACCGGCCGGATCGTCGACGACCTCCTCGAGACTGTCCTGCTGCCGGGCCGGGCGGGCCTGGCCGCCCCGCAGATCGGCATCAGCCTGGCCGCCTTCTCTTATAACGTCGACGGCCGGCACGGCTACGTCATCAACCCGGTCGTGACCGAGACCACCGGCGAGTACGACGGTCCCGAGGGCTGCCTGTCCATCCCCGGCCTCACCGCCGATACCCTGCGCGCGATGCACACCACGGTCACCGGCGTGGACCGGCAAGGCGATCCCGTCACCGTCGCCGGCACCGGTGAGCTGTCCCGGGTCCTCCAGCACGAGACCGACCACCTGCGCGGCGTCCTGTTCATCGACCGGCTGAGCGGCCAGCGCCGCAAGGACGCCCTGGCCCAGATCCGCCGGGCCGCCCAGGTCCCCTAGTCGCGGGCTGGTGCGCCGGCCATCGGGCAGACTCAGGCTGGATGAATGAGTCAGCCGACGCGTTCGGGGCCCAGCGTCCCCACCAAATTGGTCATTGCGCGAACCGGCGTGGATGGGACAGTTCCTGCCGCGCGGCTTGTCGGCCGTAGGCCGTCCTCTGTAGTTCGGATGGTCGCGCGTGACCCGGGATAGCCGCCTAAGGTCGGCACCCCCGGCGTCATGAAGGGCAAGCAGGACGCGCGGGGGTCGTCTCCCCTTTGAGCAAGCACAGGTTGCTGCACGTTCGCGGAGGTCGTTGTGGCCAATCGGTGGAGTGATCTCAGCCCCCGCACCCGCAGGCTGATTGTCGCGGCAGCTCTGGCCGAAACGGGGCTGAAGGCGGCGG
>Ga0209647_1002462_pt1 | contig 15029 bp, 15 predicted proteins | sample GraSoi_2013_60cm_FD_185827 | JGI IMG/M metagenome (GOLD analysis project Ga0209647, IMG submission 185827) | Grasslands soil microbial communities from the Angelo Coastal Reserve, California, USA - Sample 9_17_2013_60cm (SPAdes) (version 2) | ecosystem: Environmental > Terrestrial > Soil >...
ATCAGGTTTCACCAGGACCTGGCGGACACCCTGGGCGGCGAGGTTACCTTTGCCCTTGACGGGCCCATCCTTCCCACGCCTTCGTGGAAGATTGTGGCTGAGGTGCACGACCCCAACCGCTTGCAATCTACGATTCAGCAGTTGGTGACTGACGTGAACAACCACGTAAAAGCCGGGCACCCGGGACTTGCCCTGGACCAGCAAACAGCGAACGGGCTCACGTTCTATACAATCCGCCACCTCGATGCAACAAAACCCTTCGAGTTTACGTATACATTCACTGACGGCTACATGATTCTTGGACCAAGCAGGGCACTGGTGATGAACGCAATTTCGATCCATCAAAGCGGAAACTCACTGGCGAAGTCCGCCGACTTCCGCGCCTTGTTGCCGCAGGACGAGCATCCCGACGTTTCCGCGGTGCTCTATCAGAACCTGGCGCCGGTCGTTGAACCCATTGCCCAGCAGCTTAGCCCTTCGCAGTTGCAGTCCCTGCAGCAGCTTGCGGCGGAGACTAAACCGAGCGTAGTCTGCGCGTATGGCGAAGATAATGCCATTCGCGTGGCCTCGAGCAGCCGGCTCTTCGGCTTTGATCTGAACACCCTGGCTCTTTCCACGTTGATGAACGTGGCACAGCCTTCACGAGCGCATGGAATGCGCCGTTGAAAAACTGAGGCCAGATGCCTGCAATCATTGAAATGCAAAACCTGACAGTGCGGCTGGGCAATCGGACCATTCTGGACCGGTTAACCGGCGCACTATCAGGCCATTGCATCGGCCTGCTGGGCCCGAACGGCTCCGGCAAATCCACGCTTATCAATACACTTCTCGGTTTCTACCAGCCGGTGGCGGGCGGCGCACGCATTTTCGGCAAAGAGGTCCAGAGCAACCTGAGAGAGTTGCGCGCCATGATCGGCTACATGCCGGAGAGCGACGCCTTCATCGCCGACATGAGCGGCGTCCGTTTTGTCCGCTATATGGCTGAGCTTTCCGGTCTTCCGCGCAGTGAGGCCATGGAGCGCGCCCATGAAGCTTTTTTCTATGTCGGGCTGGGCGAGGCCCGCTACCGCAAGCTCGGAACGTATTCCCTGGGCATGAAGCAGCTGGCCAAGCTCGCCCAGGCTATCGCCCACGGGCCGCGGCTGGTGCTGCTGGACGAACCCACCAACGGTCTCGACCCGGAAGCGCGAGTACGCATGCTGCAACTGGTGCGCGAAATCCGCGACACCGGCGAAGTCACCGTGCTCATCTCGTCGCACTTGCTGCGCGACATCGAAGAGTGCTGCGACCAGGTGTTGATCCTGAAAGAGGGAAGGATTGCCGCTCTCTGCAATCTGGAAGAAGAGCGCAAAGCCAACCTCAAATTTCTGGAGCTTGAGGTCACGCAGGGCAACGGTTTTCTGGAGTCGGTGCGCGGGCTGGGCTGCGAGTGCGCCGCGTTCGGCGCCGGCCGCGTGCGCATTATCCTTCCTGACAATATCGATCTCCGCCAGATCTATCGCACCGCCGCCGCGCATGACGTACAGATTCGCCGCATGAATTACCGGCGAGACACTTTGGAAGATATCTTCCTTAAAGCCATGGCCGGCAGCCAGCAGGTGTCCGCGGTACCCCAGGGGAGCGCCAATGGCCGTCTATAAGCGCACATACAAAGCCTACCAGGGACCGCTCACTCCGGCCTGGTCGCGCTTCACCGTGCTCTCACGTTATGGGCTTTCCACGCTGTTCGATTCGCGTCCATTCACCGCTTACACAGTATTGTGCTTTATACCTTTTCTGGTTGGATTGGTATTGATTTATGTATTCAACAGCAGCACTGCCCAGGCGATTTTGAAAATTGGTTCCGACCATCCCATCGTTAACAAATTCTGGTTTCTTGGCTTTTTAAGCGTGGAAGCCTGGATGGGCTTTCTCCTTGCCGCCTGGGGAGGCCCGGGCATGATTAGCAAGGATTTTGCCAATCACTCGGTGCAGCTCTATTTGTGCCGTCCACTTTCGCGCGCTGAGTACTTGCTCGGCAAAGCGTCAGTACTTGGCATCCTGCTCTCCTCTATAAGCTGGGTTCCCGCGCTTCTTCTCTTCTTTCTGCAGGCGGAGTTGCAGGGGCACGGCTGGATCTGGGATAACTTGTGGATGGCCGGAGCTATCGTCCTGAGCTGTCTCATAGGGATTGCGATGGTTTCTCTGCTTTCGATGGCCGTGGCCGTTTGGGTCAAGTGGCGCATCGCCGCTACCGCTCTCATGTTCGGTGTGTTCTTTATTCTTCCAGCTCTGGGAGCAGTGATCAGCCTCATCCTGCGGACACAATGGGGGCATGTGGTCAACTTTCCTCTGATGGTCATGATTATCTGGGCGCATTTGTTTCGGGTCCATCCAACGAACCCGAATGCCACAGGGTTTGACGTGGTTCCGCTTTGGGCTGCCTGGGCCTCTGCCCTCAGCCTCTGCGCAATCTGCTTCTGTCTGCTGGATCGCAAATTACGGGCGCGGGAGGTGGAGCGTTCATGACCACCGCCAGCAACACCATCGTTTTTGAAAACGTCTCCAAGTTTTATGGCGAAGTCCTGGGTGTGAATCGTGTCAACCTCACCCTGCCTCCCGGCGTCACCAGCCTGGTTGGTCCGAACGGATCGGGCAAAACCACGCTCATGAACCTTGTCACCGGGCTGGTCCGCCCCACGCAGGGACGCGTCAGCGTGCTTGGCCTCACGCCGGACGAGCCGGAAGAGTTCTTTCGCTATGTCGGCTATTGCACGCAATTCGATTCGTTCCCTAAAGGCGTGACCGGCTTCGAATTCATCAACCAGTCGCTACGCCTGCGCGGACTCAGCAAAAGCGAAGCCGCGCGCCTCACCTCTGAAGCTATCGAGCGCGTCAACATGGCTGATGCGGCCCATCGCCGCGTCGCCGGTTACAGCAAAGGCATGCGCCAGCGCATACGCCTGGCCCAGTCTATCGCTCATCATCCTACGGTTCTGGTGCTGGATGAGCCGCTGAACGGCCTTGATCCCATGGCCCGCTCTGAGACTATCGCGCTGTTTGAAGCACTGGGGAAACAGGGCATGCACGTGGTGATCTCCAGCCACGTTCTTCACGAAGTCGACAAGATCTCTGATCAGGTTGTGCTCATGAGCTACGGCTACGTAGTGGCCGAAGGTCAGATTCACGGCGTACGCACCGAAGTGAAGGAACATCCCATGCAGATTCTGGTCCGTTGCCCGAATCCGAATCTGCTTGCCTCCCGGCTCTTCGCCCAGGACCACGTGGTTGAAGCCAAGCTCAATAGCGATGGCAAAGGCGTTCTGGTGCGCACCAAGGACGCCGAGCAGTTCTATCAGCTTCTGAACCGCATCGTAGTCGAAGAAGACTTTCCGCTCGATACCGTTGCTCCGAATGACGACGACGTGAATTCCGTCTATCAATACCTGATCGGCAGCGGAGGAGGAACGGTATGAGCTCAGCCGCCGTCGCGCGCGCGCGCAAATCGTTTGTGGAAGCTCCCTGGCAGCTGTGGGCCTCGCAACTCGGGGCCATCCTGCGCATTGAGATCAAAAAGAGTCTGTGGATGCGGCGAAGCATCTGGATCTATCTGCTGGCCTTCGCTCCCACGGTGATGTTTGGCATCCATGCGCTCACCAGCCCGATGGGCCGCAATTGCAGCATCGCCGAAGACACCCGGATCTTTGCTTACGTCTTCCAGATTTTTTATCTACGCGTGGGAATCTTTTTCGGCTGCATGGGCCTTTTCACCTGGCTGTTCCGCGGTGAGGTGGTGGAGAAGAGCCTGCATTATTACTTCCTCTCACCGGTGCGGCGTCAGTTGCTGGTGGCGGGGAAGTTTCTGGCCGGCCTGATCACCGCGTCCCTGGTCTTCAGCGCCTCCGTGTTGCTCTGCTTCATCTTTGCCTACGGGCATTTTGGCGCGCCCGGCCGCGCTTACGTCTTTAACGGTCCCGGGCTCGGCGACCTGATGTCCTATCTTCTGGTCACAATCCTGGCCTGTCTTGGATTTGGTTCGCTCTTCCTGGCCCTGAGCCTGGTCTTCAAAAATCCGATCCTCCCCGGCATCGTCGTTCTGCTCTGGGAGACGTTCCACGCTGTCGCGCCGTCCATGCTGCAGAAACTCAGCATTTCGTTTTACCTGAAACAGTTGTGTCCGGTCACCATTCCTCCCGAAGGCATCATGGCGCTCTTCACGGTGATCGCTGAACCGGTATCGCCGGGGCTGGCAATCCCGGGACTGTTGATTCTGAGCGCTGCAATCCTGGCCTTCGCCGGCATGCGCATTCGCCGGACCGAAATCAGCTACCTGGCCGACTAGCGCCTGCATGGCAGCAACTCCTCTGCGGCTGATGCCATCGTAGATTGAGAGTACGTTGATCACTGGAGTAATCTATCCCCTAGTTCTCAGTGAGGTTCGCCATGTCACTTCGAACAGCTGCTCTGATGTTTTCCCTTTTCGTTTCCACTCTTCTCGCCGCCCAGACGCAAGCTCCCGCGTCACCTCCGCAAACAGCGCGGCAGGCGCTCGTCGAGATCATCACGGGCGGGCAGCAGGGTGCAATGCGCCACTTGACCGTCGAGATGCAAAAGAGCCTTCAGGCTGACGGTAAAAGCGATTCCGCGCAGGAGCTTGCCGTATTCGATCAACTAAAAGCGTCTTCTTCCCAATTTCAGGTATTTGAAAGCGGCCAGGTGCTGTTTGCAGCGAATGATCCCAAGAGCAACGAAAAGTTTGAGGTACACGTTGACAGCGACGACTTGAGCGACGACACAGACAACATCGATCTGTCATTTCATCAATTCCGCGATGGTGTTGAACAGGATGTCCCGTACACGGCGCTGCTCTCGCGCTTCACTATAGGATTTAAGCGTCAGGAAAACGTTTGGCGATTGAACGAAATTTCGGCCAACATCAAAGTTCCAGTCGGTGATCCCAAGCTGTTGAAGAAGATCGAGGAAAACGGTATGGGTGGAGGGATGATTGGGGGAAAGCTGGCAGTTTCAGGCAGTAAGCCGGAGTTCCGGGATATGCCTCCAGAGAGCGCCCTCTCGCTAGTGGCATTTGCCGAGTCGTCTTTCGCCAGCAGGCATCCGGAGACTGGCTTCACGTGCACTCTGGCTGATCTGGCTGAGTTCAACCATTTCAACCTCGACGCCAGGATCTTCAGCGGGGAAGCCTACCGTGGGTATAAGTTTGCCCTCAGTGGCTGCCAGGGAAAACCCGCTGGCAGCTTTCACCTGGTTGCAGAGCCCGTTTTACCTGCCGCGCCGGGCACGAAGGCCTACTGTACGGATGCCACCCACAATGTGCGCACCAGTGATGACGGCCGCGGTTCTACCTGTTTGATCTCCGGTAAATCGCCTCGCAACAGTGCGGACGCGGAAGGGACCGTTGGCTGGGATCCAATCCATGTCACAAAAAAGCCTTCGCCAAAGTAGCTCTATTTCTGCAGAAACGGATTCGTCTCGCGCTCTTCGCCGATGGTAGTTACCGGTCCGTGTCCGGGAATGACTTCAGTTTCGTCGGGCAGCGCCAGCACTTGCGTATGCAGTGAGCGCATTATCTTTTCCATCGATCCGCCCGGCAGATCGGTGCGGCCGATGCTTCCAGCAAAGAGCGTGTCACCGGCAATCAGTTTCTTTTCCGCCGGAAAATAGAGGCAAATGCTGCCTTCCGTGTGCCCCGGCGTATGGATCACGTTGGACGAAATATCACCCACCTTCAGCACTCGTCCCTGGGCCACGGCTTCGTCCACATGCACCGCTCCCGGTGGACGCATTCCTACCCAGGCCGCCTGCATGTCTAGCATTTTGAGCAGAGCGTAGTCATTCTGGTTCATCAGAATGGGCGCTCCCGTGGCCGCCTTCAGCTTCATCGCGCCGCCGACGTGGTCAATGTGCGCATGGGTAATCACAATCTGCTGCAGCGTGAGGTTCTCCTCGCGCAATATCTGCAGAATCCCTTCGATCTGATCACCGGGATCGATCACCATCGCTTCACGCGTCTGCTCGTCGCCAATCACTGAGCAGTTGCACTGCAGCGGTCCAACCGGAAAAATCTTGTGGATCATAGCAAAAGCCTACCACTGATAAACACGGATGACACTGATCGGCAGTAGAATTCCGGCAGTATGTTCCAAATCCCTTCCGCGCTTCGGTGGATGGAAAAATCGCCCAAGGGCAGCGAGTGGTTGCGCGAACTGCCAGAGCGTGTGACCGCGTGCGTTAACAAGTGGGCGCTGGATCTGGAAGCGCCATACCAGCAATCTTTTGTTTCGATGGTCTTTCCCGCCAGGCTTTCCGATGGATCGCCGGCGGTCCTGAAAATCCAGTATCCCCACATGGAATCAGAACATGAGGCAGAAGCGTTGCGCCTGTGGAACGGTCAAGGCGCAATCAGGCTCTTCGACTATGACCCGGAACACCATGCGTTGTTACTGGAGCGGTGTGAACCGGGCGACCACCTGTCCGGTGTTGGGGCTGACGAAGCGTTTGAGGTCTTTGCGCAATTGCTCCCAAGACTCTGGATCAAGGCAGGGAAGCCATTCAGATCTCTCTCTGATGAAGCCGCGGGCTGGCTGAAGGAACTGCCTTTGAACTGGGAACGTGCAGGCCGACCGTTTGAAATAGCATTATTTGATGCCGCGCTGGAGGGGATAGACCGGCTTCGCGGAACACAGGGCGAGCAGGTCTTGATACACCAGGACCTACATGGAGACAACGTCCTGCGAGCCGCGCGCGAGCCTTGGCTGGTCATCGACCCTAAACCTCTGACCGGCGAAAGAGAGCTTTCGCTGGCGCCAATTATTCGCGGCTATGAGTTCGGCCACAGCCGTGTTCACGTCGTCCATCGTCTGGATAAACTGACAACGGCGCTGCGGCTGGACCGCGAGCGCGCCCGGCTCTGGGCTTTGGGGCAAACCCTGGCCTGGGCTTTTGGAAGCTCTTTCTATGACAAGCATGTGGAAACAGCAAGATGGTTATGGCAGGCGTGAGCAGCCAAAGAAATGGCCGCCCAAGGCGACCCCATTTCTGCTCATTAGCAGTTATTTCTTCGGGCTTGCCGGCGTTTGTACCGTGTCCATGACGGAGGATGCCCCGCGATGGCTCGATAGATATGTGAGAGAGATTGAGGTCACCATAAAGATGATGGCGCACCATGTGGTCAGGCGGGAGAATACCGTTGCCGTTCCGCGCGGGCCAAAGGCCGTCTGGCTGCCCATGCCGCCAAAAGTGGCGGCGATATCGGCGCTTTTGCCGTGCTGCAGCAGCACCACTACGACCAGCACCATGCAAACGATCACGTGAACCAGCGTTATAAAAGCAATCAGCATTTCTGTTTCTCAATGTCCTTTCAGAATCTTGGTGCGGAAGGGGGGATTTGAACCCCCACGCCTTTCGGCGCCACCCCCTCAAGATGGTGTGTCTGCCAGTTCCACCACTTCCGCTCTGGCTCTATGTCGCACCCACTTGAGCGCTGCAACGCCGGTATGGGAGCCTCAAAAAAAGTCGAGGAGAGGAAAACTCATTATAGCAAACCCTGAGCGGCCTTTCGGCGTCACCAGCTACTTGCCCGACTGCTCTTCCGAACCCGCCTGCTCGCTCATGTCGAGCGCTCTGCGATGCAGTGAGATTCATTCTTTGGTGGCGTTACTACTTCAAGTTCATATCTGGAATGCTTTTGAACGCGATTCTGGGCGGCGCTGCCTCGCGTACTTTGTGAATTCCGCCCAGATACAAAGTTGTTGAGCCATATTTTGCGTTGACACTGTCCATGACCTGGGCCAGGCGATCGAACCTTCCCGCTCCATACATCTCGTCAAAAAGCGTCATGTTCCGCATGTTTTCAGGAATCAGATCCACCAGTGCCACACTGACCATGACCGGCCTGAGCTTAGGGCACTCTTTCCACGCCTCCTGAAAGACATTAACCAGCGTCATGGTGTCATGGCAGGAAGGGAAGCGCAGGTTGGCCTCCCACACCGGACGGCCATAGTGCAGCCAGTAGCCGCTGGGATCATCTTCTTTCGATTGGCTCTTGGAAAACATAACAAAGATGGCCATACCGCTGGTCCAGAGTTTGGCCTGGCGCAAGCGAACTGCGGCTTTGTGCAACAGCTTCTTGCCCACGGCGCACGCCTGCTCGCGCGTGCGCAACTCAGGAGGCAGCACATGTTGGTGGCTGATACTGCTCGTGTTCGATTCCCGCTCGTCAAAATCCTTTCCACGCAGCTTCAGCCAGAAGCGCGTGCCCAGCACGCCGCCCCAAAGTTGGGTCATTTGGTCCATGTCAAGCTGCCACAGTTGCTCCATGGTTTCAATTCCCTGGCTGAGCAGACGCCGCTCCATCCGCTCACCAATTCCCGGCAGCGCACGCGGCTTCATCGAGAAAAGAATTTCCGGAAGCTGGCTTTGAGTAATTGTGACTAAGCCATCCGGTTTTTGCATATTGGAAGCTACCTTGGCCAAAAAGCGATTGGGCGCCAGGCCGATAGAGCATCGCAGGGTTTCTCCCACAGAGCGAATGGCTTGTTTTACCTGCTGGGCCAGGGCTTCCGCATTGGAGAGTTGCATGTCACGTCCCCGCAGACGGCACTCCATTTCGTCAACAGAGACAATTTTCGAAATATGCAGGCAGTTCTCTTCCACTGCCTTTTCGATCTTTTTGTGATATTCGACGTAAATCTCATGCCGCGCTACAACCACGTTCAGATCAGGACATTTCTTCCTGGCCTCGCCCAGCGGCGTTCCCGTACTCACGCCGAATGCCTTGGCTTCATAGCTGGCGGCAATGCAAACAGTTGAATCCGCATCGACCGTGACAACAGCCGTGGGTTTTCCGCGAAGTTGGGGCTGGACTTCCTGCTCCACCGAGGCGAAGTATGAATTCATGTCGAGGAAGAGCCAGTTAACCTGTTCTGCGGCTTGAGAGGCGCCCGACATAGGAGAACAGGGTAATACAAACAGCGAATAAAAAGCAAATTATTTAAAAGGCTACCATTTCACAATCGCCGCAAACGATTTTGGATCCAGACTGGCTCCGCCCACCAATGCGCCGTCAATTTCCGGCTGCGACATGAGGGCCTTCGCGTTGTCCGGCTTGACGCTTCCGCCATACAGAATGCGCATCTTCGCGGCTACATCGTCACCAAATGCCTCTGCGGCTTCCGCGCGGATCACGCGGTGCGCCTCCGCAGCCAGTTCGGGGGTCGCGGTCTTGCCCGTCCCAATCGCCCAGACAGGTTCATACGCCACAACAATGGGATGGGCGCCGGCGGCGGAGATCTCGCGGAAAGCGATGCTGCATTGCCGCCGCAAAATGTCTTCAGTAACGCCGGCCTCGCGCTCCTCTAAGACCTCGCCTACGCACACGATGGGTTTCAATCCAATCACCAGCGCAGCGCGAAGTTTACGGTTGACCGTGTCATCGGTTTCGCCAAAGTACTGGCGCCGCTCGGAGTGGCCGATGATCACGTGTGAACATCCCACGGCGTGCAGCATCTGGCCGGAAATCGCGCCGGTGTAAGCGCCTTCCTTCTCCCAGAACATGTCCTGCCCGCCCACGCCGATCTTGCTCTCCCGTGTTGCTTCCACTACCGCCGGAATCGCGATGAAGGGAGGGCAGAGAACGATCTCATCGCGCGTGTGCTCCCACACGTGGGGGAGAAACGCCGACACAAAGGCCAGCGCCTGTTCCGGCGTCTTGTGCATCTTCCAATTGGCTGCGATCAGCTTTTTTCTCATGATGGCAGGGGCTCAGGCGTGATCTGAAAATGAGGAAAGTCCCGGCTCAGTTCTTCTGCCGCCCGCGCGTAAGCCTTGAAGGTGCGTTGATCGAAAAGGACGAAGCGCACCAGCTTCACCGACTTTGGCTGATGAAGAAGATCGGCGATGGCGCGGATCGCAATCTGGGCTGCCGGATCCACTGGATATCCAAACGCTCCGGTAGAGATGGAAGGGAAGCTCACGCTGGCGCAGACTTTGCGATTGGCTTCTTCCATGGAGTGACAATAGCAGCTTTCCAGAATCTGCGGCTCGTTCACCTTGCCGCCCTGCCACACCGGGCCAACCGTGTGGATCACATATCGCGCCTTCAGGTTCGCGCCGGAAGTCGTTACAGCCTGCCCCGCCGGCAAAGAGCCGCGCTGCTCGCGGATCCTTTTGCATTCAGACAGTAGAGCGGGTCCGGCTACGCGATGAATCGCGCCGTCCACACCGCCTCCGCCCAGCAGCCCAGAGTTGGCTGCGTTGACGATGGCATCTGTCGACTCATCAGTAATGTCGCCCATCACTAATTCAAGGGCGGCCTTGGTCCCGATTCGATATCGCAAGCTTGACGCCATGCTATTTGTCGGTAAGAGCTTCCACTCCGGGCAGTTTCTTGCCTTCCAGAAATTCCAGCGACGCGCCGCCGCCGGTGGAGATATGAGTGATCTTGTCCGCCAGACCGGATTGATGCACGGCGGCCACTGAATCCCCGCCGCCCACAATGGAGATTGCACCGCGGTTTGCCGCAATGGCATCAGCAATCTTCATGGTGCCTTTCGCAAAGGGCCCTACTTCAAAGACGCCCATCGGCCCGTTCCACACAATCGTCTTTGCGCCGGCAATTTCGCGGGTGAAGGCGGCAATTGTTTCCGGCCCGATGTCCAGGCCCATCTGCTCTGCCGGAATTCCTAGCTCGGTTTTGACCGTTAGCGTCTGAGCTGACGCGTCAATTTTTTCCGCCACCACGTTGTCCAAAGGCAGCAGCAGGCGGACATTTTTGTTCTGTGCTTCCAGCAAGAGCGATTTGGCCAACTCGAGCTTGTCTTCCTCCACCAGCGACTTGCCCACCTGCTTGCCCTGGGCCTTCAGGAAGGTGTAAGCCATGGCGCCGCCGATCAGCAACGCGTCAACCTTGCTGAGCAGGTTGCGGATGACGCCGATCTTGTCTGAAACCTTGGCGCCACCAATGATCGCCACAAATGGCTTCTCCGGGTTCGTAGTGACTTTGCCCAGATACTCCAGCTCTTTCTGCATGAGCAGCCCGGCCGCGGCCTTTTCTACGAACCGCGTGATTCCGGCGGTGGAAGCATGCGCACGATGCGCTGTGCCGAAGGCGTCATTCACGTAAACATCGGCCAGCGCGGCCAGCTTGCGTGAAAACTGCTCGTCATTGGCTTCTTCTTCGGCGTGAAAGCGCAGGTTTTCCAGCAGCAGCGTCTGGCTTTTTTCCAGCTTTTGCGCCATCTCCTCCGCGGCCAGGCCAATGCAGTCCGGCGCAAAACCAACGTTGCAGCCGCGGCCAAGCTTTTCATCCAGCAGAATGCGCAGACGCTCCGCTGCCGGCCTCAGGCTCATTTTGGCATTGAATTTTCCCTTGGGCCGTCCAAGATGCGATGCCAGAATCAACCGCGCGCCTTTTCTCAACGCGTATTCGATTGTCGGCAGCGTCTCGCGTATGCGCGTGTCGTCAGAGACTCGGCCATCTTCGGTGAGAGGGATATTAAAGTCCACGCGCATGAAAACACGATGGCCATCGAGGTTCAAGTCCTGAATGGAGAGCTTGGCCATGGTATTCTCGGTAGTGACGGCCATTACAGCCCCTTCTTCCCCATAAAATGCACCAAGTCGCGGACGCGGCACGAATATCCCCACTCATTGTCGTACCAGGCAATGACCTTCACGCAGTTGTTCGCGACCACCCGTGTGAGGGGAGAATCCACGATCGAGGAGCGTTCGTCGCCGCGGTAATCGACGGAGACAAGTTCCTCGGTCTCGTATCCCAGAATGCCTTTCATCGGACCGTTTGCGGCGGCCAGCAGAGTCTTGTTGACCTCTTCCACGGTGGTGCTCTTCTCCACGAAGACCACTAAGTCCACAACTGAAACGTTGGGGGTGGGCACGCGCATGGCAAATCCATCCAGCTTGCCCTTGAGATCGGGAATTACCAGATTGATGGCTTTGGCAGCGCCAGTGGACGTAGGAATCATAGAGAGGGCCGCGGCACGACCGCGGCGCAGGTCTTTGTGGGGAAAGTCGAGGATGACCTGATCATTGGTGTACGAATGGATCGTGGTCATGGTACCGCTCTGGATCTTAAAGGTGTCATGCAGCACTTTGGCCACAGGCGCAAGGCAGTTGGTAGTGCACGAAGCGTTGGAAACAATGTGATGCCTGGCGGGATCGTACTTGTCTTCATTCACGCCCAGGACGATCGTGATGTCTTCATTTTTTGCCGGCGCCGAGATAACGACCTTTTTCACCGGTCCACGCAGGTGCTTTTTGGCCTGCTCGGCTTCAGTAAACTTTCCCGTGGACTCAATCACCAGCTGCGCGCCCACGGATTCCCATTTGATCGCCGCGGGATCTTTCTCTGAAAACACCTTGATCGCCTTGCCGCCGACGATAATGGAGTCGCCCGAGGCCTTGATGTCCTGCTTCAGGTTGCCGAGGATGGAGTCGTACTTAAGCAGATGAGCGAGTGTTGCCGGGCTGGTCAGGTCATTGACGGCTACAAATTCGAGATTGGGATCATCCAGCGCCGTGCGAAGCACGTTGCGTCCGATCCGGCCAAAGCCGTTAATGCCAACTTTGATTGCCATTGATTGAGTCTCCTCCAAGCTCGAAAGCCGGTTCCGCACAGAAACGATTTGATGCAGAAGAGGCGGCAGGAGCGCGCCCGACACCGAGCTGAAACTAATCAGGTTAGCAGAGGAACTTAGGAGACCGCAAACCAGTCCGCCAAGAAAGGCGTTCGCTTCACACGGCGCTAGTGCTGGGCGAGAAACGGGGGGGCAACAAAGCCGCGGATCGCAAGCCCCGCGGCCTTATCGTTGAATATTGTTTGGTTGGTCCAAACGTTTGCTAATAGTGTTCTTGCTTTTGCCCGCTGACTCTTCCGCAGCAGCCCCTGTCGTATCCGAGCTTCCGCCTGTGAATGCGTCAGCGATGGTCGTGCCTGTGCTCGATCGGTCCTTACCTATGCACCGGTCATCGAAAACAGTTCCCCGGGAGGCTGGCTTCTTTTCCCCTGACCGTTGCCTAAGCATCAGCGTCGTTCTTGTCTACGCCTATGAAGTGCCGCTCGTCCGTCGCTGTTTCCTGCTTGTCTCTAATTGTTTCTTGCTTGGGTTCGGTCCTGTCCTTCGTCCTACCGATTCATTCTTGGTCTTTGGTCCTGTTTCATCGATTACACGTGTTGCGGAGGCGCGTTTTTGGGTTTCCCTGAACGCACGGGCCTGGGCAGGAACAATCGAGCCGTCAAGTCCGATCCGTAAAAGGCGCCGCCAAAAAAGCCTTCTGCACTTCACGCTGGATCCGAAGCCAATCCACGCCATCTGCAGGGACGCTACCTGCCTGGAGTTGACGCAATGACCTGGTTTGGTTGCGGGCGGCAATTATAACAAGACGGACTATTAACGCAATAAAAGAATAGCGATGAGGCCCTGACCATTAACTCATTTGGTTCACGGTCAGGGCTTCATGGTTGGCGAACCGCTAGTGGGCCTTGGTGGTGAACTCTGTGACGTTGCTTTTTGCCTCTGTCCCGGTCCCTTCACCCTGGCCGGAGTCGACCACGAAGAAATACTTGGTGTTCGGCTTCAGGTTTTTCAGGTGGACACGATGGTTTTGCGCCTTGGTCTTTTCGTTGTCGGCGTAGGCTGCTTGTGCGGTCTGGTCGAGTTTATTCGGGTCAGTCCCATAACGGACAACGGTGCTACCGCCGGTGTTCGTGGTCCAGGCAATCACGGCCCAGGTCGGTCCAGCACCCTCCACGCGCGGACCGTCAGTGATTTTTACTGCTTGCGCTTGTGGGCCCTTGGGTGCTGCGATGGCGGAAGCGGCCAAAGCCGCTGCCAATGCGAGTGTGGTGAACAATTTCATGTTGCAATACCCCCTTATTTGATCAACGTCTTATCAACTCAAAACGCTGGCTATACGATGCGCCGCGCCCAGATTCAGGTTTTCAGGCATTTGGCCGCTGGAAAAACCTCCTTTGCTTGCAACTTCTTAGCTGCTTGTGTTACACACAGAAGCATGCGCAACTGGATGCGCGAGCGCATGAAGCGCCGTAAGAAACGACCGGAGAACGAGACGGAGGCCACTGGCAAGGTGGGCCAGCAGAAGCCTCCCGTGGATGAGTCTCACCCCCAACCCCTTGTTCCAACATATGACGACGGGCCTCCGGACAGCCCGGAAGCTGCTGAGAATGCTATAGAAACGGCGCCAGTCGAAGAACGCAGGATGGAGACCGAGGTCCAGCCGGAATCGCCCACCATGCCGCCTCCGGGGCCGCCCGAACAAAGACCTATCCAGCAAGCCGGCCGAACCACGGCACGGGCTCCCAAAGGCGTGGTGGTGTTGGCTATCGGCCTGCCAGGTTCCGGAAAGACCACCTGGTTCAAACGCCGCGGCGTAACTCCGCTTTCGAGCGACATGCTGCGCTCCATTCTTTTCGATGACATCACCGAGCAGCGCTATCAAGGCCTGGTCTTTTCCACTCTACGGTCGCTGCTTCGCGCCCGGCTTATTGCCCGCATGCCATGGAATTATGTTGATGCCAGCAATCTGGCGCCACATGAACGCCGCCAATGGATCAAGATGGCTAAAGGCTTTGGTTACGAGGTGCACGCGGTATTTTTTGATGTACCACTTGAAGTGTGTTTGGAGCGAAACCGCAAGCGTGAACGCCAGGTAAAAGAGGACGTGGTGCAGCGGATGGCAGCAAAACTTAAGGCTCCGGCCTTCGAAGAAGGCTTTGCCAAGATCACAGTCGTGCGGGTAAAGCGCTCAGGGGAGCCAGGGTAAAGACGCTTTCCGATCGATGCTATCCCCGGGCAAAGTGCACCAGAGCGAAGATCCCAAACCACAAGAATGCCAGATAGTGCCAATACCAGCTCGTAACCTCCACGGCGATTCTCTGTGACTCAAACCTCAGGGCCACCAGACGCCCTGCCGCAATGTAAAGCAGCGCCATCAAGCCCCCGATAAGGTGGACGGCATGTGTGCCGGTCAGCAGGTAAAAGTAAGAGCGGCTCGGA
>Ga0209647_1002463_pt1 | contig 15020 bp, 16 predicted proteins | sample GraSoi_2013_60cm_FD_185827 | JGI IMG/M metagenome (GOLD analysis project Ga0209647, IMG submission 185827) | Grasslands soil microbial communities from the Angelo Coastal Reserve, California, USA - Sample 9_17_2013_60cm (SPAdes) (version 2) | ecosystem: Environmental > Terrestrial > Soil >...
AATTTTTCAAACGATTTCCAATTGATGCAATAGCAGGACTTGGCTCCGTCTACGGTGCCTGTGATGAGTTTGGCCTTCAATAATTCTTTGAGATGCTGCGATACGGTGGACTGGGCCAGGGGGAGAGCTTCGACTATTTCGCCGCATATGCAGGTTTGGCGTCTGGCGACTTCCTTTAGGATTGCAATCCGCGCGGGATGACTGATGGCATTGGCAAAATCAGCCAGTTCATTCTCTTTGTTGTTGAATTCGTCTTTCTTGTTCGTCGCCATTATCGTATTGTATATCGTAAATATACGATAAAATATGCAATAGGTTACGGCCAGAGGCATCTAAGATTTGAGATTTATGGATTTAAAACTTATGATTTGGGAGTTCCGCCTAATTTTAAATCTTTACTTTTAAATTTTAAATCATCCCATGAGACCCTATATTCTTGCCGAAAACAATTGGAAGACTGTCAAAGAGACTACCTATCAGGCTGCTATTCTTCCCTGGGGCGCCACCGAAGCCCACAACTACCACCTTCCCTACGGTACCGACGTCCTCGAAGCCGAAAGCGTGGCCGCCGAAGCGGCCAGGCTTGCCTGGGAGCAAGGAGCAAAAGTGATCGTGCTGCCGGTCATTCCCTTTGGTGTCAACACAGGGCAATTTGATGTCAAGCTTGACATGAACATGAATCCGAGCACGCAACTGGCTGTATTACGGGATGTGGTGGAGGTACTCGATCGCTTTGGAATCCATAAACTCATTATTCTCAACAGCCACGGCGGCAACGATTTCAAAACCATGATCCGTGAACTGGGATTGAGATTTCCCAATGCCTTTTTATGCTCTTGTAATTGGTATCAGGCTATCGACCAAAAGGAATTTTTTGAGAATAAGGATGATCATGCGGGCGAGATGGAGACCAGCGTGATTTTGCATCTCCGGCCCGACCTTGTGTCTCTGCCTCTGGCCGGCGATGGCGCGGCCAAAAAATTCAAAATGAAGGCCATGCAGGAAGGATGGGCCTGGGCCGAACGAAAGTGGACACAGATCACAAAGGATACCGGCGTGGGTGATCCGCGAAAAGCGACAGCAGAAAAGGGAGAAAAGTATTTCAACGCCGTAACAGAAAAAGTAGCTCAATTTTTTGTGGAAGTGGCCATCACACGTAAAGACGATCTATATGCTTAGCCAGATTAACGAAGCAGCTGCCTATATTGAAAAACAAGGCGTCACCGATCCTGAAATCGGGGTGATCCTGGGTACAGGGCTAGGAAGACTCTTTGTTCAAGAATTCAAAAACCCGATTATCATTAATTATAATTCGATCCCGCATTTTCCGGTATCGACCGTTGAGTTTCACAAGGGCAGGCTGATCTATGGAACCATCAAAAAAAGAAAAGTACTGGCCATGGAGGGCCGTTTTCATTACTACGAAGGGTATAGCATGAAAGAGATCACGCTTCCTGTGAGGGTCATGAAATTACTCGGAGTAAGAAATTTATTGATCTCCAATGCTGCGGGCAACATGAATCTGAAATGGAAGAAGGGAGAACTCATGCTCATTGATGATCATATTAATTTACAACCCGATAACCCATTGCGGGGAGAGAATTCCGAGGCCCTGGGCCCCCGCTTTCCGGACATGAGTCAACCCTATTCAAAAAAACTGAATAAGCTGCTCCTTTCGATTGCCAAAGAAAAGAAGATCAAATTGAACGAAGGGGTCTACGTGTCAGTGATGGGCCCCAATCTGGAAACCCGTGCTGAGTACCGGTTTTTGCGCTACATTGGCGCCGATGCCGTTGGCATGAGCACCGTGCCCGAAGTCCTGGTCGCCCACCACATGGGCTTACCATGCTGTGCCGTCAGCGTGCTCACCGACGACTGCGACCCCGATCACCTAAAACCGGTGAATATTTCCGATATCATTGCCATCGCAGGAAAGGCAGAGAAGAAACTCACGGAGTTGTATGTGGAGTTGATTGGGAGGATCTGAGCGGGTTGTGTAGAAGCGTTGGTGTGTTAGTGTGTTGATGTCAGTGGTACGAATTGCGAGGTGTTGGACCCCTTTACCTCAACACATTAACACCTCAGCACAAAACGGATGTGCACCCCTCAAGGCTTATTCACCGCCGGCATCTCCATTGGCAATTCCTTGATCCGGCTCCACTCTTGAAGCGAGCCATCGTACAGTTTCATGGGATAGCCTAAAATACGCCCGGCCATGTACACGACACTGGCTGTTTGACCGATGAAGCAGTATGTCACCAATTCCTTTGACCTGGTATCGGCAACGGGTGTGAAATAAGCCTGCAACTGATCCGTTGGTTTAAACACGTTGGCGGCGTCCACCATTTCAGTGTAGGGGATGTTTTTAGCGCCGGCGATGTGACCATCGCGGGGGTTTCCGGTGGTTTCTCCATTGAAGAAGCGCGCCATCCGGGCATCGACGATAGTGACCGAATCCGAATGCAAATGATTAAGCACATAGGTCCGGTCGACGATCACGGGATTCAATTTGGCCTTAAACTTTGCTTCTTTATAAACCGGTACTTCCTTCGTGACAGGATAGCCTGCTTTTTTCCAGGCCTCAAGACCCCCGTTCAGAAATGAGACTTTCCCTTTCATTCCCAAATACTCGAAGGTCAAAAACATTCTCGCCGTGGGCGATACTTCGTTCCGAACGTGGCATAGGATCACATGAGAGGAATTGGAGATCCCCAACGCCCCGATAATTTCACTGGCTTTATTAAGGTCCGGTTCGTTCATAGCGCCTTCCGGCGAATCTGGCGCCAGCCATCCCGGCCACAGGTAACGTCCCCCGGCGATATGCTCCTCGGCGTAATCGATCTTCATAAAATTGACTTGCACGATCACCACGTTGGGATCCTTCTGATGATCGTTAAGCCATTGTGGACTAACCAGGATAGGGACATCCTGCGAAAACGAGGGCAATGCAAAGGTTGCAACAACGAGGACGGTGAGGATTGTTTTCATGATAAATGGGGATTTAGCCTAATTGCGTTTTCATAACTTCCGCTAATAATTGCTATCAACGGCCTGGCACCGGAAACTACACATCACAAATACCCACGCCTTGCTTCAGCGATGCCAGCTTATCTGTCTGGCTTGGAATAAACTCCTGGGCTACAAATCCCTGAAATCCGGTCTTTACAATTGCACGCATAATGGCAGGATAGTACAGCTCCTGTGTTTCGTCGATTTCGTGACGGCCCGGAACTCCGCCGGTATGGTAATGGGCAATGTATTTTGAATGTTTGTTGATGGTGGCGATCACGTCGCCCTCCATAATCTGCATGTGGTAGATGTCGTAGAGCAGTTTGAACTGATCGGAACCGATCTTTTCGCAAAGTTTCACCCCCCATTCGGTATGATCGCATTGTTGATCGGGATGATTGACTTTGCTGTTGAGCAATTCCATACAAACCGTAATGTTGTATTGCGCTGCCACTTTCAACACCGGTTCCAGGCCCTTCGCGCAATTTTCGAGTCCTTGTTCCGAACTTAGCCCATTGGTGTTGCCACTAAAGCAAATGACCCTCTTCAATCCGGCATTGGCCGCCTTCGGGATGTTGGTAGAATAATCTTTCAACAATTGTTCATGAAGCGCGGGGTCATTGAATCCCTTGGTCAAGCCCATGCGGGTGACATACCCCATCGCGCACGTGAGGCCGTACTTTTGCACGACGGCCCAATCGTCGGGCCCAAGCAGCTCAACCGATTTCAATCCCATTTCCTTCGCTGCTTTAGCAAGATCATCCAGCGGAATACCCGAATAGCACCACTGGCACACGGAATGATTGATATTTCCCTTCAGGGATAAAGGTGGAGAAGTTTTCATTGACGAGGCCAAGGTTGGCAACGCCAGCGCACTTCCGGCTCCGGCGGCCATTGTTTTAAGGGCTTGTTTGCGATTCATGTATCAAGTTAGGTATTCTTACTCAGATTTATGAAACACATAGATACATAGGCACATAGGGCACATAGATTATTTGAGTTGCGGTCTAGGTGTCTTTGGCTCTCCCTGATTGATCGTAAAGAAAGGGTGCCATGAAATTAAATTTCAAAATAGCCAAAGGGCACATAGGCAATATCAAATTTATATCCCCAAGCGCTATGTGCCTATGTACCTATGTATCTATGTGTTTTATAACCACCCAATACTATTTATCCAATGCAGCACCCTCTTGTTTATAAACCACCCCATTCTTCATCACAAAAACCACCATCCTTAAATCGGAGATAGTGACGGCCGGGTTTCCGGTCACGATCACTAAGTCGGCTTTCATGCCTTCCTTGATGGAACCCACTAATCCATCGAGATGAAAAGCCCGTGCATTCACGCTGGTAGCCGCTTTCAACACCTCGAGGGCGTTCATTCCATACTCCACCATCAACTCCATCTCCCTTACATTTTCGCCGTGCGCGAATACACCGACATCGCCGCCCATTCCCATTGTTACACCGGACTGCAACGCTTCTTTAAAACTCTTTTTCTTATCGATTATGGATTGCGGCTCGGGCGTTTTATCCTTTACCCATCCATCATATTGTGCAATGGCTTCTGACGCGGCGACCGTCGGAAAGTAAGTCACTTTGTGCTCTTTCATCAATTTTCCAAGCTCCACATCGATGAGGTCACCGTGCTCAATGGTTTCCACCCCGGCAAGCACAGCCCGCCTCATCCCTTCCCGGGTAGTGGCATGTGCCACGGTAGGCCTTCCGCTGCTCCTGGCCGTTTCTACAATGGTCTTCAATTCTTCCAATGAGAATGTAGGTTGGATATCGCCATGAGGGCCCCAGCCGTAATCTGCATACACTTTTATGACGTCTGCTCCTTTGCCAATCTGGTCGCGAACTACGCGCACCAGATCAGGTCCATCCGCTGCTTCGGCGCCGGACATAATGTGCATGTCGGTATCATACCCCTTTGGTCCGTACGAGCCGGTGGCAACGATCGCTCTTCCGGCAACAAGCATCCGCGGGCCGGGGATAATACCTTCCTCAATCGCCCGCTTTACGGCCACGTCAGAATATCCTGCGCCTTCTGTTCCCAGATCGCGGGTGGTCGTGAAGCCGGCCATCAATGTGTTTTTAGCGTGTACCGTCGCGCGGGCGGTGCGGTACGAATCAGATTCTTTTAATACCTGGGTACTCCAATCGGTAATGTTGTAGGGATATAAAAACAGATGCGAATGTCCTTCAATCAATCCGGGGACTAACGTCGTGTTGGCGTTGCTGATTCTAATTGCGCCAACCGGTCCTTTGATTTTCTCTTTTGGTCCCGCGGCAGCAATTTTATCATGTTCCACGATCACAGCCCATCCTTCGTGCATCACCTCGCCGTCGAAGATGCGATCGGCTGTGATGTAATAAGAAGCAGGACGTTGAGCAACTACGGTAAGGCTCCACGAAAGAAAAAGGAAGAAGGCAAGCGAGGATGATTTCATGGGCATCAACGTTGACGAATTGAAAGGTACTCTACATGCTTCAGACTAAAAAAACTTCGTGTCTTGGTGCCTTTGTGGCAAAATACCAACCGGTCACTGATTTCACCGGAGCCGGTCTGAGTCTCTCACCATTTTTTCATCCTTGCGGATAAACCGGATCGCCAACCAGTTGCACGCGACGGCACCAAAGGTTAAATACAGACTGTAGTCGAATTTCCAGGGTACCGGATAGGCCCTTGACATCTGGTTGGAAAAGACGACATCGCAAATCATGACGCCGGCCAGGATCAAGGAATTTAATGTACCCAACTTTATCTGGAGGAAGCGGTTGTCGTAACGTCGGAATTCCATCATGGCAATGGTCAGTGCGGCGACCATCAATATCGCCGTAATGCAAAATGGAACGTATTGGCTGGTAGTGATTTGGCCTTGCTGTTTGACCATAAAGTAAATCGGGTAAAGACGGTATTCGATCCCCTCACCGCCACCGACCCATACCGGGACAAGGAGTCCGAGGATCAAACTTAAAATAGTCAGACCCAGAAACACAGATTGAATTCGTTGCCACATAAGATGTTTCCCGCAGATCTCGCAGATTTAGGATTTGGCTTAACTTGCACCAAAAATAGCAATTAATCGAATTGTTTCCCGCAGACCTGTCCCAGGAAGCCTTAGCGAAGTCGAATCTCGCAAATTATACAACGGAAATTCCTCTGCGTAAATCTGCGAGACCAGCGGGAAACAAACCCGTAACCAAAGTCACACAATGAACACTGCTTACATCATCGACATCCTTCGAACGCCCATCGGGAAATACGGAGGTACTCTTGCTTCTGTAAGACCCGACGACCTGGCGGCCCATGTTATTAAGAAATTATTGGAAAGGAATCCACAACTCCATCCTGAGTCGATAGAGGATGTTGTATTTGGTGCGGCGAACCAGGCGGGTGAGGACAATCGCAATGTGGCCCGTATGGCATTGCTGTTGGCCGGATTGCCTGTAAGCGTTGGTGGTGTCACGGTCAATCGCCTTTGCGCGTCGGGCCTTCAGGCGATCATGGATGCCGCCCGGGCTACGGCGTTGGGGGAAGGGGAAGTTTATATTGCCGGAGGGGTGGAAAACATGAGCCGGGCTCCGTTTGTGATGGCCAAAAGTGAGGAACCCTATTCGCGCAAAGCGGATATTCACGATACGACCATCGGGTGGAGGTTTACGAATCCCAGGTTGGCCAGGATGTATTACCCCTTTTCTATGGGGGAGACGGCAGAGAATGTAGCTGCGAAATGGAAGATCAGTCGTTCGGAACAAGATGAATTTGGGTTGGATTCGCAAAACAAATATGCTCGCGCCCATCAGGAGGGTAAATTCAAAGAAGAATTGGTTTCTGTGCCGGTTGAAAAAGGGAAAGAGAAGATTGATTTCATAAAAGATGAATACCCGCGTGAAACGTCGATGGAAAAATTGGCAGCCCTCAGGCCTGCTTTTAAAGAAAACGGAACGGTCACAGCGGGCAATTCTTCCGGTATTAATGACGGGGCTGCCGCTTGTCTGATCGCTCATGAGAACGTAGTCAAGCGTGAAAAGTTGAAGCCCCTCGCCCGGATTGTAGCGGTAGCCATTGCCGGCGTAGATCCCGCAACCATGGGGATAGGTCCCATACCGGCATCGCAAAAGGCATTGCAACGCGCGGGACTAACGGTTGCCGATATAGGGTTGGTAGAATTAAATGAGGCCTTTGCATCCCAATCCCTTGCCTGCATCCGTGATCTTGGGTTGGATCCGGGGATTGTCAATGTTAATGGAGGTGCTATCGCACTCGGTCACCCACTGGGTTGCAGTGGCGTGCGGATCAGCGCAACCCTTATACATGAAATGGTGAAACGAAAAATAAGATATGGTTTGGCGACGATGTGCATCGGAGTAGGGCAGGGGGCGGCGGTGGTTTTTGAGAATGTGCGAAGGTGAGAATGGAAGCAGACAGAAATCGGGAATCATTCAACCAAAACAAATACTTTAATGGAACCAGCAAGAAAATTTACTGACCTGATTGTTTGGCAGAGGGCTCATCAGTTCGTCCTCGGGACTTACTCGTTTACTGCGAAAGAGGAAATTTACGGATTAACTTCCCAACTCAGGAGAGCGGCAATATCTATTGTGGCTAATATTGCAGAGGGTTCGTAAGGAAAACCAAACCGGACAAACTTCGCTTTCTGAATATTTCACAAGGTTCCCTTGAAGAATGCAAGTATTATCTTATGCTTTCAAGAGACCTAAGGTTTAACGAAAACCAACAGCTGGATGAGTTACTGGAGGAAGTGAGCAAAATTTTGAATTCATACGCCAGGTCAATCAACAATTCAAGGTGAAATCCATTCTCAACTACTGACTTCTCGCTTCTCAACTTCTACCCCCATGCGCTTCTTCTTCGAAATACGTTACACCGGCACAAATTACCACGGCTGGCAATACCAAAAGAACGCGACGGGTGTTCAGGAGGTGGTTGAGAATGCATTAACCAAATTATTGCGGGAGAAGATCGGCATCGTGGGGAGCGGCAGAACAGACACGGGCGTCCATTGTATTCAGCAGTTTTTCCATGCCGACATCGAAAAGAAATTTGACCGCGAACACGTACTTCAGCGATTGAATGCATTCTTGCCTGCCGATATCGTTATTAAGAGCATAGTCACCGTAAAGCCAGATGCTCACGCCCGTTACGACGCCCGCACCCGTGTATATGAGTACCGGATCACCCGGGTGAAAGATCCCTTCCTTATTCGCCGCACCTTTTATTTCTTTCGCGACCTGGATGTGCCAACCATGAACCGCGCGGCTGCGTTATTACGGGGCAGACACGACTTTCAGTGCTTCAGCAAGGTCAAAACCGATGTAAATCATTTTATTTGTGAAGTGAAGCAGGTCCGCTGGAATCAAAAAGGTGAATTGTTGGTTTTCACCATCACAGCCAATCGGTTTCTCCGCGGCATGGTTCGGGCGATCGTGGGTACGTTGTTGGAAGTAGGAACAGGAAAGATTTCAATAAAAGAGTTCCAGGAGATCATTCAAAGCAAAGACCGGAAAAGAGCCGGTATGAATGTTCCAGCCGAAGGACTGTACTTAACTAAGGTGAAGTATCCTAAGAAAATATATTTACTCAAGTAACATTTATCTCCCCCTCTCCACCCCGGAGAGGGGCCGGGGGTGAGGAGACATGGAGAAAGAAAAAGTAAGCAGCGGCAACATCATCGATTTTAAGGTTCTGAAGCGCATTCTTCAGTTTGTAAGACCTTACCGGGCCGGGTTCTACCTGGTCGTCGTTTTAACCGTGCTGTTGGGCGTCCTTGGTCCGCTGCGCATCAAGCTCATTCAGTACACGCTCGACAACCACGTTGCCTTCGGGAATTATGGTGCCATGGTGAACGTGATGTTGCTCTTGCTTGGCTTGTTGGTAGCACAGTCGCTTTTGCAATACATTCATACCTACGTATCCGGAAGGATCGGACAATATGTAATTCGCGACATCCGCATCCAGCTCTATGCCCACCTGGTCAGTCTGCGGGTCAGGTTTTTTGACAAAACTCCCATCGGAAGATTAGTCACCCGGACCATTTCAGATGTCGAAACGCTGGACGACGTTTTCAGCGAAGGGTTGGCCGCCATGGCGGGCGACATGTTGCAAATTGTTTTTATCCTTGGATTCATGTTCTATGAAAGCTGGCGGCTGGCGCTGGTGAGTTTGTCGACGATCCCGTTAATGCTGCTGGCAACGTATATCTTCAAAGAGAAGATTAAAGTTGCATTCAATGATGTTCGCAACGCCGTTTCCAACCTGAATTCATTTGTACAGGAACACATTTCGGGAATGAGTGTCGTACAGATTTTCGGGAATGAGAAACGTGAATTTGATAAATTTAAAGAGATCAACAAGGAACACCGCGACGCCAACTTAAGGTCCGTGCTTTACTATTCCATTTATTTTCCTGTTGCAGAGATCATTGCAGCGATGGGGATAGGACTGCTGGTGTGGTATAGTGCCAAAGGGGTGATCAACCAGGTGGAGACGGGCATTACGTTGGGAACCCTTACAGCCTTTATCATGTACATCCAGATGTTCTTTCGTCCCATTCGCATGATTGCGGACCGTTACAATACACTCCAGATGGGGATTGTGAGTTCCTCGCGGATCATCAATCTGCTGGATGATAAGGATCATCTGATGGAGCAGGGTCGCCATCAGCCGGAAAGCTGCAATGGCGAAGTGAAATTCGACCATGTGTGGTTTGCGTACAACGATGCAGACTATGTGCTGAAAGACATCACCCTGGATATTCAGGCGGGGGAGACAGTCGCCTTAGTAGGCGCAACGGGTGCTGGAAAATCCTCCATTATCAATTTGTTGAATCGATTTTATGAAGTTAACCGTGGCTCCATCCTGATTGATGGCGTGGACATCCGGGAATTTGACCTGGTCGCCCTGCGAAAAAACATTGGAATTGTTCTCCAGGATGTTTTCTTATTTTCAAGTACGATCCAATATAATATTTCCCTGGGCAACCCTGAAGTAACCGATGAAATGATCCTGCACGCCGCCGACCTGGTCGGTGCCAGAAAATTCATCGACCGCCTGCCGGGAGGATTACAGTACAATGTGATGGAACGCGGCGCAACACTTTCGGTTGGGCAGCGACAACTCCTCTCCTTTATCCGCGCCATGGTGTACGATCCCCGGATTCTGGTCCTGGATGAAGCCACTTCTTCCGTCGATCATGAAACAGAGGAAATGATTCAGGGAGCGATTGAAAAAATGATGACCAATCGTACCTCGATTGTGATTGCACACCGCCTTTCCACGATTCAACGGGCTGATAAAATCGTTGTTTTGGACAAGGGAGAAATCAAGGAAATTGGCCGTCATGAAGAGCTATTGGCGTTGGACGGTTACTACGCTCAGCTACACAGGATGCAATACAAAGAAGTGGTTTGACGGTCGACCCTTCCTGTCGGCCATTCACCCCCAAATAAATGCAAAAGAGCTATCTTTGCTCTAATGCGTTTGTCTAAAATTATCACCCTGATTTTGATCCTGCTTCTTGGGGGGTTAGGGGGGTATGCCCAAACAAAAAAAAGAAAAAGCAGGACCAGCAGCCGGTACGGCGTGCCGAAAGTGTCACGCAGCAAGGCCTTGATCATGTGTCCCATTTTCCTGGATAGTAAATATCCTTATCAGGGAATCGGGATGAAGCTCGGTGACCCGTTTGCACTTACCTATAAATTCTATCCCAGCAAGCACTGGGCATTTGCCGCCGACGCAGGGAAGGCAGCAAGCGGATTGTACAACCGGTATTACCGGAAGGCATTCAATACATACTTGCCGGATTCATTGGGGAAAGATCAATCGCTTGAGTACCTGACGCATACGGTGCTTAATGATTGGTTTTTGGAGGCCAAATTTTTGTACCAATGGGATGCAGAGAGATTAGCTCAAGGACTTCAGTTGTACACCGGCCTGGGGCTCCAGTGGCGCAGCACCAAACTGCAATACGACTACCTCTATGACAGCAGAATGGGCAAGTTTGCCGAGCATCGTTTTACCTTTGGCCCCGTTGCGATCCTCGGATTTGAGTATTCCTACTTTACGTTACCGATTTCCGCATTCATTGAAGTGGAGTGGTTTACGGATGCACTGCTGGATCCGGGATATAGCCGGTTTCAGGGGGGAGTGGGGTTGAGGTATATTTTTTGAAACGTTCGATTCTGGTTGGGTCTACAAATCAAATTAGCTCAAATTCGATCAAATTTTATGAACTGGGTAATTGGGATGGCCCGGACTGAAGACCATCAGGTTTTCCTAACCGTAAATTCCCAGTTCATTCATTAAATTCTTAACTTTGGATATGACCATCAAGATTGGAAAAAAGGAATCACCAAAAAAGGTAGCCAGAAAAATCAGGAAAATCACATCCAGGTCAAAAAAGATCGATTGGGACAAGTATTTTGGCAAAATCAAATTCCCCGTTGGTGCGCTGACTTATCAGCGGAAGGTGCGCGATGAATGGGCCAAATGACATTCTCGTTGATACCAATCTGATTATCCTTGGGATTGGAGGAAACGAACGGGTTCGGGAACTGCTCGAAGATCATTCGCTCTTCATTTCTGTAATCACTGAGATTGAGTTGCTAAGTATTCCTTTTCAAAGGACACAAGAGGAACGGTTAATGCGCGAGTTTATTTCCAATTGCTTTATAGTTGACTTGGACAGCGAAATAAAAATTCAAACTATCCCGCTCAGGAAAGGTCACAAGATCAAAATACCGGATGCGATTATTGCAGCTTCATCGATAGTTAAAAAACTTCCTCTTTTCACCGCTGACAAAGGATTTAGTAAGATACCAGCGCTGGATATTGTTTTATTCTAAAGTTGAATTGAAAGCATGAAAACGACGTGACTTTTTTCAAGGTAGTGCATTTCAGACGGCATGAGACTGTTCATGTGCCTTTTTATCCTGATAAGTTACTCTGCGCTGGGTCAACGTAAAGATTCAGTTCTCTATTGTAGATATCCTTCGGCAGCGAGGAAGGCTGGTATTCAGGGAAGTGTAGAAATAAAACTTATCCTAAGATCAAATTGTAGTGTAATGAGTTACAGAGTTACGCAGCGTTTAGTTATGGTTGCGACGAAGCTGCAGTTGAATGTCTCTTATTGAGATTGAAAAAAGTGAAAGGCGATACTTGCGTGGCTGGGAAGGAGATTGTTCGTTACGTGAAGTTCAGTTTAGCTGAATAGCACTGGTGGTTATAGAAAAGTGTTCGGCTGCATGACCGAACACATGGCAGAAAAGGCTGATCGGTTCCTTGATACTATCTCAAATTTATCGAACCCTTAAGTCCCTGAATCTGATTAAATCTTCAACAAAAAAGTTCGATATTCGTCCGCTCCGGTCTATAAACACAAAAAACTATAAAATTGTTAAGGTTTCTAGCTTTTTCGGGTTCAATTTTTCGCCTCCGGTAGAGGCTCGTATGAACAACTCGCTGATCACTTATTTGCAACTTTTAGCACCAATCCCGGAAGGGGATCAAACCCTGATCATGGCTTCATTCAGAAAAAGGATTGCTAAGGAGGGCGAATATCTTTTTAAAGGAGGATACGTTTGCACGGAAATGTTCTTTATCTGCTCCGGTGTGCTAAAGATCACTGTTACCGATGAGAAGGGCGCCGATATCACACACTATTTTATAAAGGAGAATCAATTCTGTACCATCCTTAAAAGCTTCGACAATAGCGTGAACGCACCGGAAAATATCGTGGCGGCCTGCGATGCCGAAGTCCTCGTGGTGAACAGGAGGGAATTGCTTGCACTCTACCAAAAACTTCCCTACCTGAAAACGCTGATCGATCAGATCACCCAACAGCGTCTTCTTGACAAGATACAAGTGCGCAACAGCTACCTGGGAAAGGACGCGGCAACGCGTTACAAGCTCTTCATGATGCAACAATCGGATATTGCGTTGCGTGTGTCATTACAGGATATCGCCTCTTACCTGGAGATAACACCACAGTCACTCAGCCGCATCCGGAAGAATCCGCTGATTGGCATTTAAGAATTCTATTCCTTTTGTCGGGTAAATGCTTTTTACCATTTGGTAAGCAGTGCCAGGCTCTCTGCCCTTAAATTTGTGTCCTAAAGCACAAACAATCATGGGAAATCACAACAGTTCATTATCCGGAAAAAAAGTAATTGTTTTAGGAGGAACCTCCGGCCTTGGGTTCGCAGCCGCAAAAGTTGCCGCCGCAGAAGGCGCCATTGTTACTATCGTATCAAGCAATCAGCTCCGGATCGACCAAGCATTGAAAGAGCTTCCGACAGGAAGCACTGGACACGCCATAGACTTTGGCAAGGAGACAAATATCAAAAGCTTCTTCGATACAACAGGCAGCTTCGATCACCTGGTATATACCGCGGCCGAGAATCTCACCCTGAATACGGTAAGCGACATGGACCTGGAACAGGCGCGCCGGTTTTTCAATCTTCGTTACTGGGGTGCCCTTGCCGCGGTTAAATACGGGGCTTCCAATATAAATCAGGGCGGATCAATTTGCCTTACAAGCGGCATCGCCAGCACAAGACCGGGGAAAGGCTGGGCGCTGGCATCCAGTATCTGCGGTGCTATGGAAGGGCTGGTACGCGCGCTCGCAGTTGAGCTGGCACCCATCCGAGTGAATAGTGTTGTCCCGGGCGTTGTAAAAACAAATCTCTGGAACAGCATGCCCCCTGCTGACAAGGAGAACCTGTACACCGCGGTCGGTAATGCATTACTGGTGAAACGCGTTGGCGAAGCTGGAGACATCGCACAGGCGTTTGTCTACTTAATGAAACAACAATTCGGCACCGGGCAAAATATTGTTATCGATGGCGGCGCTGTGCTGGTGTGAAACCACAGACATTCGACATTGTCAATTGACGAGACCTTAATTGATGCTGATGGTGAGTGAATATTCTTGTTAAGGTTGCTCAGGAAATAGAATTTTATTACGCCTTAGGCGTGGAAGTTAGTTGAACATGGCTGAAATAGCGATTAATATGATGGATCGGGAATGCCTGAGCAATCAAGCGACCCATTGACACCGGCTCAACTGCAGGCATAACTATAGGTATTCGTGTTAACCTGGGAACTTACGGTATAGGTTTCAATCCTTGTTGATGGATATCCATTGGCATTAAATTCGTACGTATAGGTAATTACTTCGCCTCCGCTAAACACTATTTTTGTAACGTTATTTTCAACTGGCTGTCCACCAAGTCTAAGATATTTTACTAATGCAGGTGGGGCAGCGCTAAACGCACACTTCTGGTCACCGTATGAAAACTCCGACGTCGAAGAAGGGGTTGTGCTGGTCGCTGTATCGAAATGTTTTATCCGAATCGGATCCTTGGAAGAAGGGGTAGCATACTCTAAGACCTGATAAGCCTCTTTCGCCAGAGTGAGTCCGTTTTTATAATATTCCTGAATTTTTACCAATTGCCCATTCACGTAGTCATAATCTGTCTGATCTTCCAGTGCATTCGTATTTGAGTATTTCTCTTTCTTCGTTATGACACCGTTCGAATAAGTAAAAACGTCACGAGCACCTCCGGAATAATCAATCTCAGAGATATTGCCACTGCCGTCATATTTAAAAGTTCCGGTAATCGAACCGCCCCCTCCCGCGGCAAATGCTGTGGTGGTTGAAGTTGTTGTTGCCCGTTGGCCATCGTATGTAAAGGTATAGGTGTACGTGTTGCCGCTACCGGCTGTTACCTGGGACGTCAATAGGCAGGTTATGGCCGTCGGATCATCCTTCTTATGACAACCACCCAATAGAAGTGCCGTGATAGTTGCGCAGAATAATCGTTTTAAAATTAGTTTTTTCATTTTTTTAAGCCGGTTAAAGAACAAGGGCCTGACCAATTATATTCAGGCATATAAGTTACCGGAACTAAGTGGAAAAACAAAAAATTATACAATTCATAAGACAGTGTTGAGCGGGGTGAGAACTCGGTGGAATTAAAAACTA
>Ga0209647_1002465_pt1 | contig 15019 bp, 10 predicted proteins | sample GraSoi_2013_60cm_FD_185827 | JGI IMG/M metagenome (GOLD analysis project Ga0209647, IMG submission 185827) | Grasslands soil microbial communities from the Angelo Coastal Reserve, California, USA - Sample 9_17_2013_60cm (SPAdes) (version 2) | ecosystem: Environmental > Terrestrial > Soil >...
GGTGCTCAAGGCCAAGCAGGAGATCGTGCTCGAATGCGGGCGCGCCAGCATCACGCTCACCAGCGCCGGCAAGGTGCTGATCCGCGGCGCCTATCTCTCGAGCCGCTCCTCCGGCGTCCACCGCATCAAGGGCGCTTCGGTCGAGATCAATTGAGAGTAGGCCACCCACAGAGATTTCGCAGTGGTGGATGGCGCGTCAGAGGTACGGACTAGGACCTTCGCATGTGGGCGATAACGAACGACACGCCGCTGAGCGCCAATCGCACTTGGGTCAGAGACCGCGATGGCTCGGAGGTCTGGCTCGTTGCCGCAAAGGCCACCTTTTTGATCCGCGAAGACGGATCTCTCAAGCTTGCGCCTAATCAGGAGCCGGTGTGCCTCACGCCGGTTTACTTTGATGAGCCAGGCGGTTCCAGCCTCCGATACGACATCGACCTCGTCCATCGTAAGCCGGGAACGGACATTTTCGTTCACGGATATGCTTGCGCGCCCGCTAGCGCGCGCGTCACGTCGATCAGGGTCGGGTTTCGTGTCGGCGACGTCGCGAAGGAGCTCATCGCCTTCGGCGACCGTGTCTGGCAGTCAAGCAGGGGGCGAGTAACGATGAGCGAGCCCGAGCCGTTTGATCGTACACCGGTGGTCTGGGAACGCGCATTTGGCGGCTATGGTGACCCTGAGCGGAAGACGTGGGACATCCGAAATCCCGTTGGGACCGGCTTTCTCAGCAGCGTGGAATTCGCGTCTGGGGCGAAGCTGCCCAACATCGAAAATCCAGCAGCACTCATCCGCAGCTGGGATGATCGTCCACCACCGGCCGGCTTTGGTCCGATTGACCGGCACTGGTCGCCACGCTCCACCTATGGCGGCACTTACGATGAGGCGTGGGAGACGCGGAGAAAGCCGCTTCTCGCCGAAGATTTCGACGATAGATATCATCAATCTACGCTGCCGGACCAACAGATGGCTGGCTTTCTTCGCGGCGGCGAACAAGTGGAAATTTGGAATATGACCCCCCGCGGCGGGCTATCATTTCAGCTGCCGCGTCTCGCCATTGGATTTCAGACGCGCTTTTCCGATCGTACCGTGGCTAACCACAGGGGCGATATTCATTCTGTCGCTCTGGAACCCTCGGTGCCGCGGGTCATTATGACTTGGCACTCTCATCTGCCGTGCCATCCAAAGGTCCTGAAGCTGCTCGAGACAAGAGTTATTGCAAAGCGATGGACGAGACGCGAGAACCGACCGCTCGACGACTACGGCGATGTTGATGAGGGAGCGGAGAACCTGTGACCACAGCGTCGCCCGGCGTCGTTGTGGTCGGACTGGGCGCCTGCACTGCCGTCGGCGCCGAGGTGCTGCCGACTACAGCAGCCGTCCGCGCTGGTATTTCGGCTGCGACCGAACATCCCTTCATGATCGATAAGGCCGGCGAGCGTATGATCACCGCGAGCACGCCCTTTCTTGATCCGGGAATTTTCGGGATGGACCGGTTAATGTCCTTAGCCCTTCCGGCGGCTCAAGAGGCCCTGGCTCCGCTCGTAGCGTCGAAAGCGTCCCTGCCGATCAGTGTTGTTGTCGGCCTACCGGAACCGCGCGCTGGGCTGCCCGACCATCTCGAGATGAGGTTCCGCGACAGCTTTGTCGCGGCTTTCTCCGATCGCCATCCCGTTACCGCCGTGGCGGCTGCGGCGGCCGGACATGCGGGCGGTCTTTTGGCACTCAAGCACGCCAGCGAACTCATTGCGAGCGGTAAGGCGAGTTTGTGCCTCGCCGGAGGGGTCGATAGCTGGATCGAACCGGCAACATTGGAATGGCTGGACTCCCTAGATCGGCTCCATTCCGAAACGACGCGCTGGGGCTTCTGCCCCGGAGAGGCGGCAGGATTCTGCCTCGTCTGTGACGCGAGCGAGGCTGAGCGGCTGAATTTGCCCGTATATTCCGCTGTTCTGTCGGCATCCTCGGCTGCCGAAGCTAACCACATCCTGACAGAGACGGTGTGCATTGCCGATGGCTTGACCGCGTCCTGTCGTGATGCTCTCGCATGCCTTCCGGCTGAGAGCAAGGTCGATCACACCATATGTGACATGAATGGCGAACCTTACCGCGGTTCTGAGTACGGATTCATGATGACCCGTCTGGGTCCTTGCTTCAGCGCAGAGGCCGGTTTCGACACGCCCGCACAGACCTGGGGAGATGTCGGCGCCGCGTCCGGGCCATTGTTCCTGATCCTGGCTAGCATCGCGGCCCAAAAACGGTATTCCCATGGTCCGCTGACTCTACTTTATACTGGATCGGACAGTGGCCGCCGGTCTGCAGCGTTAATTCAGACGCCGGCAACACCTCGATGACCGTCACTATCAGCGCAAATGGGTTGTCGATATCCCACGCCGGCAGCAACGGTATATCCACTGCCACGATACCGGACGTGTGCAAGACGCCGACGCCGGCTGGGCCCGTCCCAATGCCGTATCCCAACATCTCGATGTCCAGTTCGCTGAGCGATGGGACGAAGACGGTTGTCGCGGACGGCGGAAACATGATCGCCATCAAGGAATCGAAATATGCCACCAGTTCCGGCGACGAGCCCGGAACCGCCGGCGGCGTCACCTCCAGCACTTTCAAAAAAGAATCGACATGGATTACTTACTCCTTCGATGTGAAGTTCGACGGCAGCAATGTATGCCGGTTGACGGACAAGAAATTTCAGAATCACAAGAACACGGTTGATCTTGGCGGGAACGTGCAGGCGCCGGTTGTGGGCGCCGACCAGCCGGCAGACGACAAAAAGCCGTGCGACGCGTCCGTGACCATTGGCCGCATCATTCGTGGAAACCCCTACGTACCACGAGACGCCCCCGACGCCGGAATGCCCGACAGCGTCCCGCCCGGGAAGAGTTATGAGGTCGAGGTTAAAGTCGATCCTTCGCTGGATTCGTGTCCGGGCCAGTTTATTCAACTAAGCATCATTAATGGCGGGCCCGGCCGTATCACCGGGGCGGATAACCGCGACCACCAACGTAAGAGTGACTGGCGGCCGCCAGACGCTTCCCGGACACGCCGCTCAATTGAAAATCCAGGCTAAGCTCGATGGTAAGACGGTGAAGGCGGAGTCGGCCGGCTTCATGGTGTGTGCTCATCCTGTTAACTTTTCCGACACCTATGCTGGCGACGTCGACGAGCCGCGTCGGGTTGGAGTAAGGGTAAGGGATGCATGGGAGTCTGATAGCGGGTCAGTCACAAATCTCGACAAAGCGGAAATCTCGGAGGTGGTAGAGTACGATGCTCCAACATCACCGCCCTACGCCGGTATGGGAGCTGTTAACAATAGTGGTTATCTAGGCGCGGATCAATTTTCTATCGACACGCACACGATCGGCCGACCCGCAGCAGGTCCGGCGGCTAGCTGGGAACGGCGCCAGGTCTCTATTTTCAAGTGTCATCGATGCGGCACGACAGACAAAGTTCAACCCAACTCGGGGCTCAAGATCACACACTACGTATTTGATGACGCAGGACAGTGGAAGCACCACGTAAAGAAAGTCGGCGCGGCCGTTTCTGCCGGCGGCTACTCCAGTGGCGCGGCCACCGCAAACGTGACCAGTCCCGATCACCTGTTGCCTTGAGCTATGCTGCGCCTCGGCACCGCGCTTGTAGTCTGCCTGTCGCTGTCTAAGGCGGACCTGGGAATGGCCCAGAATAAGGAAAGTACTCAGATGAGCGGCACGATTGCGGTCACGGTACAAAGCCCACAGTCCCACCTTCTTGGTGGAGCCGTACCCGTTCTAACAACGATAGTAAACCACACCCCCGGACCCATTACCGTTCTGCTGCCATATCCAAATCCGAACAATTTCCGCTTCGGATGCTCTCAAAGAAGCTTCGCGGAGCCAAAACCAGTGCACTACGATCCGGATGAGCGCACAGTTCCGACCGACATTCAATCGGGCGGGAGCCACCAAGTTACCTACTATCTGAACCGCTATTTCAAATTTATAAAGCCGGGCAGCGCCGAATTTACCTATGAGTTGGACCTACCGGTGATGAACGGAGGGCAACAGAGTACCTTTACCAGCAAGATATTCACCGGAACGTTCCATGTTAAACAGGTATCTGCTTCCGACGAACAGTTGCGCCGTGAATTTGACGCGTACGCCCGCCAACTGCAGAGTTCCGATAGACAGAAAAAAATGGAAGCTGCCGAGGCACTTGCGTTCGTGGATGTGCCCACCATCGTGCCCTACTTGCTTCCCATGTTGCGGATCGACAATTTAGAGGTCATCGGAATCCATGCGCTCGCGCGCCACCCGTCGCCCGAGTCCAAGCGAGCCATTGCTTCTATGTTGGCGCATTCGAGTTCGGCGGTTGTTGCCGCCGCACTGGAGGAAGTCGATCGTCTCGGGATTCCCATACAAAGGCAGGAAGTGCAGAAGTTGCTTCTCTCCGAGAACCCCGGCATTCAGCGGCTGGCCTTGGATTGGCTGGCACGGCGCCCCAGTCGTGAGGACCTGCCTCTGTTGTCTCGAGTGATCAGTACCGGTAGCGAGGCAGTGAAGAATCGCGCCCGAGCATACCAACAAGTGCTGAATGCTCAATGAGTCGTGCCGCCCCGAGGGATTTTGCCAAGTGGCATTCGCAATCGCCCCCATCGTTGAGCAACACGCCGAGGACGCTGCATTCCTCTGGCTCCAGCGCGACAATGCCGTCTGCGCGCCGCACTATTCGCTCAAGGATGTCGCGAAGCTCGACGACCGCGTCGAGGCGCATGTCGATGGGTTGCGCGTCGCCGGCGATGACGGCTGGGCACTCGCGCTCGAGCAGTTGAAGCATCCCGAGGCGGGCGAGTATTTCGCGGCGATGGCGCTGGCGCTCGAGAGCGGGCGCAAGGAGAAGATCGCGGCGGTACTGGAACTCGCGCAGGAGGAGGGACCGCTGCGCGGCGTCGTCTCGGCTTTGGGGTGGGTCGATTGGGAGGTGGCGAAGCCCGCGGTCGCCGGTCTCATCGCGGCGCCGGAGCCGCGGCTGCGGCGCATCGCCATCGCCGCCTGTGCGATCGCGCGGCAGACTCCAGGAGCCCATCTCGCCAAGGCGCTTGCGGACGCCGATCCGGCCTTGCGCGCGCGCGCCTGCCGCGCGGTGGGCGAACTCGCGCGCAAGGATCTCCTGGGCGAGATGGCTCCGCTGCTCGCCGATAAGGACGAGAATTGCCGCTTCTGGGCGGCGTGGTCGGCGAGCCTGCTCGGCGATCCCCGCGGCTTCGCGCCGCTGTGGAAATTCGTCGGCAGAGGCGGGCCGCATCGCTCCGCCGGCGCGCTCGCCGTGCTGTTGCGCGCTCTGCCGCCGGCGCAGGCGCGGGATTGGCTGAAGACGCTGGGGCGCGACCCGGAGCGGCGCCGCGGCGCGATCACCGGCGTCGGCGTCTACGGCGATCCCGCTTACGTGTCCTGGCTCATCCAGCAGATGGCCGATGCGAAGTTCACCCGGTTGGCGGGCGAAGCTTTCTCCATGATGATCGGAGCCGATCTGGATTCCGCGGATTTGCGGGGTCAACGACCCGAGGGGTTTGAGGGCGGCCCGATGGACGATCCGGCCGACCCCGATGTCGCTCTCGACCCCGACGACAAGCTGCCGTGGCCCGATCCGGAGCGGGTCGCTAAATGGTGGGCGGCGGAGCGCGGCGCCTATGCGCCGGGCACCCGCTACCTCCTCGGCAAGCCGATCACGCCGGAGAGCATGGCCGAGATCCTGCGCACCGGGCGGCAGCGCCAGCGCGCCGCGGCGGCGCTCGAGCTGACGATCCGCACCGGCGCCATGCTGTTCGAGGTGCGCGCCCGCGGCTCTTTGCAGCAGCAGCGGCTCAAGCCGCAGTAATGCGCGTCGGAGAACTTGCCGTGTGGTTGACTTCGTCTTGCTCTATCCAGCATCATCGGTTGAAGCAGCCTTCGGCTCGCTATCCTCTGGTCATGTCCCGGGCGGCGAAGGTGTTGCGCGACCCGAGCCGCGGTTAACCAATGTCGCTCGTCCTCACCGTCATCAGCTATCGCCGGCAGCCCATGGCGCAGCCGCTGAGCCAGCGCTTCGAATCGCCGAACATCACGGTCGGGCGGTCGCCCGACAACGACTGGACCCTGCCGGACCCCGACCAGCTCATCTCCAAGAAGCACTGCGCCATCCGCCTCCAGAACGGGCGCTACGCCGTCACCGACACCAGCACCAACGGCGTCTTCGTCAACGACTCGCCGCAGCCCCTGGGGAACGGGCAGTCCACGCCGCTGACCGATGGCGACAAGCTGCTGCTCGGCCATTACGAGATCCTCGTGCGGCTGGAGGGCGCACAGCCGGCTTACGCCGCCGCGCCGACCTACGCCGCCGCGCCGCCGCCGGCGCAAGCGCCGCTGCCGGACGACCCCTTCGGCCTCGACGGCTTCGACTTCGCCCAGGGCTCATCGCCGGCGCCGTTCGGCGCCGAGCCTGCGGGCGCGGGCGGCTTCCCCGCGTCCGGCAATCCCTTCGCCGCGGCTCCCGGCGAGATGTCCGGTTTCGCCGCGCCGCCAGCGGGTGCGCCGGTCATCCCGGAAAGCCCGGACTGGCTGCTCGACCCCAACCCGCCCGCGGGCGATCTCGCCGCCAACCAATATGCCCAGCCGGACCATATCGCGGCGGACCGCGTCCACTATCAGCCGCCCGCGGTCGCTGCGCGCAGCATCCCCACCAATTGGGACCCGCTCGCGGACGCCGCGGAGCCGCTGATCCCGCCACTCCAGCCGCCCATGCCGATGCCGGCCCCGCCACAGGCGATGCCGCCGGTCGCGGTCGAGAAAGTGCCTGGCCGCGGCCTGACGCCGCCCGCCGGCTGGCCCGCCGTTCCCGCCGCGCCGATCGACGCCGGCTTCAGGTCGGCCGCCGCGTTGCCGGACATCGGCGGATTTGCCATCCCCGCCGCGGGTGCGATCCCGCGCGCGCCCCTGCCGCCCGAGCCAGCCATTGTACCGGCCGCGGCGATGCGGCCGGCTGCCCCGGCGCGGCCGAGCGCCGGCGCGGTTGCGACTGGCGGCGATGCCGCGGCGTTGCTCGCCGCCTTCCTCGAAGGGGCGGGCATCGAGCCGGGCGCGTTGCGGGACGAGAACCCGACCGAGCTCATGGCGGCGGTCGGCAGGCTCGTCCGCGAGATGGCGGCGGGCCTGCGTGATGCCTTGGCGACGCGGGCGATGATCAAGTCGGAATACCGCGTCGAGCAGACGGTCATCCGCGCCGCCAACAACAATCCGCTGAAATTCGCCGTCGACGTCAACCAACTGCTGCTGGCACTGTTGAGCCGCGGCCGGCCGGGATATCTCACGGGCGCCCAGGCGGTGCAGGAAGGATTCAAGGATCTGCGGACCCATGAGCTCGCGCTCTTGGGCGGCATGCAGGCGGCGGTGGCCGCTCTCCTGCGGCAGTTCGATCCCGAGCCGCTGAAGCAGCGGCTCGAGCAGCAATCACTGCTGCAGAATATTCTCCCCGCGGCGCGCAAGGCCAAGTATTGGGAGATCTACGAGCAGCATTACAAGCAGATCGCCGCCGACGTCTCCGAGGACGTGCGCGGCACCTTCGGCCGCGCCTTCGCCAACGCCTATGAGGAGCAGGCGAGGAAGCTCTGACCCGGCTTGCCCTGCCGGCGCGCAAAACCAGCAATTCCGTACCGAAAAGGCTCGACTCCGCGACATCAGCACGTGGCGGACCGGGTGTATTTCGTATCCCTTCGCGGCATTGTGGGTTATACCTATGGGTAAGGGATAAGGCCGAAATCGGCCGCCGGAGGGAAGGCAAGCATGTTGACGCGGCGGCGCGCATTTGCCGTTTTTCTTGGCACGGGACTGTCGCTCATCACGGCCTGTTCTGGATCGCCGTCTCCCGGTACTGTCGACCTCACCATAAGCGCCGCCGACGACATCAACCCGGATGCCGCCGGGCGTCCGTCGCCGGTGGTCCTGCGCATCTACCAGCTCGCCGCCGGCACGCAGTTCCAGGCGGCCGATTTCTTCCAGCTGTTCGACAAGGAAACCCCAACCTTGGGGCCGGACCTGGCGGCCCGCGAGGAAGTGACGGTGGCGCCCGGCAGCACGCGCAAGATCACCATCCCGCTCAAGCCGAATGCGCAGACCATCGGCATCGCCGCGTCGTTCCGCGACATCGACCGCGCGAGCTGGCGGGCGGCGATCGACGTGCCGCCGACCAAGACGACCAGGCTCAAGGCGGAGGTGCAGAAGCTGCAGGTGACCTTGGCCAAGACGTGAGCCGGGTCGCAAGACGCGTGAAAACCAGCGCGGGGCCTGTGAGCGAGGTCACGCCACTCTCGGTCGATCCTGAGGTTTGATCTTTGACGTTTTATGCACTGGGATAACAAAGTCATATGGTCCGAGGGGATGTTCCTCAGGGCCCAGCATTTCCAGCAGTTCGACCGCTATGTCGAAAAGCTCGTGCGCGGCCGCGTCGAAGGCGTGCGCCCGCATGCCTGGGGCGTGATCGACGTCCAGATCAACCGCGACCTGCTCGCCATCGGCAAATTCGCGATGGTCAGCTGCCGCGGCATCCTCGAGGACGGCACGCCCTTCAGCATCCCCGAGGATGCCGACCATCCGCCGCCGCTCGAGCTCCCCGAGAATACCCGCGACTGCATCGTCTATCTGACCCTGCCGGCGCGCCAGCCCGGCGGCGTCGAGGCGACCTCGGCCAACGAGGAGACGGTGGCGCGCTACAGCACCACCGAATACGACGCGAGCGACACCATCGCCGGCGCCGAAGCCGAAGCGCAGATCCAGGTCGGCAAGCTGCGGCTGCGCTACGCGCTCGCCACCGCCGAGCGCGCCGGCTACATCTCGCTGGGCGTGGCACGCGTCATCGAGGTGCGCGCCGACCGTTCCGTGCTGATCGACGACAAGTACATCGCGCCTTGCCTCAATTGCGCGGTGCAGCAGCCCTTGGCGGGCTTCCTCGCCGAGCTGCACGGCCTCCTGCACCATCGCGGCGAGGCAGTGGCGGCGCGCGTCGCCGCGCCCGGTGCCACGGGCGTCGCCGAGATCGCCGATTTCCTCCTGCTGCAAGTGGTGAACCGCTACGAGCCGTTGCTCGCGCATTACCAGGCGGAAGCGGGCGCGCTGCACCCGGAGCTGCTCTACGCCACCTGTCTTGAGATGGCCGGCGAGCTCTCCACCTTCACCTCGCGCCAGAAGCGGCCGGCGAAATTCCCGCCCTACAAGCATGACGAGCTGCAGCAAAGCTTCGCGCCGGTCATCGCCGAGCTGCGCCAAGCCCTGAGCGCAGTGCTCGAGCAGAACGCCATCCCCATCCCGTTGCAGGAGCGGCAATACGGCATACGCGTCGCCGTCGTCCAGGACCGCACGCTGTTCACCAATGCCGCCTTCGTGCTGGCGGTAAAGGCCGAGGTGCAGGCCGAGCTGCTGCGCCGCAATTTCGTGGCGCAAGTCAAAATCGGCCCGGTCGAGCAGATCGCACAGCTCGTCAATGTCGCGCTGCCGGGCATTGCGGTGCGGCCGCTGCCGGTGGCGCCGCGCCAGCTGCCCTATCACAGCGGCACCGTCTATTTCGAGTTCGATCGCTCCGGCCCGCTGTGGAAGCAGCTGCAGAAGCCCGGCGGCTCCGGCGGTCTCGCCCTCTTTGTCGGCGGCGAGTTCCCGGGCCTGGAAATGGAGCTCTGGGCGATCAAGGGCTGATCCAGGAAGGCGAGGGGCCATGAGCCACGACGATCCTTTCTCTGCCGGTTCGGAAAAAACGGTGATCCGCCCGAACCCGGGCGGCCGTCGCGGCGCGGCATCAGGACCGGCGCCGGCCGGCGCCCCCGCGGCTGCGCCGCGCATGGCCGACACCCCGGCGGCGCTGCCCGACATCGGTGCCAATGTACTGGTGAGCGCGGCGGCGCCGCTCCTGGCGCTGGCGGTGCGCCTGCGCGGCACCGCGTCGCTGGCCAATGTCGATGCGCTGCGCGAGCGCGTCGTCCAGGAGATCCGCGCCTTCGAGCGGCGCGTCTCCGGCGCGAGCCTGCCGCGCGAGGCGCTGCGCGGCGGCCACTACGCCATCTGCGCCACCATCGACGACGTCATCACCAACACGCCCTGGGGCAGCGGCGCGCAATGGGCGCGGCAGAGCATGTGCAGCGTGTTCCACAACGACGTCGCCGGCGGTGAGCGCTTCTTCGAGTTTCTCACTCATTTCGAGCGCGAGCCCGGCCGCTACGGCGATGTGCTCGAGCTCATGTATCTCTGCCTGTCGCTCGGCTTCGAGGGGCGCTTGCGCGTGGCGCAGCGCGGCGTCTCCGAGCTGAGCCGCGTGCGCGAGGGCCTCTACAATCTGCTGCGCCAGATCCGCGGCGATTTCGACCGCACGCTGTCGCCGCAATGGCGCGGCCTCGAGGCGCCGCATCGCCCGCTGAGCTCGGTGTTGCCGACCTGGGTGGTCGGCCTCGGCGTCGCCGCCGTGCTGACGCTCGTCTTCGTCGTCTTGAGCTACATGCTGAGCGGCATGTCCGACCGCGTCTTCGACCGCTTCGCGAGCCTGCCGCCGGTCGGGCCGGTGGCGCTCGCCGTCGCCGCGCCGGCGCCGCCGCCGGTGCAGCGCGACGATCTGCTGCGGCGCCTCAGCACATTTCTCGCGCCGGAGATCCGCGACGGGCTGGTGACGGTGGCGACGACGATGCAGACGGCGACCGTGCGCGTGCGCGGCAGCGATTTGTTCGCCTCGGGCACGGCCACCATCAACGACCGATACGTGCCGCTCATCGATCGCGTCGCCGCGGCGCTCGAGAGCGAGCCCGGCTCCGTGCTGGTGGTCGGCCATACCGACAACGTGCCGATCCGCTCGCTGCGCTTTCCCTCCAACTACCAGCTCTCGGTGGCGCGCGCCGAGACGGTGCGCGATCAGCTGCGCCGCGACATGAGGCAGCACCGCGATGTCGCCGCCGAAGGCCGCGCCGATGGCGATCCCGTCGCCTCCAATGCCACGCCGGAAGGGCGCGCCGCCAACCGGCGCATCGAGGTGGTCCTGAACCGGCAGGAGAGCGCGCAATGAAGCGTGTTCTCGGCGTTCTCACCGCGAAGTGGTTCGTCACGTTGATCGGCGCGATCGCGCTGTCGCTGATCGTCTGGTTCATCGGCCCGCTCCTCGCCGTCGCCGACATGCGCCCGCTCGAGAGCGAGATGGTCCGCCTCATCGTGGTGATGGCGATCGTGTTCGTCTGGGGCCTCATCAACATCTTCTCGCGGGTCAAGGAGGCGCGCACCAACGACCAGATGGCGCAGGCGCTGACCCAGGCGAAGGACGCCGCGGGACCCGAGGCGGGCGAAGAGATTGCGCTGCTGCGCAAGCGGCTCGAGGAGTCGCTAAGTCTGCTCAAGAAGGGCGCCGGCGGCAAGGGTCGCGGTCGCTACCTCTATCAGCTGCCCTGGTACATGCTGATCGGCCCGCCCGGGTCGGGCAAGACCACGGCACTGCAGAATTCCGGACTCAATTTCCCGCTGGCGGCGAAATACGGCAAGGATCCCGTCAAGGGCGTCGGCGGTACGCGCAATTGCGACTGGTGGCTCACCGACGAGGCGGTGCTGCTCGACACCGCCGGCCGCTACACGACGCAGGACAGCCACGCCTCCTCCGATCAGGCGGGATGGAAGGGCTTCCTCGGCCTCCTCAAGAAGTTCCGCCCGCGCCAGCCGATCAACGGCGCGCTCGTCGCCATCAGCATCGCCGATGTCGTCGGGCTGTCGAGCGGCGAGCGCTTGGCGCATGCGCGCGCCATACGCCAGCGGCTGCGCGAACTCGGCGAGGAGTTCGGCATCCGCTTCCCGGTCTATGTCCTCCTCACCAAGGCCGACCTCATCGCCGGTTTCGTCGAGTATTTCGACGATCTGGGCCGCGAGGAGCGCGAGCAGGTCTGGGGCATGACGCTGCCGATGGATCGCGGCAGCGATGACGAGCCGCCTGCCGCGGTCGGCTTCGCCTCCGGCTACGACGCGCTGGTGCAGCGCCTCCACGAGCGGCAGCTGGCGCGCGTCCAGCAGGAGACGGACCTCAACAAGCGCGCGCTGATCTACGGCTTCCCGGCGCAGGTGGCCTCGCTCAAGGAGCTGGTGAAGGAGTTCCTCGACGAGATCTTCATGCCCAACCGCTACGAGGGGCGGCCGCTGCTGCGCGGCGTCTATTTCACCAGCGGCACGCAGGAAGGCACGCCGATCGACCGCATCATGGCCGGCGTGGCCGCGACCTTCGGCCTCGACCGCCAGCGGCTGTCGGCGTTCAGCGGCGCCGGCCGCGGCTATTTCCTCACGCGGCTGCTGCGCGGCGTCGTCTTCGCCGAAGCGAGCGTCGCCGGCGCCGATGCCAAGCTGGAGCGCCGCCAGACGCTGCTGCGCCAGGGCGCGTTTGCCGCGGCGGCCGCGGTGTTCGTCGCCGCCATCGCGGCGTGGACGGTAAGTTATTTCGGCAATCGCAGCCTCATCGCCGAGGTCGACGGCCAGCTGGCGCAATACGCGCAAGCGGTGGCGCCGGTGGCGACGCCGCAGGTCAATGAAGGCGATGTGCTGCGCGTGCTGCCGCCGTTGCGTTTCCTGCGCGCCATGCCCGCCGGCTATGACGCGCGCGCCGAGAGCGCGCCGTGGTCGGTCAGCTTCGGCCTCTATCAGGGCGACAAGCTCGGCTCGCAGGAGATCCTCGCCTACCGCCGGGCGCTCAACACCATCTTCCTGCCACGGCTGCTGGTTCGCCTCGGCGGGCAAATCCGCGGCAATCTCGACAAGCCGGACTACGTCCACGAGGCGCTCAAGACCTATCTGATGCTGGGCGGCGCGGGGCCGCTGGACAAGGATCTCGTGCGCGCCTGGATGGATTTCGACTGGAAGGCGCAACTCCCCGGCCCGGACAAGGAGGATGTGCGCAACGAGCTTGCCGCTCACCTCAACGCCTTGCTCGAAGCGCAGCTGCAGCCGATCGGCCTCGACGGCAGCGTCATCGACACGGCGCGGCGCACGCTGCTGCAGTCGCCGCTGGCAAGCCGCGCCTACAACACGATGAAGCAAAGCGCCGCGGCGCGGAAGCTGCCGGAATGGCGCATCGCCGCCAATGCCGGTCCCGCCGCCGACCGCGTCTTCGTGCGCAATTCCGGCAAGCTGCTGTCGGACGGCATTCCCGGGCTCTACACCTATGAGGGCTTCTACAAGGTGTTCATGCCCGGGCTCGCCAGCGTCGCGCGCGACGTGGCGCGGGAGAGCTGGGTGCTCGGCGACGCCGCGCCCAAGGGCGGCGAGGCGACCGTCTCCTCCGGACTGCAGCGCGACATCGCCCAGCTCTATACCAACGAGTACATCGCGCAATGGGACGGGCTGCTCGCGGATATCGCGGTCGTACCCTTCCGCGGCATGCAGAACGCCGCCGAAGTGGTGAACATCCTCTCCGCGCCGACCTCGCCGCTGAAGCTGTTGCTGACCTCGGCGGCGAAGGAGACACAGCTGAGCCGTGCCCCCGACATCGGCGGCGCGCTCGGCGACAAGGCCGCAGCCGCGTTACAGGGCGCCACGGCGGCGGCGACCGGCGCCGCCAACAAGCTCGCCGGCATCGTCGGCCAAAGCGCGGTCCCGGCCATCCCCAGCTACGGGCAGGCGGTGGACGACCATTTCCGGCGGCTGCAAGAATTCGTCGGGCTGGGCGGGCAGGGCCCGGCGCCGATCGACGATCTCATCCGCGGCCTCAACGACGTCTATCTGCAGCTCAACCGCATGGGCCAGCCGGGCCAGGATCTGGTTGCCCGCGCCGATGGCGGCGCGGTGCAGAAGCTGGCGACGGACGCGACGCGGCTGCCGCCGCCGCTCGCCGCAATGGTCACGGGCATCGCGCGCGGCGCCTCCACCACCGCCGTCGGCGGCGCGCGCGTGCAGATCAACGACGACTGGCAGGCAAAGGTGCTGCCTTTCTGCCAGCGCGCGCTCGACAACCGCTATCCGATCGTCCGCGGCAGTTCGACCGATGTCACCCTCGACGATTTCGCCAAGCTGTTCGCGCCCAACGGCCTCATCGACGCGTTCTTCAAGGCCAACCTCAAGCCGTTCGTCGATACCTCGCATCTGCCGTGGCGCTGGCAGAAGGTCGACAACATCGAGCTCGGCATCTCGCAGGATGTGCTAACGCAGTTCCAGCGCGCCGCCGCGATCCGCGACGGCTTCTTCGCCGGCGGTGCCGCGCCCGGCGTCAAGTTCGAGCTGCTGCCGGTCTCGCTCGACGCCGAAGTGACGCAGGTGCTGATCGACATCAACGGCCAGGAAGTGACCTATGCCCATGGTCCGCCGCGGCTGACCCTGGTGCAGTGGCCGGGCACCGGCGGCACCGAGCGCGGCCGCGTCGCCTTCTCGCCAGCGGCCTCGGGACAGACCTCGAGCATCACCAAATCGGGGCCATGGTCGCTGTTCCGCCTGTTCGACGAGGCCAAGATCCAGGGCACGGGCTTATCCGACCGGCTGCAGGTGACCTTCTCGGTCGGCGGCCGCACCGCGGTCTATGAGGCGCGCGCCAACAGCGTCAACAACCCGCTCACCATGACCGAGCTGCACGATTTCCGCTGCCCTGCTCGGCTATGAATGAGGTGGCGCTCGCTCCGCGGCTCGGCTTCTTCGGCAAATTGCCGGCGCGCGGCGATTTCGTCACCCGCCGCCTGACGCGCGACTTCACCGACCCGTGGGACGGCTGGCTTCAGGACGCGATCGCGACGAGTGCGCAACAGCTCGGCGAGGAATGGCTCGATAGCTACCTCACCGCGCCGATCTGGCGCTTCCTGCTGTCGTCGGGCGTGTGCGGGCAAATGCCGATGCTCGGCGTGATGATGCCGAGTGTCGACCGCGTCGGCCGCTATTTCCCGCTGACGCTCGCCGTCACGGTCGCCGACACCGCGGCGCCGGCCAAGACGATGCTCACGGCCGCCTCCTGGTTCGACGGAGTCGAGCAGCTCGCGCTCTCCGCGCTCGAGGAGGATGCCGACCTCGACCGC
>Ga0209647_1002467_pt1 | contig 15017 bp, 12 predicted proteins | sample GraSoi_2013_60cm_FD_185827 | JGI IMG/M metagenome (GOLD analysis project Ga0209647, IMG submission 185827) | Grasslands soil microbial communities from the Angelo Coastal Reserve, California, USA - Sample 9_17_2013_60cm (SPAdes) (version 2) | ecosystem: Environmental > Terrestrial > Soil >...
GGATTATCGCCCGTTCGATAATGATGCACGGTCGCCCAGCCGAGCACGTTCTCGATTCTGCCGCGCACACGCGATGCAGTCTCGGGAGCGCGGGCCCAAAGCGGCTTGATCGCCTTGAGCACTAGCGGCGTGTCGATCGACGCCACCGGCATCTCGCCCAACACCGGATAGGCATATTTGACCAGCGACGATTCCCAATCGCTGCGATGCTTGGCGTTCGTCCACTTCTTCTCGTGCTCGACAATGAACTTCTCTGCGCATTGCCGGAACGACATTGCCTTGGCGGCCGCCGCGATGGCGGCACCGCGCTGCTCGCGCTTATAGGCAATCGGGTCGATGCCATCGAGGCGAAGCTTACTTTGAGTCCTAGCGCGCTCTCGCGCTTCGGCAAGTGTCAGCACATGAACCGGGCCGATGCCCATATCGCGGCAGCGGCCATTAGTGACGTAGCGATAAATCCATTGCTTCGATCCGCCGTCAGCAACGCGCAGATACAATCCGCCACCGTCAGCGTACAAGCCTGGCCGCTTCGCACGCGTGACTTTCAGGGTCGAAAGCCGATTAAGTGTCCGGGCCACTTGTCCACTCTCTTGCCCATATTCGCAACGCCGACACTAATCGACGTTAGCGGACACGTCAAGACAGGAGCGGGACGAAAGTGCCAGGTTTATCGAGTGATTCAACTATGCTGGCGGATGTTACCCGACAGCCACAGGCGCCCCTTTCGCGGATGGTCCATCTCCTCCTCCGGAGCGTGCCGTTCGCCTAACACGGCGGGCGGGGAGGGGCAACGCGCCTAGGCGTTCACCTAAGGAGTGCGTCCCGGGCGCAGCGCAGCACGAAGTGGTGCGCTGCAGACCCGGGATCGTTCCGTTCTGTGGCGGTCCCGGATCAGCGGCGCACCGCTCCACTTCGTTGCGCGCTGCGCCGCATCCGGGACACGTGGTTTAAGCTCTCGGGGCCTGCCGGCAGCGCCATCGCACACCCATATGGGAGGTGATAACGGTCGGCGAGGTCGGGCCGCCCGCGTGCACGCGGGCGGCGCAAATGTTTGGAAAGGACCACCATGGCACGCGTCGATGCCATCGTGCTCGGTGCCGGCATCGTCGGCACGTCAGTCGGGCTGCATCTCGCCAAGCGCGGGCTTGCGGTTGCCCTCGTGGACCGCCGCGCGCCGGGCGAAGAGACCTCCTACGGCAATGCCGGCGTGATCGAAGGCAATACCGTCTTTCCGCCCGCCTTCCCCTCGGACCCGATCGCGCTGTTGCGGATCGCGCTCAAGCGCGCGCCGGAGGCGAATTACCACCTGAGCTTCCTGCCCCACGTCGCGCCTTGGCTCATGAAATTTCGTGCCGCCTCTCGGCCGGAGCGGCTGATCGAGACCGCGCGGCTGATGCGTCCCCTATTTGCGCGCGCGCTCCCGGAGCACGAGGCGCTGCTGGCGGAGGCCGGCGCGGAGCGCTTCTTGCGCAAGACGGGCTGGCTCAAGCTCTATCGCACCGATCGCGCGTTCGAGGCGCCGAAACGTGAGCTCGCGCTCGCGCACGAGTTCGGCATGTCGTACCACGCCCTCGATCCCGATGGAGCGCGCGAACTCGAGCCGAGCCTCGCGCCGGTCTTTCGTCACGCTGTGCACTGGCCACATGCCGCCAGCGTGACCAACCCGCTCGCCGTGACCCAGGCCTATGCAGCGCGCTTTGCGGCGCTCGGCGGCATGGTGATGCGCGGGAATGCGCGTTCCCTTCACCGCGCCAACGCACACTGGCGGATCGAAACCGCCGAAGGTCCGCTCGACGCCCGCCAGGCGGTGGTGGCGCTCGGACCGTTTGCCCCCGACGTGCTTTCACCGCTCGGCATCACGCTGCCGCTGGGCATCAAGCGCGGCTACCACCGCCACTACCGTGGCGTCGGTAACGCCGCGCTCGCGCGTCCGGTGGTCGATATGGAAATCGGCTATTGCCTCGCGCCGATGGATCAAGGCATCCGGCTCACGACCGGGGCCGAGTTTGCCGCCCGCGATGCAGCGCCGACGCCGGTGCAGTTCGATCGCTTGCTGCCGGCGGTGCAGGGCCTTTTCCCGCTCGGCGAGGCGGTCGAGGCTTCGCCCTGGATGGGCAGCCGGCCGTGCTTTCCGGATTCCCGGCCGGTGATCGGACGCGCGCCGGGACAGAGCGGACTGTGGCTCGCCTACGGCCATGCCCATTGGGGATTGACGCTCGGTCCTGCGACCGGGCGGCTGCTCGCCGAGATGATGACGGGCGCGACGCCGTTCTGCGATCCCGCGCCCTACGGCGCGGAGCGCTTCGGGCGCTGACGCCGGACCCAAGCGTTATTCCGCTTGACTCGTGTAACGAGAATCTTCCAGAAAAATGTATTCACCAAAGCTGCGCCAGTGGCCCGGGCGGGATGCCGCGCCGGGCTTTTTGTTGCGCGAGCGCGAGCCGCGGCCGCGTGCGGCGTGTTTCTCGTCTTGCAAAAAAACAGGAAAATACAGAGGAGATCACAGCCATGCAGTTCCAGAAAGGGCGCGCGCAACTCTCGCGTGCAAGATGCAAATGCGCGCCGCGTTGCCGCGGCGCGCATCTAAGCGCTGGTGGTTGTGAGCGTTACTCAGCGATGGTGCGCACGACGCTCGAGGTCGGGCGGGCGTCGCCGCCGCCTGGGCCCTTCACGAGCTTGAGGATCTGCTCGTCATAGGAGGCAATCGTCGTCACCGGGAACTTCGGCTTCATGAACACGATCTTGTAGCCGGCGGCCTTGAGGTCGTTGAGCAGGTCCATCGCCGCCTCGCCGGTGGCATGCTGGAAGTCGTGCATCAGCACGATGCCTTTGCCGTGCTTCTTCAACTTCGCCAGCACTGCCTGTCTGACCTGCTCGGGCTTGCGCATCTTGAAGTCGAAGGAGTCCATGTCGGTGGAGAAGATTGCGATGTTGCGCTTGCCGAGATAGTCGACGAGTTCTTGCGGCTGCCGCAGCGCCGGGAAGCGGAAATAGGGCGCCGTCGGAGCGCCGACCGCCCACCGCACCGCGCTGATGCCCTTCTCGATCTCGTCCTTGGGGTCGTACTCTACGGCTTGGACCTTGCCGTTGACCAGGCAATTCCCTTTGGTTTTCGACAAATCCTGATGACACCAAGTGTGCGAGCCGACGGCATGCCCGGCCGCGGCCACTTGCTTGAGGATGCCGGGCTCGTAGGTGGCATGCGTGCCGATCGGGAAGAAGATCGCCTTGGTGCAGTGCGCGGCGAGCGCGGCGAGCACTGCCGGAGTGTTCTTGGGCCACGGGCCGTCATCGAAGGTGAGCACGACCTCGCCTTCGCGCAGGAAATCATGGCTCTTGAAGTGCTCGAAGCCGAAGCCGGGGCCGCCGGTGGTGTCGATTTCGACCACCCGCGCGATGCCCAAGGCATTGGGGTTGCTGCATGAGGTCGACGCGGCGGAGGGCAGCGGCGCCGCCTGAGCGGCGGTGGCCGGCGCTGCCTGAGCGACGGCAACCGGCGCGCCCATCGTGCTGTCTGCCGGATTATCCGCAACCGTCACGACCGAGCCAGGCGCCCGGCCCTCGGTTGGTGTCGTCTGCGCGGTTGCGGGCGAGGACGCTGGCGCCGGAATGGAAGCTTTTTGTAAGAAAATGGCGCCAAACACGGCCACACACAGCACAATCGCCAGCGCGGACGCTATCGCTGCCAGACGCATGTTCGACCTCCAACCCCTTAGGAGCGTACCACTGATACGCTATCCACCGAATTTCGGCCCATATCCCTTAATCCAACCTTAAGTGGCCAATTCGAGGCGGAGTCAACAAACTGTGCAATTATTTGCGCGCAGGCCTCGCCGGGCCGTGGCAGTCCTGCCAGCTGGGGGGGCCGCCCGGTAGCGCCTTGGCCTCGAACACGCCCCGCGCGACCGCCCGTGCCAGCGTATTGGCGCCAACGGCGCCAAGCTCCGTGAGCTCGTTGACGGCATCGCCAAGGGTGCGGCGCCCGGTCGCGGCGGCGAATACGGTGTCGCCGTCGAGGGTCGTGTGCGCGGGGTAGATGGCGCGGGCGAGCCCGTCTTGCGCGATGATCGCGAATTCCTTGGCCTGTGCCTTGCTCAGCGCCGCGTCGGTCGCGACCAGCGCGATGGTCGTATTCTCGCCCGGTCGTCCCTTGGCCCTCGGGGTGAGGGCTGCGGACGGCACCGCCGCTGGAAAGCCCATGCCGCCGAACTCGCCGTCGACCTCGAACGGAGCCGCCCAGAAATGCGGACCGTCACCCACATTGACGCTGCCGCAGGCGTTGACCGCGACGAGCGCGCCGACCGTGTGCCCGTCGCGGGTCACCGCCGAGGCCGAGCCGAGCCCACCCTTGAGATTGACGGTGGTGGCGCCGAAGCCGGCCCCCGCGGTTCCGAGCGCAAACGTCTTGCCGACCTGCGCGGCTGCGCTGTAGCCGAGATCCCGATAGGGGGGAAAGCGTCCCCAGTTCTTGTCGCCGCCGTTGAGCAGATCGAACAGCACGGCGCCGCACACGAGCGGCACGCGAATGTCCCCGATCGCAAAGCCACGCCCGCGCTCGCGCAGGAAAGCCTGAACGCCCGCGCCGGCGTCCAAGCCGAAGGCCGAGCCGCCGGACAGCACCACGGCGTCGATGCGCTCGACGGTGCGGTGCGGTTCGAGCAGGTCGGTTTCGCGCGTGCCCGGCGCGCCGCCGCGCACGTCGACGGCGGCGACCGCGGGCTCCTCGAAGACAATGACGGTTACGCCGGAGGCGAGACGCACGTCGTCGGCGTGTCCGACCAATACGCCGGCGACGTCGGTGATGAGATTGCGCTGCGCCATTGGGCCTCGCTTGCACCACGGCTTGGTTTGCACCGCTCAACCGTAACCGCTGCCAGCTTGTGGGACCAGATCACCGCACCATCACATCCGAGCGAGACTGGAATTGGCGGCTTGCGCAAGGACGCAAATGCACCGCATTTAGGCGCATGGCCGCCGACGTCACCATCTTCGCCGCGCTCTTTGCCGGCCTTGTGAGCTTTCTGTCGCCGTGCGTGCTGCCGCTGGTGCCGCCCTATCTCGTCTATTTGGCCGGGACCTCGCTCGAGCGGCTGGCAGAAGCGGAACCGCCGCCGCTGGTGAAACGCGATACCGTCATCGCGGCCGCCCTGTTCGTGGCCGGTTTCTCCACGGTGTTCGTGGCGCTCGGCGCCAGTGCCAGCATGATCGGCGCGCTGATGCGGCTTTATTCGAACGAACTCGCAATCATCGCCGGCATCGCCATCATCGTCATGGGGTTGCACTTCTTCGGCCTCACGCCGATCGCTTTCCTGCACCGGCAGGCGCGCATTCACGTTGCAAAGCCCGTCGGGCTGTGGGGTGCGTATGTGATGGGGCTCGCCTTCGCGCTCGGTTGGACGCCGTGCATCGGGCCGATCCTGGCGGCAATCCTCGCGATCGCGGCATCTCAGGCCACGGTCGCCAAGGGCGCGGGCTTGCTTGCGGTCTACTCGCTCGGGCTCGGCCTGCCGTTCATCGTCGCCGCGCTTGCGGTCGAGCCGTTTGCCGCTTTCCTCGCGCGCTTTCGCGCGCACCTTGCTCATGTCGAGCGGGTGATGGGCGGTCTGCTCGTGCTCACCGGCATCGGCTTTCTCGCCGGCGTGTTCACGCAGCTCAACAGCTGGCTGATCGAGACGTTTCCGGTGCTGCAGAATCTCGGCTGAGAGTCTAAGAGTTCCGACAGTGGCGCAACGATTTTTGTGCGCTCCCTCGCCCCATTTGCGGAGAGGGTTGGGGTGAGAGAAAAAACCCGCCTCGTGGGGCGAGGCGGGCTTCTTGGCGACGAGCCGAGATCGTCACTCGATCTCGGTGTAGGTGATCTTGCCGCTGGGATCCTTCTTCCAGACATAGACGGTGTAATCGATGCGGGTCACGTCGCCCTTCTTGTCGTAGGACAACTGGCCGATCACGGTGTTGAACTTCTGGCCCGATTTGATCTGCGCGGCGACCTTCTTGGGGTCGAGGGATTTCGCCGCCTCGGCGGCCTGCTTAATCACCTGCACCGCGGCATAGCTGTAGAGCGTGTAGGCTTGCGGCTCGAAATTCTTGGCGCGGAATTTCGCGACGATATCCTTCGCTTCTGCCCGCTTTCGCGCATCGGGGCCGAAAGTCATCAGCGTGCCTTCGGCGCCGGGACCGGCGATCGCGGCGAACTCCTCGTCGGCGATGCCGTCGGCTCCCATGAACGGTGCCCTGACGCCCTGGGCGCGCAGCTGCCGCAGGATCAAGCCGCCGGTGTCGTGCAGCCCGCCCCAATAGACGAGGTCAGCGTTCGACGCCTTGACCTTGGACACAAGCGCGGAGAAGTCCTTGTCGTCCTTGTTGACGCCTTCAAACATTACTTCCTTGAGGCCCTTGGAATTGAGGTTCTTGCGCGTCTCCTCGGCGAGGCCCTGCCCGTAGGTCGTCTTGTCATGCACGATGGCGATCTTCTTGCCCTTGAAATTCTTGGCAATGTAATCGGCTGCGATCGCGCCCTGCTGGTCGTCGCGCCCGCACGTGCGGAAGATGTTCCACATGTTGCGCTCGGTGACCTTGGGATTGGTAGCCGCGGGCGTGATCACGAGCATGCCGTTCTCCTGATAGACCTCGGAGGCCGGAATGGTGACGCCGGAATTGAAGTGGCCGACGACGAATTTGACGCCGTCGCCGACGAACTTGTTGGCGACGGACACGCCTTCCTTCGGATCGGCGCGATCGTCACCGACGTAAACCTGAATTTTCTGTCCGAGAATGCCGCCGGCGGCGTTGATGTCCTCGACCGCCTGCTCCACTCCGTTCTTGAGTTGCGCGCCGAAGGCGGCGCTGCCGCCGGTGATCGGTCCGGCGACGCCCAACTTGACTTGCGCCGAAGCGTTATCCGCAAAAGCAAGGCCAAGACCGAGGGCGAGGCCGAGTGTGAGCCATTGTCTCATAGTGTCCACCTCTGGATGAAAACGCAGGTTGGGCGCGTTTCGTCTCGCGCGCCCCGTGGCGCGATTCAACCCGTAAATCGCGGAAATGTCACTCGGATTTTGGCGTATCCGCGGCCGGCGTATCGTCGCGGCGCCGCCAGCGAAATAGCCCCGCGCGTTCATGGATCCATTTGTAGCGGGTGACCATCTGGGTGGCGCGCGTGAGGTGAAAGCCGAGCGAGCCGAACGCGAGGCAGACCGCGTAATCGACGAGATAATAATGCAGCGACAAGAACTTGCTGTCGAACAAGGCGTAGTGGAGGAAACGCACCACAGCGCTCAAAGGCAACATGTAGAGCGCGAGATGCCACCACGGCCGCCAAGTCGAGGCGATCGCACGGCCGGCGAGCCAAGCGGCGCCGCCGCCCATGGCGACGCTCACCAGGAAAAATACGGCAAGCGAATGCTCGTCGGAAAGGAATTCGGGAATCGAGATCCGCATCGCTGTTAGTGCCTGCCGCCCTCGAGATAGGCCGCCTTCACCTCCGGCCGCGCCAGCAGCGCGCGCCCGGTTCCGCTGAGCGTGATCCGGCCGTTGACCATGACATAGCCGCGGTGCGCAAGCTTCAAGGCGTGGAACGCGTTCTGTTCCACCAGGAACACAGTGAGCTTTTCGTCGGTGTTGAGCTTCTTGATCGCGTCGAAGATCTGGCGCGCGATGAGCGGCGCCAAGCCGAGCGAAGGCTCGTCGAGAAGGAGGAGGCGCGGGTGTCCCATCAGCGCGCGCGCGATCGCCAGCATCTGCTGTTCGCCGCCCGAGAGCGTGCCGCCGCGCTGGTCGATGCGCTCCTTGAGGCGGGGAAACAATGCAAACACGCGGTCGACGTCGGACTGAAAGTGCGTGGCGTCGGCGACCGCGGCGCCCATCTGCAGGTTCTCCATCACAGTCATGCGCACGAAGATACGACGACCTTCTGGCGCCTGCGCGATCTTCAGCCGTGCGATCTCGTGCGTGGGCAGCTGCGTGATGTCGCGGCCGGCGAAGGTGATGCGGCCCTCGCGGGCGCGCGGATTGCCGAAAATCGTCATCATCAGCGTCGACTTGCCGGCACCGTTGGCGCCGATGAGCGCCACGATCTCGCCCTCGCCGACGTCGACGTCGATGCCCCTAAGCGCGGCGATATGGCCGTAATAGGCCTTTACCCCGCGCACGCTGAGGAGCGGCGCGCTCATTGCGGTGCCCCGGTCCTGACCGCCCGCGCGCGGCGCGCGGCGCGCCCGATTCGGGAGGAGCGTTGCGTCCTGCGTCTCATTGCGAGCCGGCGATTCCGGCCTGTTCCACGACTTTGCCCCATCGCGCGATCTCTGTCTGCACGAAGACGCGCAGGCTGGGGACCGAGGGCGTGTCGACCGGGAGCAAGCCCATCTTGAAGGCGTATTCCTTGATCTCCGGCTGCACCATGAAATCCTTGATCTCGGCATGCAGGCGCTGGACGATATCCTCGGGCGTGGCCGCCGGCGCCACCACCATCTGCCACGACGCCGCGTCGAAGCCAGTCAAGCCTTGTTCTGCAATCGAGGAAATACCGGGCAGCGCTGCGACGCGCTCCTTGGTGGAGACGCCGAGCCCGCGCACCTTGCCCTCGTTGATCAGGCCGAGGGCCGGCGGGATGTCGCAGAACATGAGCTGAACATGTCCGGCTGCAACGTCGCTCAGGGCCGGCACGGAGCCGCGGTAAGGCACATGCGTCATCTCGACGCCGGCCATGCCCTTGAACAGCTGGGCAAAGAGATGGTGCGGCGTGCCCAGCCCCGCCGAAGCAAAGGAGAGCTGGCCGGGCTTGGCCTTGGCGAGCTCGACGAGGTCCGCGACCGATTGCACCGATAGCGATGGCGCGACCACGAGCACGTAAGGCGTGGCGACGACAAGCGCGACCGGCACGAAGTCGACGGCCGGATCATAGGGAAGCTTCTTGTGCAAGGCGGCGTTGATCGCCATCACCGGGGCGGGCGCCATGAGAATGGTGTAGCCGTCGGGCGCCGCACGGGCGACGGAGAGCGCCCCGATCACTCCGCCGCCGCCCGGCCGATTCTCGATCACGAACGGATTCCCGAGCCGCTGCTCGAGCCTTTGCCCCAACAGCCGCGCCAAAAATTCCGTGCCTCCGCCGGGCGCAAAGGGCACGACGAAGGTGACCGGGCGGGTGGGATAGGTCTCCGCCCTCGCGCACAAGCCCGCGGCGCCCGCCGTCATTAGCGCAAAGAGCGAAAATCCCAAGAGCGCTCTCATGCCGACCTCGCTCGTGTGGTGGATTTGAAGTTCCTAGCATTTGCAGCGCGCTCGCATAGGAACTTCAAATCCAAAAACCACACGAGAGTCATAAATTTGCTAGTGTCCCCTGGATTCCGAAGTTCGCACGAGAGTATGCCGCATGGGTTTGCGAACTCCGGAATCGGGACACTAGCGGGGGCGATGCGCATCATTGCGTCCCGATCGCGCGCTCCGCGACCTCTTCCTCTTCGACGCCGAGATAGGCCGCGATCACCCTGGGATCGTTGCGAATCTCGTCCGGCGTGCCGTCTGCGATCTTTTGGCCGTGATCGAGCACGACGATGTGGTCGGAAATCTCCATCACCACGGTCATGTCATGCTCGATCAGAAGGATCGAGGTCGCATGCTCATCGCGGATCTTGTGCAGATAGCGGCCGAGCTCGGCGCTCTCATTCGGATTGAGGCCCGCGGCCGGCTCGTCGAGGCAAAGCAGCACCGGGTCCGTGCACATGGCGCGCGCGATCTCCAGCCGGCGCTGGCCGCCATAGGGCAATTCGCCGGCCGGATCGTCGGCACGGTCGGTAAGGCCGGTGCGGTCGAGCCAATAGCGCGCCTTGTCGATCGCGGAGCGCTCCGCCCGTGCGTAGGAGCGCAGTCCAAGCGCGCCGAGCACGGTAAATCCGGACGCCCACATCAGGGAATTGTGCTGGGCGACCAGAAGATTCTCCAACACGGTCATGCCTTGGAACAGACGGATGTTCTGAAACGTGCGCGCGACGCGCGCCCTGTGCGCCACCAGATAGTCGGGCATGCGCTCGAGCAGAAACAGCATGCCGTCCCCGCGCGTGACGCTGCGCGTGCCGCGCTCGGTCAAGGCGCTGAGCTCTTCCCACACGCCGGGATCACCGAATTGCAACGCGATGCGTCCCTCACTCGGCTTGTAGAAGCCGGTGATGCAGTTGAACACCGTCGTCTTGCCGGCGCCGTTCGGCCCGATCAGTGCGGTGATGTCGCCACGTCGGGCCGTGAACGAAAAATCGTTGACGGCCACCAGGCCGCCGAAGCGCATGCTGAGGTGCTCGACGCGCAGCACGGGCGCGAGGTTCGAGGGTCGAGCCGCCTCGCTTGGGCGCGCGCCGGCAGCCGCCGCGTCGTAGCTTGTGAGGTTCATCCGTGGCGCTCCCGCACGAGCGAGGCTTGCGTCTCCTCGCTCTGCGGCGCGCGCGAGGGCAAAGCGCGGCGCGGATTGAGAAATGTCGAGGGTTCGCGCGTTGCGATCAGCCCGCGCGGCCGCCAAACCATGATCAGCACCATCGCGAAGCCGAACAGCAGCATGCGGTATTGGGTCGGGTCGAAATTGCTGCCGAACACGGCCTTCAGGAAATCGAGCTCGCGCATGATCTCGGTGCCGCCGATCATGATGACGGCGGCGATCGCCACTCCGATCAGGCTGCCCATGCCGCCGAGCACGACGATGGCGACGATCACCGCGGATTCCATGAAGGTGAAGCTCTCCGGCGAAATGAATCCCTGCCGCGCCGCGAAGAACGATCCGGCAAAGCCTGCGAACATCGCGCCCATGGCAAAGGCGGTGAGCTTGGTGTTGGTGGTATTGATGCCGAGCGAACGGCAGGCGATCTCGTCCTCGCGCAAGGCTTCCCATGCCCGTCCGATCGGCAGCCGCCGCAGCCGCACCGTCATGGCGGCGGTGATCAGAGCAAGCGCGAGGATCACATAATAGAGGAAGATAGTGCGGTAGATCGGGCTGAACTCGAGACCGAAGCGCGCAGCAAAGCCCTCGTCCGACGCATTGAATGGGATACCGAAGAAAGTCGGCCGCGGGACGCCGCTGATTCCAGCATAGCCGTTGGTCACGGGGACCCAGTTGATCAGAATGAGCCGGATGATTTCGCCGAAGGCAAGTGTCACGATGGCGAGATAGTCGCCGCGCAATCGCAGCACGGGAAAGCCGAGCAAGATGCCCCAGAACGCGGCGAGGCAGCCGGCGACCGGAAGCAGAATCCAGAATGACAGACCGAAGCTGTTTGCCAGCAGCGCATAGGAATAGGCGCCGACGGCGTAGAAGGCGACATAGCCGAGGTCGAGCAAGCCGGCGAGCCCGACCACGATGTTGAGTCCCCAGCCGAGCATGACGTAGATCAGAATTTGGACGCCGAAATTGTCGATCCATTTCACCGCGCCCTGGACGCCCGTGATCGACAGCGCAAGCGGCGGATAGACGATCGCGAAACCGAGCGCGAACGGAACGAGCCAGCGCGCCAGCCGCGCGCGGGGGGCGTGCTCGGGGCGCGGCCGCAGGGCGCGACGTGCGAGCCAGGGAGCGATCAGGAGCGCATGGAGGAAGCGGCCGCCGGCGATAATTGCGACCATCGCCGCGAGCAATGGCCAGCGCGTCTCGAGAATGAGCTCGTTGCGGATGTTCTGGACGGTGTTGAAGCCGATCAGCGGCAGCAACAGGCCGAATGCAATGAGGCCTGTGATCGCGGCTTGGCGCAGCGCGCGAACGACGTCGACACGGGAGGCGGGCTGTGTCGCCTCGTGCGCCATCTCACACCTTCTCCACGTCCGGTCGGCCGAGGATGCCCTGCGGCAGGAAGATCATGGTGATGGCGAGGATGGAGAAGGCGGCGACATCCTTGTAATCGGTGGAGAAATACGCCGACCACATGGTCTCGATGAGACCGATCAGCAGGCCGCCGAGCACGGCGCCCGGCAGCGAGCCGATGCCTCCCAGCACCGCGGCGGTGAAGGCCTTCACCCCCGGCACGAAGCCATCGGCGAAGCTCACCACGCCGTAATACATTAGGTACATGGTGCCGGCGACGGCGGCGAGCGCGGCTGCGATCACGAAAGTGATCGAGACGGTGCGGTCAACGTCGATGCCGAGCAGCGCCGCCATCTTCTGATCCTGCTCGCAGGCGCGTTGCGCGCGCCCTAGCGCGGTCTTGGTCACCACGAACCAGAAGACCAGAAGCAGGGCCGCGGTCACGATCCAGACCACGATCTGCTTGTAGGACACGGTGACGTCATAACCGTTGCCCGACATCAGCACGATCACCTCGTTGAAGAACGGCGGAATCGATTTAACGCGCGGGCCCTGGGCGACTTGCACGAAATTCGACAGGAAGATCGACATGCCGATCGCCGAGATCAGCGGCGCGAGCCGGAACGAGCCGCGCAGCGGACGATAGGCGACGCGCTCGATCGCCCAGTTGACGAGTGAGGTGAACAGCATGGCGACGATGAGGACGATCAGAAGCGCGACCACGAACGAGCCGATGCCGAGCCAGGTGGTCACAAGCAGCAGCGTAACCAGCGCAATGAAGGCGGACACCATGAACACGTCGCCATGGGCGAAATTCACCATGCCGATGATGCCGAACACCATCGTGTAGCCGATGGCGATGAGACCGTAGATCGAACCGAGCGTGATGGCGTTGATGAGCTGCTGGGTGAAGACTTCCATGCCCGCGCGCCTGAGGCGCCCCCCACGATCCGGCAAGCGTGAAGCTCTACCAGGGGGCCGCAAGACCAGCAACGGCGGCAACCCTTCATCCGCGTACCCTGTGGGCAGACGAGGTTGGCTGGGGCGAGAGGGCTAGGAACCAAAGTTCCGCGTTTGTGTTATCGGCCCGATCACTGGACGGAGATGAAAATGGGCCGTTACCTCTTGCTGTGGCTGCTTGGCGTGCCGATCCGATTCTGCTTTTGATATGGGCGTTCGGCGGCCTGCATTGAGCGGCCGGCGGCGGCGTCTGGCCGGCCCAATGGGCTAGGTTTTCGGGTCCACTCGGGCGATATCCACTTGGGCGATACACTTGGGCGATAGATGAGGAGGCCGTGCGCGTGCGGCCTCCTCATTCGTTTGCTGCCGCCGGGGGACCGCAAGGTCCTGATTCGCATCTTCAGCTTCGCCCTCCTCCTTCCTTCAGTGACGCTAGGAATCTAAGTCCTGACGGGCGCCCAAATGCGCCGACGGTGTCGGGCGACAAGCAGGCTCGGAAGACTGACGGGTTAGCTTCCAGCGTGGTATGTTGTGGCCGATCTCGACGGTCTCATCGGGAACGATCCAGGTGCGATTACTGCCGCTTGCAATGGGTCTTACGTTGTTGGTCGATTCGCTGCCGGCACTGCTCGGCGTGCGGAAGGAAACATAGTCCGATGAAGTCCGAGGACGTCATTGCCGCGAAAGGACGGCCGTTCACGGGCGCGGAATATCTCGCCAGTCTACGCGACGGGCGCGACGTCTACATTTACGGCGAGCGGGTCGACGATGTGACCACGCATCCCGCGTTCCGCAACGCGGCGCGCTCGATCGCGCGGCTCTACGACGCCTTGCATGACGCCAAGACCAAGGAGCTGCTCACCTCGCCGACCGATACCGGTTCGGGCGGCTACACCCACAAATTCTTCCGCGCCGCACGCTCGGGTGAAGAGCTCATCGCGCAACGTGATGCGATCGCCCAATGGGCGCGCATGTCCTACGGCTGGATGGGGCGCTCGCCCGACTACAAGGCCTCGCTGATGAACACGCTCGGGGCCAATCATCGCTTCTACGGAAAGTTCTCCGGCAACGCGCGGGCGTGGTATCGGCGCGCACAGGAATACGTGCTGTTCATGAACCATGCGATTGTCAATCCGCCGGTCGACCGCGCCAAGGCGGCGGATCAAGTCAAAGACGTGTTCATCACCATTCAGAAGGAGACCGACGCCGGCATCTACGTCTCTGGCGCGAAGGTGGTTGCGACCTCGTCCGCGCTCACCCACTACAATTTCCTCGGCCAGAATGCGGCGGTGCCCACCCACGACACCGATCTCGCGGTCATGTTCATCGCGCCGATGAACGCGCCGGGCGTGAAACTCATCTGCCGCACCTCCTACGAGATGATGGCGAGCGTCATGGGCACCCCTTTCGACTATCCGCTGTCCTCGCGCTTCGACGAGAACGACGCCATTTTCGTATTCGACAACGCGTTCGTCCCGTGGGAGGACGTGCTCCTGCACCGCGATCTCGAAAAGCTCAAAACCTTCTTCCCCCAGTCGGGCTTCCTCGCCGGCTACCAGTTCCAGGGCTGCACGCGGCTCGCGGTCAAGCTCGACTTTCTGGTGGGCATCATCGCCAAGGCGCTGCGTACCACGGGCGCCGACGGGTTCCGCGGCAATCAGGCGATGCTGGGTGAAGTGATCGCTTGGCGCAATCTGTTCTGGGCGCTGACCGACGCGATGGCTGCGGAGCCTACGCCCTGGGTCGATGGCGCCGTGCTTCCCAACCTGCAATCGGGCTCGAGCTATCGCGTCTTCGCGGGCGACGCCTACGGCCGCGTCAAGGAGATCGTGGAGAAGATCATCGCCTCGGCGCTCATTTACCTTCCGTCGTCGGCCAAAGACTTCAAAAATCCCGAGATCGACAAATATCTGGCGAAATACGTCCGCGGTTCGTACGGCATCGATTACAAGGAACGCATCAAGGTAATGAAGCTCCTCTGGGACGCGATCGGTACCGAGTTCGGTGGCCGCCACGAGCTCTACGAGATGAACTACGCCGGCAACCACGAAGACATCCGCATCCAGGCGATGTGGAACGCGCGCACCAGCGGCACGCTCGATGGCATGATCGCGCTGGCGGAGCAGTGCCTTTCCGACTACGACGAGAACGGTTGGCGCGATGCCGCCTGGCTCGACCCCGATGACGTCGCCTATCCGGGGCTGGCGGGCGTCAAGCGTGCGGCGGAATAAGCGCAATGAGCTGGATCGACCAACGGCCCGATGATGCGATGGACGGCGCCTTCACG
>Ga0209647_1002468_pt1 | contig 15006 bp, 11 predicted proteins | sample GraSoi_2013_60cm_FD_185827 | JGI IMG/M metagenome (GOLD analysis project Ga0209647, IMG submission 185827) | Grasslands soil microbial communities from the Angelo Coastal Reserve, California, USA - Sample 9_17_2013_60cm (SPAdes) (version 2) | ecosystem: Environmental > Terrestrial > Soil >...
TATCAAGAAGGAGTTGCCCGCGTTAAAGCTGGTGCTCTCGCTCGATGGTGCCGGCGAAGGCACGCTCGGCTTTGCTGAAGAGTTGGCGCGCGCCTCATCCGATTTTACGGCGGTCGATACGTCCTCCGACGATCCGGCGATGATGGTCTACACGTCCGGCACCACCGGCCCGCCGAAGGGCGCGCTGCACGGCCATCGCGTGTTGATTGGGCATCTTCCTGGTGTCGAAACTCATCACGATTTTTTCCCGCAACCAGGCGATCGCATCTGGACGCCCGCGGATTGGGCTTGGGCCGGTGGATTGCTCAACGTTCTATTGCCGGCGTTGCACTATGGCGTGCCTGTCGTGGCGCGGCGTTTTGAAAAATTTGACCCGGAGGAAGCTTTTGCGCTGATGGCGCGCACGCAGATCCGCAACGCCTTCATCCCGCCGACCGCATTGCGCATGTTGCGTGCGGCACCGAATCCGAAGGGCCGCTACGCCATCAACATGCGCTCGATCGGCTCAGGCGGTGAGTCGCTCGGCGCGGAAACCTACGAGTGGGGCAAGCAGGCTTTCGGCCTGGTAATCAACGAATTCTACGGGCAAACCGAATGCAACATTGTGCTCGCGGCTTGTAATGCGCTCGGCGTTTCGAAGCCGGGCGCCATCGGGAAACCTGTCGCCGGCCACACGGTGGCTGTCATTGATGGTGAAGGGAACCCGCTGAAAGCGGGCGAAACCGGGCAGATAGCCGTTAAACGTCCCGACCCTGTGATGTTCCTCGAATACTGGGGCAAGCCGGAGGCGACCCGGGATAAATTCATCAGCGAGTGGATGACCACAGGCGACCAAGGTGTAGTGGATGACGAAGGCTACTTCAGCTTCGTCGGCCGCGATGACGACGTCATCACGTCGGCGGGATTCCGCATCGGGCCGGGCGAAATCGAGGATTGCCTGATCGGCCACCCGGCAGTCGCGCTCGCCGCTGTCGTTGGGAAGCCAGATGCCCTGCGCACTGAAATCGTAAAGGCTTTTATCGTGCTCAAAAAGGGCCACACGGCATCAGATGCGCTTGCGTCCGAAATTCAGAGTTTCGTGAAAACGCGGCTGTCGGCGCACGAATATCCGCGCGAGGTTGCCTTCATCGACACCATGCCGATGACAACGACAGGCAAGGTAATCAGGCGCTTGTTGCGCGAACAGACCTAACGCTAGTCGGCCTTGCCGCCGCCAAAAATGAAGAGATGAAAGCCCAGTCGTCGCTTTGCGACGCAATAGAACATGACCGATTCGGCGACTAATGCGGTCGAAGTCGCGACCGCAGCGCCTTCGATCCCGATGCGCGGAATGAGAATGACGCAAAGTATCAAGTTGATGGCGAATGCCGCTGCATAAACGAATGCGCATTGCTTGCGTTCGCCCAGCATGTTGAGCAGGCGCTCGGCTGGTCCGACAGCGGCGCGCGCAAGCATTCCGATCGAGAGAATAAACATCACCGGGTAGCCTGATTCGAAGTCCGCGCCGAACAATGACAGCAGCGGCCGTCCGAATGCGAGAATCGCTACACAGGCGACGAGCGACGGCCAGAAGGTCCAGCGGATGGTTTCCCCGAAAAACGCGGCAAGCCGCTGCCGATCCCCAGACACATGATATTCGGCGAACTTGTGCGTGGTGGCGCCAGCAATCGCAAAATAGACGAAGGCGACAATCGCAAGCAGGCGCGCGCCTGCATAGTAGACGGCCACGTCATGCGGCGAGCGGAATTGCTCGAGCGCGATGATGTCTACATAAGTGAGCAGAAGATAAAAACCTTCGACCACGAAGATCGGCAGCGACGTGGCGAACCAGATTCTCGGTTCGAAAAGTCTGGGTCCGTCTGGCACGCTCTGCTTAAGCCGCCGATTGAGCAGAACCAACTGTCCGATTGTGACCGCCCAAGCGGTGACAACGGCGACGATCATGGCCGTTACCGCGTCGGTCGGAGCGCTGATCAGCCAGATGAATCCCATCAGCGCGGTGATCGCCAGCTGCCGCCAGATGTAGAACGGCATCAGCGCGAGATTTGGCCAATCGTAGGATTGCGCGATGCCCGCCTGGACTTGCACCAGCCCGTAAATCGGAATCGTGATGCAGGCGAGGTACAGCGGAATGATGACAAAATGGTCAAGCCACGGCGCGAGCAATGTCACGCCAAGCGTGCCGGCGATTCCGATGCCGGTGGCTACGGCGAAAGCCAACCATCGCGAGCCTGCTAGAAAGCCGCGCAACCGGTCGAAGCTTTTGAGTTTGGTATATTCCGGGATGAAACGTCGTGCAGCGGACGACAGGCCGACATCGGACAGCGCGCCAATCATCAGCACCCAGGTCCAGACATAAATGTAGATGCCGAACTCGTAGCTTCCCATCCAGCGCGCCAGCAGCACTTGCGAGGCAAGCGCGAGCAATGCGCTTCCGACGCGGACGAGAAAGACTTTTCCGGCGATCACTTGTGCCAGGCGGCTGTCGCTGCGCTCGGCAAGTATGGATTTCAGGTGCGCGATAGCGCGCGCGCCTATGGAGGCCGGCGCGGATCTCGTGTTTTCGGAATCGGCCAAAGCCACGGGTTCCCTCCGAGCCGGCTGCGGCTGGGGTGCGAGCGACGGCGAGGCCATCGCATTCGCCTAGCAAGGAACCGTTAACATTCGGTTGGGCGACGTGAATTCAGCCGGTAAATCAAGCCATTTCCAGCTTCGCGACATCCGCCAGAATGCGCTCGACCATCTTGCGATCTTCGGCACCCAGTGCAGCCTGCGGCGGCAGGGGATCGCCGACAGCATAGCCTTGAATCTGCAATCCGGCCTTGATGCACGCGGCAAGACTAAATCGTGCGAACGCCTCGTTGATGCGCCACAGGTCACGCTGGAGCTTCATCGCTTCCGGCCATTGTCCGGCGCGGCACAGTTCGTATAGGCGCACACTCTGGCGCGGGACGATGCATGCGGGTCCCGCCATCCAGCCGACGCCGCCGATGAGCATGACTGCCGCGGGAATATGTGCCGAGGCCGAAAACACTTTCATGCGCGGCGCGCGGTTCATGATCGACAGCAGGCGGCCGGTGTTGGTGGATGCGTCCTTGATGTACGCGATGCGCGGATGTTCGGAGAGGCGCGCAATCACGTCGAGCGAAAGATCGCTGCGCTGGAATTGTGGATTGGTGTAAAGAACGACCGGAATGTCGACCGCGTCGGCGATGGCGCGAAAGTAAGACTCGATCTGCGCATCCTTCAATGGGAAATAGGCTTCGAGAATTGCAAGAATGCCGTTAGCGCCGAGCTTTTGATACGCCTTGGCCTGCTCGACGGCGTCCGCGGTCGCGGTTGAGGCTACACCAGCAATCACCGGCACGCGCTTTCCAGCCGCTTCGATGGTCGCCCGCACAATGGCTTCGCGTTGTGAGCGATTGAGATAGGCGAATTCGCCGGTCGAGCCGAGTGGAGTCAGGCCGTGCACGCCGGCTTTGATCAAATCGGACGCAAGCTTGCCCAGCACATCGGTGAGAATCTTTCCGTGTTCGTCGATAGGCGAGACGAGATAGGGAAATACGCCGTGGAATTCGCTCATACGCGTGACCTAGAACACCCACAGCGCTTCAGGCGGAAATTCGACATAGTGCTCGCCCGGTTTGAGCGGCGCCGAGGCATAGGCGCGCACCGTAAGATTGTCGCGAGCGAACACGAGTTCCCAGCGCTCGCCAAGATACATCGGCGCCTTGAGTTCCATTTTCAGGCGGTTGGGGCCGGGGCTTGATGCGCAACGGACGCGTTCGATGCGAATGATGCCGGTGGCTTTTCCACTCGTCGCCTCGGTGCGCGCGATACCGATGATGCGCTCGCCGAACAGATCGATGGTCGCGCGCCCACCTGAATTTTCGACCAGAGCGCCATCGAGCCTATTGTTGCTGCCCATGAATTCCGCAGCAAACAACGTCGCGGGTTCGTTGTAGAGCGCGGTCGGCGGACCTTCCTGCACAATCACGCCGGCGTCGAGCAACACGATGCGGTCGGCGATTGCCATGGCCTCCACCTGGTCGTGCGTGACGTGGATCGCCGAAAGGCCCAGCGTGACAATCAGCGTGCGCAACCAGGCGCGCGCTTCCTCGCGCAGCTTGGCGTCCAGATTGGACAAAGGCTCGTCGAGGAGAATCACAGGCGGCTCGTAGACCAGCGCGCGTGCGATGGCGACGCGCTGTTGTTGGCCGCCGGAAAGTTGGTGAGGATAACGCGCCGCGAGATGGCCAAGCCCGATTTGCGACAGCGTCTTCTCGACGCGCGTCTTCATCTCCGGCGCAGAAACGCCGCGTAGCTTCAGGCCGTAGGCCACATTGTCGAATACGGTGCGGTGCGGCCACAGCGCGTAGGATTGAAACACGAGGCCCAATCCGCGCTCTTCGGCCGGCAATTCAACGCGGCGCGCGGCATCGAAAAACACGCGATCGCCGATGGCGATCGATCCGCGGTGGGGAATCTCCAAACCGGCAACGGCCCGCAACAGTGTCGTCTTGCCGCTGCCTGAAGGCCCAAGCAGTGCGACGACTTCGCCAGCCGGCACTGCGATCGACACGCCTTTGAGAATTTCATTGTCGCCGAGACGCAGGGCGACATCTTTCACAATGAGTTCAGCCATGCAGGCGCACTCCGAGCCGGACCGCGACGGCAAGGCCGACGCCGATCATCACCACATTAACGACAGAAAGCGCCGACACCAGATCGATCGCGCCGGTGCCCCATAACGACACCAAAAGAGAGCCGATCACCTCGGTGCCGGGCCCGAGGAGATAAATGCCGGTTGAATATTCACGTACGAAAATCAAAAAGATCAGAAGCCAGCTTGCCAGCATGCCGTATTTGATCAACGGCACGGTCACGTCGCGCTTCACGCGCAGATCGTTGGCACCGGCAGTGCGTGCGGCTTCTTCGAGCTCCGGCGCGACCTGCAGCAGAGTGCTAGAGACGAGGCGCATGCCGTATGCCAGCCACACGATCGTATAGGCGAGCCAGATCGAGGCCATTGTGGATTTCAACGGCGACAGGAACGGCACAAACAGAAAAACCCATAGCAGCGCGAGACCCGCGATCAGGCCTGGCATGGCGCGCGGCACCATCACGATGTAATCGACCAACCTGGTCCATCCGGAATTCCATCGATGCACTGCGAGCGCGATGGCGGTGTAGCAAGCAACGGCTATCGCGCCGCCGATCACGCCAATGCCGAGTGTATTGAGAATGCCGCGTACCACATTCGGGTATTCGGTCAGCTCGCGGTAGTGATCGAGCGTGAGTACGTCGAGCAGCTTCACGCCTTCGCCCCAGGTCACCACGAAGGACCGCAACGTGATGCCGAACAGGGGCACGACCACGGTAATGAAAAGCCAGAACACGATGCATGCGAAGGCAAACCAGCGCCAGCCATGCAAGCGCAGCGGTTGTGTCTTCAGTCCCTTTCCCCGCACCGAGACGTAGCGCTGTGCCTGCCGCAACAATAACCGCTGCATGAAAACCAGCGGTGCGGTGATCGCAATGATCGCAACCACGACGACAGCCATCAACTGATACGACGGGACGCCGAGCTTGTTGGTGAGCTTGTAAAGATATGTCGACAGCACAAGCACATCTTGCGGGTCGCCCAGGACCAACGGCAGGCCGAACAGTTCAAATCCCAAAAAGAACACCAGCACGCCCGCAAACAAGATTGCCGGCAGGATCATCGGCAGGCTGACACTGATGGCGACGCGAAATGGGTTGGCGCCGGACACGCGCGCTGCTTCTTCGAGATCGGTGCTCAAGCCGCGCAGCGCGGCGGCACTATAGAGATAGACATGCGGCACGTGGGTGAGGCCGGCGATCGCGATCAGGGCCGCCAGCGAATACAAATTCCATGGCACGAAACCGAGAACGTCCTTGGCCAGCGTGGAGAAAATACCAACCGGGCCGATCGCTACCACATAGCCGAATGCGATCACCACTGCCGAGACGAAAATTGGAATCAGGATGAGCGGTTCCAAATATTGTCTTCCCGGCACGTCTGTGCGCACCATCAGGAAAGCGAGCAGGGCGCCGAGCGGCACGGCGATGAGTGCCATGCCGGTGGCGATCGCGATGGTCGTCCAGAACGCCTGCCAGAAATCGGAATCGGCGAAGACGAAGGAATAGGCAAGCAGCCCAAATTTCGCCGAAGGATCAAAGAACGGCGCAGTCAGAAAGCTCTGATAAACTACAAGCGATAGCGGCGCCGCCACAGCAAGCGTGGTGAGGCCGAGCACGAGCAAGCGGTACACGACAATGGGCATGCGTTCGCGCTATCCCCGAAGCGTCTTAGCCATTGCCAATCCTCTCGGCCTCATGCTCAGCAGCGCGCGTCTCGAAGCATGGAGCCGCATCATCCTTCGAGACGCGCCCCTTGCGGGCGCTCCTCAGGATGAGGCGAATTGGCGTGCAATGGCGCGAAGAGTTTTATCACTGTCCCTTCTTCGCCTGCTGCCACTTGGCCAGGAAGGCGAGCCGTTTGGCCTGATCGAGATTCTCCAGCAACGTCTGGTCGATGGGCACCGGACGTGCCTTTTCGCCGATCAGCTGGCTAACGCCCTTGATCGTCGCCTCGCCCTCGACGTCGGCCCGCAGCGAGTAGAGATCCGCTTTGTTGGCGATGATGTCCTGGCCGCGTTTCGACAGGATGTAATCAAGAAACAATTTGCCGGCGTTCGGATTTTTCGCGTTCTTCGAAATGAAGGCCACGCGTGACGTCACCATGGTGTAATCCTTCGGCAAGACGATGCCGAGGTTGGGGTCCTTCTTTGAGCGGCTGAGCGCGTAGGAACCGAAGATGCCGTAGGCGATCAGGTGCTCGCCGGACGTGACGCGCTCCATCATGGCACCAGCGCTGGTGTAGAATTTGGCCTGCGTCTTGCCCATCGCCTTGAACAAATCCCACGCCTGCGGGAAGTCCTTGATATCTTCATTGCAGAACAGATAGCCAACACCGGAACGCTCCGGATCGTAAGCGGTGATCTTGCCCTTGTAGAAATCGGCCTTGGCGTCGAGCAACTTCAGCAGATCAGTGTGATCCTTCGGCACGTCGCCTTCCGGCACCAGCCGTTTATTGTAGACGAAGGCAATCGGTTCATACGTCGTGCCGTAAGCTGAATCTTTCCACACCGCCCATTTCGGCAGCGCCTTGATTTCCGGCGATGGATAGCTGGCGGCCTGGCCGTCGGCGACGAGCTTCACTTGCAGGTCCATGGCCGACGACCACAAGACGTCGGCAGTGCCATTGTTCGCCGCAGCCTCGGCGATGAAGCGATTATAAAGTTCCGTCGAATTGAGATCTGAGTATTCGACCTTGATGCCAGGATAAAGCGCTTCGAAGTCCTTGATCAGCGGATTGGCCGCAACCGCATCGGTGGTCGAATAGATCACGACCTTGCCTTCTTTCTTGGCGCCTTCGACGATTTTGGCGTAGTCGGCCGGGTAGCCTTGCGGCACCTGCGCCTGCGCGCTGGTACCAAATGCCAATGCTGTTGCGATAAATGCGGCGGATACGACGTGTCGCATGACAACTCCCTAGTGACGTTTTCTCGGCGCCTTGCCCCGGCGGCGGCCGTTCAGTGCGATGCTACTCCAGGCCTTCTGCGCCCGCATAGAGGCTGCAAAGCAAAGGCCCCGCCGAATGATGCGACGGGGCCAGTCACTTGGTTCAATGGTTAGTGCGTCAAGGGGTCGGGACGAACCTGGATATGCACGGCGCGAGGACGCGAACCCTTGCCGGTCTCCATCAGCCACGGCGTGCGATCTCCATTCGTGCTCCACAAGCCGCGGCCTTTCCAGCCCGCATTCGGATCGTCGATGCGTCCATCAAGGCCCTTGGCATAGAAGCCCATGGGGTAAGGGATTCGCAGCGAGACCATCTTTCCGTCCTTCAAGGCAACGAAGCCGTCACTGAGATTGGCGGTCGAGATCGGAATGTTCTCGCCGAGCCCGAGCGTGTTGTGCTGGTCGACCCAGGTGTAATAGCTCGCCTCGGCGCCGGTGTCGGGGAAGCCTTCGAAACCGGGGCCGGGATATTTGTAGAACGCCCAGCCTTCCGGACAATGGTTTCCTGTGGCGGTCGGGCCGTTGAGCGGGCCTTTGCACTTGCTGCGGTCGAAGCTCATTAAGTGGCCACTTGAGCCCGATCCCCACAACACGCCATTGCCGTCAATGTCGCCGCCGCGAATGCCAAAACCAGGCTTCGAAATGTAATAGACTTCCGAAAGTCTCGTTTTGGGATCGAAGCGCAGGAATCCCGGTGGCCCGGCGAAGGTGCCGATCGCGTACCAGATCGAACCATCCTTCGGATTGGGCATGACGGAATAGGGGCCTGACCCAGCGGTGATGCGTCGATCCTTGCCTGGATCGGCCGGCGCGTTCGGTTCGACGTATTCATCAAGCTTGCCGTTGCCGTTGGTGTCGAGCACCCACGGCGCCCAGCCCTGTGCCTTCTGTCCGTCGCCAGTTTCGTCGAAGACCTTCGTGTTCACCCAACCAGCAACCTGGCCGGTGCCGCTGAACCACAATGTGTTGTCCGCGTCGTAACCAAATTGCGGATGATGCGTGGCAAAGCAAGTATCGACGAACGAGTACTTCATCGTCTTGGGATCGAGCATGGCGGCTTGCCGCGGGCTTTTATCCAGCGGGAAAACCTTCGCAAATTCGTTCTCGGAGCCTTTCTTGCACCACGCCGGATTATCCATGCCGCGCACGGTCGCCGCGAGCCAGACGCGGCCTTGCTTGTCGAACATGGAATTGTGATTGTTGGCGCGCGTGTCCCACAGCACCTCGCCGCCCCAGTATGGCGAATCCGCCATCGGCTTGACCGTGCCAGCGTGGCCCGGTCCAAGCGATACCGGCATTTCAGGATCACGTACCGGCATCTTGAAGTACGTGACCTTGCTGGTCTTTGGATCGAGAATCGGCATGTCGTCGGTCGAATATTCCGGCGAACCGAACAATGGGCCGTAAGCATTGACTGTCGGATTGCGCCGGTCGGACGAAATCAGGTCGTGCAGATATTTGTCCGGCGTCGACCATTCCCACGACGTGATGACGACGTTGCGTTCGACACCTTGCGGCCGCGGCGGCTCGATCTTCGGCACTTCGCCTTTGGCGATCCGATCGGTCCACTCGCCGAAATATTTGTACGGCACGCCGCCGAATTGGCCGGCGAGGCGATTGGTCATTTGCTCGCCGGATTGCCCCGATTGCGTTCTCTGCATCCAGGCGTCTTCGCCGGAATTGAAGCGACCGAGAGCGGCCGGGATCGTGCGCGTCGACTCCTGGCCAAGCTGATGACAGCCGATGCAGTCGACATTGTTCATCTGCCGCAGCCAGTCGTTCTGCGTGATCTTTTCTGGAATCGCGCCCTTGCCGCCGAATTCGCTCGCCGGCGGGATTTTCATCAATGTGTACCAGTAGATCGCGGGGTAATAATGCGCCGCGGCCGCTGCGTTCGGTGCAGGCACCGCGGCGAGATCAAGGGTCATGCCGGGTTTGGCGCGCATTTTGGCAGAGTCGACCAATCCGTAGCCGCGAACCCAGACGCTATAGTTCGCCGTCGGCAGATCGGGAATGAGGTAGCGGCCCTGATCGTCGGTGACGACGATGCGAGCAAACTTCGTGGGCAATTCCGTAGTTTCCGCGATCACCCAAACGCCCGCTTCGGGCCCCTTTGAGCTTGCGACGACGCCGCCGATTTCGGCAGCGCCGACTTCGACACTTTGTTGCGCGCGGAGGTCGGTGGAAACCGCGATCGCCAGGATTGGTAATAAGATGACAGTTGGCAAAAGGCGCCGAAGCGCCTGCGTCAATTGCAGCATGGGTCGCCTCCCTGACATTATGACCCGGCTCAAGCCGGGCTTTATGATCCGGCTCAAGCCGGGCTTTTTTGTTGGCGCAAGCCTAACAAAGCAGGTGGGCAGCGTCCCGTAGATTTTGCGTTGAGAAATTTTTTCAGTCGGCGAAACCGCCGTCGTCCAAGAATGCCTGCTCTTCCGCCGTGGTAGTGCGGCCGAGGACTGCGTTGCGGTGCGGAAACCGGCCGAACCGGCGAATAATGTCAGCATGGATTTCGGCCCATTTCAGGCCGTCGGCATCGCCAGACGCCTTGTAGAACGCGATGCCGCGTTCCTGGTCGGCGAGATCTTCCGAGTGCTCAAAGGGAAGATAAAAAAAGCCACGCATCTCGGCCGGAATCTGGGCATCGAAACCTCGCACGATGCCACCGGCAGCAACTGCGCGGGCCAGCGCATCGGTGGCAAAAGTGCGCGCTTCACCCCGGAACATATTGCGGGGGAACTGGTCCAGCAAAATCAGCAGAGCTAGTGTGCCTTGCGCAGTCTGTTCCCACTCGGAAAGTCTGCCGGCGACTGCCGCTTCGTGCGCGCCGAGAAATCGGTCGACGATATCATTGTCAAAAGTGGCGTCCTTTACAAACCAGCGGTCGGGCCCGGCTTTGCGCCAAAACGAAACTATTTCACTTGCGCTCGCGGTCATTGGCGTTACGTGTCAGATGGCCGGCGGCTGAACAGCATCGTCGCGCAGTGCCCTTCGCAGAATTTTCCCAACATTCGTCTTCGGCAGTTCATCGCGAAACTCGATCTGCTTCGGCACCTTATAGCTGGCAAGCCGGCTCGCGAGATATGTGCGCAATTCGGCAGCGGTGACGTCCGGGTTTTTCTTAACTGCATACAATTTGCCAGCTTCGCCGGAATGTTCGTCGGTAATGCCGACCAATGCGCATTCCAACAGGCCGCCGTGGCTCATAGCCACGTCTTCGACCTCGTTCGGAAATACCTTGAAGCCCGATACCGTGATCATGTCCTTCTTGCGGTCGACGATGCGCACGCGGCCTTGGCTATCCATCACGCCAATGTCTCCGGTACGAAAAAAGCCGTCTTCAGTCATCGTTTTGGCCGTTTCCTTGCCAATAGCCCGCCATGATCTGAGGTCCGCGCGCACAAATTTCACCCTGTTCGCCGGCGGGCAGTTCATGGTCGTCGTCGTCGCGGATCGAAATTTCCGTCGAAGGCAGTGGCAATCCAATGGTGCCGGTCCACTCCGTGATGTCGCCGCGATTGCATGTCAGGACTGGCGATGTTTCCGAGAGGCCATAGCCCTCGATGATCGGTTTGCCAGTTGCCTTCACCCACGCATCGGCGACGGATTTCTGTACAGCCATGCCGCCGGCGATTGCGCATTTGAGCATGCTCCAATCGATCTTGCCGAAATCTGGACTATGCAGGAGTGCGTTGTAGAGAGTGTTCACTGCGGGAAACAAATTGACTTTGTAGCGGCTGAGCTCGTTGACGAGGCCGCGAATGTCGCGTGGATTTGGAATCAGAAGGCAGGTTCCGCCGGTGCGCACGCCAAGCAGGAAACACGCGGTCAGCGCAAAGATATGATAGAGCGGAAGTGCGGTAACGATAATGAGTTGGTCCGTCTTTGGTGGAAGGTCAACCATCGGCTTATGCCATGCCTCCACCTGCAACATGTTGGCGACCAGGTTTCGATGCAGAAGCATTGCGCCTTTTGCGACGCCGGTCGTTCCACCGGTGTATTGCAGAAACGCGAGGTCATCGGGGCTTACAGCGATTGGCGTAAAAGTCGATTTGCGGCCCGCGGCAAGTGCGTCATTGTACCTCGTCGCCGTTGGAATCGCATAGGCGGGCACCATCTTCTTGACATGGCGAACGACAGCGTTGACCAGCATCCCTTTCACGCGGCCAAGCATGTCGCCAAGGCTCGCGACCAGGACGTGTTTGACCGAAGTCCTTGGCAGCGCCTGCTGGAGAACGGCCGCGAAATTCTCGAGCACGATGATGGCTTCGACGCCGGCGTCGGAGAGCTGAAATTCCAATTCGCGTGGCTTGTAAAGCGGATTGACGTTCACCACCGTGCAGCCGGCGCGCAGGATGCCTGCAATGGCGACCGGGTATTGCGGTACATTCGGCATCATGATGGCGACGCGATCGCCGCGCTTGAGTCCGCGGCTTTGCAGCCACGAGGCGAGCGCGCGCGATGCTTCGTCTAGTTCGGCATAGGTCACGGATTTGCCCATGCAAATGCAAGCTTCGCGGCTTGCGTAAGCCTTGAAGCCTTCTTCAAACATCGCGACCAGCGAAGGATAACGCGACGGATCAATATCGCCGGGGACGCCCGGCGGATAATGCCGAAGCCAAAGCCGTTCCATGACGCTTGCCCGCGCCGGCCTTTTTCACTGGCATGCCGGCACCCTATTCACCGTTAGCATGATTTCAATGCGCCGCGCACGCAAGGCCGGTGACAGCGGCTAACGGCCGCCGAACGGAATGAGCGGATTGTCCGTGAGGGCCGCGCGATCAGGGCGGTCCGGGGCGGCGACCCCAAGAAAGGCTTCGAATAGCTCGCGCACGATACGCTCGGGCAGGTCGCGGGTAATGAATACCAGCCGGGTGCGGTGATCGTTATCGGGCCAGCGGTCGAGTCGAACGGTCGGATGAAAGACGTGCTGCACGCCATGCACGACCACCGGCGTTTCGGGCATCTCGGCGAGCTTCACAATCCCCTTCACGCGTAAAAGCTTCGCGCCGTGGGTGGCGGTCAACAATTCCAGGAACATTTCCAGCGTACCGGCCGGTATGGCCTCTCCGGCGGTCAGGACGAAAGAGCCGATGTGCTCGTCATGGCGGTTTACATCGTGATGGTGATGGTGCGCATGAGTATCGGCGTAGGCCTCGGCGGCAAGCCATTTTTTGACGTCGGGAATCTTTTTATCCGGATCGTAAAGGCCGCTGCCGAGGAGCCGATCAGGTGTAGCCTCGCCTTTAGCGGTATCGAGGATGGGCGCCGCCGGATTGAGGGCCCGCAACCGTGCCAATATGCGCTCGCGTTGCGAGCCATCCGCGAGGTCAGTCTTGCTCAGAACGATACGATCGGCGACGGCAACCTGTTTCACCGCCTCGGCATGGGCGTCGAGCGTCGCCTCGCCATGCACCGCATCGACCACCGTGATGACGCCGTCGAGCCGATAGCGCAGCAAAAGGTAGGGATGCGACATCGCGGTGTGCAGCACCGGTGCGGGATCCGCAAGGCCGGTGGTTTCCAATAGGACACGGCGAAACGTGCAACGCCGATTGTCGAGATCGCGCAGCAGTGTCTCCAGCGCGTCGACCAGATCGCCGCGCATGGTGCAACACAAACACCCGGATTGCAGGAGGACCACGTTGTCGCTGACGTACTCGACCAGCAAATGATCGAGCGATACGTCGCCGAATTCGTTGATAATCACCGCCGTCTCAGCGAGAGCAGGGTCCTTCAGAAGTCTATTGAGCAACGTGGTCTTGCCGGCCCCTAAGAAGCCGGTGAGAACGGTCAGCGGTAAGGGTGTCGGCGGTTGGCGCCGTTCGGCGCTTTGGCCGGGCTCGCTCATTGACTTACCGAGGTGACTTTCGGTTTGGCTTGTTTTGCCGGCTTGGCGGTCTTGGCCGTCTTGGCTGGCTTGGCGGCGTCATCGGCCTTAGCCGGCTTTTCGACACCTTCAGTCTTAGTGACCACTTTCTTTTTCTTCTTTGGCGAAGCACTTGCGGTCTGCGCAATCGCGTCCGGACGATCGGCGGGCCCGGTGAACACCACGATTGGCGGGGTCGTCTCGACCGCAGGACCGAGCACGAATTTGCCGTTGGCGGGCTTCAGGCTGGACAGCATGAACGCCTGCTGCCCATTGCCCGTTTCACCGGCGGAGGTCGTTGCTGCGGCTGCGTCTTCCGGCTCCTCCTCATTTTCCTCCGAAGGAGGCTTGCGCCGGTGGCCGCCGCACATTTCTTCGCGCAGGTTCGGTGGCTGCGCATCGATCGGCGCCAGCGCATCAACGGTACCGAGCGAGGGTGTAAGCCAGGACAAGCCCCCACTGTTAAAGCCGCGCTCGAGCAGTTGGGCCGCTTTTTGCGCACGCACGGCGCCCGACCAGGCGCCGAGCACGACCGCGATGAGGCGGCGGCCGTTCCGCGTGGCAGAGGCAACGACGTTGTAGCCGGAAGCGCAAATGAATCCGGTCTTCATGCCGTCGGCCCCGGGATAGCGATCGATCAAAGAATTGTAGTTGCGCATGACGCGATTGCCGTAGCGGATCGACGAGATGTGCCAGTAGCTATCGTATTCGGGGAACTCGCGGATGAGTGCGCGCGCCAGGATCGCGAGGTCGCGTGCCGAGGTGACGTGGTTTTCCGCCGGCAGTCCGTTGGGGTTTACGAAGTTGCTCTGCGTCATGCCAAGCCGCCGGGCGTTAGCGTTCATCAAGTCGGCAAATCCTTCAATCGAGCCTCCGACGCCCTCTGCGATCGTCACCGCCATGTCGTTGGCAGATTTGACCATCAGCATCTTTAGCGCATTGTCGACAGTGACCGTGGTGCCGACGTTGAAGCCCATTTTTGTCGGCTGTTGCGCTGCCGCGTTGCGCGAGACGGTGAGCAAGGTATTGAACGAAATGCGCCCTTCTTTGACCGTGCGCAGCGTCGTGTAGGCCGTCATCAACTTCGTGACAGAGGCCGGGTACCACGGATATGTCGCGTTTTCGGCATGCAGGACTTTGCCGGTCGAGGCCTCGATCAGCAGTTGTGCTTCCGCCTGCGCACGGTTCGCGCTGGGAAATGCGAGCGCTCCTACGGCGAGGCCGAGGATTATGACGCGAGAGCAGCGGCTTGAGATGGCTGTCATTGTTCGCGGTTCACAATCCTAAGGCCTCGAAACGGGAAAGTTCCATAGGTGGCCGCGCTAGGCTATCTAAGCTTTGGATGGTAGGCAAAGCCGGCGAACCGCAGTTGAATATATGCTGACGAAGAGCTCATCGCCGACGAAAGCGACCAAAATTCGGCAAAGGAGGCCTCGATGACCGCATGTATCGTCGGGTGGGCGCATACCCCTTTCGGTAAATTGAGCAGCGAGACCGTCGAAAGCCTGATTGTTCGGGTGGCCGGCGAC
>Ga0209647_1002469_pt1 | contig 15004 bp, 13 predicted proteins | sample GraSoi_2013_60cm_FD_185827 | JGI IMG/M metagenome (GOLD analysis project Ga0209647, IMG submission 185827) | Grasslands soil microbial communities from the Angelo Coastal Reserve, California, USA - Sample 9_17_2013_60cm (SPAdes) (version 2) | ecosystem: Environmental > Terrestrial > Soil >...
CGATCTGGCTGAACTCGACCTGGAGCTGCGCCGCGCCAAAGAGCGCTTGCGCCACAAGCGCGCCATCATCCAGGCGTGTTCGGTCCAATGTGGCTACTCGGTTTAGCAAACGATGTCGAGGTCAGTAGAGGTAAGCTGTCCGAAAGCAGCGTCACGCCGAGGAGCAACGAGCATGACCAATCCTGTTGACCTCTCCCCATGCCTAAAGGCAGGGGATTCCTGGGCTGAACACCGCGGACCAGGCATGCTCGCCCGCAGGCAAAACGCTGTGACCGGCTGACACGTGCATTGGGGCCTTGGTTGTCAGCCCCGCTCCACAGGCGTCGATTCCCGCAGGCCCTGCGGTAGGCAGGCAGTGGAGCACACGGCGAGCCAGAGCGCCAGTCATCCCCAGCCCTGAAGGGCGGGGTCTTCTGGCGGAGAAAGATAAACCGGCGACCGCTGTGCGCCGCCTAAGCCGCAGCTGTGGCGCCACCGAGGCGATGACCGTTCTCTGCTGTCACATCAAGCGTGGCGGCGAGTGCTTGCCTGGGGATATCATGAGAGAGCGTGTGAGCCCTTTTGGGGAGGTGACATTCTATGAGCGCTGCGAGGGTAGCAGCAATCACCGGGAAGCGGAGCGGCCCGGCGCTCTCTGCCCAGGATTTGGCCAAGCGCTTCGGAGACCGGGTCGCGTTCCAGGACGTCTCGTTCGAGATCGGCTACGGCGAGGTCTTCGGCTTTCTCGGGCCGAACGGCGCCGGCAAGACGACGACCGTGCGGACGCTCGGTACGCTCATTGCCCCGACCTCGGGATCGGCCACGGTCGCCGGCCTCCCGCTCACGCCGGAGAACGGCGTGGCGATCCGTCAGCGGATCTCAATCATGCCAGAGGCACCGGGCCTCTACCTTCGTCTGACCGTCAGGGAGAACCTCGAGTGCTTCGCTGGTCTCTACGCGCTGCCTGATGCCCACCAGCGCATCGATCGTGCCCTGCAAGCCGTCAACCTCGCCGGGCGGGCCAACGATCCCTGCGGCAAGCTGTCCAAGGGACTGCGCCAGCGGGTAAGCCTGGCCCGGGCGCTCCTCAACGATGCAGACGTGCTCTTCCTCGACGAGCCGACTTCGGGCCTTGACCCGGTCGCCGCGCGCGAGGTCCATGACCTGATCGACGGCCTCCGCCGGCAGGGGGTGACGATTTTCCTCACCACCCACCGCCTCGAGGAGGCGGAGCGGCTCTGCGACCGGGTGGCGCTGTTGAACACGACCCTGCGCGCGATTGGTCGCCCCGCCGAGCTGCGTGACCAGCTCTTTGCTAAGACGCTCGCGGTCAGCACGGTCGTCCCGCTCCCCGATCCTGGCGTAGTCTTCGGTAGCCTCCCGGCGGTCAAGTCCTGGCAGCAGACCGTCGCTGGCGACTACATCCTCACCGTCACTGATACAACCGTGGCCGCACCAGTGGTCACGCGGGCGCTCGTCGCGGCTGGTGCCGATGTACTTTCCATCGCCGTGTCCCAGCACACCCTCGAAGACGTCTACCTGGAGCTAATCGACGAGGACGTGGAGGCAGGCACGAAAGCAGGTACCAAATGAGCACACACGCGACGCATGTCCAGGCCCTCTACCGCAAGGAGCTCCGGGATTACCGGCATAACGGCTATATCTTGGGCACAATGGCCACCATCCCGCTGGGCATCCTCGTTTTCCCGTTGATCCTGGTCCTGGCTTTGCCCGCGTCGGCCGCGAGCACATTCCAAGCCGGGGATCCGCTGGTGATCCTGCTCGGCATCCCCGCTCTTGTCCCGTCGATTCTCGCCGGCTATGCAGTGGTCGGCGAGCGCGAGCAGGGCACGCTCGAGCCGGTGCTCACCACGCCGATTCGGCGCGAGGAGTTGGTTCTGGCCAAGGCCCTGGCGGCGCTCGTCCCATCGCTGACAGTCGCCTACGTGGTCTACGCGCTGTTCCTCACTATCACCAGGCTCTTCGCCCAGCCGGCCGTGGCGTCGGCGGTCCTCCAGGTGCCGGACGTGCTCGTGCAAGTGATCTTCACGCCGCTCATCGCCTTGCTGTCGATATGGGTCTGCATCGCGATCTCCACGCGCTCGAACGATGTCCGCGTCGCCATGCAGCTGGGCGCTGTCACGGGTCTCCCGGTCCTGCTGGTGGTGTACCTCATTACGTTCAGTGTGATTCCCGCCACCCTCGGCTTGGCCGTCGGCATCGGGGCGGCGCTGCTGATCCTCGACGGCATCGGCTGGCGGCTCGTGTCCTCACTGTTCAACCGCGAACGGCTCATTACCAGTACCCGATGACGTGAGCGAAGGTGGCGAAAGGGGCTGGCCGTGCAAACTCCCAAGAGCCTGCTGCCGGAGGCAGGCGTGAAGCGGTGGTCGCGGTATGACAAGTCAGAATCCAGGCAATGTCAGATGCAAACAGCCTGATCCGATTCAAACTCATCAATAGAAAACAAAAGATGCAAATGCTTCGACATCTGCGCAAATCACAACACTTTTAACGGATAGTGCCGTTTGGTTGGTCGGGGTGGCCGGATTCGAACCGGCGACCTCATGGTCCCAAACCATGCGCGCTGACCGGCTGCGCTACACCCCGTATCGAGCCGCATGCAGTATAGGCACGGCGCCGCCCCCAGGTCAAGCGGCAGGCGACGCCGTCTCCTCCTCCACGAACGCGCGGCGGCAGGGCAGCCTGCTTGGACTGCCCTGCCGCCGCGAGCCGCGTCTGCGCCACCCTCGCCCGGCCTGAATGCGACCGAAAGGAAGGCGACGTCCGCGGCGACTAGAACTGCGACGCTGCCGCCGCCGTGCCGGTGAAGTCGCCGCTCAGATCCTTGATCGTCAGCGGCTGGGAGGTGTCGATCGCGTAGATCGTGTTATCGCGCAAGGGCACGCGGTCGTTGCCCGTCGCGCCATACGAGACGTTTGGCAGCAGGCCGCCGAGATCCACGTTCTTCAGCGACTCGAAGGCGGTCAGCAGGCCCGCGCGCGTGAGGTCCTTGTTTTCGATCGCCTTCTTCAGGATCGCATAGGTGACCTTGGCATACGTGTAGCCGGCTTCGAAGAAGCCGTCAGGCTTCTGGTCCGGCGCGTACTTCTGCTGGTCCGTAATCAGTTGTGCCATGCCGGGCTTGCTGGTATCGCCCCACATCGCGCCCTGCGACACCACCCACGCCTCATGCTGCAGCAGTGGCGCCACCTTGGTGGCGAGCAGCAGCGGAGAATAGGCCGGGCTTTGCAGAATCCACTGCGGATCGTAGCCGAGCGCGTGCGCGGTGCCGATGATGGTTGCGGTGGCGGTCGGCGTGGACGTCATGAACACGTACTTGGCGCCCGCACGCTTGAGCTGCAGCACTTGCGCCGAGTAGTCCTTGGCCGTTGCGGCGAACGAGACCTGGGCCACGTCGTTCAGATGGTACGCGGTGATAGATTCTTTATAGCCCGTCAGCCCGTCCTGACCATATTCGTCGTCCTGGTAGATGATGCCGGTCTTGGGCGCCGCGATCCCCAGCTTGTTGACGACATAGTCGAAGGCGTTCTCGACCTGCAGACGGTACGGTGTGCCGGCGAGGATCAGATACTTCTCGCGGGCCAGCGCGGACGACAGCGTCGCTGCTGACACGAGCATGCCGTCGGCGGCGGCGAGATCCTTGATGGCGAAGGTTGTGGGCGTCCCCAAACTCTCGGCCATCATGAGTACCTGATCGTGAATCTCGTTATAGGCCTGCACCTGCAGCTGTGGGCTGTACTGCGTGTCTTTTTCAATCAGATTGACCTTGTACCCGCCAATGCCGCCAGCGTCGTTGATGCCCTTGAAGAAGACCTCGATGCCGCGGGTCAGCGGCTTGCCGATGGGATCGGCCACTGGACCGGTCAGCGGCGTTAGGATGCCCAGGTTGATCGTTTTGCCGGTGACGCCTTTGTCGGTCTTGATGGCGCCGCCTGTCGCTGCTGTACTGGTGGCGCAGCCAGAGAGCACCATGACCACGCACGCCACCATCACGGCCGCCGTGAGCAGCCGCGCGCGCAGTATCCTACTAATCGCCATGATGTGATGCCTCCTCTAATGAGCTCTGGTGGGAACGCTACGAACGTCACGAATCGGATGAGACGGCTCACGACTCCAGGCCGGCGCGGCTAAGCGCACCACGGCGGAATCGTCGGGCCTGGGACACTGGAAGGCAAGCCAGCCCCGACCGCGGCGCCAGGAGCCAGTCATGCCGGCGCACCTCCTTTGCTGGCGCGCTGTGTCAGGGCGCGGATGCGCGCTTGCCCTCGCCGCAGCAGGCCGACCACCCCTCCCGGCTCGAAGAGCAGGAAGGCCACGATCAGCACGCCATACACGATGGCATTGAAGTCGCCGCCCGTAAGCCCCTGCGAGGTGCTGCTTTGGGGCAGGAGCGAGAATTGATCGATGATGATCGGCAGCGCGAAGACGAAGGCGGCGCCGAAAATGGAGCCCCAGACGCTCGCCACCCCGCCGACGATGATGGCCGCGACAAATTGAATGGAGAGCGTCAGGTCCCAGTTGTCTGGAATGTAGTAGCCAGTGTATGAGGCCAGCAACGCGCCCGAGATGCCGGCCAGGAACGACGAGAGCACGAAGGCGCCCATCTTGGCCTCGAAGAGATTGACCCCGATGATCGCCGCGCCGACCTCGTTGTCGCGCACGGCCTGAAAGGCGCGGCCGGCGCGCGTGCGCGCGACATTCGCCACGAAGACCGCGGCGAGTACGAGTACGATCAGGATCAGCAGAAAGAACAACTGATTGCGCGAGAGCAGCACGCCTAGCAGGGACCCCTGCGCATCCGCGAAGGAGACGCCACCGATGACGGGCTTGGGAAACGAGCGCCCCTGCGGTCCGCCGGTCAGCGCGCGCGCATTCTTGAAGAGGTATTGGCCGATAAAGATCAGCGCCAGCGACACGATACCGAGATAGAAGCCGCGCAGGCGCAGCGCGCTCGGCCCGACTAGCGCCCCGACCAGCGCCGCGGCGATCCCCGCCGCGGGCAGCCAGATCACGAACGAGAGTCCCAAGCCCAACGGTCCGCCGGGCGTGGTCGGCGGCGCGCTACCGAGGCCTGCCGCCGTATACGCGCCGATGCCCATGAAGAACGCGATGCCGAGCGAGACCTGGCCCGCATAGCCGGAGAGCACGTTCAGGCCGAGGGCGGCAATGGCGAAGATCATCGTGTAGTTCGCGACGTTGAGCCAGTCGTCGGTCACGACCGAGAAGAAGATTGCCAGCGCCACGATGCCGGCGAGGAGTAGGCCGCGGCGCGGGCTCCACGACCGGCGCAACGCGTTTGCGCGGCGACCAGGCGTCACACCGACGGTCGGCGGCGCGCTCATATCCGCTCCACCCTTCGCGAGCCGAACAGGCCATATGGTCGAATGAACAGCACCAGGATCATGACGATATAGGGAGCGATCGAGTGGAATCCCGTGCCTAGCACTGCGCTGAACTGGCCTTCATAGCCCGAGGTCAGCTGCTCGGTCAGGCCGATGATGATGCCGCCTACCACCGCACCGCTCACCGAATCCAGGCCGCCGAGGATGATGGCGGGAAAGGCGAGCAGCGCCGTGCTGCCCAGTGTCGAGTCGAGATTGAACTCGTGAACGGCCAGAAAGATGCCCCCAATCGTCGCAATCGCCGCGGCGATGGCCCATGCCAGGGCGTAGACCGTCCGGATGTTGATGCCCATCGCCAGCGCGGCCTCCTGGTCGAGGGCGGTGGCGCGCATGGCAAGGCCGTAGCGCGAATAGCGGAAGAACACGTAGAGCGCGACGCAAATCAGCACGGTGGTGGCGATCACCGAGAGGTCGTTGGCGGAGAAGAACAGGCGATCGCTGCCGGTGCCGAACGCGACGTCGTGCTGCGCCTCGAAGGGCGGCGTGCCTGGCGGACGGATGCCGCCGCCGAACTTCACGACGACGCCGGTGCGCAGCAGAATGTCCAGCCCGATGGTGATCATGAGAATGGAGAAGACCGGTTTGCCGACCATGCGCCGCAGCACAAACCGCTCGAAGAGCACCGCGATGGCCACGGTCACGACCAGCGCCAGCAGCACGGCGACGTAGAAGTTGAGATGCCACTCGAAGACACCCGCGTAGACGATGTAGGCGCCGACCAGCAGTAGCTCGCCCTGCGCGAAATTGATCACGCCGCTCGCTTTGAAGATGATCGTGAAGCCGAGCGCGACCAGGGCATAGATGCAGCCCAGGGCCACGCCAGCGAACACGAGCTGGACGAAATATGCCATGCCTCCCTCGCCTCCTCCTCACGAACTACTTGTGCTGGCTGGCGTTAGCGCGGCGGCGCGGCTTGCGGCGGCGCGGCGGCGGTGACATCGGCCTGGCCGCCGCTCATCTCCTCGCCGAGATAGGCCCGGATGACGTCCGGATTCGATTGCACGACGCTCGGCGTCCCCTCGGCGATGACACGGCCAAAGTCGAGCACGAGCACGTGGTCGGCGATGCCCATCACCATCGCCATATCGTGGTCGACGAGCACCTGAGTCACGCCCAGCTGCTCCTTGATGTCCAGAATGATGGCCGCGATATCTTTGGATTCCTCCAGTCCCATGCCGGCGACCGGCTCGTCCAGCAGCAGCAGCTTCGGCCGCTGCGCCAGCGCCCGCGCCAGGTCGGCCCGCTTCTGTAGCCCATACGGCAGGCTGCCCAGCGGAGCGCCGGCGAATCGCGCGAGGCCAACCAGCTCTAGCAAGCGCAGGCAGTCGGCGCGATTGGCGGCTTCTTCGCCGCGGGCGACGCCGAAATAGAGGCCGCCGAGCAGGATGCCGCTGCGCATGCGCGTGTGCCGCCCCAGGAGCAGGTAGTCTAGCAGTGTCGTCTGTGGGAACTGCCCGAGGTTCTGAAAGGTGCGCCCGATGCCGGCGCGCGCGATCTGATGGGTCTTGAGCGAGAGCACGTTGCGCCCGTCATAGACCACCGATCCGGCGACGGGCGTATACACGCGAGAGATCACATTGAACAGCGAGGTCTTGCCGGCGCCGTTGGGGCCGATCACCGCGAAGATCTCACCTGGCTGTACGTCGAACGAGACGCCGGAGAGCGCCGTCACGCCCGCGAACTTGACGCTCACGCCGCGCACCGAGAGCAGCGGAGTTGGGCCTGCTGGTGGCGTGCTCATGGGGCCCACCTCCTCTCGGGCCGTGTGCGGCGCAGGGTGGCGAAGACGCCTTCCGCCTCGCCCTCGTGCAGGCCGAGATAAAAACGGCGCACACTCTCATCCTGCAAGAGCTCATCGGCCGGCCCAGAGAGGGCGACGGTGCCCGTCTCGAGGACGTAGCCAACATGGGCGACGGAGAGCGCCATTTTCGCGTTCTGCTCGACGAGCAAGACGGACGTGCCGCCGGCGTTGATCTCCGCGATAATGGCACGGATCTTCTGCACCATAAACGGGGCAAGGCCGAGTGACGGCTCGTCGAGCAGCAGCAAGCGCGGGCTCGCCATCAGCGCGCGGCCGATGGCCAGCATCTGTTGCTCGCCGCCGGAAAGGTAGCCGGCAATCGTCGTGCGCCGCTCCCGCAGGGTCGGGAACAGCTCCAACACGCGGTCGTACGCGCGGGTAATGACGGCGCGGTCGCGCACCGCAATGGCGCCGATGCGCAGGTTCTCGTCTATCGTGAGCTCGGTGAAGAGCCGGCGGCCCTCCAGCACCTGCGTGATGCCGCGGCGCACGAGCTCAGTCGCGTCCAGGCGATCGATGCGCCGGCCGTCAAAGGTGATCGTCCCGCGCACCAGCGCGCCGCCGTGCAGCGGCAACAGACCGGAGACAGCGCGCAGCAGCGACGTCTTGCCGGCGCCGTTGGCTCCAAGCAGGGAGACGACTTTGCCGTCCGGCACATCGATGGAGACACCGCGAACGGCCGCAATGACCCCTTGGTAGGTGATGGCCACATCCTGGATCGTCAGCACAGCACGCCCTCCTACGCCACGGCGCGTCGAGAGTGACCACGAGCTGGTGTTGGGAAACCGGGATAGATAGACAGCATGCGGGCAGGGATAGTAGAGAGACGCCGGGCTGAAAAGTTGCCCTACTGTACAGCCTGTGGGCTGCGCTGTCAACGAGCGCGTCACAAACATGACACCGGCGTCACCTTGGATGCCGATAGTTTGCCATGCCAGCCGTATGCTGTCAAGGGCCAGCGGGAGGCGCGTGATCCCCAACGCACGCGAGGCTGGTCCGCGTGGTCCGCGCACCGTGCCAGCCCAGCCACGCGGCGACGTAGTGGGAGTGAGGGGCGCGGCTGTGTTCCCGCAGAAATCTGCTGGTCGCGCCTCGCAGGTATGTGACATACTGCCAGCCTGTCCCGCCGGGAAGGAAGGCGGGCGAGGAGCACGGGATGAAGACGAAGACTGGGGCCAAGAAGCTCAACAAGCTGTTCGGCAATACTGCGTACGCGGCAGCCACGATGCGCAACTACGAGGGCGCGCCGGCCTACGTGCGTACGGACGAAGAGCAGCTCCTGCGCGTTTTGATGACGGGCAGCTTCGAGCAGACCTTCTACGCCACGGATACTGAGCTTTCCGCCGAGGCGCTTGGGCTGTTCCGCATCTTCGCAAGCCGCGACCCACACTTCCTTGCCCAGGCGATCGTCTACGCCCGCACCGAGGGCCTCATGCGCGTGGCGCCGATTACCGCGCTGGTCGTGCTCTCGGCGGAGCCGCGCGACGACGCCAAGGAGCTGTTCCGCCGCGCGTTCCCCAAGGTCATCCAGACGCCGGGCGACCTTCAGGACTGCTTGAGGCTGTGCCGCAACAGTGCGCTGCGCGGCATGGGTAAGGCCATCACGCGGGCAGCGGGCCGCTGGCTGGCGGGCATGAGCCAGTACCATGCCATCAAGTATGGCAGCGAGAGCCAAGAGATGAGCCTGCGCGACATGTATCGCATGGTCCGCCCGAAACTGACGGGCGCGGCGAACGCACTCGCGCGGTATCTGGTGAAGGGCGAGGCCGCTCCAGAGCTGACTCAGGTCTGCGGCTACGAGGCGTTCAAGCGCGCGGCACGAGCCTTCCAGCAGTCCAAGGCGACGCTTACCGACGAAGAGCGGAGCACCGTCGAGGCGCGGCTGCTGGCGCTCATCGAGGAGCACCGCCTGCCGTGGGAAGTGATCACAGCGCAGGTGGAGGGCTCGCGTGCGGTGTGGGAAGCGATGGTGCGGCAGATGCCGTACATGGCGCTCTTGCGCAACCTGAACAACGCGGTGAAGAACGGCGTAACCGATAGCGCGGAGATACTCGACTACATCCCGGGGACGCTTGCCGATCCCCAGCGTGTACAGACGAGCCGGCAGCTGCCGTTCCGCTTCTACGCTGCCCTGCGCGCGCTCAAGGCAGAGGGTGATGCGGACGTGTTGCTGCGCGCGGCGCTGGAGAGCGCACTCGAGCGGAGCTTCGTCAACATGCCGGAGCTGGGCAGGCGCGTGCTCGTTGCCAACGACATCAGCGGCTCGATGGCGTCGCGTCCCTCAGCGAAGAGCGACATGACGATGAGCGAGATCGCGGGCATCTTCGCGGCGGCGGCTTTCAAGAAGGCGGAAGAGGGCGCGATCGTCAGCTTCGACACGCAGGCGCATCCGCGCGATGTGAGCAAGTCCGACTCGCTGGCGTCTATCGCTAAGGCAATCAGCGGCATCGGCGGCGGTACGAGCCTTTCGGCGCCGCTCGAGTACGCGTTCGGTGGCAAGGACACGGCGCGGGTCTACGACGTCGCGGTGTTCCTGACGGACAGCGAGAGCTGGTACGACCACCTGACACGCAATCGTGGCGTGCTGGACCTGATCCGCGAGTACCGGCAGCGGGTGAATCCCGCGCTGATCTGCTTCTTTGTGCAGCTCGTGCCCTACAAGCACGCCGTCGTGCCGCAGGACGAGCCGGGCTGCTACTACATTTACGGCTGGAGCACGCGCATCCTGAGCTACATCGCGTCCGTGGTGAACGGCGGGATGGCGCAGGTGGAGGCGGTGCGCCAGGTAAGCGTGCTATAATGCCGCACGTTGGGCCTCAAGGCTGCAGGTAGGGATACTTCGGTACGTTTAGGGCGTATTGCGCTCGCAAGGGCGCATATGAAGCCTTGCCGAACTTTGTCTTGAGGCTCTCATTGAGCCGGCTGCGCTCAGGGCTGCAGATAGGGTTACTTCGGTTTGTCCAACCACCGCCCGCAAGGGCAGCGTATCCCGCAAGGGTGCGCAGGATGCCTTATCGATTCTTGTCCTGAGCGCTCGCCACATGCAAGCGGCTCCCTGGGCTGCTGGTGGAGTTCCTTCGTTGCGGAATGAATACTTCACCGCCCACTTGTCCCGGGAGCCGCTAGCTCCCCTTGAGCGGCGTCGCTCACGCGGACCAAGAGGATCGGCGTGGTGACCTTGTCGGTGATGCGCTTGGCGACGCTGCCGGCGAGCAACGCGTCCAGTCCGGCACGGCCATGGCTGCCCATCACGATCAGGCTGGCATGGATGCGGCGGGCCAGATCGAGCACCGCCAGCACGGGATCGCCGCGCAGCACCTCGTACGTCGCCTCCACCTGCTCGCGCTGACAGCGCTCGCGCATGCGCTCGAGATAGTCTACTGCGTTCTGCTCGGCCAGGTCGAGCACGGCCTTGGTGGTGGACGGCAACATCATGCCAGAAACGGCTTGCCCGCCCGAAAGCGTGGCGAGCGTGGGAATCACCATCGCCAGGTAAATGTTAGCGCTGAACATGCGGGCGATGAAGAGCGCCGCGTCCAGCGCCGGCTCGTGTGCGGGCGTGCCGTCTACCGGCACCAGCACGCAGCGCACTTCGAAGGTAGGGGTCGCGCCCGCGGCCGGCGGCCGCACGAGCAAGATCGAGAGCTTGCCATGCTGCAGCGCCTGCTGCGCGATGCTGCCGAAGAGGAGGTCGCGCAGGCCACCGCCGCCGTGTGTGCAAAGCACGACCAGATCGGCCCGATGCTCTTCGGCGTGCACGGCAATACTGCGCGCCACATCAGTCTCCGGGGCGTCATGGACGTGCATGTGGACTTCCTCCACCCCGGCGGTGCGCAGCCGGCGCGACACATCCTCTTCGTACTCTAGGGCTTCCACGAGCGTGCGTAGATGGCGCTCGCCATGCACGGTAGCTGGGGGGTTGCGCTCGAGAACGTGCAACACGACGACCCGCGCGTGCGCACGTGTCGCCAGCGCCTCCACAGCGGGGAGCACAGCCTCGGCAAGCCGTGAGCCGTCGAGCGGCACCAGGATGGTGGGAGCGGTGCGCTCGGGGTGCTGGCGCATAGGTGTCAGCCTCCAAGGAAGGTCTGATAGAGCAGGAAGACATTGAGCAGAATGATAACACTTGCCACAGCACTGGCGATGGCCGTCGTCAGTCGGTGGTTGACGAGTACTCCCATCAGGTCCGCCCGCCTCGTAAACAGGATCAGCGGCACGAGGGCGAATGGAATGCCAAAACTGAGTACAACCTGACTTAACACCAGAGTGCGCGTTGGGTCAAGTCCAATAGTGATGACGACCAGCGACGGGAGCATCGTGACGAGGCGGCGCACCCAGATGGGGATCTGGCGGTGCAGGAAGCCCTGCATGATGACCTGGCCAGACATGGTGCCGACTGTGGAAGAAGACAGCCCGGAGGCCAGCAGCGAGATGGCGAAGACAACGCTGGACGCTGGGCCCAGCAACGGAGTGAGCGTCCGGTACGCCTCCTCGATGGTGGAGACGTGGCTGGCGCCGGAGCCGAAGAAGGTGGAGGCGGCCATGATGAGCATGGCGGCGTTGACCAGCCCAGCGATCCCCATGGCAATCAGCACGTCCACCAGCTCGAAGCGGAACAGCCGGCGCAGGAGCTGCGGGTCGCGGGTGACGATGCGGCCCTGCGTGAGGGCGGAGTGCAGGTAAATGACGTGTGGCATGACGGTGGCGCCGAGGATGCCTACGGCGAGGAGCAGGCTTTCGGTGCCGCTGAGTTGCGGCACGACGGCATGAAAGCCGATAGCGCCCCAGTCGGGGCGGTCCAGAATGGTCTCGATGAGGTATGAGACGGCGATCACGCCGACGAGTGTGGTGATGACAGCTTCAAGCGGCCGAAAGCCGCGGCGCTCGAGGCTCAGGATGAGGAAGGTCGAGATGGCGGTCAGAACGCCGCCGACGAGGAGTGGGATGTGGAAAAGCAGCTGAAAGCCGATAGCGGCGCCCAGGAACTCGGCGAGATCGGTGGCCATGGCGACGACCTCGGCCAACACCCACATGCCGACCACCACGGGTTGTGGGAAACGCTCACGGCACAGCTCTGGCAGATTGCGGCCGGTGGCGATGCCTAGCTTGGCGGAGAGCGACTGGATCAGCATGGCCATGAGGTTGCTGGCGACGATGACCCAGAGCAGCAGGTAGCCGAATTGGGCGCCGCCTTGAATGTTGGTGGCGAAGTTGCCAGGATCGACATAGGCGACGGCGGCGATGAACGCCGGCCCTAGGAACGGTAGAAGGCGGCGCACCCGCCCTTTGGTGCTGCCGGCCAGCGCCTCGCGCACCGCCTCCGCCGTGCGTGCGCTGCCCGCGATGGTGATCGTCTCCAGCCCCTCGACCGGATCATCACTGCCGACGCCTTGCCCCCGCGCTTGAATTCCCATGCCTCACCTATACTAAAGCAACCTGAATGCCGGCTGCCAGCTCCGGCCCGACGGCGTGTTCGTGCTCGTCGCCGGCCGCCCCGACCTGCACCCGCAATGGCCCACCGAAGGGCGCCCGTTCGCGCACGCAGACTGCCGCGCCGGGCACCAGGCCGAGCACCGCCAGATAGCGCAACATCTCCGCGTCGTCGTCGCGTACCCGACGTACCACCGCGGCGCGCCCCAGCTCGAGCTCGGTGAGCGGTTGCATTGGCGGCACGACGACCTCGCCGCTGCGGCTCGGAATCGGGTCGCCGTGCGGGTCCTCGGTCGGGTAGCCGAGTAGCCGGTCCAGCCGATCTTCGAAGTCCTCGGAGATCGCGTGCTCTAGCCGTTCCGCCTCGGCGTCCACCTCATCCCAGCCATAGCCCAGCGCGCGCACGAGGAACAGCTCGATCAGCCGGTGATGGCGCACGAGCTCCGCGGCCAACAGCTCGCCTTGCGGCGTCAGCTCGACGCCGTGATAGGGGGTGTGGCGCACGTACCCTTTTTCGGCGAGCGACTTGAACAGCTGGGTGACGGTGGCGTCGCTGAGCTGCCCCTTCGGCTCGAGGGCTTGCAGCCGCTCGCGCATGGCGGATGTGGTGACGCGCTCGCCGCGCTCGCGCATCTTGTAGATGTATTTGAGGCAATCGACGGCGCGCATGGGCAGCTCACGCAGTTCTGGACTCATGGCGGTGGCCTCCCCAAGTATTTTCGCGACGCTAAAACCTATTTTACAGTATTGCTAACTACTTTTCAAGAGTCTAAAAATGTACTGGCCGAACACTTTCCTTGATAACTCATAGGTAATACGCCGTCGCATCATACCGTTGCAGTATGTCGCCCCGCCAAGCCGCGAGTCTGCCATGGGCAGAGAGCAATTCTCCAATGGTATGACGCGACGCGGTATGAGATGATTGAGGAACGAGAGCACCTCGTCCTGTCGGCGCCTACGATACTGGTGGCGAATTCGGAATGACTTGTGGAAGCTCCTACTCCTCCTGCGCGAGGCGAGGTGCGCGGCTTTGTGAGCGACGCCATTGTCGAGCACGCGCCCCGTATGTGCATACTATTGCTGTGAACGCAACCAGGCGCTGGCGCGGGAGAGGAGCGGACGACCATGCGCGCTTTCATCATCACCTACTCCAGTATCGCCTTTGCCCTCCTCCTCGTCCTGGGCCCCTTCTTCAATTTGCTCAGTGGCTTCCAGATCGATGTGCCGACACCCTACAATTATCCCTCGCGCGTGGTTGGCACGTTGCTGGGCGATACCCCAGGACTCATCTTCGCCTTGGGGGGTCTCGGCTACGCGCTCTATGACGCGGCGCAACGGCACGCGCCCCGCTGGTTCATGGCGCTGTTCATCTGGCCCGTGATCCCGCTTCTGGCATCCAGTCTCATGTTTGCGGGTGCGCTCTCCTATGCGGGCCTCTGGTTTGCGCCGCTCGCGCTCCTTCCCCTCGCTTCATTCCTCTATGGCATCGTTGCAGCTTCTCCTGGCCCTCGGCCAGCGGCGCTGGCTCCTGCGCCTGGCCGTTACCTGACGTTTGTAGGTCTCCTCACCGCCGTCACCGTGGCGCTGGGCGCGATCCTGCTTGCCCCAGCGCCGCAATCACTGGTGGGTCCAGTTCCCGTCAGTCCTCCCGTCCTGCACGTGAATCCGCTGCAAACGAACGCTGACTGTGCCAAGGGGATCTATCCCCAGGTCAACCTCGCGAACGTCGGCACACAGACCATCACGTGGACCGCGCGGAGCCAGGATTCGAATGTCACCGTCGCCCCTGCCAGTGGGACGCTGGCGCCCAACTCCACGATGGACGTTGCCCTCGAAGGCGCCACCTCTGCGCGCCAGGTCAACATTCAGTTCGCCCCAAGTATCGGAACCGGCTTTACCTCCGAATTCATCTGCCAGTGATATCGCGTCGCACCATTCTGTTGTCGTTTGTCATCCCACGTAGCCGCGAGCCTGCCACGGGAGCGGGCAGCGATTCTCCCACGGAATGACGCGACGACGTAGCAGACCTCACGATCGCCTCGGACCGTGGCGCCGATGAATGCGCTGCGGCCACCAGGAGAAGCGCGTCGTCGAGCGGATGAGATCGGGCGGCCTTGTAGCGCGACGCACCGCTCCGCTTGGGCATCTTCCAGCTCCTCGATGCTGGCGAAATGCTGGTTGGCCACGATGGTGTTCGTCAGCGGCCACAGATGCTCGGCGGGTTGCAGCTTGGGCGAATGCGGTGGCAAGAACAGCAGGTGCGTGCGATTCGTTTTTCCGAAACTGCCTGTGAGCAGGGGATGGGAAGCACTCCGCGAACGGAGTGACAACTTGTTGTCCGACGTCAGGTGCAATCCCTGACCCTCTC
>Ga0209647_1002470_pt1 | contig 15002 bp, 6 predicted proteins | sample GraSoi_2013_60cm_FD_185827 | JGI IMG/M metagenome (GOLD analysis project Ga0209647, IMG submission 185827) | Grasslands soil microbial communities from the Angelo Coastal Reserve, California, USA - Sample 9_17_2013_60cm (SPAdes) (version 2) | ecosystem: Environmental > Terrestrial > Soil >...
GAACCGCCGCATCCGGACAGACACCCTGAAAGCCCGCATCTTCAGCCGCGACGGCGATCCCTACAACGAAGAGACTCTCCGGCGCGACTTCCAGGCGCTTTGGAATACCCAATTCTTCGAAGACGTGAAATTGCGCGTCGAGGATTCCCCCACCAAACCGAACGCAAAAGTAATCGTCTTCGAAGTCACCGAACGCCCGGTCATCCGCCGCATCCGCTACGACGGCATCCATTCCATTTCAGAATCCGACATTCTTGACCGCTTCAAAGACAAAAAAGTCGGTCTGACCGTGGAAAGCCAGTTCGACCCCACCCGCATCAAAAAAGCTGAAGTGGTCCTGAAGGACCTGTTGGGCGAACACGGACGGCAATTCGCTACCGTGACGCCGCAGTACGAGCGGATCGCCTCGAGCAACGCGGTCATCCTCGTCTTCAAAATCGAAGAAGGCCCCAAGGTCAAGGTCGGCCAGATCCAATTTACCGGGAATCATGCCTTCAGCCGCCGCAAGCTGATTCGCGCGATGCATAACGATCGGCCGTATTCGATTCCACTGAAGATTACGGAAATCAGCGTGATGTCGAAAACCTACGACCACGACAAACTGATTGAAGACATCGAAGTCGGTATCCGCGGGATCTACCAGGACAACGGATACTTCAAGGTCCTTGTCAAAGACCCCATCCTCGAAAACATCGATACCAACGGCTGGCGCTTGGGAGTTCCCGTCGTGATGGGACGCTCCAGCGGAAAAGCCGTGAACATCACTATCCCGATCGAGGAAGGCAACAAGTACACGATGGGCACTTTGCGCATCGCCAGCAACGATCCGGATAAGGCGCTTTCCTTGAAGGTGGAAGCTTTGAAAGGCGCGTTCCCGCTGAAGCAGGGAGACGTTTTCTCCACGGCGAAAATCCGCAAAGCGCTGGAAGACTACACAAAAATCTACGGTCAATACGGCTTCATCGATTTCGTGCCCACACCGGAAACCGACATTGACGAAGCGGCCAGGAAGATCGACGTCACCATGAAGTTCGATGAAGGCAAGCAGTATTACGTGCGGCGCATCGACTTCAGCGGCAACACCACCACCCGAGACAAAGTCGTCCGCCGCCAACTGCTCCTCGACGAAGGGCAGCTCTTCAACAAACACTACTGGGAGTTGAGCGTGCTTCGCATCAACCAGCTCGATTATTTCGACAAACTGGACCCCGACAAGGCCGTCGAGATCAAGCGCAATCAGAAGCAAGGAACCGTCGACCTGCTGCTGAAGCTGCATGAAAAGGGCAAACAGTCCATCGGCTTGCAGGGCGGCGTCAGTGGCTTGGCTGGCGGTTTCATCGGTCTGACCTACCAGACCAACAACTTCCTCGGACTTGGCGAAACGCTCACCCTTTCCGCGCAAATCGGCCAATACCAGCGCAACCTCATGTTCGGCTTCACGGAACCTTATTTATTTGACCGCCCGATCAGCAGCGGCTTCACCGTATTTTCCACGCTGTACAAGTTCAACCAGGCACAGCAGGCTGCCCAACTCACCGGCCAGCAGGTCAGCATCAATCCTCAGTTCATCCAGGATTACAACCAGAACAGCACCGGCTTCACAACCTTTGCCAACTATGCGCTCAAGAAACACGTCTTCACGCGCGTCGGTCTCACCTATGGCCTCACGCGCACCAACATTTCCACTTACAACCAGTCCTCAGAACTTTTATTCACGCAATTGCAGTACGGCAGCCTCGCGGGGCCAAGCGCGCTCAACGGAATTATCGCCAGCACGGTTACCGGCACCATCAGCTACAACACCATTGATAACCCCATCAACGCCACCCACGGGAAAAGCTATTTTTATTCCCTGTCCTTCACGGGAGGGCCGATCGGCGGCAACGTAAACACCATCACCAACACCGGCGAGTTCAAGTATTTCCATCCCGTCAATCACCGGCGCAACGCGGTCGGTGTGCGGTTCTTGGGAGGGTTTACGACGGGGTATGGCGGAAAAGAAATACCACCGTACAGCCGGTTCTACCTGGGCGGTGAAAATGACCTTCGCGGCTTCGACATTCGCGCGGTTTCCCCGGTCACCTACATCCCCAACTCGGTGAATCAGGGCATTACGGTTGCAAGACCCCCAAATGTCCCGGTAACCTCACCCTGCTTCCAAACACCCACCTGCACGGTAAGCGTGCCGGTACTACTGAAATCGATCACCTTCCCCGGCGGCGACACCCAAGGTGTGATGAACCTCGAATACCGCATCCCGATCGCCGGTCCGGTTGCGATGTCGCTCTTCAACGACATCGGCACAGTCGGAGTCCTTCGCAAGGGCGGATTGCTGCTGTCGTCCACCGGTATCGACAACATTAACAACTTGTTCCCCCTGGCGAACCAACGCGCTCAACTCCAAATCGCCCCGGGAACCAACTTCAAGTTGCGGGATTCGGCGGGCATCGAGTTCATTGTCAACTTGCCGATTGTGCAGGCCCCGTTCCGGATCTATTACTCATATAATCCTCTGCGCATTCACCAGACTTTGTATGCGCCGAACGCGCAGATCAACGGGCGAAACTTGGCGAAGTCGTGCAAGGACAGCGGGCTGACGAATCCGCTTTATCCATTTGATCCGAACAGCTGGCAGACCAGTTGCAGCCCGGCGGTGGTGACCGCTGTTGGCCCGATCTTTGCGCCATCCGGCTTGAACTACTTTGAGCCGAAAACGACGTTCCGGTTTACGGTAAGCCGCACCTTCTAGAGAGGGACGGGGAGAAAAGTTTTTAGACACGAGATAGCTTGGGAAGGCCCGCGGAGAATTTCCGCGGTGATTTCACGGGGGAGATGTCATCCATGAGTTGGCGTATGACAAGAAATTCAATTTTGGCAGTATGCGCCGCTGGCGCTGCAATCGCGATGTCCGGGTGCGGCAGCAGTTCGAATGCGAACGTCGTTACCGTTTCGGTGACGCCGTCTGCGGTGACGGTGGTCGCAGGTCAGGTGCAAAACTTTTCGGCGACCGTTGGTGGGTCCGCAACACTGACCGTGGTATGGACATGCACATTTGTCTACACGCCTTTGCCAACAACGGCAACGCCCAATCCGGTCCCGACAAAAGCCGCCCCCTGCACTTCTGGCCAGACAGTAAACGGCGGCAGTATCGGAACGTGGACCACAAGTTCAACCAATGGCTCCAACGTTCTGACTTACACGTCTCCGTCCCTGAGCAGTTTCCCGAATCCCATTCCCGTCCTCAGTTTTATTGCCACCGCTGACGCGGACAAAAAGAAGACCGGCACGGGGCAGGTTGGCCTGGATTCTGGCATTCGCGTTTCGATTACCCCCTTGACGGCTACCGTGCCAGTCGGCATTACGCCCAAGCAAACGGCCTCCTTCAACGCTTCGTTGCTCAACACCAATCCTTCAACCGCCGTTTTCAAACTGGTCCAGCCCAACACCGCGTCCAAAAACAATCTTGATACATTTGCCAATCCATTGTCGGATAGCTGTGATCCTACCTGCGGCTCGATCGATGTGAACGGCACTTTTACCGCGCCCGACACTCTTCCTACGACTACGACCCCGACCGGCGGCGCCTCCCCAACTTCGGTTTCCGTCGTAGTCTCTTCTTCCGCAGACCCCACTCACTTTGCCGTCGGGACAATCACTCTGGTAAACGCGATCACGAACCCGGTGAGCTACTCCGGCCTCTATCCCCCAACCGTTGCCGCGGGCGGCATCCTCCAGGATGTCTTTCTGAATGCAAAGAATCTGCTCAACACGACTCAAATTGTCTTCGTTCCGCCCACGGCAGCGACCGACCTGAAGGCGACTTCCGGATTACCGTTGAGCTCTACGCAGATATTCACGATTCCGATTTCCAGTTCGTATTGCACTCCCACGACGAGCACCACGACCACAACCACGGCCGTGGATTGCGACGCCTCGATCATGACTCGTGTCCGGTTGCAGCCAGCGCAACTCGCGGCCGCGGAACCCGATCCAGATCATCCGGCCTGGATTATGATGCCCAGCATCCCCGGGACCCCACCCGCGTCGGTTCCCGATCAGTGCGTGGTGGTCCCGCAAGGATCGCCGGTCGCCATTGCCTGTAAGCTGCATATTGTGAATGCCAATCCGGCGCTCGTAGCCTCGGTCCCGGACAGCTTTCCACGGGTATCCGGCACCGGAACGGTTTCGCTGGGTGTGAACGGCGGCTATTTCGGTTCCACCGGCAGTTTGGTCAATCTGACCTTCAACGATCAGGGGACGATCGTGCCCACGGGTGGACCGAGACAGATTGTTGGCACGGAGGACAACGTCCAGATCCCGAGCCCCGGTCTATACGAGGTCACGGTCAAAAGTAGCGCGACGCAGGGCGCTCCTCCCATGTTCCCGACCGCCACCACAAACGTGGCTGTCCAGCCAAATTTTGCCAGTTTTACCCCGAACCCGAACAACACTCCCTCTGCGACTTGTGTTTCACCATCCGACGCTACCAAACAGCTCCCCGGCACCTTTCCGCTTTGTGTCGCATTGTTAGGCGGAGGAAATCCCGCGCCAAGCGCCATCGCGCTGAATTCCGTTGGGCAGTACGCGGTCATCGCCGAGCAGGGCACTAGCGCATTGCAATTGGTTGACCTCAGCACCGGCACGCCGGTTCAGGCGCCGGTGGGTCCGGTTCCTTTGGCCGCCGTCAGCGCTACGCCGCCGGCCCCAACGGACATTGCGATCGACAACCAGCTCAGCGTAAATGGCGGGGACCTTGCTGCGATTGTAGGCAGCGCGGACAGTACGCTCTATCTGTATTCCATCACTCCCCAATTGGCTTCACCTTTTAAATTTGTCAAAAAAATCTCACTGGATCTTCGCACGCTTCTCGGCCAGCCGAACGCAACCGGACTCCACACGCCTTACTCTGTGGGCGTCGACCCCGGCACGCATTTGGGAGTCGTTGCCTACAGCAGCACCAACATCGGATTTATCGTGGACGTGAATCCCAACCTGGACAACTCGGACACTCACGCCTGCTTCTTGGCGGGGCAAATTCCTCCTTGCCCCCGTTTCGATCAACACCGGCCCGACGCCTCGGGTGGTCATGCAGCCCCAGGTTCCCCTCGCGTACGTGACGCCGGGCGGGGGATTTGGCTCCACGTCGGTTGTGGATCTCTTGCAGCAGGGGACCAGCGTCCAGATCCTCCCGCTCTCATCCACCGGGCCGAGTGGCGCTAAGCGGACCGCGGGTATCACCACCATTCACACCGTGACGCCCCACGGGATTAATCCAATTCTGGGCGGCACCGTGATCATCTCCGGAGTAACCACGAGCACCACAAACTCCGATTTCAACGGGACGTTTCAAATCATTCAGGTGATCGACCCTTTCACGTTCTCCTACCCGCAGACCGGACAGCCGGACGATACGGAGACCAACACCTCAACTGCCCTCGGAACTGTTCAGTATGGCGTTCCCTTCTTTTCCTTCAGTACCTCGGCCAACGTCTCTGGTGCTGCAATCAATCCGGTCACCCGGACCTTCGGCTACGCGGACTTCAATCAAACTTCCGCTCAGATCGGCTTTATCAGCACACTGGATCAGACCTTAACCTCCCTGACCCTGACAGCGGGAAGCTGCGGGTCGGCCGCGAGCGGCTTTACCTGCAATCCAAGCCCCGCCGGTGCGCCGGAGCATGGTTTCCGTTCCGTGTCTTTCGATCCTTTCACCAACGTCATGATCGCGTTCAATCCCAGCGACAATTCCCAAACGAATTTTGCGGGCAACGAGATTTCGCTGATCAATCCGGGGGGCATCGCCGCAAGTGGCTCCACCAATTTCCCCTACCGGATTATCGCCGCGATTGAGACCGGACAGACAGGCACGGGTTTCTACACCCCCGCTGGACAGACCACCCCTGTGACTGTATTTGGACCGATGGTCTACGATCCAAAAACTAAATTTGTCCTGGCGGCAAATGCCGGTAGCAATACCCTCTCGTTCATGAACCTCGACACGGACCCAACGAACCCCTTCCAAAAGACTCACATCCTTTCGCTGCTGTTGAAAGACAGCAACCCGTCGTATGGTGTGCCTGTGGCCCAGCCAGTGCTCGGAGCGCTTCGGTCGACAGCTTGCAGCCTGACGGACCCCAAGCAGCCTTGCATGCCGCAAGCCGTCAGAACGAGGCAGCCCGCAGTCCTGCGGGTCCTCGGCCAGGGTTTTGGCACGGCCCCTGGCAGCCTGGTCCGCCTGGACGGGCAGCTTTCGGGTAGTTGCGCCAGTGTCTCGAGTCCTCCTTTCTGCACCACTTGGGTAAACGACGGCGAGCTCGACGTCAACGTGCCGGCGTCACTCTTATCTGTGCCGCACGATTTCGCTCTGGACGTTCAGTCCGGCTTGGGTGGCGCGATCTCCAACTCCGTCGATCTCCACGCCGTGGGAATTCTGGACTTGGCCAGCGTTTGCGCTCCCACGACCGCCTCCCCGCAGGGGCCCGAAGGCGTCGCCATCGACGAGTCACGCCAGATCGCTCTGGTCACCAACTACTCCTGCAACACCGTTTCAGTGATTGCTATCAATCCCTCGGGCTATGTCAAAAAAGACAACAGTGTCGCGCCCTACGGCACTATTCTCGGTTCGGTGGCCGTCGGCAAAAATCCCATCGGCATCGGTGTGATTCCGCGGCTGGACCTCACCGGTACTGGTCATCCCGGTATAGCCGTGGTTGCCAACAGCGGGGATACGCCGAACGGAACGGCTCAGATTATTGACATCAGCGATCCGGAAGTCCCGGCGATCGTCAGTTGGCCGGTAACATCCGGAACCACCACCACTAACGCAAACACGGTTAGCGTCGGACTTTCACCGCTGGGCGTCGCCATCGATCAGGACCGCGCCCTCGCTTTGGTGTCCAACGGTGGCTCGAATACCCTGTCGTCTATCGATCTCACCGTGTTGCTACCCTCTGATCCAAGCACGAGCACTACGAAAGGTCACGTGCTAAGCGCTCCTGCGGCTACTACGGTTGCGCTCAGTGGCCCGCCATCGGCGATTGCAGTCGATCCGAATCGCGCCGCTGCTGTGATAGCCAGCCTGCAGAATTCCGGCACCACCAGTGTGACAGGTGGATTGGACGTCGTGAATCTGGCCACGAACCCTCCCATCAAGAGCTCGACGGCTTCCGTGTCAGGGCTGTCCGCCAGCATCACCGGCATCGTCTACGATCCGGCGCCGGCGACGGCGGTGTTTTACGCCACGTCAACGCAGCAGAATGCGATCTATTTGTTTAACCCGGATACGGGCTCGGTCGGGACCATCCGCGTGGGCATCAATCCCTATTCGGTCGGTTACAACTACCAGACCGGCACATTGCTGACGATCAATTCCACGTCGAACACCAGTTCGGTGGTAGATTCGCAAAACCTCAAGACGCGGCAAACACTGGGCATCAGCAGCATGTCCCAGTTCGCAATTGCTGTGGACAACTTTACGAATACAGCCGTGATTGTGGATCAAAACAACAATCGCGTGGTATTCCTGAGTCTGCCGAAATAGCAAAGGCCGCGCAGCGAATCGTGCCTCGCTAGGATAGCGTTTGCAGCCGTCTTCCGTGCTCAGCTATACTGTTCGCTTTGCATAGGGGCGTTTTGGGCTGCGGGAGCCTGCAGGGAAGATATTGTTCCCTTTCCCCACGGGCGTTGAAAGAGTTTGACCGGTTACCGGTTAAGTAGACAAAGGCTTGCCAGTCTCAATGGCGTCGGCCGCCAGAGACCAGGCAGTGCCAGGATGAACAAGGAGAAAACAGTGAATTCAGGAAATATGATTCGTGCGGCTGCGGCAGCCACGTTGTGCTTGCTTGGCATGGCGACGGTTCGCGCGCAAGGAGCGACACCAGCGGGCGCGGCAACCGGCGGCAAAATCGGCGTCCTCAACGTCCGTCAAGCTATCGTGACCACCGCGGAAGGCAAGCAGGCCTCGGCGGAACTGCAATCGCAGTTCGCTCCCCGGCAGAACGAAATGGAAGCACTCAACAAGCAGATCAACGATATCCGCCAGCAACTCGCCGCCAACCAGACCACCTGGAGCGACGAGCAGAAGACCAAGGCCCAGACTCAGGGACAACGTCTCGCTGCACAACTCGAGCGCAAGAACAACGAACTGCAGACAGACGTCAACGACGCCCAGGGCGAGGTGGTGGACCGCATCGGGCGGAAGATGATGGAAGTGCTGGATCGTTACTCGCGCGAGAACGGTTTCGTGGCGGTATTCGACTCTTCGGCTCAGAATTCGCCGATTATCTACGCTTCCAACAACGTCGATATCACCCAGGACATCATCCGTTTGTACGACCAGCAATACCCGCTGAAGGGTGGCTCTGCCCCCGCAACCCGGCCTGCAGCCACGCCCAAACCCGCTGGCGCTCCGGCTACCACGCCGAAGCCAGCCACGCCTCCCGCATCCAAGCCGTAGTTGAAGGCTGCAGCGATTTCGTGGAAACCTGGGCCGCCGCAAGGCGGCCCTTTTCATTTTACATACTGTTTGGAGCGCCCGCGGGCGTCGCTTCTGCCTTCGGTGGCGGTGCAGGCGCGTCCTTCGGCTTTCCAATCATGTGATTGGTATCCACCCCAAACAGCATGTAGTCCGTCAGATAGTGCATGTGGTGATATCGGTGGCCGTGGAGTTCCATATGCATCTCGGCGCTCCAGGGGAGCCACAGCGTGGTATTCGACGAAGCGAAATTTACCGGGCCATAATCCACCAGCAGGTGATCACGGTTCAGCGCGAGAATAGGGATGGCCTCACGGAGATCCGTTTCGATCCGCAGCACATCGGAACTTGCGGACGAGATCCAGACGCGGCCCTTAACCGGTATATGATAGACCTTCCCGTCCCGCCACCAATTGCGCACTCCTCTCTTGGGGTCCTTTTTTTCCTCGAACCGGATCTGCCACGACGCTTTCCCCCGGATACTGGCAAGGCCTTCGCATTTAAACTCAAAATCGATCCGGTTGGCCGGCTGCAATATCGCGACGCCGAGATTGTTAAGGCCCTGGGTGGCCAGGGAAGTGGGAAAACTGGGATCGTCTGTTGAGGAATAGCGGTCTTCGTTAAGAAAAAAAGAATCGTCGGCGTACCGGTTGACGAACACAATATACGAAAAGGCCCGCGTTCTGACTGGCCCGGGCCTTCCGAGCCGGTCAATTTCCTGATGCTCGATGTGTTCCGTCGCTGTGAACTTCTCAAAATTCTGCAACTGGGACTTCAGCCGTCGCAGCGCTGCCGATAGGACGTCCTCCGCGCTGCATGCGGCGTTCTGCGCCAGCGGGAATTCTCGGCTATCGATGTCCGGCGGCGCCCACGGGCGTTCCTTTTCAGGCAATAACTCAACGGCGGGAATCGCCGGTACCGGCAGGTCGGCGAGCGAACTAGGCTCCGGCTGAACTGGAGCGTCGGCCGCAGTTGCCGGCAGGGAAGCAAGGTGCGTCTTGGCTTCTGCCGCCGATGGGTCCCCGGGGAACTTGGCGGCGAGATCCTGCCATGTAATTTGCGCCGCGGCCAATTTTCCTTCCGCCTTCTGAATTTCTCCAAGCAAGAGCCGCGCAGCGCCTCCCTTTTCCCGCGCCAATTCGGCCGCGCGGTACGCGTGCGCTTCGGCATCGGGCAGGCGGCTGTTTTTCGCGTACGCCGTGGCCAGGAGCAAATGAGTCCGCCATCCCGCCCCGTTCTTCAGGAAAGCTTTTTCCAGTGTAGAGATCGCCCCGGGAGTGTCGCCGTTCCGGAGTTGCAATTCGCCCAACGCGAGCAATGACCGCTCGTGCGCCGGGTCTATTGCCAGCGCATGTTCGAAATCCTGGCGTGCAAGCTCTTCGTGCTTCAATTCAATTTCAGCCGTTCCCAGGAGGTAACTCAAATCAGGATTGCCGGGTGCCATCGCGAGCCCCTTGGCAAAATGCGTGCGCCCCGATTCGAATTGGTGCTTGCGAAGTGCCACCAGGCCCTTATCGATTTCAGTCTGCAGCTTCGGCGATATCACTGGGTGTTGCGGTCCGGTTCCTTGCGATTTGTTCTCGGATTCGGGAACAAGGTAGATGTAGATTTGTTCGCCGCTGCCGTATTTATTTACGATTACGTTCTCACGGACGGTCTGATAACCGGGATAACTCGCTTCCGCCTCGTATTCACCTATAGGCAGCTCATCGAAAACGGCTGTGCTGACCTCCCTCGTGGTGGTCGTCCGGTTGAGGCCTCCTGCCGCCGCGTGTAGTCGGACGACCACGGGGCCGTCTATGGGAACCCCACTGGCGTCGCGAACACTGATGGAAAGCGTCGCATAAATGAAGCCAAGATTTTGCTGACCGGTAGTGGTTGCAGATGGGGGTCTCTGTGCGACAACCACGGAGCCGCAGATCTGGAAAACTATGACAATGCTAAATAACGCTCTGGCGAGCGTCAGCCAGCTGGACCGACTTTGGATCATGTTGACCTTGGCGCGGCGGAAGACCTGCCGATACACTACTCATGTGCCGGCGCATCGTCAAGGCGTCGAACTGCACCGCAGTCGGGCATATCGTCAGAAGTATACCGCTTCTGTCGGCGGCAAACGCCCAGCGCATTAGTCTTTGTATTGCATTGAGTTAAACTGATTTGCACCCGGGCAGAGCGCTCTCGACAAACCTATAGGGGCCGCTCGCTCGTCTGCTAAGCCCTAAGGTACCTTGCATTCACCTTGCTCCCGGAATATACTCATTCTTCGCTCTGAATCGGGTCGCACCATGAAGTGGGCGCAAGCCCACTTTTTTGTTGCCGCCGGCGGTGCTGAGCTTTCGACCGGCTTAGGCCGTGGAGTCTTCGCGTGAATTTGGAAAAGGTCCGCGAGGCCGCCGAACGTGTTGCTCGTTCGGAAGGCCTGGAAGTCGTGGATGTCGAATGGAAGATCGGCAAGCAAAGGTTTCTAAGGGTGTACATCGACCGTGTGCCCCCCGCGAAGTCAGCCGAGGCGATCGAGGGTGAAGAAGCGCCGAGTCCTTACCCGAAAATCAGCCACGCCGATTGCCAGCGCGTGAGCCAGCAACTCAGCGTCATTCTTGACGTCGAAGAATTGATTACCGGGCCGGGCTACGTCCTGGAAATCAGTTCGCCAGGAATGGACCGCGCGCTGACGAAAGCGGCGGATTTCGAACGCTTCGCCGGACACTTAGCGAAGATTTCGACGGCCGAGCCGGTCGGCGATGCTAAATTTTTTGAAGGAAGGCTCCGCGGTTTCGCGGACGGAAATGTCCGCATGGAGTTGAAAGGGAACGAAGCGCGCATCGTGGAGATACCGCTGGGCGCGATTCGGAAGGCGAACCTGGTCGTGGAGTTTTAGGAAAGCGAAATGGCGAATCTGCTCTATCAACAAATCGAGATGTTGAGCCGGGAGAAGCACATCGAACCCGAGGTGGTGATTTCCGCCATCGAAGACGCCATGGTCGTGGCTGCCCGGAAATTTTACAAGACCGAAGAAGACCTGCGCGGAAAGTTCAACGCCGAAACAGGACAGGTGGACGTGCATTCGGTCTACACCGTCGTCGAAGAAGTAACCGACCCCAAGCGCGAAATCAGCCTCGCCGACGCGAAGAAAAAGAACCCGAGCGCTGAAATCGGCGCAGAAATTCTCACCGCCAAGCCCACCGACGTGCTCGGCCGCATCGCCGCTCAGACCGCCAAGCAAGTCATCCTGCAGAAGGTGCGCGAAGCGGAACGCGACACCATTTACAACGAATATCACACCCGCGCCGGCGAACTTGTCACCGTGATCGTCAAGCGCGCCGAAGGCCCCGACCTCATCGTCGACATGGGCCGCACCGAAGCCCGTCTGCCGAAGCGCGAGCAGTCCAAACTCGAAACCTACAACATCGGCGAGCGCCTGCGCGTGGTCATCAAGGCTGTGGACCGCGCCGCCAAAGGCCCGCAGGTCATCGTTTCTCGCGCCGATGCATCCCTGGTGCAGCGCTTGTTTGAAATGGAAGTCCCTGAAATCTACGACGGCACGGTGCAAATCCGCGCCGCGGCCCGCGAAGCCGGCGAACGTACCAAGGTCGCCGTCGCCAGCCGCGACAAAGACGTCGATCCTGTCGGCGCCTGCGTCGGCATGAAGGGCATGCGCGTTCAGTCCATCATCCGCGAACTGCGCGGCGAAAAAATCGACATTATTCCGTACAACGAAGAAACGGTCGCGTTCGCTCAGAAAGCTTTGAGCCCCGCGAAAGTCACACGCGTGCAGATCACCGATCCCGAAAACAGAAAGCTGGAAGTCATCGTCGAAGATTCCCAGCTTTCTCTCGCCATCGGCAAAAAGGGACAGAACGTCCGACTGGCCAGCAAGCTCATCGGCTGGGACATCGACATCAAGAGCGAAGAAGAGAAGCGCCGCGAAATCGAAGAACAGATGACCGCTCTGACCGCGCCAACGACTCCGCTCACGGTGCTTGCTGGCGTCGGGCCCAAGACCATCGAGAAGATCGAAGCCGCGGGCATTTCGAACCTCGAAAAACTCGCCAGCATGACCCCGGAACAGTTGATGGAGATTCCCGGCATCGGCGAAAAGATGGTCGACAAAATCTATCAGGCCGTGAACCGCTTCTATGAAGGCGGCGAAGCCGCGGCGGCCACAGTGGAAGTGGCGGACGAAACCGGCGAAGATACGCCGGCGACCGAAGCTGCGCCCGATGCTGCCCCCGATGCTGCGACGGAATCGGCTCCCGGAGCATCAGACGATAGCTCCGCCGAAACCGCTGGCGAGACACAAACATCAGCCGCAACGGAATCTGCTTCTGAGGTCAACTCGGAAGCCGCTGCATCCCCGGAGAACGAAACTCCGTCGAAACAGCAGGAAGAGAAAAGTTCCTAAGAAGCATGAGCGACGCAAATCAAGTCCGCATCAATGAGCTCGCGCGCGAGCTCGAGGTCAAGGCGAAAGCCATCATTGACCTTTTAGCCGGTTTTGGAGTCCAGGAAAAGAAGACTCACTCCAGTTCGATTCCTGCCGATGTCGCCGAAAAAGTTAAGCACCACCTGAAGGGTGTAGCGGACGCCGAAAGCGCCGCGGAATCAGAGCGTGCCACCAAAGAAGCGGCGGCGAAGGCGGCTGCGCGTCGGCCTGCGGCGCCAGTCGCCCCGGCTCCTGTTGCTGCACCTGCCGCACCAACACATCCTCCGGTGGCGGTAAAGCCTGCGGCCCCGGCGCCTTCGCCGGTGGCTCCTCCAGTCCCGCAAGCCACGGCCCCCGCTGCGGCGAAGCCTGCTTCGGCTGCGCCTCCCGCCGAAACCAGTCGCGCCGGCTCCGGCCGTCACGACCGCGCCCGCAGCGCCAGCCGCGGAGCGTCTTGCTGCCCCTGCCGCTCCAATTGCTCCCAGCGCGCCGCGCCCAGCCCCACAACAACCTTTGCGTCCAACGCATCCGACGACGCGCCCTCCCGGCCAACAGCCCGCGGCACGTCCCGGTGGAGCACCGCCTCCTCAATCGCGTCCGCAGCAGCCAGGCACGCAGCCACAAGCCGTGCGCTCCGGCGCTCCGGCAAGCGCGCCTCGTCCGCAGCAGCCTCTTCGTCCCATGCCCACGGGAAACCGTGGCCCAGTTCCCGGAACTGCGCCCGGTGATCGTGATCGCCGTCCCAGTGGCCCGCGCCCCGGCCAACCCATGCGCCCGCAGCAATCCGGCGGCCAGGGTGGCCGTCCGTTTACACCGCGCCCCAGTGGACCGGGAGGTCCAGGTGGACCCGGTGGTGGCCGCCCGTTCAGCCCGCGTCCCGGAGCACCGGCTTCGGGTGCCCGTCCCGGCCCGCGTACCCCTGGTAGTCGTCCTGGGATGTTGCCCTCGCCATTCTCCGAAAAGCCGTCCAAGGCGGAGCCCGGAAAGCCCCTCTACGCCCGCAAGCCACAACAGCGCCAGCGCCCGATGGCCGACAAGCGCGAAATGGAAGGCGAGCGGAAACTCCACCCCACGCGTCAGCGTCCGGGAGCAGGCGGACGCGGAGTGGCTGCGGCAGCGATCGCGCCGCCAGAGCCCCGCGCCCCGCGCGACATTCAGTTGACCGAAGGCATCACCATCCGTGAACTCGCGGAAAAGCTCGACGTTCGCGCCAAGGATCTTTTGAAAACGCTCCTGGATCGCGGTGTCTTCGCCAGCATCAACCAGGCATTGGACGTACAAACAGCAACCGATTTGGCGCAGTCCTTCAACGGCGTCGTCAGCGTCGTGTCCCTCGAAGAGGAAATGGTTCTCGAGGTCGCCAAGGAAGAAACCAAGGAAAATCTCAAGCCGCGGCCCCCGGTCGTCACCGTGATGGGCCACGTCGACCACGGCAAGACCAGCCTTCTCGACGCCATCCGCCAGGAAGACGTCGCGGCCGGCGAAGCCGGAGGCATCACGCAACACATCGGCGCCTACAAAGTTCAGGTGGGCGAAAAGAGCGTGGTGTTCGTGGATACCCCTGAAGCCTTCACCCGTATGCGCGCGCGCGGTGCAAAGGTTACCGACATTGTCGTTCTGGTGGTTGCCGCCGACGATGGCGTCATGCCGCAAACACGCGAAGCCGTTGACCACGCCAAGGCGGCCAACGTGCCGATCATCGTGGCCATCAACAAGATCGACAAGCCGGAAGCCCAGCCGGAGCGCGTAAAACGCCAGCTTTCGGAAATGGGATTGATGCCCGCGGAATGGGGCGGCGAAACCGAATTCGTCGAAGTCTCCGCAAAGCAGAAAAAGAATCTCGAAAAGTTGCTCGAGATTATTCTGCTGGTCGCGGATTTGCGCGAACTGAAAGCCAATCCCGATGCCCCCGCAAGCGGCACGGTTCTGGAATCGCGCGTCGACAAGGGCCGCGGCCCGGTGGCCACCGTCCTCGTTCAGAACGGCACCCTCAACAACAGCGACTTTTTCATCGTCGGCTCCGTCTTCGGCAAAGTCCGCGCCATGTTCGACGATCACGGCCGCCCGGTGAAAATCGCGCCGCCATCCACTCCTATTGAAGTTCTC
>Ga0209647_1002471_pt1 | contig 14999 bp, 13 predicted proteins | sample GraSoi_2013_60cm_FD_185827 | JGI IMG/M metagenome (GOLD analysis project Ga0209647, IMG submission 185827) | Grasslands soil microbial communities from the Angelo Coastal Reserve, California, USA - Sample 9_17_2013_60cm (SPAdes) (version 2) | ecosystem: Environmental > Terrestrial > Soil >...
ACGGGCGTTTCGCTGCCGGCCCTGAGCGGCTTCGCTGGCTCGATTAAGATTTCCGCCAACGTCCCGGTGACCGCCGTGCTCGAGGTATCGGGCGGGCCTGCGGGTGCTCCCGGAGCCTTCATCAGCGGCTCCGCCGCGATTACCGAGCAGGGCGTCGTGGCGGCGAGCCCGGTCGGCGCGGCAGGAACGACCGAGATCGTCCTGTCCGCCCCCCAGCAGGCGGCTAGCGTCAGGATCACGCAAGCTGTTCCTGGTACGGCGCTCACCGGCCAGCCGGGGCAGGTCGTCCACATCCCGGCCAAGTCGGCCACGAGGATCCGGCTCAAATTGCATAAGAAGGCTGCGAATGCGTCGCTGATCGCGGTCGTCGTGACTCCGCTCACCGGGTCGGGCCCCGTCTACGCCGCGCGGGTGGCGATCTCCGGCGGCGCGGTCGTGAGCGTGCTGCCGGTCAACTCGTCACCGACGAGGATCGACCTGCCGAGCGTGCGTCAGTCCCTGGTGCAGGTGCTCGGGTCCTGACCCGAGGCGCGTCTGATCAGTCGTCGTCGACGTCGGGGTAGCCCGGATCGATGACCTGCGGGTCCAGGCCGAGCAGCCTGGCGAACTCCTCGATCACCACGTCGAGTACCAGTTCGCTGAGCTCGTCCTCATCGTCCGCCCTGGCCAGCAGCGGCCGTCGGTACAGCACGATCCTGGCCGGTTGCGCCGGGGTGCCCGCGGCTGGCAGCGCCGGGTCCAGACGCGCCAGCGGGACCGGGTCGCCGTCGGGTAGCAGGCCGGCCGCCGGCGTGTCGGCCGAGGGGACCTCCTCGACCGCGAACTCGACGTGAGATAGCTCGGACTCCCAGCGCGGCTCAAGCTGCGCGACGGCCTGGAGCACGAGGTCGTCGAACCGCTCAGCGCGGCTCCGGTACAGGGGCGATCCGGCCGGGGCGAGCGGTCCTCGCAGCCCGCGGCCATGCCGGTCACGCCGGCGGATCCTCGCGGTCGCCGGCGGGCGGCTGTCAGCCGGTCGCACAATCACACAGCTTAACCCGACTGTGCCTGACGGCGGCGCGATGCACGGAGCCCAGGCCGGCGAGCCTGGCGGAGTCATCGGCGGGCAAAGACACGATCGCGCAGAGTGCCCCGGGTGATGGCGTTACCGGCGTGCGGACCGATACCGTCAGCGGTTGTGAGCGAACTACGCGGGCCCGGTGGTCGCCTTACGCGCGGGACGCTCGCGAGGTCAGGTTATGACAGGAGCCCACCAGGTGCTGTACCGTCCGCCGGAGCGTCGGCAGCACCGGCACCATTGCGAACGGCGCGGTGAGCGAGGTGGGTCATTGAGTTCTCGCCGCTGCTCCCGCCCCGCTTGTAAGCGCGATGCCGTCTGCACGCTGACCTACGTATACCGGGACTCGACCGCAGTGCTCGGGCCGCTGGCCGCCTACGTGGAGCCGCACTGCTACGACCTGTGCAGCGCGCACGCTGACCGGCTCACGGCGCCGCGGGGCTGGGACATCGTGCGGTTGCCGCTGGCCCCGAGCCAGGAGGCCGCGGCGGACGACTTGGAGGCGCTGGCCAACGCCGTCCGTGAGGCAGCGGTGCCGCGGGCCGCCGCCGAACCGGTCGGGCAAGGGATTGAGGTCGGGCGGCGCGGGCATCTGCGGGTGCTGCGGTCAGCTCCGCCCGAGCGCGGCCGGCCGGGTTAGCCCAGGCGCGGCTTCGCTTTCCAGCGCGTGCAGGCCGGGTTAGCCCCGGCGCGGCATCGCTTTCCAGCGCGCCTCCGGCCGATGCGCCAAGGACATGCGCCCTCGCAGCGGATGCGTGCCGGCCAGCAGGCCGCGCATCGGGCATTGTGCCGCACTGCGTGCCGCCATCCGACCGGTGCGCGGAGCGAACGGTAGTCTGGCCGCCTGGATCCGCAGTGTGGCTCGCCAGCAGGGCGGCGCCCGGGAAGATCGGGAAGGGAAGCCGGAGTGGCCGACTACGCGAAGATCTTCAAGGCATATGACATCAGGGGCCTGGTTCCTGATGAGCTCGACGAAGGAGTCGCGGAGGCCGTTGGGGCGGCGTTCGCCACGCTGACCGGAGCCCCGGCCGTCGTGACCGTGCACGACATGCGTACCTCTTCGGCCCCGCTGGCCGAGGCATTCGCCCGCGGCGTCACGTCCTCTGGAGCCGATGTCATAGCAGGGGGCCTCGGCTCTACCGACATGCTCTACTACGCCAGCGGGCAACTCGGCCTGCCCGGTGCGATGCTGACCGCCAGCCACAACCCGGCGAAGTACAACGGCATCAAGCTCTGCCTGGCCGGCGCCAAGCCCATCAGCCAGGACACCGGGCTTCGCGAGCTTCGCGACATGGCCTCCAGCTGGGTACGCACCACTGCCGCGTCGCCGGGCACCGTCCGCAAGAAGGACCTGCTGTCCGGGTATGCGCAGTACCTCAGGACGCTGGTCGACCTGTCCGGCATCAGGCCGCTGAAGGTCGCCGTGGATGCCGGCAACGGAATGGCCGGCCACACGGTGCCCAAGGTGTTTGAGGGCCTGCCGATCGAGACCGTTCCGCTCTACTTCGACCTCGACGGCTCGTTCCCCAACCATGAGGCAAACCCGATCGATCCGGCGAACCTGGTCGACCTGCAACAGGCGGTGATCAAGTTCTCGGCCGACGTCGGGCTGGCGTTCGACGGCGACGCCGACCGGTGCTTCGTCGTCGACGAGCGCGGCGAGAGTGTCTCCCCTTCGGTACTGACCGCGCTGATCGCCGTTCGTGAGCTAGAACGGGAGCCGGGCGCGACCGTCATTCACAACCTCATCACGTCCAGGGCGGTGCCGCAGATCGTGGCCGATCACGGCGGCACCGCGGTGCGGACAAGGGTCGGGCACTCGTTCATCAAGGCGGTCATGGCCGAGCGGGGCGCGGTGTTCGGCGGGGAGCACTCTGGTCACTTCTACTTCAGGGACTTCTGGTTCGCCGACTCCGGGATGCTAGCCGCGCTGCATGTCCTCGCCGCGCTAGGCAGCCAGGACAAACCGCTCTCGCAACTGCTCGGGCCGTATTCGAAGTATGTCGGGTCGGGGGAGATCAACAGCGAGGTCAGCGACCAGGCTGGCGCCATGGCGAAAGTGCGGAGAGCGTTCGCCGGCCGGCCCGATCTCAGCGCCGATGAGCTGGATGGCCTGACGATCACGGCACCGGACTGGTGGTTCAACCTGCGTCCGTCGAACACCGAGCCGCTGCTGCGGCTCAACGTCGAGGCTGAAGACGAGACAATGCTCGCTAGAGTGACTGACGAAGTACTTCACATCGTGCGCGAAGATACGTAGCCCTGGAGAAACCGGTGAATATCGACGACTGGCTGCTTGAGATCCTCGCCTGTCCGAAATGTCACGCGCCGCTGCGCGCCGACGAAGAGGCCAGCGAACTCGTCTGCACCGGCGCGGACTGCGGCCTCGCGTACCCGGTACGCGACGACATCCCCGTACTGCTGATCAGCGAGGCACGCGATCCGGCGGCAGGCTAGCTCCCGGCACCGGCCGCAGCGATGAGCTCGGACGGCCACGGCGACAGCCCGCGCGCTGTCCTCGCTGCGCTTGGCGCGAACCTCGGGATCGCCGCGACGAAATTCATTGCGTTCGTGGTCACCGGCTCGGCGTCGCTCCTGGCTGAATCGGTGCACTCAGTCGCCGACTCGGGCAACCAGGTGCTGCTGCTCATCGGCAGGACCAGGGCCAGGCGCGAGGAGACCGAGGAGCACCAGTTTGGTTTCGGCGCCGAGCGGTACGTCTACGCGTTCATCGTGGCCGTCGTGCTGTTCGTAGTCGGCGCCGTATTCTCGGTCTACGAGGGCGTGAGCCGGTTCACGCACCCGGAGAAGGTGGTCTCGCCGGTCGTCGCGTTCATCGTTCTCGGAGTGGCGATCGGCCTGGAAGCCTTCTCGTTTCGCACCGCCATCAGCCAGTCGAACGAGTCCCGCGGCCGGGTCAAGTGGGGTGCCTTCATCAGGCGCGCGAAGGCCCCCGAGCTTCCCGTCGTGCTGCTCGAGGACTTCGCCGCCCTGATCGGCCTCGGCTTCGCGTTGTGCGCCGTGATCTTGTCGACGGTCACTGGTGACGGCCGATGGGACGGCGCGGGATCCATCGCGATCGGGCTGCTGCTCGGCTGCGTGGCTGCCGTCCTCGCCGTCGAGATGAAGAGCCTGCTGATCGGGGAGTCGGCCAGCCCGGATATGCAGCGTGCCATCGTGGCGGCGATCGAGGAGGGCTCACAGTTCGAGCAGGTGATACACCTGCGGACACTGCACGTCGGGCCCGATTCGCTGCTCGTGGCCGCCAAGGTCGGGGTCCAGCCCGGTGAGCTGGCGGAGACCATCGCGGCCAAGATTAATGACGCGGAGCGCAGGATCAGGGCGAGAGTCCCGATCGCGGAGCTGATCTACCTGGAACCTGACCTGTATGAGGCGTCGCGGCAGGACACGACCGACCCTGCCGTCCGCGCCGCTCGCGCGGCCCGCGCGGCCCGCGGGCGGCGCGCCAGGTGGCAGGCCAGCGCCGCAGGCGACACCCGCGAGCCCCATGACAGCGGGTCATCGCCTACAGCATGATCTCGACGCTCGCTGGATTACGCTGCGGCGAGCTGTGCTCTGGCATCGCAGCGATGGTCTGGCCGGCCAGCAATGCCCGGGTGACACCCCAGCCGAACAGGGCGAGGAGCCCGGCGGCCCCGGCGATGAAATAGATGTTGCCCGCGATCAGCTCGTTGCCGTGCCAGCTGAGCGGCTGCCTCATCGGCACGTCGGTGACCAGGTTCATGCCGTGCTTGGTTCCGGTCAGCACTGGCAGGCTCGGCCAGTTGACGAAGGCGAGCGCGATCAGCCCGGCCGTAAACAGCCAGATCCGCCAGGAGGCGGCGCGAGATAGCAGCGCCATTCCGCCGAGCGCTGCGAGCCATGGCGCGACCCAGACCCAGTGATGCAGCCAGCTGACCGGCGAGATCAGCAGTCCGGTCAGTGCACAGGTGAGCAGGCCCAGCATCGGATAGCCGTCGCGATACAGCCACGCCGCGCACAGCAGGCCGGTAACCACCGTCAGCGCGGCCGCGATCAGCCACGGGACCATGGCGAGCTGGTCATGCTGCAGGATCCGGCTTAGGTAGCCGCGCAGCGACTGGTTCCACGCGGACGCGAAGAAGAACTTCATGTTCGCCCGCGGCGTGCCGCTCGCCCATTCAAACAGGGCGCTCTGCCAGTACGTCACCGACGCGCCAGGCAGGACGGCAAAGCCGATCCCCGCCGTAGCGACGAAAGCGGCCGCGGCGACCGCGGCCTGCCTGAACCTGCGCGTCACCAGCAGGTAAGGGATGAAGATCAGCGGGGTCAGCTTGACTCCTGCGGCGACCCCCGTCGCTATCCCGGTCCACCAGCGGCCGGTGCCGTGGCCTTCGGTTCCGGTACCCACGCGCCCAATATGCCGGCCGACGGCCGGGCGCAGGTCCCAGATGATCGCCGCCATCAGCAGCAGGTTGATCTGGCCCCGGCCAAAATTGGACTGCACCGGCTGGGTCCACAGGGCTACTGCCGCCACCGCCAGCACGCACCCGGTACGCGCGCGTCCCGCCGGTACCCCGATGCTGGCCAGCGTCATCCAGATCGCGACAACGAGCGCGGCGAAGCTCGCGGCCGTCAGCCCCCAGTGCAGCACCAGCAGGCTCAGATACGACATCGCGGCAAAGCTCGCTGCGGCGAACGGCGGGTAGCTGAACGGGTTGATGCCGTGCGGAGACACCCAGTCGTACAGTTGCGTCGGGTGGCCGGAGCTGAAGTGGTAGGCCTGCCTGACGATCAGCCCGGCGTCGCGGTAGATGCCGAGGTCGAACATCCTGCCGACAAAAGACGGCTCGGCCAGCCGCAGGCCGAACCTGATCAGAGCCAGCGCCAGCGCCCCAGCGCCGATCAGCAGGAGCGGCGTGCCGATCCGCTCGAGCCTGGCGCTGACCTGCCGGTCGACAGTCACGCTGGGGTTTCGTAGCGCCACGACGCCGGAGGTGGTGCGCCGCGCGAGTCGCACTGCTGGCCGGGCGGCTGCCCACCTCGCGGCGGTCTTGTCGGCCCGCACCTGGACGCTCACGGCTGGCGCGGGCCGCGCATGCCTGGCACGGTATGTCATGCGTGGGTTGTCCTTGATTAGTTCATTCCCGCAGGTCAGCGGCTTGCCTGGCTGCGGCGTACCCCGGCGGTAAAATCGGCAATCGCCCATTAGGGTCAAATAACGTCAGGTTCGCCCCGCGAGGCGCTCGCGAAGAGGCAATCCCGCGGTAGCGAAAGGGGCGCAGCCCGGGTCGCTGGGCGACCGGTGCGGAATGCTCAGACCGCGATGCCGGCGGCCGGCATCAGGCGCCAGCCCCCGGCCTGCTCGCCGGCCGGCCGGCCGGCGGATTGGCGAGCAGCCGGAGCGCGCGTTCCTTCTCGAAGTCCATGGCCATGGCGGGGAGCGGCCTGATCCTGCCTATCTTGCGTCCGAGTTCGCCGACCTGGGCGCGCGCGGCCGGATCGGTCAGCACCCGCAGGCCGAACGCCAGCGCCGCCGGGCTGACGTCGTAGCGCTGCTCGATTGCCAGGCCCAACGCGACCGCGTCCAGATCGGCCGCACCGAACTGGCGATGCCGGGCAGCGTGATCGACGACGGGCATGCCGGGGGGCTCTGGCGTTTGAGCCACGGCAGCTTGATCGACGGCCGGCCCGCCCGGATGTGCCGGCCGGCGGCGGGCTGGCCGGACCCGCACCACGGGAAGCAAGCCAAGCGATTCCCGGTAGCGGAGCATCCGCGGCGAGATTCCGAGCCGCCGCGAGGCCTCGGTGATGCGCACGCTCCAGATTCTAACAACTTCCTGTCAGAAACGGCCTTTGCAAGGTGCGGAATGGGGCTCGGCTCCCGTACGGTCGGATATACCGATGCCTGAGCATGCCCGACGACGAGGAGCGCAGATGCCTGCCGAGCCCGTACCGTTCAAGGTCGCAGATCTTTCGCTAGCCGAGTTCGGCCGCAACGAGATCAGGCTGGCCCAGCATGAGATGCCCGGACTTATGGCGCTGCGCGAGGAGTTTGGGGGCTCCAGGCCTCTCGCCAACGCGCGGATCACCGGATCGCTGCACATGACGATCCAGACGGCCGTGCTGATCGAGACGCTGGTCGCGCTCGGCGCCCAGGTCCGCTGGGCAAGCTGCAACATCTTCTCCACCCAGGATCACGCCGCAGCCGCCGTCGTTGTCGGACCTGACGGCACGCCCGATGACCGGCGCGGCGTCCCGGTGTTCGCCTGGAAGGGCGAGACGCTCGAAGAGTACTGGTGGTGCACCGAGCAGGCGCTGACCTGGCCGGACGAGCTCGGCCCCAACATGCTGCTCGACGACGGGGGCGACGCGACCCTGCTCGTGCACAAGGGAGCCGAGGTCGAGGACGCCGGACTGGTACCGGACTCCTCGGACGATGAGCCTGAGGAATGGCGTGTCGTCCTCGGCGTCCTGCGGGCCAGCCTGGCCACCGACCCGCTCAAGTGGACGAAGGTCGCCGGGCAGATTCTCGGCGTGACCGAAGAGACCACCACCGGCGTGCACCGGCTATACGAGATGGCGAAGGAGGGCACGCTGCGGTTCCCCGCCATCAACGTCAACGACTCGGTGACAAAGTCCAAGTTCGACAACAAGTACGGCACCCGCCACTCGCTTGTGGACGGCATCAACCGGGCCACTGACACGCTGATCGGCGGCAAGATAGCCGTCATCTGCGGCTACGGCGATGTCGGCAAGGGCTGCGCGGAGGCGCTGCGCGGGCAGCGGGCCCGCGTCATCATCACCGAGATCGACCCGATTTGCGCGCTCCAGGCAGCGATGGACGGGTACCAGGTCAGCAGGCTCGAGGACGTCATCGAGGAGGCTGACATCTTCGTGACCGCGACCGGGAACCTGCGCATCATCACCGCCGAGCACATGAGCCGGATGAAGCACCAGGCCATCGTCGGCAACATCGGGCACTTCGACAACGAGATCGACATCACCGGGCTTGGCAGGCTGCCCGGCATCCGGCGGAACACCATCAAGCCGCAGGTCGACGAGTGGATCTTCCCCGACGGGCACGCGATCATCGTGCTGTCCGAGGGGAGGCTGCTGAACCTGGGGAACGCGACCGGGCACCCGAGCTTCGTGATGTCGTCCAGTTTCACGAACCAGGTTCTGGCCCAGATCGAGCTGTTCACCAGGACCGATCAGTATCCCCTCGGCGTGCACGTGCTGCCCAAGCAACTGGACGAGCGGGTCGCCCGGCTGCACCTGGACGCCCTCGGCGTCCGGCTGACCGAACTCAGCAAGGAGCAAGCCACCTACATCGGCGTCCCGGTCGAAGGCCCGTACAAACCAGACCACTACCGCTACTGAGGCTGTGCTTGCGTGCTCCGGCTTCCGCATCGATGAACCCCTGATAGCGCTATGAGCAGCGAGACGGGCAGCGGCCGCGACGGCGGGTTCGGGTCGTATATCGCCGATCCGGGGCTGGCTGAGGGCGGGCTGGCCAGGATCGCGTGGGCGGAGCGCGCGATGCCGGTGCTCGGGCTGCTGCGGGAAGAGTGCGCCAGCAAGCAGCCGTTCGCCGGGCGCTCGATCGCGGCGTGCCTGCACATCACGGCGGAGACGGCCATCTTGGCCGGCGTGCTGACGGCAGGCGGCGGCCGGGTACATCTCGCCGCGTCGAACCCGCTATCGACCCAGGACGACATCGCGGCAGCACTGGCGAGTCAGCCGGGGGTATTTGTTAACGCTAAAACGGGAGTCGATCGGGAAACGTACTACGCCCACCTGCACCGGGCGCTGGACGGGGCGCCCGACTTGGTCGTTGACGACGGGGGCGACCTGGTGAACACGCTGCACGCCGACCGCCCAGAACTGCTGCCCGCCGTCGTCGGCGGCTGCGAGTCCACCTCGACCGGGGTCGCGCGGCTGCGCCAGATGGCGGCGGCCGGGACGCTGGCCTTCCCTGTCGTGGCCGCCGACGTCTCGGTGACCAGGCGCATGTTCGACAACGGCCACGGGACCAGCCAGTCGGTCATCGACGGGCTGCTGCGGGCCACGAATATCCTGCTGGCCGGCAAGACCGTCGTGGTCGCTGGCTACGGCTCGAGCGGGAGCGCGATCGCCGACCGGGCAGCAGGCTTCGGGGCGCAGGTAATCGTCACCGAGATCGATCCGGTCCGCGCGCTCGATGCGATCATGCGCGGCCACCGGGTCCTGCCGATGGCCGAGGCCGCCCCGGTTGGCGACGTGTTCATCACCGCGACCGGATCGCGCGACGTAATCACCGGCGAGCACCTGGCGGCCATGCGCGACGGCGCCGTCCTGGCCAACGCCGGTCATTTCGACGTCGAGATCGACGTCCGGGCGCTGGGGGATCTGGCCGTCCGGGTCAATCGCGGGATCAGGCCGTACGCGGACGAGTATGTGCTCGCCGGCGGAAGCCGGCTGATCCTGCTGGCCGACGGCCGGGTGGTTAACTTGATCGCGGCCGAGGGTAACCCTGCCGCCGTGATGGACCTGTCCTTCGCGGCGCAGGTGCTGGCGCTGATGTGGCTGATCAGCGGGGAGGCTGGGCTGCCGGCTGACCTGCACCCGATGCCGGCCGCCATCGATACCGAGGTCGCGAGGCTCACGCTCGCCGCGCACGGGACCCGGATCGACGAGCTGACCGCCGCGCAGCGTGAGTATCTCGCCTCGTGGCGTCAGGGCAGCTAAGGCAGTCGCGATGGCGAATGGTTAATGGATGATCGTTTTCAGTGCACGCCCGGCTGATGGCACCCTAGATACATGACGAGCGACAGCATCGCCGCCGATCCGCTGCTGCCCGGGTTGCGCGCGCCTGGGAACCGGGTCAGCCGCCGGGCGATCAGCTACTGGACGGCGAGGGCTGCGGTCAGCGGTGCCGTCGTCGTGCTAGCGGAGGTCACGCTCGCCGCAACGAGCGGCTTCCCCGCGGCGTGGCGGGCCGCCATCATCGCGACAGCTGTCCTGGTGGGGTTGCACGCGATCGTGATGCCGCGCTGGCGGTACAACGTCCACCGCTGGGAGGTGACCGACCAGGCCCTGTACACGAGGTCGGGCTGGTTTTCCGTGCACTGGCGGATCGCCCCGATCAGCCGGATCCAGACCATCGACAGCCACCGGTCTGTCGGCGAGAGAATCTTCGGCCTGGCCAATGTGACCGCGACGACGGCCTCGGCGGCAGGCCCGGTGCGGATCCACGGGCTTGACCGCGGGCTTGCCGACCGGCTACTCGACCAGCTGGCTGTAGCGACCGGGCAGACGCGGGGCGATGCGACATGACGGCTCCCGACGTGACGGGCGGTTCCGAAGACGCCGGCCTAGCCGAGGTTCCCGCCGGGCTGACGGCCGCACCGCCTGGGGCGTCAGGGCGCCCAGGTCCTGAGGCGGGATGGCGGCGGCTGAGCAGGCGGAGCATGGTTGTGCGGCCGCTGACCGACCTGGTCAGGTTGCTGCCCCTGCTGGCCGGCCTCGTGCTCCTGCACGCACGGACGGGTGCCGGCTTGGCCTGGGGCGCGGTCGCGTCGGTCTTCGCCGTCGTCACTGGCCTGGTGCACTGGGCGACCACCAGGTACCTGATCACTGAGGAGCGGGTTTACCTGCGTCGCGGCCTGCTGAATCAGAAAACGCTGTCGGTGGCCAGGGACAGGATCCGGACCGTCGACGTGACCGCGCACCTGTTGCACCGGCTGCTCGGCGTCTGCCGGGTCAGCATCGGAACCGGCCGCAACGACCTGCGGTCGGGGCACAGCTTCCACCTGGATGGCATCACTCGGTCAGAGGCCGAGTCCCTGCGGATCGTGCTGCTGGCAGCGGGTGCCGATGTCGCGCCGGCGGCTGGGGCCGCCCAGGCGGCCGGGCAGGCCGCCCCGGTGGCTCAGGACGCCCGGGTAGGCAATACGGAGCCTAAGCCAGCCCCGGCTGAGCCGGAGTCCACGCTGCCGCAGGCCGGGCCGCGATGGACGCGGGCGGAGGCGGGGCAGGACGGGGCTGATCAGGACGCCGCGACGGAGATTGTCCGGCTGCGGCTCAGCTGGCTGCGCTTCGCCCCGCTGACGATGACTGGCCTGGTCGTGCTCGGCGTGCTGTTCGGAGGTGTCATCCAGATCACGAATGCCACCGATATCAACCTCGCGGCCACGGACCCGGTCCGGCAGATCGTCGCGGACCTCGCGGCGCTTTCGGTCGTGCAGCGGATTCTCGCCGGCGGGGCCGTCGCCGTGCCCGCTTACGTGCTGATCGCGATGGCCGGCTATGTCGCCGTGTTCTGGAACTTCCGGCTGACCGGCCTGGGCACGGACACGCTCAGGGTTACCCGCGGCCTGCTTTCTATTCGCGCGACCACGATCTCGGTCAGCAGGCTGCGGGGCGTCGAGATCAGCGAGCCGTTGCTGTTGCGGGCAGCTCGCGGCGCGCGCTGCATCGCCATTGCGACCGGCCTGCACATCGGCCGGGGCGCCGAGCGCGAGGGCTCGGTGCTGTCGCCTCCCGCGCCACGCGCGGTCGCCCAGCGTGTGGCCAGCAGCGTGCTTGGCCTGCCGGCCGACCTCTGCTCTGGCCCGCTCGAGCCGCACGGCCCGGCCGCCCGCCGTCGCCGGTATACCCGGGCACTGGCCGGAGCCGTTGGGGTCATCGCGGCGATCTACGTCACAACCCGGGCTCAGGACGGACCCGCCTGGGTCTGGATCACCTCGCTCGTGCTGCTGCCCGCCGGCGGTTTGCTGGCGGCTGACCGGTATCGCAGCCTGGGTCACCGGCTCGTCGGCGGGTGGCTGGTGACTAGGTTCGGGAGCCTCGCCCGGCGGCGCAGCATCATCTCTGCCGACGCGATTATCGGATGGCGGATCCACCAGACGTGGTTCCAGCGCCGGCAGGGGCTGATGACGCTGACGGCCACGACGGCGGCTGGCCATCAGCATTACTCGGTGCGGGACGTTCCTGTCGCCGAGGGGCTGGCGCTCGCGGCGGCGGCGACCGGCGACCTGCTGGTCCCGTTCCTGCGGGCGCCATCGGTCAAGGACTTATCCCCGCGTTGGCGCGATAACAGGGCGCCCGCTGCGGCTGTCCCAGGGAACCTTGATCGGCTCAGAACGGAGCGGCGAAGCCGTGTTCTTCCGGCTGGTCCGGCTTGCCCACCGTGATGACATCGTCCGCGCTGAGAGGCAGCGTTCCACGGGGCGCCGGCGGCGCCTCCGCGCCGTGAGATACCTGTGCCGCCGCCTGGCGGGCGTGCAGCCTGGCCTGCTCGCGCTCCCTGCGCACGGCTAGGACGGCGGCCAGGAACGAGGCTGCATCGGTTCCCGGTGGGGGCGGCGGGCTCACCTGGGCCGCGACAGCCGACGCGAGCTGTATGCCGAGCTGCTCCCTGGCCGCGGGCCGCAGATCGTAATACCGGCGCAGGAAGCCGTTCGCCGCGGCAGCGGTCTGATCGGAGAGCCGGGAGACCTCCAGATGCTGCGCCCATCCGAGCAGCGGGGGCGGGATGACGGTGAAGACTGGAGCGAGGTCGGGCCGTGCGGCCACCCGTTCCTGGATCACGAAGGTGCCCGCGAACATGTCGCCGAGCCGCTTGCCTTTGGCCGACACCATGGAGGTGATCAGTCCGGCGGGGATCCCGATCAGGTTTACCGGGAAGAGCCAGACCTCGATGAACGCCGCCGACAGGGCGCGGATCAGTGCCTGCCTGAACCGCTCCGGGCTGCCGTCATCGCCAACCACCCTGATGCCGAGCGCCATCTTGCCGAGCGTCTTGCCCCGGCTGAGTGTCTCGAAAATGACGGGGTAGCCGATCACCACGAACAGAAAGCCGACCACGTAAACCGCCGCGGCCGAGGCTCCGTTCAGGTGACTGGCGCCGGAGGCCGAGACGACGACGGCCACGAAGATCAGGGGCGGTAGCTGAACCAGGATGTCGATGAGCAGCGCCAGGATCCGGCTCGGGAAACGGGCAACGGTCAGATCGAGCACGACCGCCTCGCCCGTCACCACCTCGGTCACAAACTTCCTCCGCTTCCGACTGGATCGCCGGTATTTACGGTCAGGCCAAGACTATCCAGTAACCAGGCGCTGGTAACGGGGCTGTAGTCTCCAGCCGTGGATCTGGAGGTCTTCGTCGCCGAGCACGGTGCTGACTGGGCCAGGCTGGACACGCTCACCAAGCGGCACCGCCGGCTGACCGGCGAGGAGATTGACGAGTTCGTCCGGCTCTACCAGCGGACGGCGACCGAGTTGTCTGCGCTGCAGGCAGCGGGTCTCGACCCGGCGCTGGCGGGCAAGCTATCCAGCCAGCTCGCCAGGTCCCGCGCGGCCATCAGCGGGGCGCCGTCGCCGGGGTGGCAGGCGGCCGTCCGGTTCGCCGCCATCTCGTTTCCCGCCGCGGCCTACCGCGCGCGCTGGTGGTGGCTGGGCTGCGCGGCGGGCTCCGTCCTGGTCGCCGTGCTGATCGGCTGGCGGGTTGCTGGCTCGCCCGCGCTTCAGTCCAGCCTGCTGCCGAGGTCGGCCGCCGCGAATCTCGTTCAGCATGAATTCCGGCATTACTACTCGGCCTATGACGCGCAGTCGTTCGCCGCGCGCGTTTGGACGAATAACGCGCTCGTCGCGGCCGAAACGGTCATATTCGGCGTGCTGCTCGGCATCCCGGTCCTGCTGGTCTTGTTCAGCAACGCGCTGAACGTTGGAGAAATCGGCGGCCTGATGGCGGCGTACGGCAAGTCGGCCGAATTCTGGGGACTGATCCTGCCGCACGGAATCCTGGAACTCAGCGCCGTGTTCCTCGCCGCCGGAGCCGGCCTGCGACTGGGCTGGGCGGTCATCGATCCGGGACACCGGCCACGGGTCCGGGCGCTGGCCGAGGAGGGCAGGGCACTGATCACGGTCGCCATCGGCCTGGTGTTCGTGTTGTTCGTATCGGGCGTAATCGAAGCTTTCGTCACGCCATCGCCGCTGCCTACCTGGGCCAGGATCGGGATCGGGGTCATCGCCGAGACCGCCTTCCTGGCCTACGTGGGCATTCTCGGCCGCCGGGGCGTGGCCGCCGGGGAGAGCGGCGACGCCGCCGACGTGCCGGATGAGCAACCCGTTGTGGGGTAGGCCGTGTCCCGCAGATCATTTGTGGCATACGGCCTTTAGCCGGTCACAGGCGGCCGGCCGCCTTCAGGCTCAGATAGGCGTCGGCGAGCGCGGGCGGCAGCCGATCCGGCGGCGCATCGACGACCTCAACGCCATGCCTGCGCAGCAGCGCCGCGATACGGCTCCGCTCGGCCTGCGCTGCGATCGCGGCGGCGGCCGCATAGATCGCACCTGGATCGCCGCGATCGGCGGCCATCTCGGCCACCCGCGGGTCGGCGACGGCCGCGAGCAGCACCTGATGCCTGGCCGACAGCAGCTGGATGTGCGGCAGCAGGCCCTCCTCGATCGCGGCCGGGTTGAGGTCGGTGAGCAAGACGACCAGGCAGCGCTGCCTGGCGATGCCGAGGACGGTCGCCGTCATCAGCCCGATGTCCGGCTCGATCAGGTCGGGTTCGAGCAGCGCCATCTCGCTGGTGAACGCCGCCAGCACCTCACCCCGGCCCGCGCCGACGACCCTGGCGCGCACTCGCCGGTCGGCGGCGATCAGGTCGGCGCGGTCACCGGCCCGGACGGCAACGGCGGTGAGCAGCAGCGCCGCGTCCATGGAGGCGTCGAGCCGCGGGATTCCGCCGACCCGCCCGGCAGAGGTGCGGCCCGTGTCGAGCACAATGACGATCCGCCGGTCACGCTCCGGCCGCCAGGTCCGCACGACGATATCGGCCCGTCGCGCCGACGACCGCCAGTCGATCGACCGCACGTCGTCGCCGAGAACGTACGCGCGGAGCGAATCGAACTCTGAGCCCTGCCCGCGGATCATCGACCTGTGCTGGCCGTCGAGTTCGCGGAGCCGGGCCAGCTT
>Ga0209647_1002473_pt1 | contig 14983 bp, 17 predicted proteins | sample GraSoi_2013_60cm_FD_185827 | JGI IMG/M metagenome (GOLD analysis project Ga0209647, IMG submission 185827) | Grasslands soil microbial communities from the Angelo Coastal Reserve, California, USA - Sample 9_17_2013_60cm (SPAdes) (version 2) | ecosystem: Environmental > Terrestrial > Soil >...
GAACGTTGACCCGGCACTGGCGCCTCGGCTCGCAAGCTCGCCCCGGCGCGGCGTACCGGGCTATTTTCAGTCGCCGCTAACGCGGCTGGGGAATTGGAGTCATGTGCATCTTGCTCGTTGTCAGATTGCGCAGGCGGGGGCGCCTGCGGTCCACCGATCTCGGAGGGTTCGGAGACAGGCAACGCGCTCTGCGGCAGTTCTTCCCAGAAGAACTCGCGCCGATCGAGGATTTTGCCGCCACGCAGGTGAAAGACGTTTACGGCAAGCATGTCATTTTCAAAGTGGTAGCCGAAAACGTCCTGGTCGTCGCCTTCGGCCGCGGCAATGCGCTGCTTTTCCTGGAGTTGAGAGACGGTTGAGATCATGTCACGATAGCGGGCCGCGCGCTCGTATTCCTGATCATGCGCCGCTTGCTCCATACGCGTACGCAGGGATTTGGCCAGGTCAGTCTGGCGGCCTTCGAGTAAAAGTTGCACGTCGCGTACGGCCTCCTGATACGCCTGCGGCGTGGTCAGATCCTGGACGCACGGCCCCAGGCAGCGCTTGATGTAGTACTGCAGGCACGGGCGCAGATGGTAGCGCGTGAGATCGACCTTGCAGGAGGGCACCAGAAAGCTGCGATGGATCAAGTCGACAATGCGGTAGGCCAGATTGCCGGGAAAATACGGGCCGTAATAATTGCTGCCATCTTTCCGCAGCCGGCGGGTGACGTAGACGCGCGGAAAGCGCTCGCCCAGGGTGAGCTTGATATAGGGGTAAGTCTTATCGTCGCGGAGAAGGATGTTGAAGCGCGGCTTCTTCTGCTTGATCAGGTTGTTTTCCAGCGCCAGCGCTTCCTTGTTATTGTCGACCACGATGTAGTCGACATCGACGGCCTCGCGCAGCAGGCTGCCGGTCTTGGCGTTGGCCTCACCTACCCCTTCCTGAAAATAGGAACGCACGCGGGCACGGAGGCTCTTGGCCTTGCCGACGTAAATCACCTCGCCCTCGGCGTTCTTATAGAGGTACACTCCAGGCTGGAGGGGCAAAGTGCGAATTTTTGCGAGTAAATCCATTCGAGGGAAATCTGGGGCTTACTACCTAGATTCTTCCTATAAGGCCCCAGGTGCGTAAAAATTCTATTGTCGCTGGCTCAGCCCGATCTTGACCGAGTGTGCGATCGACCGTCAAACTATTGATTATAAATCATTTACAATCACGCTATCTTACACAGAGCAATGGCAACACAGTTGCTCTTCCATGAGTGACTTTATAGGCGGCAAAACCCTGCGCCGCATGGGTCTTAAGGAGCTTCCCCCATGAATTTGAAATCGAGCATTTTGGTTCTGCTGGCCGGTTCGTCGTTGATGATCGGCACGGGCTGTACGACAAAGAATTACGTGCGCAAGCAGACCCAGCCCATCGTCGAAAAATCTAACGAACTTGATGCCAGAACGGCCAAGAACAACGCCGCTATTCACGATGTTGATAGCCGTGCAACCGCAGGTATTGCAGGCGCGAACACCAAAGCCGGCGAGGCCGACCAGAAAGCATTGGATGCCCGTGGTCGCGCAGACCAGGCACAGACCCTGGCAACGCAGGCCAACACCCGCGCTGACGCCCTGGCCAACACCGTTGCCAACCTGGACAATTACCGTCCGGTCGCCGAGACCTCAGTGCACTTTGCCTTCAACAAGGCTGATTTGACGGCCAAAGCCAAGACCGCCCTGGACCAGCTTCTGGCTGAAGTCCCCAACACCAAGGGCTATCTGGTGGTGGTGGAAGGCGATACCGACTCCGTTGGCTCAGCTGCTTATAACTATAAACTGAGCGAGCGCCGCGCTGACGCCGTGGTGCAGTATCTCTCTTCCAAGAACATTCCTGCGCACAAGATCTATTTGATCGGACTGGGCAAGGACAAGTATGTGGCCCCGAATACTTCGGCTGACGGCCGCGCCAAGAACCGCCGCGTGGATGTTCGCCTGATGACGAACGTCGCCGGTCAGGAATCACCAAGCTCTGCGCAGAGTACCGCTCCCAACCCGAGCCGGTAGTCTCTCCTCCCCCGGGACACTTGCGCAGACAGAGGCCGCCAGATTTCTGGCGGCCTTTAATTTTGCCGCCCACTATCCATATCTGCTGCTGCAAGATCCCGCGATTGCTGCGATCTTCCCATAGAATATTAGTATGAAGTCCAGCTCTCATTTACTTACAGCTTTACTGCTTTTCGCTGCGTCGGTATTGGTTCTGCCTGCGTACCGGGCCGCGGCACAGGAGAGCCCGGACGACAAGGCGCACATCCAACCGCGATCGACGCCCACGCCATCCCCTACACCCCGAGCAGGTCAGCCGTCTCAGAAGCCACAAGACCAATATGAGAGGCCTCCTTTTCCAGGCGATCCGGCCAAGCCGCAAGCCAACGAACCGTCGCCCAAAGCCAATGACCAGTACGAGCGGCCTCCCTTCCCTGGAGACGCTCCCGGAAGCAACCCAACCGGTGAAAGTTCCAGCCGCGATTCGCAAATCGACTTGAACCCGCGCCCGGATATGAAGGAACCAGCACCGGCGGAGACAGATGAATCAGTCTTACAGCCGTGGGACCCGCACAAGGCGGCCAAGGACGTTGAGGTCGGCCAGTACTACCTGAAGATCAAGAATTATCGAGCAGCGCTGGAGCGCTTCAATCACGCCCTGATTTACAAGCAGAACGATGCGGAAGCCACGTACGGGCTGGCCGTCACGCAGGAAAAGCTGGATCTGCTTGCCCTGGCCGACCAGAACTATCACAAGTACCTGGAGATTCTGCCTAACGGCCCCAAGGCCAAGGAAGCGCAGGAAGCTATCCAGCGGCTGGGGCCGCATCTGGCGATGCGCAAACCGGCTGACGCGAACGCCGATCCGGCAAAGGTGGCCGCGCATGACGTGGATGTGGGCGAAACCTATCTGGCCGCAAATCGTTTTGACGCCGCGCGCGAGCGCTTTGAAGAAGCGCTGCGGCTCAACCCTGAGAATCCGCTGGTCTATTTCCGCCTGGCGCAAAGCCTGCAAGGCATGCAACGGCTGGATCCGGCGCGAATGTACTATCGCAAATACCTGGAAGTTGAGCCGAAGGGCAAGTTCTCGCGCAACGCCAAGAAAGCCATCGGCGAAATCGATTTCCTCTTAGGGAAGTAATCCAGGAAAGTAATCTATTCCTTGCGGAGGAACGATCCAGTGCTGGCGTCGACCAGCACGGAAAGTTTGCCGCTGGACTCGCTGCCGCCGTAGATCACGTGCCAGCGCAACTGGCCTGATTGCACGTCCCAATCGAGCAGATAACTCACCAGAACTTTAGGATCTTTTTCCAGGACCTGTTTCCCGCCATGCTGTTGCGCCACCTCAAAGGCCTTGTCCGTATCAACCTTGAGGAAATTCAGATCAAAGGGGCGGGCGGTGCGGTTCGCTGGATTGTATGAGTCCTCCGCGCCATGGTCCACGCCAGGATGCGGGTCGGCTGAGGAGATGCCGGACCAGGTAAACGGCTCGGACTTTTGCCGCGACGGAGACGCAAACAGCGCCCGCCAGAAATTCGCTTTGCCCTCGTGGCCGTTGCTGTCCTTAATGTTGACGGATTCAAGGCGGACGGGTTGCGCATCAGGGGCCCAGAAGCGCGCCGGGGCCAGCATTTTTTGCAGCGCGAAACGTCCGGTTTCAAGCTGGCTGGCAGCCGGAGTTTCCTTGGCCGCGGGAGAGTTGCTGGGGGCTGAGTCACAGCCGGCAAATAACAGTGTGAGCGCCAGGGAAAAAGCCAGGCAGGCTTTCTTCACGTTGGTAATTTTGAATGTAAGAATCACGCCTTCATTTTAGACGAGAAGGGTGCAGTGAAGAATGTACCAAGGTGCATGTCTTTCGGTAGTGGGTCAGTTTACTGACTCACTGCCGGTATCAGCGTCTAGCGATTCGCTTGCGAATCGCGGGCCTCATCAGCCCAGGACTTTAGCCGGGGTCCCCGACGCGCGCGGTTTTTGCGCGTGGCGGGGTGGAGGCTTGGGTGAGCGAAGCGAATAAGACGTTCACAGCGATGAATCCGGGTATTTATTCGCAGAAATAGTTGAGGAGTGGGCTAATCACTCGCTGGGAAGCCCTGCCTTGCGCGCCTGCTCCTGCAAGTCATCGAGCTTCTGCTGGGCCGCGTCCAGGGTCTGTTTTTTACCGTTGATCCCGTCCTGCTCCTTGCGGCTGTCCTCAGCGAACTTCGCCTGGTCGCGCAACATAACGCCGGCGTCGGCATAGTAGGCGGCTGAGCGCAGGCGCGCTTCACGCTGGGCAATATCCAGTTCGCGCTGCAAGGTGGCAACTTCTTTTTTCTGCGCCTCGACCTGCTTTTTCAGATCGTCGCCCTTTTGCTTAGGCGCTGCGGCCGAATCTTTTTTCGCGTCTTTACTGTCGGCACTCTTGTCGTCGGCCTTCTTTGCGTCAGCCTGAACTTTGGAAGGTTCGGGGGTGGAAGGGCCGGTGCTGCGGACAAAAGACTCATCATCCAGACGCGTTGTGGCGGAGCCGTGTTTCTTAGCGCGATTAGCGCGAGCAACATCGCCCAAAGTCTGCTGTGCGACCGCAGCGGCCGCGACCAAACCCATCACTGCGAACAAAAAAAATCTTTTCATAAGTCCATCCAGCCTGTTTTCGTCTTTCCTATTATTGTACAGCTACGATAAGAAGCATTCTCCAGCATTCAAGAGGCGGAAACGATAGGGTAAACGCCGTATCGGACCGAAGTAACCACCGGCCTAGTGCAGCGATCCCAGGCCGGAGAAGCGCCAATACCAGCGGACCAGAGCCATCCCCAGAAACGCGGAAAACAAGGCAGCCGCGCCCAGAAACACGCCGAAAGGAATTTCAAAATTGCGGTAAATCAGGATGGCGGACTGCCATGCACGGCGGCGCGAAACACTAACCGCCTCGCCGGAATGCGTTCTTCGGCGGCGCGCCAACCGCTTGAGCCAAACCCAGACGATGAGGAAGACGCCGAAGAGACTTCCAATTACTGATCCCAGGAGCAGCACCAGGAGCGTGAGTCTCACGCCCAGAAAGGCGCCGATCATGGCCATGAGTTTCACATCACCGCGGCCCATGCCCTCGATGCCGCGAACGGCTTCGTAAAGCAGCGCGATACCGAGAATGATGGCCCATCCCAGAACCGCTCCGGCCAGGGAGTTCAGCAGCGAGAGAATGCGCCAGTTATCGATTGCTGGAAATTTATCGTAGGCAAAGTCGCACACCGGCACTACGAGGCTGAAAGCAAGCCCCAGGGCAATCCCGGGCTTGGTCAGCAGGTCAGGAAGCAGTTTGGTCTCGGCATCGGTAAAGATCAGGCCCAGCAACAGGAATGACAGCACGCAGAATTTGGCCGCCAGCAGAAATGGGTTCAACCCATCCGGCAGGGTGCATTGCCGCGCCAGAGTATTGGCGCTCCCAAGCGCGGTGAGATACGAGACCGCGAAAAGCGTGCCCGTGAGCAGTTCCACCGCTGCATAACGCGGAGAAATGGGCGCTTTGCACTTGCGGCACTTGCCGCGCAGAATAAGCCAGCTCAGTACCGGAATGTTGTCATAGGCGGCGATCGGCGCTTCACACGCCGGACAGGCCGAGCGCGGGCTTACCACCGAGATTTCCCGTGGCATCCGGTAGATACAAACGTTCAGGAAGCTGCCAAAAACCAGTCCGAACAAAAAAAACGCCGCGGCAAAGAAATAAATGTTCCCGGCGAAATCGAAAATATTCAGGATGAGCTCCGGTGGCGCAAGATGCTGGGGAGATTATACGCAGGAGGGAAATTGGTAATTGAGCAATTCGAATTCGGTAGTATGTATTTTACGCAAGGGAGGCGGTTCTCGCCTTAAAATGGGCGCGTTTCCTTTTGTCGCCCTGCTAAGACCTCATCCACTTCGCTCAGGATTTCGGGATAATTGCGCGCCACTTCTTCGCGGGTAATTTCATGTTCATCTGCTTCCGCTCCGCGCCTCACAAAATTCCAATCGGCATTTTCAGTACGCAAGAATAGCTTCCCGTCTCGCATCAAAATCCAATGTTCTCTTGTTTTAGACATTTTCGATTGTTCGCCTAAATTTTCATGCTGTCTGGAATTCTTGTCCGCACAAGGACGTAATAGGAGAGTTCAAAAATGTGGGAGCAATCCCTGGCTAGTTGCGCTTCGATCCGAAGTAGCGCGTTCTCTCTTTCATCCTGTTCCTGCGCGCTCGGCGCTTGCCCTAACCCAAGCTGAAACCACGCGGTAGTCCACTGGCTTTCCAACTCTTCTCATATTAAAGGCCACGACACTGCTGCGGGACACGTGTAATTCACCACATTCACAAATCCCAAAACAACCGTCTGAGTGATACGCCCAAGCCCTCGGCCAGCATCTTTATGACTTCCAGACAAGGCTCTTTTTTGGCATTCTCTATGTCCGAGACGTACGACTCCCGCACTCCGACTTTATCGGCGAGTTCGCCTTGTAGCATGTTCTTTTCCTGGCGCAGTTCGCGCACTCTCGCGCCAAAGCGTTTGCGGAATTCCGTGGACACCCCTTAAGGATCAGGTCTGGCGCGCTCATTTCATTTCTACTATAGTAGATTTAGCACCAAACCTGACACTCCGGAGTGTGCGCGATGGCAGCACCAAGGCTTACCAGTAGCGAACGGGCAGAGGTTTACCGGCGGCTTTTCCTGCTGAATCGCTCGTTCGATTTGATTGTCCAGCGGCTGGACGAACTGGCTAAAACTGGCCTTTTCACCTCCCGTGATCTGCGGGAAATGCGCGGACTAACTCAAGAAGTCCAGCTTGAAATCAATACCGGACTGCTAAATTCGCTGGAATCGGTTGAGAATAACGATTGGGCGCAGTTCGGCAAGGTTCGCATCGCTCTGGAAAAGAGACTCCGGGGCAAGTAGGGAGATCGAACGTGCCAGACTCGCCACGAGTATCGCGCATCTTGTTCGCCGTTTTCGCGGCTTTTACCGTTCTACTGCTGATTGCGCCTCTCGTCGTGAAGCCCGGAGCAGATTGGGTTTATTACGGGCATGATGGGTTGCCTGCTCCCTGCCCGCCTCCTAACCGGGGACTTTGGCCTAGAGACTGCCACTACCAAATCCGGCTCAGTCCTGGTCGGGAATCCTCAAGATGTGTCCGGCGAGCGCGGGCGCGTTGGGGTTGGAAGGCGGCAGGTCACCGGTCCAGTTGATCTGCTGGCGGTTGGCCAGACGCATCTCCGGCAGCAAAGACTTCCAGCCAGCGCCATTCTGCTCTCGGATGGCCATGTTAAAACCCATCTGCGCCTCTTCATGCTCCGCTTCACTCCATTCAAAGAGCGAAGCCTCAAGCTCTTCCGCCAGCGCTTCCTGTGGGAGCAAGCAGAGAATCCACTGGTTGCGCGCATCCTGGGAATAGGCTCCGCGATCCACGCCGGGAACTCCGGTAATCACTCGGGCGCCGTGCTCGCGCGCGATTTTTGCGGTGTCATCGTTTGAGTTGTGGTCCACCACAATCACTTCGTCGCAGGGACGCAGGGAATCGAGCGTCCGTCCGAGCGAACGCTCATTATCGTAGGCATGGATCAAGGCGCTGATCTTGGTCTTCGGCATCCTAGGAATTTGGATGCTGCTTTGAGGAAAGCGGTTCTTGCGATTTCAATGGAAGAAAAGCGCGCCGGTTTCTCTTCTAGTATCTGCGACTGACGTTGACGACCGGGACCTCCCGCGGCTTACACGCGTGGCCAAGATACTCTTCAGCGTCGCGGCACATCAACTGGCATTTATGACAACGAATGGGGCCTTTGACGATCGGTTTGGAGCGGAGAATCGGGGGAGAACTTACCTTGGTTTGATTCATGCTTCAACACTAAACTCCTTTGCGACCTTGCTGCAACACAAATCTCAGTCACCGCCCACCGAAATGCAGACGGATGGGAGATTTGAGACTCCTAATGGCAACAAAAAGGCGCCGCCTTTGCGACGACGCCCTTAGTAGTGCTCTTGGGTTCTGTTTACTGATTCATGGCTGAACGGCTGGTGCCGGGAGTGACCGTTAACGGGCTCTGCAACTGGAAGGCGATGATGGCTTCCGGTCTCAGGATGATCTGCTGGCCCTTGGTAGCGGCGGAAACGCCAGTACCCGCGCCTGCGCCCGCAGCGGCGCCGATGGCCGCGCCCTTACCGCCGCCAAAAATGCCGCCCAGGACCGCGCCCACGGCCGCTCCGCCGCCAACCTTGGCTGCGGTGGACTTGCCCCGGCCGTTGCCTGATTTGCTCCATTGGCTGGTCTGCAGGCTGTAACTGCGGCCATTCATGGTGAGCTTGGTCAACTCCAGGGTCAGCACAGATTGTCCGGCAAACCGGCCGGCCGACTTCACGTCAACCACGCGGCCTTCAACATCGGCCGTGGTCGGGATGGCCGTCTGGTCGTCGATGGAAACCGGAGCGGAAATTGATCCGTGGAAAACGTCGCCTACCTGCGCCTTCTCTGAGTTCACTTCATCATTCAGGCGAATGCTCAACTGCGTTCCCGAAGGCACAGTGATCTTCTGCGGTGGCGCCGGCGTTACCGGAGCAGGCGGCGTGCTGGATGAATCATAGCTGCCGCTGCTGGTGGTTGCGGGCACCGTAGTGCGTAAACCGTTGTCACCGCTGTTGGAAGAAGATGATGGGCGCGAGCTGCGCGCCCGCGTCCGCGGTGACGGACGCCGTTCTTCCCGCACGGGCGGCGGATTATAGGCCTGCTCCTGCGGCTGGGACATCTGATCAGCAGCCGTGGTGGGCGCAACTTGCAGATTGTTTACCACGGTCTTTACGCCTTCCACCTGGGCAGCGTCATTGGCGGCGGCGTTGCGCGCCGCGTCATTGCTGATGTTTCCGGTCAGCGTGACGGTCCCATTATTGGCGTTGATATTGAGTTGCTTGTCGGGGATATTGCTGTCCCCGTTGATCTTGTTCTGCACGTCGGACGCGACCTGCGCATCCGAGCGACTGCCCAGGCGCGAGCATCCCACAGCCAGCAGCGCCAGGGAAACCAGAACCACCCAAACGTTCCTCTTCATGACCATTGCTCCTCTATGATTTGGTGGCGTATGCCTAGTTGGATGCAGAGCAGCTGGAATCGACTGCATCCAAATGTAAAATTTTGTAAATCAATGACTTACAGCCATTTGTGCATAGCGAATTTCACCGGCCAGTGATTCCAGTTGTGCTGTCTCCATTCTAACCCCGCGCGAGCGCGACAGTTGCTGAAATCAGCCCTAGTTGTACCTAGCTAATCACTTAATCCGGGTTGCGTCCGCAGCCCTTGAATCCACGCGGGTTTACGCCAAGAATGCGCCGCATGGGCTGGATATCGCAAGTGGATCCTTCACGAAGCATGCGCAGCTGGTCAACCGTGACTGGAGGATTCCTGAGCACAGTTTGCGCGATAGCCGCCCCGGCAAACATCAACGGCATGGGTATGTGGACTGCCGGTTTGCGCACGCCGGCGCAGCGTGCGATCTCAGCCAGCACTTCATTGAGTGATAGTTCGTCTGCGCCGCCAATTTCGATGGTCTGGTTAGTGGCGGCTTCAGCGGTGAGGGCACGGGCAAAGCAGGCCGTAACGTCATCGATGAAAACAGGCCGGAATCTTGGCGAGCCGTCGCCGGGCACGGGTCGAAAGAGCGGAGCCGAGCGCATGGTGGCCATCATCTGTGTCACAAAGCCGTCGCCCGGCCCAAAGATCAACGATGGCCGCAGGATGCAATACGGAATGCTGCTCTTCCGGACTTCTTCTTCACCACGCCATTTTGAGGTCTGGTATGCGGCCACGCCGTCCGCCCGCACGCCCAGGGCCGACATCTGGACGAAACGCCTGATGCCTGCGTTCTTCGCCGCCTCAACCACGTTGCGCGTGCCCAGGTGATGCACGCGCTCGAAGGTATTTTTGCCCTTCTCCAGAATGATCCCGACGAGATGGATCGCGGCATCGCATTCTCGCATGCCTTGATCAAGGCCTGAGCCTTCCACAACATCACCAGCCAGCAGCTCCACTCCATTTTGCGCCAGCGCGCTGGCCCGCTGCGGATCACGCACCAAAGCACAAACGGTATGGCCTTCGGCCAGCAATCGCTTCAGCATGTAGCGGCCGACAAACCCGGTGGCGCCGGTGAGGAAGACCTTCATGGAGGGATTCTAAATGTCCGGGTGAAGCGGCCGCGAGTTCCACGGGTTCGAGATTTCAAAAGAAATGTGATAAAACTTCCGTTCCTTTATGGCCCTACGAGTCGCGCGCGGAGTGTACAACCCGGAGAAGGAACGGTTCCATTTCTATGTCTCTTTCAAACCCACGCTTGACCCCACTGAGGAAGAGCGTGATCGTGGCGTGGAGAGAAGCTATGCCATTGAAGTGGCGCTCTCCGTCACCGAAACCGGCGAACTGGCTGACCTGGCCTTCAGCCTGCCGCAAACCCTGCTGACCCGCAGGTCTCTGGAGTACCTTTCCCGGACCAGTTCCGCCAATGTGGTGGAAGACAAAGTTTTTGTCACCGTGCCGGGCCTGAACGGCGATTCCGTGCTGCAAGGCAAGGGTAGTCTGGAATTGGACTCAGCCGGCAGGATCATGGGGCTGGAGATCAGCTGACTCCATTAACGTGCCCTCGTTAAGAAAATGATCCCAAGACGACAAAATCTCCAATCCAGTAACTCTGGTTCGGGCGTTTTGCTTAAACCAGAGTCTCTGCTTCCCTTTCTCGCAGTCCATTTTTTTGCACAACCTTAGTACCGCGTAGTACCTTGCCATTTACCGCTTCATCCCTCTCTCTTGCAATACCTTATCCCTCAAAATGACCCCGAATCCAGCTACTCTGCTTGGTTTTAGTCGGGTAACGCTCTCAAGGGCCCTAAGAGTCCTGACTGATTTCTTGATGGGCCCGCTTCCCGCATAGTCCTTCCATGAATCGCACACAGATCACATCCATCGCAGGAAAGCTGTTCACCGTGCTGGCGCTGTTTGTCGGCGTGTCCGCATTCGCTCAAGTTCCCCGCTCGAACCACGTGTACATTGTGGCCGAAGAAAACCGCAGCTACGAACATATCGTTGGCAGCCCGTCCATGCCCTACCTGAATAGCCTGCTGGCTAAGGGCGGATTGGCCACGCAGTTTTACTCCAACATGCATGGATCACTGGAGAATTACCTGATCGTCACCGCCGGCCAGAAAATTACGGACAACAACTCGACCCTGGCTGTCTTTAACGTGGACAACATCGAGCGTCACCTGCTGACCAACGGCAAGACCTTCAAGTCCTATGCGCAGACGCTCCCTTACGCCGGCTACACCGGGCTCTATTACAACGCCTATATGAAACGCCATGCCCCACTGCCCTACTTTACTGACATGGCCAACAGCAGCCTGATCATGCACCACGTTTCTACGACGGAGATGGCAAAGGACATTGCCAACGGCACGTTGCCAAATTTTGCTTTCATCACGCCCGATGGCAACAATGACATGCACAACTGCGGCACCAACCTGGGCGCATGTCTCTGGACCGCCGACCAGTGGCTGAAGAACAATATCGGACCGCTGCTGGCCACGGCGCCATTTCAGCCAGGCGGCGATGGCGTGCTTATCATCTGGGCCGACGAAGCTGATCTAAGCACCGACAACCGCTGCAGCGCCACCGTTCTTACGGGGTGCGGCGGACACATTCTGGTGGCGATGATCGGGCCGCAGGTCAAAGCCGGATACAAGTCCACGACCACATATCATCACCAGAGCGTTCTGCGCACCATGCTGGAAGCCCTGGGCACCACGGCCAACTTTCCTGCTGCCGCGAATACTGCGCCCGATATGCGTGAATTCTTCAAAGGCAACGGCACAATAGTCTCCGCCGGCAATATCGCGATTTCTGCTCCCACAGCCAGCACCGTCACCGGGCCGAGCGTGAGCTTGTCGGCGAGCGCTACCGCATCCGATCCGATTACTTTCATGCGCATCTACGTCGATAACGTCAGTGTCGCTTCGGCTTCCTCCAACCATATTGCAGCCACATTAAACATGTCTAACGCAACCCATTCGGTCGTCTTCCAGGCGTGGGACAGCAAGGGCAACGTGTACAAAGCGGCCAAAACCATTACCGTCCAGTAACAGCACCCGATCGAGAGAACCACGAAGAACACTAGGGAAGCAGAGCGGCAGCCAGCTTGCGAACTTATTGTCCTTCGTGGTTTTTATTTGGCCGGATTTAGCGCTACAATCAGCAGCAAATGGTGCATTCCCAGGTCTCTGGCTTTGTCCTTGCGGGCGGCAAGAGTACGCGTATGGGGCAGGACAAAGCAGCATTGTCTTTGAACGGGCACACGCTGCTGGAGCACGCTCTGGCGGCCTTGCGTTGCGTGTGCCGTGATGTGGCCATTCTGGGCAAGTACGAGCTTTATGGCACGCTTGCTCCCGTCTATGAAGACATCTTTCCCGGATGCGGGCCGCTGGGTGGCATCCACGCCGCGCTCTCGAATTCACAAACCCAGTACAACATCGTCATCGCCGTGGACACGCCGTTCATCATGCCGGAATTTCTCTCCTATCTGGTGGAGCGCGCTATTGCCTCGGGCGCAGTGGTGACCACGCCGGAGATTGACGACTATACCCAGCCGCTATGCACGGTTTACTCGCTCGATTTTCTGCCCATCGCGGAGCGGGCGCTCATTTCCGGCTGTTACAAGATTGTTCCTCTTTTTCCGCGCGACAAGACCCTGGTGGTCAGGGAGGCGGAGCTGCTCCGGTTTGCCTTCGGGGCGGAGATGTTTGAGAATCTAAATACGCCGGAAGACATGGCGCGCGCACGGCGGCGCGTCTCCGGCCTGGACACATGAGCCACCCTCATTCGCCTCAACCCGAACGCAACGAGCCCTACGTCGAATTCAGGAATGTCTACAAGTCTTTTGGCGACCACCGCGTGCTAGAGGATGTGAGCTTCCAGGTCTATCCCGGCGAAACGCTCTGCATTCTGGGACGCAGCGGCGTGGGCAAGTCGGTCTCTCTGCATCACATCATGGGCTTTCTCAAGCCGGATTCAGGCCGCGTGATTGTGGCTTTTGAGGACATCACGGACTATACCGAGGCGCAGCTCGAGCACATCCGCAAAAAAGTCACCATGGTCTTTCAGAACGGCGCCCTGTTTGACTCGCTCACCGTCGGCGAAAACGTGGCCTTCCCCTTGCGCGAGCGCCACGATCTGGACGAAGAACAGATTTATCAGATTGTGGATGGTCTGCTGGACATGGTGGGCGTGAAAGCCATGCGTGATCTGTTGCCCTCAGACCTTTCCACCGGCATGAAGCGCAGCGTGGCCATTGCGCGCGCGCTCTCGGCGCAGCCGGAGTGTATTCTGTATGACGAGCCCACTACCATGGTGGATCCGCTGATGGCGCAGCTGCTGGGCGATCTGATACAGAAACTCAAACAGCAGCTCAAGCTGACCAGCATCGTGGTGACGCATGACATGCGCCTGGCAAAAAAGCTGGCCGACCGCATCGTGTTCCTGCATGAGGCTCGTGCCATCTTTGTCGGATCAGTGCATGAGATGGAGCGCGCCGGCGAAGAGGTGGTGCAGGAATTTTTGAAACTGGATGAACTGATTGTGCCCGGGCGGGACGATGGCTATTCGGCGTATACCTAAAGCAGTTTCTGCGGTAGAGACATAGCAGGCTGCGTCTCTACGATAGCGTCCTCTTCTCCAGCACTGCCAGTAAGCTGTTCTTTGCCTGGGCGCTCAAGCGCCCGTTGCGCAGGACTTCTTTGACCAGATTCACGGGCAGTTCGGCGGCCAGCTGGATCATTCGCGCCGCCGGCGTGTTCTTGTTGCCCAGCAGAGCGGCTTTCATATCGTTGCGATAAGACCATTTCCTGTGGCGCGAAACCGCCGGAGCCAGCAGCTCAGTTCCTGTTTCGGCCTTCAGGGCCCGCACAATCAACATTTCCGTCATCTGCGGATTGCCCAGCGCGGCATGCATGATGCGCTCTTCTTTGTCGAGCAGCAACGCCGCCGCCACGCGGCCTGAGCTTTGCTTGGCCAGGGTGAAGCGTTCTCCCGATGAGATGTTGGCCAACCTGCCGATGAGCACCTCTTCGGCCGCGCGCTTCACATCCGGCGGGACTCCGGGCAGCAAAGCCACTTGCATCAGTTCAAAGACGTAAATGTGCCGGATCGTCGGCACCGAAACATGGCGCGGCGTGCGCGGATGCATCACCAGAGACAGCCGCACTTTTCTTTGCTTGGCGACATGGCCGTTCTTGCTCAGGGCCTCCAGTGCTTCGCGCGGAAGATCGCGGCGGTTGAGCATGGCCAGGGCAAGGTCTTCAGTCAGGCGGGCATCGGCGGCAACGGCGGTCAGGATTTCCGGCGATAGGTCGTGGACTAATTGCTCCAGGTCGGCATCGGGTGGCAAGTTTATCTTTCTGGATGGTGTCGCGCTGCGAACGCGCGGAGGCTCCGGCTGCTCCGGCGCTTCCTGGACGCCTTCTTTTTCGTCAGTGGATGATTCACTCATCTTCGAACTCCGCGTTGCGCCGCGATTTCCAGCGCGCCCAGCACGGGGCGCACGTAGGCAAAGCTTACCGCGGCTTGTGGTTGTTGGATCCGCATGGCTTCTTTGAAAGCCTGACGCACCAGCGGCGATCCCTGCAGCACGCCTCCCGATAGCGCCACGGGAACAATGCCGCCCCGGGGCCAGAGCCGCTGAATCACGGCGCTGGCGAGTCCGGCTAGCGCTCTGCCTCCGCGCTCAGTAATTTCGCGCGCATTGGGATCACCTTGCTCCGCCGCGTTCACCACCGGGCCGGCAAGTTCCGGGAACCTCGGCTCGGAGGCGTTGGCCAGCCGGATGACTTCTTCCGGCGCGACCTTCCAGCAATCGGCAATAGTCGCCAGCAAGCCGTTGCTCTTGCCGATATCGAATAACCGCAGCGCTTCAGCCACGGCTTCCCTGCCGACCCAGAATGCCGAG
>Ga0209647_1002478_pt1 | contig 14966 bp, 15 predicted proteins | sample GraSoi_2013_60cm_FD_185827 | JGI IMG/M metagenome (GOLD analysis project Ga0209647, IMG submission 185827) | Grasslands soil microbial communities from the Angelo Coastal Reserve, California, USA - Sample 9_17_2013_60cm (SPAdes) (version 2) | ecosystem: Environmental > Terrestrial > Soil >...
GGGATCTCAGGTTCGACCAATACAAGATTAAACATACTCCAAAAACAAAAAAAGCGCCTCAAGGCTCGAGGCGCTTTTTCCGTCGGGAGGGAATTTCGTTGCCGGCTGCTAATTTGAGCTCACTTGCGCCATAGTGGGTTCAACATTTACGCGCCGACCCTTTTGATCGAAGCGTACAATACCGTTCACTAGTGCGAAGATGGTGTAATCCCGACCAAGCCCCACATTTCGACCCGGCAAAAATTTTGTTCCGCGTTGACGGACAATGATATTGCCCGCGATAACTTGCTGGCTGCCAAACTTCTTGACGCCGAGCCGTTTGCTGACGCTGTCACGCCCGTTCTTAACGCTTCCTTGACCCTTCTTATGCGCCATAAACTGAGAATTCCGATGAAATAAAGTTTCTATAGATCAATCGACTCAATCTTGACTCGAGTCAATTGCCGCCGATGTCCAACGGTGCGGTGGTAACCTTTGCGCCGTCGATATTTGAACGCGATCACCTTTTTGTCTTTAAACTGGTCCAGGACCTCGCCGGAAACTCTGGCTCCCTCGATAAGTGGAGATCCGGCGGTGAAGCGGTCGCCATCCCCGTGCAAAACCACTTCGTCAAATGTGATCTTGTCGCCGGTGGCTGCAGAGAGCTTTTCGACCGCAACGGTATCTCCCGGGCTAACCCGATACTGCTTACCTCCCGAACGAATGATTGCGTATGCCATGGTGACCTTCCAAGAAAGGCGCCGAACATTTCACAAGAGGCGGTTTTCCACAACTAGTTTTTTAAGGAAAATCCCATCCGCCAGCCACCTGTCGCTTCGCTTTGGCGCAGCCTTATCGCACGGTGGGTGCGCCGAAGCATGCGAAGACGGCCGAACGGTGCATCGAAAGAAAATCCGTTGGGCTATGCCATTCGCTTGATCTCTATTTATGGAATTTGCTGAGTTTCTAGTACTCTCTTTGCAGCAGGTGGTCCGCCAAAGCCCGCAGAGTCTCAGCTTTCTTTCCCAGGGGCCGCAAAGCTTCCCGTGCTTCTTCGGTCAGCCTCCTGGCGACTTTTCGCGAACGGTCTAGCCCGACGACGGCCGGAAAGGTGGCTTTTTCCGCGGTCACATCTTTGCCCGCGCTTTTTCCCAGTTTTTCGGAAGTCTGGGTGACGTCCAAAATATCGTCAATAACCTGGAATGCTAAGCCCAAGGCACGCCCGAAGTCGGACAATCTCTGCAGCTGGCCGGCGGTGGCGTTCGCGCTCATGGCACCTAGCCGGATCGAGGAACAAAGTAGCGCCGCTGTTTTCGATTGGTGGATGAACTTCAGAAGGGGTAATGAGACCTTTTTCCCTTCGCTCTCCAAGTCGACGACTTGTCCAGCGATAAGATGACGGCTTCCGCAAGCGACCGCCAGTTCTCGAACGACATCGCGCAGTGAGTAACGGGGCCAGCCTGGGACCTGGGCTGCGACCTCGAAAGCGAAGGTGAGCAGGGCGTCGCCGGCCAGCACGGCGATCCCTTCACCGAATACTTTATGAGAGGTTGGTCGGCCGCGCCGGAAGTCGTCGTCATCCATGCAGGGCAGGTCGTCGTGGATAAGCGAATAGGTGTGCACGCATTCGACTGCGCACGCCAAAGGAAGCGCGGCCGGTAGCTCGCCGCCGCAGCATTCCGCGGCCGCCAAACAAAGAATTGGCCGCAGCCGTTTGCCGCCGGCGAAGATGCTATAGCGCATTGCTCGGTGAATGGTCTTCGGCTTTACGGATTCGCGGGGTAATAAAGCGTTTAGCGTCTCGTCGACCAGACGCTGCCGGGAGGACAAGTATTCTTTCATGCAAACGATCAACGCAAATAGCGTTGGGCGATAGGCATACGCCAACCGATACCAAATGCCAAGCTCGTGACTTTCAAGCCCGGAGCTGCTTGTCTGCGCTTGTATTCGTTGATATCGACTCGCCGTTGGATCCAGCGTACAACGCTCGGATCAAAGCCGCGTTCCACAATCTCCGCCGGATCGAGCTGTTCTTCCACATAGAGCTGCAAAATCGCGTCCAACGTCTCATACTGTGGCAGGGTGTCTTGGTCGGTTTGGTTTGGTTTTAGTTCTGCGCTCGGCGGCTTGGTAATCGAGTTTATAGGAATGGTTTCTGTATCTCGATTAATCCATCGCGCTAATCGATAAATCATTGTTTTTGGCACATCGCTGATCACGGCTAAACCTCCACACATGTCCCCGTAAATCGTGCAATAGCCGACGGCGAGTTCGCTTTTGTTGCCGGTAGTCAAGAGCAGGTGTCCGAACTTGTTCGAGAGCGACATCAGGATGAGGCCACGGAGCCGCGATTGCATATTCTCCTCGGTCGTATCTTCCTTGAGTCCGGCAAAAGCCTCTTTGAATTGGCTCTTTAAGACTTCAAACGGTTCTTTGATCGGAATAACGAGTCTCTCAATACCGAGGGACTTAGCGAGGCGATCTGCATCGTCGAGGCTACCGGACGAGGAGTAAGCGCTGGGCATCGACACGCCGGTGACGTTTCTCTTCCCAAGCGCCTCCACGGCAATCGCCGCCGTGACCGCGGAGTCAATCCCGCCGCTCAACCCGAGCACCGCACTGTGAAACCCGCACTTGGCAAAATAATCGCTTACCCCTAACACCAGCGCCCGGAAAATTTCTTCTTCCGGAGCCATTCCGGCTTCAACGATTGCCGGAGCATCGCTTCCGACCACGGCAATCTGTTCGCCAAAAGAAGCAAGCCGGGCCACGGTGGCCCCTTTTTTGTTAATCACAAACGAATTGCCATCGAAAATGAGCTCATCATTCCCTCCGACGGCATTGCAGTAGAAAAATGGAATCCGGTGCTGCAGAGCCAGCTCGGTTACCATTGCGCGGCGAAGAGCCGGCTTACCGACGGAAAACGGCGAGGAGCTGAGATTGAGAATGACCGAGGCCCCTAGGCTAACGAGCCTTCCAACCGGATCGCAGTGATACAGATCGTGCCGCAGATATTTGTCTGTCCAAATATCTTCGCATATCGTGATTCCGATTTTTGCCCCGAGTAGCTCGATCGGCTGTTGATCATCCGCAGGCTCGAAATACCTGGCCTCGTCGAACACGTCGTAGGTGGGCAGAAGGCTTTTGAAGATCTTTCGGATCGGTCGACCTTTTTCGAGCACTGCACAGCTGTTGACGAAAGGTTTTCCCGTTTTTTTAGGATTAAAATCCACGTACCCGACGAGCAGTGGAACCGCGCTTATTCGCTCGTGTAATACGCGGAGCTGCTCGAGAGTCTGGGGAACAAACCCGGATTTGAAGACGAGATCCTGCGGAGGATAGCCCGTCAAAGCAAGCTCTGGCGTAATTACGAGCTGGGCTCCCTGCTGACTTGACTCTTGGTAAGCCGCCAGGATTTTCCGAGCGTTGGTTTCGATGTCGCCAACGGTCGTATTGATCTGAGCAAAGCCGACTTGCATAGAATTTAGAATTCGGAGGCTAGCCCCGAAAGCTGGCTCCGAAATACTTTCGGGGTTCGGGGCTAGAGTCTATCTCAAACTTTTCGCAGGAAATGAAATATTCAAGCCGCCTTCGTTACGCCTTGGGCGCGCCCTGGCCACGCGTTCGAAGAAAATGGCAAAAAGGCCTTGGCCGCGACGCAGCGTTGCCTAGTCGGGATTCCAACTCCGAACCCCGAAAGTACTCAGGGGAGCAGCTTTCGGGGTTAGTCTCTGAACTCTAAATTCTGATTCAATTCTGCCAGTACCTCCGGATCGCGCACGTCCGCCCAATCGCCGGCGATTTCAACCGCCTGGACGCGTTTCCCGCCCAGACTCATGGCAAGAATTGCATCGGTGAGTTCATACTCGCCCCGGGGCGACTTTTCCAGACGCGCCACGTAATCAAAAATGGAGGGCCGAAAAACGTAGATCCCAGCGTTATACCACGAGGTTGCTGCTTCGCCCGGTTTGGGTTTCTCGCGCAGGTCGGTAAGTTCAAACCGATCATTAAGGTAAACGGCGCCTCCTTTGGAAACTTCGGTCGATCGCTTAACTGCAATTGACATTTCGGCATCCCTGAGATCGCAGAGACGCGGGTAATACGCCGGGTCGACAAGAATGTCTCCATAACTGAGAAGAAATGGATCATTACCACAGAATGGTTGCGCCAAACTGACCACTCGGCCGGTGCCATCCTGAACAATTTGTTCGGCATAGCGTATTTGTATTCCGAACCTCGCGCCATCTTGAAAATACTCCCGAACCACCTCTTTACGATAGCCGACAACGATCAGCACTTCTTTGATTCCCGATTGGCCGAGACCTTCCACGATGATTTGCAGAACCGGTTTGCCCCGAACCCTGACCATCGGTTTTGGAATTGACTCGGTCAGTTCCCGCATCCGTTTGCCGCGACCAGCAGCTAGCACCACGGCTCGATTGACGCTGCTCATATAGGCAGGAACGCCGCTATCGCCGGGAGCGATCACGGCGATCTCGGTGTTCCTGCAGAGCGCGCGCGTAGGAAGGCTTCGATTCGATCGGTTGCGACACGCAATTTTTCAAAGCTTGTGGCGAAACAGCAACGGACGAAGCCCTCACCCGAGCTTCCGAAAGCGTCTCCAGGCACAACGGCTACCTTTTGCGATTCCAACAGACCGAACGAAAATTGTCTGCTGGTTAGCCCAGTCGCCCCCACGTAAGGAAAAACATAGAATGCACCCTTCGGTGAGTGGCAAGACAGGCCCATTTCATTGAACCGCGTGACAATAAAGTTGCGGCGCCGTTCGTAATCTGAACGCATCGCAGCAACTTCCTTTGAGCAATGTTCGAGGGCCTCGATTGCGGCTTCCTGAGACAGCACTGACGCGCACATGATCGCGTATTGGTGTATTTTCATCATTGCTTCGATGATCGCCGCAGGCGCGCAAGCGTAGCCGACTCTGAATCCGGTCATCGCAAACGACTTGGAACAACCGTTAAGCAGAACCGTCCGCTCCTTCATTCCCGGTAGGGACGCGATTGAAACGTGTTTGGTGCCGTTATAGACAAGCTCGCAGTAGATTTCATCCGATAGAACCAGCAGATCATGTTGAATGCACAGATCGGCAATCGGGCGGAGATCCTCCAGCTGCATGATTCCGCCGGTCGGATTAGTCGGAAAGCTTAAGAGCAATGCCTTTGTTTGCGGCGTTATCTTTGCTTCCAGTGCGTCTGGTAATAATCGAAAATCGTGTTCCGCTTCGGTTTGAACGGAGACCGCCCGTCCGCCGGCTAGCGTAATGCTCGGGCTATACGAAACGTAACTCGGCTCGTGAAAGATAACTTCATCGCCCGAGTTGAGAATTGCCCGGAGAGCCAGGTCAAGCGCTTCCGAGACGCCGACCGAGACCAACACCTCTTCATGCTCGTCATAGGAAACATCGAATCGCCTCGACAGATAGTTCGCAATCGCGCTTCGGAGTCGAGGTAAACCCAGGTTGGACGTGTATCCGGTTTTTCCTTTCTCCATCGCAAAGATGGCCGCTTCTCTGATCCGCCACGGTGTTACGAAATCGGGTTCTCCGATTCCCAACGAAATGACGTCGGTCATCGTTTGAACCACTTCAAAGAAATCTCGGATTCCTGACCTTGGGATATCGAGCACGTGGTCGGCAATGAACCGCTGCGGGTCCGAAGCGGATTTACCCCTCGGTTTACGACCGGGCCGGTCTTGAGCTTGTCGATACGGTTCGCCTTGAGTTGGCCGAAAGGTGTTCATGGTGTGACCGGCAATCTCTCAACCGCGACGGGAGGAGCCAACAGAACGCCGTTCTGTTTGTAGGTCTTCAGCCGGAACCGGGTTGCCGTCGAGATGACCCCTTCAACGGTGCTCAGCTTATCGGAAACAAACCGAGCGATTTCGCGCAGATGGTTTCCCTCCACGATAATCGCCAGATCATACCCACCGCTCATCAGCCAACAGCTTTTTACCTCATCGAAACGCGCGATCCGTTCCGCCAATCGGTCAAAGCCGCCGCCGCGTTCCGGGGTGATCCTTACCTCAATATAGGCCGTAACGGCATCCGGGTCAGTTCGTTCGGCGTCGATTACGGCCTGGTAGGCCAGAATAACCCCAGCTTCTTCATAGCTCGCAATTTTCGCTTCCACCTGTGCGGCAGAAAGATTCAAAAGCTTGCCCAGTTCGGCAGATGAAAGTTTCGAGTTCTGGTGAAGGAGTTCGAGGAGAGGATCCATAGGGGTAATGACCGATAGCCAATAGCAAATAGCCGATAGCCGAGAATTTGCTATCTGCTATTTGCAATTTGCTATCCAGCTTCGGTGGCGTCAGTCACCGAAGCTGATGTCCACCGCTCGAGCGGTCTCGATCAGCTGGTTTTCGGGATCGACGACGCGAAGTCGATGAACGGCCTCCGCGATCGAGACGTCCTGGATTTCGTAATGCTGGTAGCTCACCATCCGTCCAAACTTGCCTTCGTTGATCAGGCTCACCGCTTTCACTCCGAAACGTGTGCCCAAGATCCGATCGAGCGGGCCGGGCGCTCCCCCTCGTTGTAAGTGACCTAATATACAATATCGTGTTTCTTTTCCGGTCCGTTCTGCTACCTCGCGGGCAACAATTTCCCCAATTCCGCCAAGCCGATATTCGCCGCGATGGGTTTGTTGATAGTGCTGCATTCCGTCTCGGGGGCGAGCACCCTCCGCGACGACGATCATGGTACTTTGGTATCCCTCCGCATCCCGTCGTCGGACCGTTGCTGCGACCTTCTCCCAATCGAATGGGATTTCCGGGATCAGAATCACATCGGCTCCACCGCTGATTCCTCCGTGCAGCGCGATCCAACCGGCGTGCCGCCCCATTACTTCCAGGACCATTGCCCGTTTGTGACTAGCAGCGGTCGAGTGGAGTCGATCCAGCGCATCGGTCACACAGCTAACCGCCGAGTAGAATCCGAAGGTCATAGCGGTCGCTTCGATGTCGTTATCGATCGTCTTGGGAACGCCAATAACTGGGAAACCCAGATTGAAGAGCTGTAATGCCGTTGTCAGCGAACCGTCGCCGCCGATGACGACCAGACCTTGAATGCCCAGTTCCTCCAGGGTAGCTCTAGCCTTATCGACAATATCGCTAGGGATCATGATCTTCTCGCCAGCACCCATCTTGGCGACGAAATGTCCCTTATTCGTAGTTCCAAGAATGGTCCCACCCTGCTGCATGATTCCAGCGGTGCTCGCACGGTCCAGTATCATGAATTGGCTAGGCGGGAGGAGCCCTTCGAACCCATCACGAAAACCCACCACTTGCCAATCCAGTTTGTCCGCGGCTTTAGTGACACCGCGCAAAACCGCGTTCAGCCCTGGACAGTCTCCTCCGCTGGTCAGCACTCCGATTCTTTTAGTAAACATAGGTCCCTATCGCTTTGCTTCAGTAAGCGGCCGGCCCGCGGCCGCCCATTGGTCATACAGGCCCCATGCCCGGGCAAGCAATTGAGAAGCGGCGGAAACCCGATCGGCCGAACCCAATACCACCACGTCAACGCGACGACGTGTCACCAACGTTGTTGCGCCATCCTGTTTGATCTCGGGCTCGTGCTGAGACGACAGCACGATGCACTGGCCCGCTTTCGCTGTGGTCCCGGTTTTTACCCCGTCGACCCCGTTGCTGCCGAGTAATTCATTGGTGTTCCGAAGCAGATATCCGAGCACTTGGCCCCCCCGACGGATCGCAACCTTACGTTCCCTCTGAGACACATAGAAACGAAAGCCAGGATCGCTCACCGCATAAGCCGCTAACTTGGCGACATCGGCCGCCGTCGAATATGGCTGAAGACCTCTTTGTGGTTCCAAACCATGCGGGTTTACAAACAAGGTTCGCTCCATTCTGAGCTGTCGGGCAAGAGCGTTCATCTGGCTGACAAATGTTTCCGCCGGGCCGAGATCTTGCAGCGTCGAAGCGCCATGAGCCCGAAGCGATTCCCCCACGGCATAAGCTAAAGCGGTTGCTGCGGTGTTGTCGGATTGCAGCAGCGCTGCGTAGATAAGATCGCGATAGCTGACCTCGTCCCCTGGCTCAAGACCCATCGGATTGATTCCGCCAGAGTTAAGTGCTTGCGCTGGGATAATTACGAATTGAGCCAGGTCACTGTTGGTCTTTGCCGCCCAGTCCAGCACTACTTTAGCGGTAGCAATCTTGGTTAGGCTGGCAATGGGTCGTTTTTCATCTGCTTTATAGCTTTCGAGTACGTGACCGCTGGTGTGGTCGATCAGGATGTAAGCCGATGCTGTTTGTGACCGTGCAACGGCAGTAAAAACAAACGATAAGCCGAGAAGGAGGGTGAATCGTACTGAGTTTAGCATGGTCTAAAACGCGCACACTCTATTGCGGTTCTTCAGTAAGGCAAGCAGCCAGCAGCCCCTCGGATTTTGAAAAATTGAGCGGCACTCCCTCCGCGAACCGGGGTTTAAGCAGCCCGTCTATACCGTCCGCTCGCTGTTCATTTGGTTTGCGAGCTACCACCTCGCTCAATTTCAAATCCGACGGGCTGGTCCAGTTTCGGTGCGGAATCAGGAGACCACGGGTTTTTGGCAAAATGGTATTGCTCCAGCTGTCCAATCGTAATGTCAGCTAACGCGATCGCTTGGTCGACCCGAAATCCGTGAAACGTCGGACAGAACGTGGCTAGATTTTTGTGAGCAAGCTTAAACAGACGCCAGGCTGGACGTAATCGCCGGCCATCGGTCGGATGGGTCGGCCGGCGAAATTGTTTTTGAAGATGAACGAAGGCGCCCGCCAGTTGAATGAGGCCCTTATAAAACTGAGTGTCCGGCTCGAACGCCTTCAGCCATAATTGTTCCAAAACATCGTGCGCCTCATAGTATTGCTGATCGTTAAAGAGCTGAAAATACGCACGATAATATGCTCGATCGTCGACTTTCCCATCGCTCGAGAGTTCTCGAGTAAATGCGGCGACCCGGTCCTCCTTATTCATTGGAATGCTTGCTCGGCCTCAAAGCCCCGCCATCGCGGGAAACTTACTCGACCTCGCTAAAGCAACTAATCTGTATCTGAGCCGAAAGGCAAGCCTCGCCGCGCAAATGACAGATGGGACTGGTCCATTCGTCATCGGTAATTTGTCGTTTTTCGATTGGCTATCGGTTATCGGCTATCGGCTATTCTTACGAGTTCCCAGTTGCGCAGAACGTCCCTGACCCGAATATGTTTTTTCTTGTCAGTAGAAGGGAAGGACCGAAAATGCGGGGGCGCTGCCCAGAGAGCCAATCACTAGCATGTCGACTGAATTAGTTGTCGCAACGTTGGCGGGGCTCACTGTCTGCGCGGTTGTATCTGCCTTCTTTTCCGGGATGGAGACCGCACTGTTCTCCATCAAAGCCTGGCATTTGGATCGTTGGCGGAAACAGGATCCATCCTCGGCTGAGCGGTACGAAGTCTTGATGAAAATGCCGCGGGCGGTTTTGAGCGTTATTCTGCTCGCAGACACCCTGGTGAACCTCATACTGGTCGTTTTGGCGCTCTGGTTTGCCAATTCCTTGGCCGTTCCCTTTCCCAATTGGGTCAAAACGCTATTACTCTTCGCGCTGATCGTGTTGGTTTGTGACCTTTCCCCGAAAGTGTTAGCTCTCGCCAACCCTTTCCGATTTGCCAAGCAAGCTTTGGTCGCTCTGGAGTTCCTGCTTCCTCTGCTCGGGCCATTTTCTCGCAAACTCCAAAGCTTCGCCGAACGCATTGCTGGCTTCCTGTTTCCGGGCAAACCGGAGGCCCGCGAACAGTTGGATGACGAGGAGCTGATCATGTTGGTCGAGATCAGCGCCGAAGAAGGCCATCTGCGCGCGGATGAGCGAGAAATGATCGCCGAAATCATCCGTCTAGGGAATAAGACGGTAAAGGACTGCATGACCCCCCGCGTCGATGCATTTACGATTCCGGATACTTTGACCAATGAAGAAGCTATCCGCGAGCTCCGCGTCAAGAGGCACGGCCGGGTTCCGGTTTTTGGAGATAGCCCGGACGAGATTCTGGGCATTCTCGAGGTGAAGAGCTTCTTGTTGAATACTCGGGAGCATTACACGGAAAACCTCGAACCTCCGTCGTTCGTCCCTGAAACCATGCGCGCGCTAGACCTCCTTCGAGCATTTCTTACTCATCCCCAGCGACTTGCGATCGTAGTTGATGAGTTTGGCGGCACGGAGGGAGTTATTACTTTTAACGATATCGTTGAAGAGATCTTAGCCGATGTCGCTCCCCGGGGCGATGAAGAGCTGTACCTCGAGGAGGCCGGCGACGCCGTCTGGTTGGCGAGTGGCAGCGCTAGATTGGAGGATCTCGGCGAGGTGTTGCATCTGAATTTAGCGAACGAGGGGATTGACACGGTCAATGGTCTGATTTTTAACCGTCTTGGGTATGTGCCTCGGCCTGGTGCAACCGTTCAAGTTCCGCCGCTGGAGTTCCAAATCCGGCAAAGCACCCGCCGCCGGGTACTGGAAGTACTGGTCCAAAGAATTAAATCGCTGGAAGGAAGCAAGGAATGAGTTGGCTTTTCTTCCTGCTTTGCCTCGCCGTTTCCTTTCTGTTCTCTGGAACCGAAGCCGGCTTGCTTTCTCTGAATCGATTGCGACTGCGTCGTTTGGCGCGGCTGCGTGACCCTGCCGCAGTACGACTCGAATGTCTATTGGCCGAGCCAGCTCGACTCTTTGTGACGGTGCTGTTTGTGACGAGCCTGTCCAATATTATGGCCATTCTCATCCTGGTCTCGCAGTTGGTCGCCCTTTGGGGAACGATTGGCTATGGGTTGGCGCTGATTATGGCATTTCCAATTTTTCTCTTTGTTACGGAGGTTCTGCCAAAGTCGTTCTTTCGACGATTTCCATACCGGGCCCTCGCCTCCGTCGCCCTGATTTTGGAATCAGCTTCCGCCCTGCTCACTCCACTCATGCAGATCGGTTCCTGGATTAGTCGAAACGTCTTTCGATTGCAGCGACCCCGCGAAATCTTCCTCGCGCGTGAAGATTTGAAATATGTGACCAGCTATGTCGAGCGAATGGGATTGCTGAGCAGCATCGAACGGCAAATGATTAATAATGTGGTCGATTTCCGTTCGGTGAAAGTGCGCGACGTCATGGTTCCATTGGAAGGAGTCTGTTCCGTACCGCTGACCATGCCGCTGCCAGGTGTCATTCGCCTCTCGCGCGAAACCAAATTTGACCGGTTCCCGGTTGTGAACGAGCAACATAAGATCATTGGCCTCGTGAACACCTTGGATCTGATCCTGGACCAGCGTCCGGACGCAACGGCCGCGGCCGCGGCCTACCTTCGCCGCATTCTTACCGTGCGAGAGGACGAGCCGGCCGCAACGGCTTTGCGCCGGCTGCGAGCTGCGCCGCAAGGATTGGCCTGTGTCCAAAACGAGACTCAGGCCGACGTGGGAATCGTGAGTATCGAGGACTTATTGAATCCGCTGGTGAAGGTGGCTCCAGCGGAACCATTGGCGTCCGGCGAGAGTTTGCCGACCAAATTCGCTTGAACCGGTCCAAATAGTCCGGTGAAGTAATCCCGAGAAATGGCAAATTGACTGGAACAGGCAGTCCCGTTGCCGCCACTTTGGCACGGCAATCGCTTGTCAATAGCCGTCTAGACCCCATATTCCCGCTCCCTATGTCTATCCAGCAACCCGCGGCTCCCTATTCGCGAAAGAATCCTTTCCCAGCCATTCCACTGGTGAATCGTATACTGACGCTGGAGGGTTCAGAGAAAGAAACTCGCCACTACGAGTTCTCTTTGGCCGGCTCAGGTTTCCAATACGAGGTGGGCGATTCAATGGGCATATTCCCTCATAACAACCCACGACACGTGGAGGAATTGCTGCAGGCCCTCCATTTTTCTGGAGAGGAGTCGGTCACCACCAAGGAGGGAGAAACTTTTTCGTTACGAGAGGGTCTACTGAAACGCTTTCATATCAAGGATCCGTCAAAGCAGTTCCTGGAAGCCATGGCTCAGCGCTCGGCCAGCGCCGGCGAGCTGCAGGAGCTAATGCAACCAGATTGGAAAGCTGATCTAGAGCGCTATCTTTGGGGGATGGAGATCATCGATTTTATTTCGGATCATCCTTCCGTCCGATTCACCGTAGAGGAATTCGTCGCGACCCTCAGGAAGTTGCAGCCCCGTCTCTACTCAATCGGCTCTAGCCTTAAAGCCTTTCCGGAACAAGTGCATTTCATCATCGCCACCGTACGTTACGAAAGTCACGGACGGCAGCGGGAGGGAGTGGCATCGACTTACTTCGCCGATCGCCTGAATTCAGAGGACCGTGTCCCGATGTTTGTACACGTCGCAAAAGGGTTTCGTTTGCCCGAAGATCCGTCTACTCCGGTTATCATGATCGGTCCAGGTACCGGCATTGCGCCGTTCCGAGCCTTTCTCCAAGAGCGCCTGGCGATTGGCGCTGCCGGTAAGAATTGGCTTTTTTTTGGGGAACAACGCGCCAAATGCGATTTTTTTTATGAAGAGGAATTTCTTGCCGCGCAAAAGACCGGAATATTGACCCGATTTGATACCGCCTTTTCTCGTGATCAATCGCACAAGATCTATGTCCAGCACCGAATGTTGGAGCATGGGAAGGAGCTTTTTGCCTGGCTGGAGGAAGGGGCTCATTTCTTTGTCTGCGGGGACGCCGCGCGAATGGCCAAAGATGTCGACAATGCTTTGCACCAAATCGTCGAGAAAGAGGGCGGGAAAACACCAGAACAAGCTGCGGAGTACATTGAGAACCTGCGGCAACAGAAACGGTACAAGCGGGATGTGTATTAGGGGGGTGAGGCCGCAGTTTGGAAGCTGAAATCCGGCTTCTAGCTTCCAGCTCCTAGCCGCTACGGTGCCGTAATCTCGCGCACGTAGATATTGACTTGCCCGTCGGCTCCCCGGCGTACATCGACGACCTGAAAAGGTCGATCGGCCGCGCGTCCCACCGAGTCCCCTTCTTGGGGAACGGGCAGGCCTTTGGGAAATTCCACGATGATCCGGACATTCTCGTTGCCAGTCTGCTTGGGACGTAAAACCGCTCGATTTTCGCGTGCTGCCGTCACGGTAAAATCGCCGCGAAGGTAAATCGGATCCGAACCAATTCCCTGGTCAGCTAGGGCCAAGCTTTGTCCAGGTTCGATTAACCGCCCGCGGGGAAATTGTCCCGGACGGTAAGTTTGCCAGGTCGCAGCTCGGCTATTGGCGCCGGGTGTCGGCGAAGAGGCCAGAAACGGCTGCGTGGCCGCGACCGTGGGAGGGGTAGACACTGGCGTGCTAGCCGGAGTGGCGACCGGTCCGGGAGAATAAGTCGCCTTTGGCGGCGTTGCGGTTGGACCTTGTTTTGCGAAAATTCCAGGCGTTCCTTTCGGTGTCGTCTTTATGACCGGCAAGGCTTTCGGCGCAGACACCAGATTTCGATTTGGAGTAGGGGATTGGGCCGAAGCAATCAAATTTCCGGTGGCCTTTTGCGACGTACCGGCAATCTGCGTGCCGGTAGCTTTGCGGTATTCCGCGTAGCGTTGCTCAGCGTTGCGGAACTGGTTTTCGTTAACCATCGGCAAACCTGCTTTCACGTATAGCACACGCGGTGGCTCCAATTGGAAACTTGATCCAATCTGTCCGTAGGAACCGTACAAGAGCGGAACACAAGTAAACAGAAGCTTGCCGTCACCCAGATTCGTGATGTGAGCAACCGAAGAGAGATCGTAAGAGCGCCGAAGTTCAAGACCAAGACCGGTGACCAAGATGCGCTGCATGGCTGGAAGATCTTGCTTTTCCGCAGGAAAGATTTGTTCGATATAAATCGTCGGCACCTCATTGGACTGCGCCAGCACCATCATCCCAGTGCCGAAATATTGGTTCTCCCCGGTCACGAAAGCGTCGAGGACGGTGAACTTGCCGATCACGTATGGCACCTTACCGATTTGGTGATCGTAGTTTCGCAGATAGGAACGGAGTAAGCCGTTGCTCTCTTCCTTCAGCTGCGGAGCAGTCATTGCTCCATACTTTTCCAACAACTTATCGGCGCCCAGGAATTCGCCGGCCGGTGCGGCAGTAAGCTCGAAGCGTTTCGGTGGCTCCAGTTTGTTCAGTTTTGTAAGTAACTGGTAGTTGAACGGCTGTTCCGGATGATTGAAAACGTAAAAGGTCCCGATCCAGCATGCGACCGCAAAGCCGCACAACAGTAGAATAAATACGGTCCAGCCAAAGAGATTGTCCGGCCCCGGTTGCGGATGCATCCGGTTGCGCGCGCGGCCGAGCTCTACAGCTTTCATGCGATACGGGACGAACCGAAGTAGTGCTAGGATCTTTTCTCGGCTACTTCGAAGGAGCTGCCGCAGCCACAGCTTCTTGCGGCGTTTGGATTGCTGATGTGAAAGCCTGCGCCGCTAAGACCATCATGATAATCCAGGACTGAGCCTTGCAAGAACTCGCCACTTTGCGGATCAATCAAAACCTTCACCCCATCTCGCTCAAATCGGTAATCGTTCGCGTCCGCTTCATCGAACTTCATACCGTATTGTCGTCCGGCGCAACCACCTTCCTCGACAAAAATCCGAAGCCCTTTGTTTTGATGCTCTGGGTTCTCCGAGGCCAAGGATTGCAAGTGAAGCACGGCGGCTTCAGTAACGGTAATCATGCCCTTCAATTAACAGCCAACGCGCCAGAACGTCAACGAGCGCCGTCATTCTCGCCTCAGGCTCGAACGAGATAGCCGATAGCCGATAGCCGATAAGTGGACTCGAGGCACAGTCAGAAGATCGGCTATTGGCTATTTGCTATTTGCCATTTCATTCGAGCCTAAGCGAGAATGACTGCATGGGTCGCATTCTTTTGTTGCCGGATGAAGTGGCAAGCCAAGTCGCTGCCGGCGAAGTGGTGGAGCGGCCCGCCTCGGTCGTCAAGGAATTGGTCGAAAACAGCATCGATGCCGAAGCAAAAAGGATTGAAGT
>Ga0209647_1002480_pt1 | contig 14963 bp, 17 predicted proteins | sample GraSoi_2013_60cm_FD_185827 | JGI IMG/M metagenome (GOLD analysis project Ga0209647, IMG submission 185827) | Grasslands soil microbial communities from the Angelo Coastal Reserve, California, USA - Sample 9_17_2013_60cm (SPAdes) (version 2) | ecosystem: Environmental > Terrestrial > Soil >...
ACAGCTTCTTTATCTCACGCCGTCTGCAGACGGCACACCGATTTTTGAAAGGAGAGAACGCACCTATGGCTGTACGCAAGGCCAATCCGACCAAGGATCCGCCACCTCCGAAGAATAGCGGTCATTCTGGAACTAATAACGAACATGAACATCAACGCGAAGGACCACATCCAACTGACACTGACCAGACCGAAGATACCGAGGTCACAGTTCCCGAGCAGATGAATACGCCGACTCGCCCTATTCCTCCTTGGGAAAATGATGACCGACAGCCGACGAGGGAAGAAATGGATGATTGGTTCAACGTCGAACTGGGAGCGCCTGAACCACAAAAGCCTCCTCAAGCTCTTCTGATGCCAGCCCGATCGAAAACGATCGATGAGCCAAATTCATCGCCCCCTGCGCCAAAGACAGGTCGGCCGGACGACGCCTCTGCTCGCACGCAGGAGCGCACTGCGGAACCTAAGAAAGAAAATCCGTCCTATGTTCGGGAACCCAACGGGGCAGAAGAAATCCCTCCAAATGAGCTAGGCAAGAGCAGCCCACGACTGGAGCTGAGCCAGCAAGAGGAGCGTGGCAAAAGTGCTGAAGATGACCAAGAGAGCCTTGAGCCGACGCTGCCTTACCCGAAGCTTGCTCCCCAAGCCTTCCATGGCCTGCTTGGTGAAAGCGTCCAAAGGCTTGAGCCTTTCACGGAGGCTGATCCGGCGGCGATGTTAGTTCAGAACCTAGTTGCGTTCGGCAATATGATCGGCCGATCCGCCCATTACTATGCTGGGGATGAACTCCATTTTACAAATTTGTTCACCTGCATCGTGGGCCGGACAGCGAAGGCGCGCAAAGGAAGTTCTCTGAGCGCAGTGCGCAGGCTCTTGGATCAGATTGACCCTAGCTGGAATAAAGAGTGTGTTTCGAGTGGCCTTTGCAGCGGCGAAGGACTCATCTGGACGGTGCGCGATCCGGTTCGGGGGACCAACACGCAGGGAGAAATTGAAGTTCGCGATCCCGGGATGACTGACAAGCGTCTCTTGGTTTGCGAGACAGAATTTGGGAATGCTTTTGCCGTCATGAATCGGGACTCGAACACTCTTTCCCCGGTTTTGAGATTGTGCTGGGATACGGGCAATCTGCGAACGATGGCCAAGCATTCCCCGGCGGTTGCAACTGGTGCGCATGTGTCAATCATCGGCCATATCACGAAGGATGAGCTGCGCCGCCGAATGAGCGAAGCCGAATTTTTCAACGGCTTTGGCAATCGGTTCCTATGGGCCTGTGCTCAGCGGAGCAAGATTCTTCCGGATTCTGAGGGAATTGAGAGCGCCGGATTGGGGGATTTAGTTAGCCAACTGCGCGAAACTGCGGAATGGGCCCGCCAAGTTGCGCGGATGGAGCGCGACCCAGCTGCAGGCGAGCTATGGCAGGTCATCTACCGACAGCTGGCTGACGAAATCCCCGGATTGCTCGGCGAGGTACTGGCACGGGGTGACGCACAGACGCTTCGGCTTTCGATGATTTATGCGCTGGCAGATCGCTCTCGAATAATCTCCGAGCAACACTTACGGGCTGCCCACGCGGTTTGGAAATATTGCGAAGGCAGCGCCAGCTTCCTGTTCGGCGATCGGCTTGGAGATCCAAAGGCTGAAAAGATTCTTGCAGCACTCCAAGAAGCTCCGAGAGGCCTAACAAGGAGGGACATCAATAACAATGTTTTCAAGCGTAACGTAAAAGCTGAAGCTTTAAATGATGCGTTGAAACTTCTCGTGCGGTTAGGCAGAATTAACTCGCAGATTGAACGAACTGGCGGACGAGACGCCGAACGTTTTTTCATCTGCTCTACGAGTTAAACGCATTGAAACCAAAACGCCGTTTATTAGCGTACGAATTAAACGCATTAAACGAATTAAGGCGCACCGGCAATAGGCTTGGTTCGTTTATTTCGTTTAATTCGTCACTCAATCACGCCATCAGGCTTCAACTCTAAGCGCCTTTTCTTAACGACATTACTTAGCCGATAACAAGGTTTGGTATGTCCTGGGTGACTACACCTTTGGCGTCGGTTAACTAAAGAATTTGAGCCCTTTATCCTGCGAACTCATTTCGGCGCGCCCCGCAGCGGGAGATCACCGTTTACGCCGGATTCGACCTTGAACAGACGTAGCGTAGCGCTACACGAGTGGCCAGCCAGGCACCCTCTAAGCCACTGGATTATCCCAAGAATCGGATTGAGGTTGCCAGAAGCACTGAAATTATCATAAAGCGATCGATTGTGAGGGTAGCCTTTATCACTCTGAGCGTTCTAATTTCCTGTTCGGCTTTGGCGACTGCAGGGGAACAAGTGGTCGGACATAAAAACAGTTAAACATAAACATCCTCGACCAAACACATCGGCTGTTACGCCGCATATTCCTGCAGATTATCTTCCACTGCTGCCGCAATCAGTCGGATACCTCAACTACGTATTGTACGACGCAGCCAACAAAAATATTTACTCTGCCGTGGTCTCAGGAAGCAATGGCGCATACAATGCAGGTCCCGGTTGGGATGCGGTCACCGGCTGGGGCAGCATAGGTAGGAACTCAATACGCTCTTTGGCGGTTGAGTCCCCGGTTGAACCGGCAGAGTAGGCTTAATTACCGCTAGAAGTGCCTTTCCATCAACGTTCCCTCCCGAGTTATCACCGAAGTCTTGGAATCGCTGAAGGGGCTTGGAGTACTGATATGTCATCCAGAAGCAACCGGTGGCAGAGCGGCAGAACGATGGGTTATCCGAAACAATAGAATACCGGGAGCAACGAATCAAACGAAGAAAGGCGAAGAACAGCTCTGGGACTTGCTTGGCGGAACGAAGAAAAGGAAGTACGAAGTACGAACTAAGGGTAACGGCGGTGGGCGAAGAGGACTTAATTCGTACTTTCTTCGTTGCTTAATGCGTATCGCGGATCAGCTCTGGAAGCAGGTTGCAGGCTTTATCCGTATAATTCGTACCCCTTGGTTACTGAAAGCATCGATTCGTGCACCTGGAGGCGCTAGGATTGGCCACGCGTGACTGTCGACCCGCAGACCAGCCGAGCCTGGGTTCATCGGAGCCCGCCGCGTTATTGTCTCCGTCGGCGTGAGGGTCGCACTTGGATTGTTGCGATCAGCGGTTCCTGGTCGCCTTGAACTACCGAATAGCATAATTGAGGGGGTGTCTGGTGCCAATCTGCTCGAAGCTTGTGGGTCTACCAAGTTCGTGGTAAAGCACGGCTCGTGTCCGCGTCTGCATCGTCTTCAGCCAACAAACCGGCGAGTCTGCAAGGATTTACGGTGGCGAGACCTGCGCAACCGGCAGCAGTGACTGGGATCGCGGCTAAGGCTCGGCCGATCCCCCGTAGTGATCCATTTGGCGCTGAGAGATTCGAGCGATCGAGGGCGAAAACGCCCCAGGGTTACGCGCGTGCATTTAATTCGATCTCGCGGGAGTTGATCGGACTGCCCCTTACCCGTAAACAGCAAGACGAGATCCGGGCGCAGCGACCGAAGCTCAAGCCCGAAGAGATCGATAAGAACATTTACCGCACCCCGGAAATCCGTGAGCGCGCACCGCGGGACATGCCTAAAAGGCGCAAGCCTGGATGGGTTTGTTGCCAAATCGTTATTCCAAGGCCAGTCGCGGAAGGATTGGCTTTTTTGGCTAGGAGCCTAGCTGACAGAGAGCGAGCGGAGCGCTTGGATGAGCCACGAGGGTTTCGGCGGCGCTATCCGAAGACAAAGAATTTCTATGTTACAGAGGCGCTCAATTCTTTGTTAGCCGACTACGGATTGAGCCAGTTTTGCGTACCGGAGGCTGAGCCAGCGTCCGGCCGCGTTCGCCGGTTTGTTATCGCCACGGATTGAACGTATCCGTCAGACGAACGCACCTAGCACAAGCGCGAGCACGAAACTGGAAACTGGCGTATCTCGTTTCGATCGAGCCTGCTTCCCATCGACAGAGCCAAATTCAGCGGGGTTGTGACCAGATTCGGGCTAAAGCCCGCTTATCGCAGCCCAGCCATGGAAACCGTCATGCTGAGCAAACGCGCCAGCGATCTCGGTCGCTGGCGCTTTTTGAAGTGTTTGCTTCTTAGATGAAGAAACGGCGGACATACTCGTTCCACACTTCTATTGGCGCGGTGCTGAGGACACCCCCAGGCCGCGAATAGAATTTGTGGTCGAATTCCCCGTTGTTCCATCCGTAAATCTCTCCAAAGCGAACGGGTTTGGACTTCGCGACAAGCAAAGTCGGCACAAAGGTTGCCGGATTGAGTTTGGCGGGATCTTCGCTCGAAGGGAAGAAACCAGAAGTAGGTGCAGCAATCGCTACGACTGCTCCAATAATACCACCCGGCGTCGCTAGTGTTCCATCTTCTAGAAGAAAATTATCTTGGTGCTCAGTATCAAAATAATGATTGCGACGCATGAGCCAGTTGCTTGGCAGTCCTTACGAGGCTTTGCTCTGGCCGTTCGGCCGATACAAAATAATGAGCCAGCTGTTGGCGCAGAGCAGCGTTCTCCGCACACAATGCTGTTAGCGCTTGCTTCAAGCTCGTCAGCTTGTTGGGGCCAGTCATGAGGCCAATTTTTCTCTGATTAATTCCTCAACGAATTCGCTGACGCTAGCACCCCTCGCATGCGCGGCCACTTGCAGCTGGGCACGCAACTCATGCGTCATCCGCACACCCACCAACGCGGTCTTGCCATTCTTTGGTCTACGCCCTGCGCCTTCGCGGCGTCCTCCATGAGTTTTCTTCTTCTTCCTCATCCCGAGAGCGAAAAAAAACACCGAAAATTGATTTCGGTCAACGCCAATCAAAACCGCTTGCAGTCAGGTTTGATTACAGTTAACTATAATCATGTCTGTACCGAATCGAATCAAACAACGGGCTCTGGACCGTCGACGTCAGGTCGATGCTCTCCCCCGGCGAAACTTCGCGAATACTGCGCGAGCGCCGAGCTGGAGATCATCCACGCAGATCAGCAGCGAGCTGTCCTTGGCCGAGTCCAGCTTCATCTATGATGCCGCCGCCAAGGCCATTGACCTCCTCCAGCAGAAAGGTGCCTGATGCACATCTACCCTATTTTTGTTGAACGCCGCCCGCCGCCCAAAGGTTATTGGCAGCTTGTTAGCGAATGGATCCGCGCCATGGAATGGCCAGATGCAACTGAGAAGGAATTCCTGTTCAAGCAATCAAAGCGCGATTGGGTTCTCAACAAGTTCGGACGCAAACTTTACCGGACGCTGTCCAGCTGGCCTTACGGCGTGGCGGATCCGCGTACGCTAGCGTTCCACTTAGCCAGCGAGTTAATCCGCGAATATCAAAAAGGCACATTCAAGCGACCTATACAGCCCAATGGATGGCTGACTGATTGGTTTATCGACAACTGGTAAAAGCCAAATGTATCTCGAATAGCTCGAACAAGCTTTAACGCTCGGCATTTTCTGGTGCGGCTTACTCTTTGCAATTCTCGCGATTGTGCTGACCTGCTATGTCGCCACGGTTTTGAGCAGACTGTCCGATTATCTTATCGCCGCCAAAAAGGCGCTCTATAAACGCATCGCTTCCATTCGCCAAACAGTCTCAGAAACTGACCGCGGCTGATCGGCAACTTCCGCTGTCGTGTCGGAGACGGCCTTCTCGTCGGTTGCTCGAAACAATCGCCCGCCGGTTCCCTCGCGTTCTTCTTCAATCAGCCGGTATCGATAACTCACCAGGCTCCCGATCTGTATGCCAAAGTAGACGGCATAGGGGTTGGCGTATTTCTGGCCCGGAATTGAGATCGATAAATGCCGGAAAAGCTCTTCCCCATTTGCGCTTCTGGTGATCGAGAACACGCACCGGTAAGTTTGCAGCTGGCACACGTACTGTGGGTGATCGCCCGGCACGCGGCTGCGATCGCTCTCGTAAGGCGCGTACCAGTTCTCGCGCGCCTCCGCAAAAGCGCGCACCCGATCTATTTTTAGCCGGGTTAGGTCGTCGATGATTAATGGTCGCATTTTTCTTTCCAGGCTCGGTCGGTTGGTTCGTCCAAAAAGCCCAGCCGGTAAAAGATCATAAGCTGGTAATCGCGGGCCCCGCGACAGAGATGCGTCTCGCGGCGGCCGGAGAGCCTGGGATGATGACAGATCTGGCTAACGCGACTAATGCAGCGCTCGATCACGCTCGAGGCCAGCCGCTCGTCTGGATAGCGGCCACGCTCATCCTGGCGCAATGGGCAGCTCGCGCACTGCTTGGCCATGACCGGCCACTCACTGGTGTCTCTTAGTTTTTCCACGACTCGCCTCCGTATGCGCCCTGGCTTCAGCATCCTTGCGCCGATTAATATCGCCTAGCGTCTCGTCCGGATACCAACGTCCGTCCGGCTCTTGGTGGAGCGCTAGATCCACCGGATAGGCCAGCCGTACTTCCGGCTCCGGCGCTGGCGTAGTTTCTACGCTAGCATGGTGAATAACTGGGGTGTTTTGTGAATAACTCGGGTCCTCCGACCACCAATGGGTTGATAATGAAGGCGGTGTCGGTTCCGGGATCACTGGCGCATTGGATAATGGGCGCAGTGGCGGAAAATTGCTCAGCACAATCAGGCTGTAGAGCGTGATCCCGAGCCCGCAGGCAACCCGTAAACAGAGCCGGTCCGCCTTGGTGAGCGCGCCTGGGCCCTCGGGCTTTTTGACTAGCCACGCCCAATAAGCGCCTGCGCGCCGCTGGTTCTCGGGCTTGGATGCCGCCCAGCCCAGCCCGACTCCGGCGATCAGTTGCCAAGTCTTCGAGTGCTTGTGGATCCAGTTCCCGACCAAGGCTAGTACACACAAAGTGAGCACCCATTTCCAGCACCGCAAAACCAGTAGCGCGACCGGCCCACCCAGACCGAACCAGAACCAGAATTGCCATGCGTAATCGGTCTGGGGATGGCTCAAGAGATAGACGATGCCCCATAAGCTCAAAGCCAGCGCAGCGATCCACAAACCGATCCAAAAGCCCGCCAAGGTCACTTTGAGAGCGATCCTGTCCCGGTCGGCCTTTTCCTGCGCCTTTTTCTGCCTAAGCTCGACCTGTTCGCGGGACGAGCAATTCCAATAGTGATTAGGCCTTTCGTAACCGCAGGAGTAGCACAAGCTAGCCTCGTATGCATTCGATGCCCCGAAGCGCTCGACTGGGTCTTGGTCGCTCATTTGACCTCCTGAGCGGCGTCCCTAATCTGAAACAAGGCACTTGAAGGCTTGAACAGCACAGTGGTCAGGCCGTTTAGCGCGAAGGCTTGCCAGAAAGTTATGTTCTGCAGATGGAATAAATCCGGTACAATCCAATTCCACAGCCACATGATTAATAGTGCAAATAGACCCATGGAAATGGCACATCTGATTATCGCTTTGAAAATTGTCATTGTCCTCGTTTTCAGCTGTCTAGGCTGCTTGGGGAACCCTATCCTTTTCATATAGAGAGCGTGTTGTAGCTGGCTTGGTCCTCGTAGCGGACAACCGGCAACCCGGCGCTCATTTGACCTCCTCATGCCATTGCGTCCTGTAGGTGACGTGTTCGCCGTTGCCCTTGTGGATGCAATTCCTTTCCACTTGCTGAAGCGCAGCTCGCCGGGTTATTCCTCGCATAAGAATCTCGCGGATTAGATATCCGTCTCTATCGCGAATCTGAAATTGAAAAAAACTCACAGCGCACCTCCATGCTTGGAGGGCCGGTTTAGCCAGTAAAAAAGGGCTTCAGCGGCTTCGGTTTCGGATGCATCTTTAATTTTAACTTGCATAGGATTTGTTTAGTTTTTGCAGCTCCGCTGCCAAGCTGCTTCGGAGCGTGCTGGCAAGTGATGAGTCAATAGTGATCAAACGGTGGAGACGCGACCGCTGGCAGTAGTGTCGCCAGCTCCAGATTGTTATCGGCAGGAAGTGCAACCCCCGGTGCCACCGGCGGCGCAGCCTTAGCTACAATTTGTCCGGCTAAAGGGCTGAATTCGGCCGTTAATTTGGCAACGACCGCCTCGATCTCTTGCTGTAACTCTCGCGGGTTCTGCGGTCGATCCTCCCGGCTCTTCGCCAGCATCCGGCGCAGCAGATCGATCACTGGCGGCGGCACGCCAGTTAGTTGCTCGAACGGGGGAGGCTTCACGGCATGAGCGATCATCACCTGACCTACCGTGCCTGAGAATGGTCCTTTAGCTGAAAGCAGATACCAAAGTGTGACTCCCAAAGAGTAAATGTCGGAGCGGGTATCGACCTCGGTCATCTCGGCTTGTTCCGGGCTCGCAAACGCCGGGCTGCCGACGAAATCGCGGGTCCCGGTCACTTGAGTCACATCCAAACCGGTGGCTTTGGCCGCCCGAGCCAACCCGAAGTCGATCAGCTTCACGTCCAGGCTGCCGGACCGGTTGGCGATCGCAATGATGTTGCCCGGTTTGATGTCGCGGTGGATCAGCTCTTGGTCATTAGCCGCTTCAAGGGCATGCGCAATCTGCATTGTCACCCGCAGTGCGGTTGCTGCCGAGAGCGGCCCGAGTCGTTCCACGTACCGCTCCAGATCTTCGCCGCCTACAAACTGCATGGCGTAGAAGTAGGTGTCGCCCTCTTCGCCGAAATACAAAACCGTGGCGACGTGAGGATGATCGATTTTAGCCGCCGTCTGTGCTTCTCGAAGAAATCGGCGTCGCGCCTGGGGACTATTGAGCAATTCGGCTCCGATGACTTTGAGTGCCACCGGCTTATTTAGCCTAGTGTCGATTGCCTTGTAAGTGACGCCCATTCCTCCTTTACCTAACCGGAACAGTGACCCGTTAGGACGGCGAAGAATCCTGAAATGTGCGAAGCTTTCGGCTTCAGGCTCCTCCGAGCTGCTCGATTGCTCTTGCGCCGCGCTTGGCTTCTTCCTGGCGCTCAAGAGTTCTATCGCGTGGTGCACCAGGGACGGAAAATAATGTTCGGTGGGACCCGGCTTGGAACCATCAAGCCAATGCTCAACCCCGAGAAAATAGGCGAGGTCGTCCAACGGCTCTACTGGTTCGATCTTGAACGCTAATAGATCCACCTTGAAATGAGCCGCTCGTTCCACTTCGCGAAGCGCCTGCTTCGAGCGATTTGAAGCTTGGCTCAACACCAGCAGCAGTACCTCTGCCCGGCGGATGGCCTCGGTGATCTGTCCGCTGTAAGGTCGCCCGGCCAGTACATCCCGGGGGCAATCCAGCAAGGTATCCCAGCAGCTTCGAGAGCTACGCATACGCCTTCGGCCGCCGAGCTGTCGTCGCTCGAATGCGAAATAAAAACAGTGTGCGGCAGTTTTGGCGATTCCGGTTGTCCTGCGCCTTGACTATGTCCCTCGTTCATCGTTTTTGCCAGATCGGGCAATTTCGGCTGGTAGAGGAGGGAAACGGAGGTGCGTGCGTGGAAAACATGGAACTCTAGCTAGACCTAATCGGAACTGTCGACCCGGAGATTAGCTATTTTTGCTAGCCCTAGTTCAAAGAAGTTGTCTTGGCCGATTCCTGGAATCGGTGGAATCGGGCAAATCGCGGGGATGACTTCCGGTTGCGGCTCCATGCCGTGGGCCCTAAGGGTTTCGATTCGAGAGTAGCGGGATCAATGGCAGCTAAGAGCATAGAACTCATTTTTAATAGTTGCCGTTCTCGTGGTATTCAGACCAAGTCAGTGGTCTCAAAACCCGCCTTTTCCCGCTCAAGATTCAGCGAGCCAAAGGAGTGGCCCTCTGAGCTGTCAATGGCTCGTTCAACGATAGTGGGACCGCAAGCGGAGAATAGACCAGCAATGCCGGTCCTATCAATAGTGGTAGTAGCGTGTGTGTCATCGGTTTGTTAGTCTGTTTGAGCGTCGAACAGACTCTGGTAGGCATCGGCGAAGGCTGTCTTGTGAAGCCAACAGGCCGGTGATTGTCGACATGTAATCATTAGTGTAAATCCCTCTTTGTTGCCGATGCGATAGCTGATCCCGCTGCGGTAGTTACTGGAGGTTTGCGTATAAGTCATGCTCGCGAGCGTAGCGATCGCTCAAGCCTCTGCCAAATCGATTCCAATACTCCTGGCCGTGAAACTTCTGATCATATTTCGTGCGGGCCAATTCGACCCGGCGCATAAACTCCTGGCGATCCATTCGGTTAATTGCCGCGACCGCCTGGGGATCCAGACTCGGCGCGGATTCGGCCGTTAAGTGACCGTCGCCTCCGACCGTATTGAGGATGCTCCTGGCTCCGCCTGGGCCGCGCATGTGCGCTAAGCTCATGATCTGGGCTTTAACGGCCGGATCAGTGAACTGGCCGCTGCCAGCCTCCACGGCGCGTTTGAATAGGCCATCAACAGCCAGTCTCTGGACGCCTTGTTCGTCGCCAGAAGCCCGTAGACGGGCTAGCTCCGGGTACTCGCTGTCTTGACGAACTGATAGATTTTCCCTGTTCTGGTGACGTAATAATGAACGGAAACGCCGGTCTGAGTCAGGGTATTGATATCCCCCTGGCCTTCTCCATCGGTTGAATGCAGGATGATCCCCTGGATGCTGCGCCCGTGCCCAGGTGTAAAAGATCGCGCCGGGATAAAGGTGACTTCAGGCTTAGTAGACGGCGGCTGCGATGACGGCTGTGTGGGCAGCGGCTGCTCCGATGATGGCGGCTGCGGCCGCGTTGTCGGCATCATCATGGTGCCGCGCCGGACCTCGGGCACCGCAGGAGCGGTAACGGCAGCAGGCACTTGGGTCTGGCGTTTCCGCTCGTCGGCCGCTGCCTGGGAGACTAGAGGCGGTATCCGGAATGCCGGAAGGACCCGCTGCGGACCCTTCGGGAATGCCGGGCCAACGGGCATCGCTGCGGCCTTGGGTGGCGTTATCGGTGCTGATGGTGCCTCCTGGCCTATTTCTTCTGCTGTGGCGGCTCTTCGGCCTCCTTCGGTTTCTCCGCTTTTTCGGATTCGCCAGCTGTCGTTGATGGCTTCGACCTGCGGACGGAGTGAATCATCCACGAGCCGTTGAACATCGGGTCGTCTTCGGGCACCCAGCCACCGTCTATACACTTCGCCATTTGGATTTTCTTCCCAGTTATTGTTTATCAAGTTCCTGTATACAGGACAAATGCAGTGCTTCAAAATACGTCCGAAGGAGTGTATACTTTAGAAAGAAAGTGCATGTAAAAGCGAGGCATGCCCGTTTTAGCGAAAGTAAAACTCCAACGGAATTTGAGCCCGTGGTGGTTTAAAACTGCCGTAAGCAGCCCACGTGATATTCGGTAATGGAACCATTCTGGTCCCACGTCGGTATCGACAAAAAGTTTTGGTGTGCCGATTGCAAGCCCGCCAAGATGTGATGTGCGAACTGCAGCGGATTGGAGATAGACCGGCCGAAGACCGGGTTCTCAAGGAAGCAGCCCTATGCTGGAACTTCGACGCTTTTTGGTCGATCGCAAGACACGACGGCCATCAGTTTGGAAGTTTCATTCTTTTGGCTCGGAATTGTTGGTAGATCTGACGGTGGATCGTGGTTGTACAAAATCCTAGAATTGTAATGGGCCATCTGATACTTGCTCCTAGCTATGGCACCTAGACATGCGCTTGCTGGCAGCCGCTGGCTAATAGCGCTTATCATTGCTTGTGAACGCTCCATTCCAGGACTCGCGCACACGGATGTCTCTAAATCCTTTCCGGGTAAATGGTAATGGCTCTGATTACCAAGGTGGGGTATCGCAAGAAGAAATCCGTGCGGCCCTGGCCGCGCTACAAGCACCCCCGCAAGCGCCAGTCTATCGCCGCCCGGCGGCATCAAGCACACCAAGTCGGTCCCCGAGTGCTATTGGGTGGATATTACTGGGAATTGGATTGGGCGTGATCTTAACGCTGGCCACTAGAAATCAAGCCGACCAAACACCGCAGAACCAAACTCAAGTGCCGAGGAGTCTTCGAGCTTTGCCGGTCTCCCCACCGGTACCACAACGTGAGATTGGGTCGCGCCAGGTGCTTACACTCCTCGACGGCACAACGCTGCCAACCGTATTCAAAGGCTATCTTTCGGACATGAGCAAACTGCCGCTCTACGGATCCAAAATAGGCGACATGTACGGCGTCGGTGGCAACCTGTGGGTTCTCTCAACGATTCCGAATACTTCCCGAGTGGGCTGGGTAGATCCGCCGGAAGCCTCTCACTTAGATCAAGGGTCTCCTGACAGCGTCGAGGTGCGCCGCGCCAAGCTGGTAGTACCGCGGGCGCAACCTGTTGATAGTGTTGAGGTGCGTCGGGCAAAAAAGCTGCCAGGCTATTGACATTCCAGGGGCAACTGAACGCTCGATGGTCCGGAACGGACCCGTTTTGGATTGCAAGCAGCGCGTGAGCGAGGCCGGTTTGGTGGTCGGTTGCCATATATCACTGGGGCTTGTCTGGCGGCTTGGGCGTCTTTGTCGCGGACATGCTGTTCGCACTTGGGGCTTGAGTCTATGGACTTGGTTGACTGGCGAAAAGAATGGTTGAACCGGAACACCCGGCGTTGGGCCAAGGTAAAGGCTAGCGCGCGGCCCCCTAACCCGCTCGGCAAACCGGGAGCGTCAACTGATCGACCCACATCCACGCGGGCAGTGCACCGGGAGGTCTCGTTGCCTTAACAGAACGCTATAAGGCGACGATCGAACAGCTGAACGACCTAAGCTCTGGAGTTTTGGCTCCGCTGCAATGGAGTCCGATAATGGGAGCATTATTGATCCCGATATTGGGAGCCAGCGGTTTAAATTGGGTTCAGATTTTGGTGAACTCCCTGCGTTAACCACAGATCTGTCCTGGGGTATAGTCCTATTTTATAGCGACTGAGACGAATGTAGTGAGGTTGCTCCCAATGGGGCGGACGTCGCGAGACTCGAAAACCACAGCGTCTTTGCCTTGAGGTTCTGCTGTATGGTAAGCACTAGCGATAACCAGTCCAGCTCGCCCGACGTAAAATTTCCAGGAAGCCGTACCCGATGAGCGTATCCCGTAACGGAGCGCCACGTGGCTTAGACAGTTTAGTAATACTGCCGGATATAGCCGTAGGCTTTGTCGAATAGCTCCTGGTCCCGATGAAGTTGGTATTTCAGAAGCGTCTTGCGGAGTTCCTTTTGGACAAGCCGCTCGCCCTGGCTTGTGAGCTGCCAGTCGGGGAATCGCACCTTCTTCACGATATCATCAATGTCGTTCACGATTCGCTCCACGATGATGTGCGTATTGGTGTTTTTCGCTTCCTTAAATAGCTCCGTGAGTGCCTCTTTGGCACGGTCGCGCTCTTCCGCTGGATCGACGTCGCGCTCAGCGGCTACCACTTCCTTTGCCAACTCGAGTATTTCTTTTAGGAACTCAAGACTTGTGAGAAATCCTTCTTCGTGACGCTCTTTGATTTTCTCCAACCGCTCTCCCAACTCGGTAAACTTCGGATTGCCAAGGTGTTTACGGAGACGAGCAACGAGCTTGACTTCGATTTCTCTCCCGCGCTTCCCGGGATCAACTTCTTTGAGAAAATCTTCAAGCACCTGGGCATCGAAAATGAGGGTCTCGATATCATCGCGGACGGACTCTACATGAACGTTTTGGTTGATTAAGTCGACCGTCTTTGCGCCTAGCGCGTGCCAGAGAAGGCGGCCGTTACCGCTCGGCGGTTTCACGGATTCGTAGACCTGTGTCAGCCAGCGGAAATCATTCTCGTAAGGGCTGAGTATTGCGTCGGGTGAGAGCGCCTCCCAGATCGTGCCGAGCACCGAGTATTCAGCGGCGAACTTGTCGCGCACTTCGTTGTTCGGAAGACATTGTTGCGCGGCCATAAGACCCTCATAGCCGCCCACAGTTCGATCCACGCCGACGAAAAAGGTGAGGCACTTTTGTATCTGCACCGGCAATGTCTGCCGAAGTTCATCGATACTGGAAACAATTTTTTGAACGGCCTTCTCGTCGAAGTCGAGCGCCTGCGCCACGTCGTCAAAAATCCCGATATAGTCCACGATCAACCCGTGTGTCTTCTCTTGCCCGAAGGCGCGATTTGTCCGGCAGATCGCTTGCAGGAGATTGTGATCCTTCATCGGCTTATCGAGATACATCACCTGCAAAATGGGCGCGTCGAAGCCGGTGAGCAGCTTACTCGTGACGATCACGAATTTCAGGGGGTCAGCCGGATCACGGAAACGGTCAAGTAGTTTTTCTTCAGCGTCTTTGTCGCGGACATGCTGCCTCCACTCGAGTGGATCAGCGGGGCCGGAAGTCATCACGATGGCACTGGCCTCAGGGCCTATCAATTCATCCATCACGGACTTGTAGAGGACGCAGCATTCACGATCGAATGCCACCACCTGCGCCTTGAAACCGTTTGGTTCGACCTTCGTCTGGAAGTGCTTCACGATGTGGTCAACTACAGCACGCACGCGCTCCGGGTTTTTCACTAACACCGCCATTTTGGCGGCACGCTTGCCAAGGTCGTCGCGATCCTGTTCGCTTAAATCGCCGGTAATTGCCCGGTAGGCTTCGTCGATCGCCACCTTGTCTATTTTCAGTTTCACCTCCGGTGCTTCAAAGTGCAGCGGCAGCGTGGCTTTGTCCCGGATGGAATCCTGAAACGAGTAGCGGCTCATGTAGCCTTTCTCGTCCTCGTCTGCACCGAAGGCCCAGAAAGTATTTTTGTCCGTCCGATTGATCGGCGTTCCGGTGAGACCAAAGAGGAACGCATTTGGCAAGGCCTCACGCATCTTGCGGCCAAGATCGCCTTCCTGCGTCCGATGCGCTTCGTCCACCATTACGATAATATTCGAGCGCTCATTTAATTTACCGCCGGTCTCACCGAACTTGTGGATGGTTGTGATGAGTACCTTGCGCACGTCCTGACCGAGCAGGGTTTGCAGTTCCTGACGCGTGGCCACGCCGACCATGTTCGGCACGTCGGAGGCATTGAAGGTGGCGGTGATTTGCGTGTCGAGGTCAATGCGGTCCACCACAATCATGACCGTGGGATT
>Ga0209647_1002482_pt1 | contig 14957 bp, 15 predicted proteins | sample GraSoi_2013_60cm_FD_185827 | JGI IMG/M metagenome (GOLD analysis project Ga0209647, IMG submission 185827) | Grasslands soil microbial communities from the Angelo Coastal Reserve, California, USA - Sample 9_17_2013_60cm (SPAdes) (version 2) | ecosystem: Environmental > Terrestrial > Soil >...
CCACCAGCAGCAGGCAGCCGTCCGCCATATTGAGCACGCGCTCCACCTCGCCGCCGAAGTCGGCGTGGCCGGGGGTATCGATGATGTTGATCTTGACGCCCTTGTACATCACGGCCGTGTTCTTGGCTAGAATCGTGATGCCACGCTCGCGCTCGAGGTCGTTCGAGTCCATGATGAGCTCGCCCACATGCTGGTTGTCGCGAAAGACCTTGCTCTGCTTGAGCAGGCCATCCACCAGCGTGGTCTTGCCGTGGTCAACGTGCGCGATGATCGCGACGTTGCGAATATCGCGGCGAACCCGCGTGGTCGTCTGTGTTTCAGTCATATCCATCGTTTGCATGGGGAAGCGCGCTGTCCTCTACTCGATCCCGGCCACGGCCAGTCAACATCATCGCGGTTCAACAATCATCACATGTGCGGGCACACTCGCTCTGATTGTACCATATGTTGCGCGGTTGCTGCCTGGCGTCGCGCCCGCGGCGCCCACCTTGCCCGCGCTCCACCGCGCGCATGCGCATTGCCTCAGGCGTGCCACGTATGCTACAGTGTGCGGGCACAAGGTTCCTGGCATGTCATGGTCTCCCCACCGCATTCCTCGACGATTATGCCGGGCGCGAAGACCGGCCAGTGCAGTCCGCATGCACGTAAGGACGGGGACGAGTCGCATGGACAATGCACATGCCACGAGCGGGCGCCGCGTTCTGATCGTCGACGACGACCCAGACCTGATCGACCTCCTGACCGATGGGCTGCAGCTGGTCGGCGGATATGAGGTGGTAGTTGCCCCGGATGGCGCCAACGGCCTCGAAGCCTTCATGCAAGCACGACCAGACTGCGTCGTCGTGGACGTGCGCATGCCAGGCCTGAATGGCTACCAATTCGTACGGGCGTTGCGTGGCGATCCAGCCACCGCGCAGGCCGCCATCGTGGTGTTGAGCGCCCTGGCCCAGGATCACGATCAGCTGGCAGGCATGCTCTCTGGCGCCGATGCGTATCTTTTCAAGCCTGTCAGAATGACCGACCTGACGCGCACGATCGAGCACGTCATGCAGCTCACCGCCGAGCAGCGCTGCGAGCAGCTGCGTGCGCTTGCCGAACAAACGGTGGGTGATCGAGGTGAGCCGTGAACACGAGTGGACATGATTCTCTACGGCGCGTCACGGCCAGCGGGAGGCAACGGCAGAGCCAGCCGCTCACTGTTCTCTTCGTGGACCCCGACATCGAGGCCGCCGAGCGTCTGGCGTCGCCACTGCGCTCCCGCTGGGCGATCGCCATCGTGCCCTCGGCGCAGGCCGCGCTCGGCGTGATGCAGCTGCGCCTTCCCAGCGTCGTCGTGACGGAGCTGGACCTGCCGGATCAGAGCGGTGTCGAGCTGCTTGCGCACATCCACAACACGTCCACAACGCACAACGTCTTGCTCATGGTGGTCACGGGCCGAGCCTCGGTGCGCGACAAAATCGCCGCCTTCCAGGCTGGCGCGGACGACTACCTCGTCAAGCCTGTGGATCCCCAGCAATTCGAGACGCATATCTACCTTGTGAGCCGGTTTCGCTCGGTCATCCCGAACTGACGGCCGCGTACTCCTGTCAGATGAGGGTGAGCATGAGCGAATTGGGTGACCCTGGCGCGTGGCAGGATCTGGACGTGCCATCCGCTGAGGGACGCCACCCGCGCACGCGCGGGCCGCTCGCCTACGTGCGCCGCATCTTCACCGAGCCGTTTCGCAGCGACCCCGAACTATCGCTGCACTTGCCTGTGCCGCTGCGCGAACGACGCCGGCGGGCGGCGCTGTTGCGGCTCTTTCTTCTGAGCGTCGCCGTGCTCGCGAGCGTAGTGGTGCTCTTGCCCGCGCTGCTGTTGGCGGCGCCGCGGATCCTCATCGTCACCGTCGGTCTGGACATCGCGCTTGCCTGCATTGGGCTGGCGCTGCTGCGGTTGGAGCGGCCGTCGCTGGCGGCGGGTGTCTTCATCTACGGCGCGCTCGGTATCGGCGTCGTGTATCTCCTGGGAACGCCGAGCGGTCTGGATGAGCTGGTGCTGCTGGTCTTCGCGACGCTGGCCCTGCTCATCCTGATTGCCGGCATGGTGCTGCCGAGCGTGATGATCTGGCCGACGGCCGGCCTCATCGTCGCCGTGACGATCGCCGGCATGCTGTTGCTGCCCATCTCCCAGACGCTGATGCCCGACAGCAGCAGTCCAGGGTTCCGCTATAGCGCGCTCGGGCTGCTCGTCGGCATCCAGAGCATGGCCGCGGTGATCAGCTGGGTCTCTGCCAGGAGCGCGGGGGCCGGTGTGCGCGGCGCGACACGCGCCCTCGAACGGGAGCGCGAGTTGGCGGCGCTCAAAGATCAGTTCATCATCGCCGCCAACCATGAGCTGCGCTCGCCGATCATGGCGATGTACGGCAACATCGAGCTGCTCGCCATGATGCAGGGCCAGGTGGACGACAAGCAGCGCGAGCGCATGATCGCGCGGGCGCTGCAATCTGGCGACGCTGTGCTGGAGCTCCTCTCTAACGTGCTAGATGCTGGCTTCATCGAAGCCAGCGCCCCGCGGCTGACCCTGCGACCGGTGCCGCTGGCGCAGACCGTCCGCAGTGTGCTGGATACATTCGATCCCCGCGACATCGGCGCCCCAGGGCTGCCCGCCAAGCAGGCAGACACGATACGCCCGGTGCGCGTGGACATCGCCGCTGAACTCATCGTGCTGGCGGATGAAGGCCGCCTCCGTCAGATACTCGTCAACCTGGTCTCGAATGCGCTGAAGTACTCGGCGCCAGGCAGCCCGATTATGGTCTCCGCTGCCATCATGCCGCAGCCGCGGCCGCTGCTCGGGCGCCTGCGCGGCCCTGAGCGCCTGCCCGCCACGCCACCCGACATTCAGATCTGCGTGCGCGACCGCGGGCTGGGTGTGCCCCCGCGCGACGCCTCCAAGCTCTTCAACCGCTTCGTACGCCTCGAGCGGGACATCGCCGGTCCGGTACGCGGCACGGGTGTCGGCCTGTATCTGTGCCGCCTCTTGACGGAGGCAATGGGCGGTCGCATCTGGGTCGAGAGCAGCGGTGTGCCGGGCGAAGGCTCGGCGTTCTGCTTCACGCTCCCTGTCGCTCCCGCGCTGCCGCTCGCCACGGACGCGATGGGCGGTCGTGTCGCGGCGGACTGAGACCACTCCGGGCTAAAGCCCTGGAGGTTCCTCGTCTGGCTTCCACGTTTCCCGTCGCTTTTCACGGCAGGCGGGCTCTTGTGTTACTCAACGGGGACTTTCGGGCAGACGCGCTCTGACTCTGGGGATACCAAAGGAGCGAGGCAGATGCTGCCCCACACTTGCGCGTTGAACGGCGTGCTCGTATGCTGCCTGCAGGCCGGGCTCCCGACCTTCCCAACAGGCGGCGTACCGCTGTTGGGCACACGAGGGAAGAGAATCTGCTGGGTCCAGATAGGCGGCCAGAAACGCCGAGTAGAGGTCGCGCTGGATGGGACCAATGCCACAGGGGCACTGGTGCCAGCGTTGGCTCAACGGCTTGGGAATAAACTGGCCGCAGCCATGACAAAATTGCGAGAGTCTGGTGCTACGCGTGGGAACTTCGACCAGGGTGCCGCCCGTCCTTGCAACGGTGCGTTTCAGCATGTCTAGGAACATCCCTGGAGCACGAAGTCCCACGCTCTTGCCAAATTGTTTCTGCCAGGCACGATAGGAAATCTTTTCAGTGAGAATGGTTTTGCCCACGGCCACGATCTCATGGACCAGGCGACCATGCAAGGTTTTGCGGTGGGCGGCGAGTGTGCGTTCGCGGGTTGCTTTGCGTTGCCGGGTGGCCAGATAGCGTTTGCTGTGTTTCCAGGAGAGGCGCCCTTTCTTCACCCGACCACGCTCATCGTAGTTGGCCGTATTGCTGGCTCGCCGCTGCCGGTCCATCTGGCGCTGGAGACGCCGAATGGCGCTGGCATCGGGGGCCAGCTCGGCGCAGAACACCTCCAGGCGTGGGGTTCCCTTGCGTGGCACGATGGCAATCGTGGAGGGACCCAGATCTAACCCAACGGTGTCCTGGCCCACCAGGTGTTTGGGCTTGTGGTAGGGGACCCCTTTCAGGACCAGTTGCACACAGTAGCGCTGGCTCTGGGCGTCAGCCCCCTGGGCGCGAGCACTACTGGCCTGGCGCACAAGGAGCCGGGCATATTTGATGGGGTGGCGCAGGCTGTAGGTGACTACTGGATCCTTCCAATCGATGAGCGCCTCCAACCGGTCGTCCTGCCACAGCAGATACCCCGTGTTCCCTCCTTCGGGAGGCTGGAGCACAAAGCGCAGCCCGGTATCATTGCGCTTGTTTTCCACGCTGGAGAGGCCCCGGCCCCGACTTTTGAAGCGGACTCGGCGGGCCTGACCCAGACACACCCGGTTGAGCGCACGATAGGCCCGGCTGGCCAGTGTCTGCGCCAGCACGGCATCTACGTGGTCGGCAATCCAGGCACAGTTTAAGCCTTTGGCCACGTCGTGCAGGGCATATTCCGAAAACCCGTACTGCTGGCGCAGCACTCCAAAGGCGCGCTGCCGTTCCAGCTTCTGCGTGCGAGGAATGGCACGGGCAGCCTGCCAGGCGAGATCAGCCCGCATGCGGAGCAATCTCCGTTGTCCTTCGGACAGGATGGCGTTATAGAACTGACGCGCAGCTTCTAGATGGGCACGCAGCCGCTTCGCCTGCCCAGGTGTCACCTGGAGCGGCAGTTCCAGGAGAAAGGTCGGCGTCGGTTTGCGCGTGCGCGTTTGCTGCTCTGCGCTGGTCTGCCGCTGCCTGGGCATCTGCTGGAAGTCTCTCTTGCTGGTGTATTGAACTTTTGTTCTCACGGTACACCACGCTTTGGCTGCTGTCAAGCGCCCGGCAAGTACGATCCGTTGCCCCACTCCCATCCCCCAAAACGGCACGACGGTTCATCCCCGGGATCAATCACCGGGGCTTTCCCGCTCGGTTTTCTGTAGCGAGGAATGGGTAGCAGGCTGCGGGCCGTTCTCCAGCCACCGTTCGGGTTGTGCGATTGCCCGCCCATGTGAGCGAGCTGTGCCGATCTCACCCGCAGCATGCTGGGATTGAAACTATTCCGTTCCCTCCGGTCCCACTGAGCACGCCGGGGCGCGAAGGCACAAAGAAACAGCGCCGCCTGCTCGTTCCTCATACGCTCGGACTTCTGCTCCCCCCATGTCAGCTTGCTCGGCGCTTCCTCCTACCCTGTCCATTTGGCCATAGCGCCGGCTGGCGGCGATACGGTATCCTTCACTATGGCGTGTGGCGAGGCCACACGCTACGTTTGTCTGGCGCACGGGAGTAGGGGAACGGCACTGCATGGCACAAGCGCCGCGTGTAAGGCGTCTGGCGGCGCGCATGCTTCCGCGCCAGCTATTCTCCTACCAGCGCAACGTCTATCTGCTGCTGCTCTTCACCCTCGGCAAGGGCTTCCAGCTCAGCATTGCCGCCCTCTCGATCAACCTCTACGTCGTCAAGGGCCTGCACTACTCGCTGGCGTTTGCCGGCGTGGTAGCCGCCATGCCTGCCATCGGGGCGCTGCTGGCAAGCATTCCCATGGGCATTCTGGCGGATCGGCTCGGACGCAAGCCGCTGCTGATTGTCAGCGGCTTCCTCAATCCCCTGGCGCTCGTCGCCATTGGCCTCAGCGACAGCCAGCCGCTGCTGATCATCGCCAGCCTGGCCAACGGCTTTCTCGCCTCGGCCTATTGGGTCACCAATCTGCCCATCCTGACCGAGAGCACCACCGATGACCAGCGCGTAGGTGTGCTGGCCCTCAACAACTTCCTGCTGCTCGGCGTCGGCGCCCTCGGCGCGCTCATTGGCGGCTTCGTGCCCAAGCTGGTCGCGGCGCAGCTACAGGTAGACGCGTACAGCGCCGTTCCCCTGCGCTACGGCGTGCTGGCCGCTGCCGCCGCCGTCTTCATTCCCGCCGTGCCGCTGATCTTTCTGCACGAGCCGCGCGGCCGCAAGCGCGTTAAGCCCGATCCGTTGACGGTCGTGGAAGAGCCGTACGTCGAGGCCGCGAAGTTTCAGGCCACCGCGACCGGCATCGAGCCCGTGGATCCGGTGGGCCGCCGAGCGATTGCCACCCTCTTTCTCAAGCTGCTGATCCCCGATTTGCTCTTCACGACGGGTGAGGGCGCGGTGATCGCGCTGCTCCAGGTGTTCTTCGTCGCGCGCTACTTCCTGCGCACGGATACGCTTGGCGTGCTCTTCACGCTGGCGGGCCTCATCGGCGGCGCCACGTCGCTGACGGCGCCGCGCTTCGTGCGGCGCTTCGGCAAGCTGCGCATGGCCACCTCCATGCAGTATCTTGGCGCGCCAGTCATCCTGCTGATCGGCTTCGCGCCCATCTTTCCACTCGCCGCGTGCGCCGAGTTCCTGCGGCAGATCCTGCGCGGCCTGTTCGAGCCGACCTATGCCGCCTTCACGATGGAACGCGTCTCGACACGTCTGCGCGGCACCCTCAGCGGCTTCTACAGCGTCACTTGGAGCATGGGATTCAGCATTGGGCCGGTGGTCGCTGGCTTCCTGCAGCAAAACGTGAGCCTCTCGGCCTCGTTCGTCATCGGTGCCGCGTGCCTGGTCGTCTCGGCGACGCTGCTGCGCATCTTCTTCGGCAGCGGGCAGCCGCAGCACCACAGCGCTGCCACGGCGGCGGCCGCCCGCTAGCGCGGTGGTACAATGAGGGACGCGCATGCCATGCCGGGTGCAGAGAGGAGAATTCAGCTATGACGGCCTCAGCCTCCACGCGGCCGGTCTTCGTCCTCGACGTCGACAACACGCTGCTGGATAACGATGCCCTCAAGGCAGACATCGATCACCGGCTGCGCGCGCTGGTGGGCGACGTGGCGGCCGCGCGTTTCTGGCAGATCTACGAAGATGTGCGCATGGCAAGCGATGTCGTGAACTACCCGCTGGCCCTGGAGGTCTTCGCCGACGAGCTGCGCGATGCCGAGCTCGCGCGGAAGCTGCACGAGCTGGTGATGGACGACGACTTCGCGCGCTATGTCTATCCCGATACCTTCCCCACGCTGGCGCATCTGCGCACCCTCGGCCTACCGGTGATCGTCTCCGACGGCGACTCCGTCTATCAGCCGCTCAAGATCGAGCGCAGCGGCTTGGCCGCCGCGGTGAATGGCGAGGTGCTCGTGTTCATCCACAAGCAAGCGCATCTGGAGGAGATCATGGCGCGCTGGCCAAGTGACCTCTACGTCATGGTGGACGACAAGGCGAATATCCTTGCGGAGACGAAGCGGCGCTACCCCGATCGCTTCGTTACCATCCACGTGCGCCAGGGCCATTACGGCCAGGATCCCCAGCGCTATTCCCCGGCGCCAGATATCGAGGTGCACCGCATCGGCGACCTGCGCACGCTCACGCTGGAAGAGCTCACCCGGTAGCGCACGCGCTAGCCGGTAGCGACGGCAGACGGACTCGCAACGCTATGCGGCGGGAACCTCTTCGATCAGGCCCCACTCGTTGACGAACAGGCCGACGACCTGCACGGGGAATCCCCATCCCGCCACAACTCGCAGCGCCTGCTGTATATCTGCGAGATGCTGCTCGCGCGAGACGGGATTGCCGGCGCAGCCGTCATGCCCGGCGACGACGATCACGCCCGAGCCATGAGCCTGCACCGAGATGTGCGCACGCTGGCGGATCGACTCGATGAGGTGGGCTGGGCCGTGCGCCAGAATGCCGTCCGCGCCCGCCTCGGTGATCATATCCACCCAGGTCACGGAAAAGTGCATCTTCACCCAGTCCGCGATCGGCGTCTGCACGCGGCCATCCATGCAATTGATCGCCGTCCCAAAGGTCCCGGTCGCCATCGTCGTCGCCTCCCCCTCGCGTGCCGCGTGCCTGCGCGTCGCGGCCGCGCCAGCCGTGCCTACGTGCCAGGCGCCGCGGACCTCACGCCTTGACGACCCGCGCCACCTTGAAGGCGGTCGGCAGGTCTTGCGGCGTATCCATCACGGCGGCATACTCCTGCTCCGCCCAGGCAGTGAGCCGCCGCACCGATTCGGCGAAGATAGCGTCCGGAACGCTCCATGTGCGCGACCACTCGCGCTCAGTGATCCACTGCAGCACTTCGCGTGGCGTGCGCGCGACATTCCAGCGCGTCAGCTCCAGCAGCTCCACGCGGAAGCCGCGCCGCTTCAGCTCTTCGAGCACCGCGTCGAAGCCCGCCGCGCCGACCCGCGGCGGCAGGCCGCCAAGCTCCTTTACGGTGTTGAGCCAGTGCGTTTGCAGGTGCCACTGCACATCCTCGCCCAGGTGCGTATCCTGGCCCAGCAGCAGCGCGCCCCCCGGCTTCACGGCACGCAGCGCCTCATCCAGGGCGCGGCGCCACTGCGGCACCAGGTGCAGCACATGCACGGCGACCACTGTGTCGAAGGCGCCGTCCGCGAACGGGAGCGCCGTCATGTCTGCCATCTCGACGCGCAGCGCGCCGAAGTGCCGGCTTGGGTCGGCGCCGCGCTCGGCGTCATACTTCGTGCGCAGCCGCTCCACCATCCGCGTGGAGATGTCTACGCCGGTGACGTTGACGCCGCGCGCCAGCAGCGGCAGCGCGATGCGCCCCGTGCCAATGCCGATCTCGAGCAAATTGCCGCCAGGCGGGACGCCGCCCACCTTCAGCAGCCCGGCGGCGATGGCGTCCGCAACGTGCGCCGAGTAGCCGCGGGTGTCGTCGTAGCGGTGCGCAATGGGATCAAAGTTCAACGATTCGGACATCGTGGTGAGCCTCCTACCGCTCGGGCGCGGCGTCCTGGCGCCGCTTGGAGAGGCGCACCTGGTTGACGGTATAGCCCCGGCTGCGATAGAGCCGGAGCGCGGCCTCGTTGTCTGGCGAGGTGGCGAGCGACATCTGGCCGAAGCGCTGCTCGTCGAGGAAGTAGCGCTCGGCGGCATCCAGCAGATGCATGGCGACGCCGAGCCGGCGATAGGCCGGATGCACCAGGAGTTCCTGAATATAGCCGACCGGCTCCTCGGTGTCGGGATCGATCTGCACCGTTGCCAGCAGCAGCCCGACGAGCTGTTCGCCCGCGCTGGCTGCTTCATGCGCGACCCAGAGCAAGCCCTGCCCGGTTTTCAATAGCACCTGGCTGGCGCGCCCGCGCGGCGTCGTCGGCGCGATGAAGGCCATCGCCGTGGCGCGGTCGGCTTCGCTGGCGCGGCGCACGACGATGTCACTCTCGCCGGAGGATGTCATCTGGCTCGTTCCTCTCGTTCCGCCACCGCTGCGCTCGGACCATCCATAGTATATCGGACGAACGCCGCTCGCATCATGCTTGCCCGGCCGCTGCGCTGGATTCGTCCGGCGCGCGCTTGAGGCCCGCCGCGGCGAAGTCCAGCCCGGCGGAGAAATATTCGGGATGGCGCACGACGGCGTTCAGCCGGGCGATCAACGCGTCCAGCTCGTCGTCGGTGGCGGCGCCACTGCGACGCACGAGCGCGCGCGCCTGCGCGAGGAGCCTGCCTGGTCCGCTTGGCTGCTCCGCGGGGCTGACCGCAACGTTGGCGGCGGTCTCGCTGAAGGCGCTGGCACGCACGCCGACCTCGGCGAAGCCGGCGGCGCGCAACAGCGCAAACAGCTTGCGGCCGAGCAGGAGATCAGGGAAGCCGTACGCACGGGACTGCCTGGCAATGCGCAACAGCTCGTCCAGCGCCTCGGCGTCGGGATAGAGCGCGCGTGCCCCCCAATCCGGCTCGATGGCGACGGCGACGCCACCCACCGCCGCGACGCGAAACATCTCCGCGACGGCGACCAGCGGGTCCGCCAGATGCATGAGCAGGAAGCGGCAGGCGACCAGCCCGAAGCTGCGGGCGGGAAACGGCAGGTCGCGCGCGTCGGCGCGCGCGAACGTGACGCGGCCAGCGCGGACCTCCGCGGCGAGGCGCTGGCACGCCGCGGCGAGCAGCCGCTCATCGATATCCGTGGCCACGATGGTCGCGTCCGGCAGCGCGTCTAGCAGCGCGCGCGTGAAGGCGCCGGCGCCGCAGCCGAGCTCCAGCACGTGCGCACCTGGCTCCGGTGGGTGCAGCGCCAGCACGTGGCGCAGCTCGTCCAGCCCACCGGCGGCCTGCGCGGCCAGCCGGTCGGCTTCGTCGGGGTCCTGCGCGCCTACGTAGCTCGTCATCGCGGACCCTCATCCCATGCGGGCGCACAGCAGCCTACGCCAGGGGTTAGTACAGTTGAGGAGAGCGTAACGCGGCTGCGCCAGGCATGCAACGCCCTCTCGCTGCGGCCGCCCACTTCGAGGCAGGCGCTCAACTACCTCGCCTTCGTCCACCTCGGCTGCCACCTCATCCTACGTCGAGAGGCCTACGGAGCGTTTATGCTGGCCGCACCAAACGGTGGCTGGCTGAGCGTCACTCCGTGCTCACCAAGATGTCGCCGTACTGGCCGCAGCCGGAGAAGAGCAGGCCGTCCGGGCGCTGGTCCACACCCGCACACGTGACCCAGTCGTTATTAGACAGCCGGTGAGCCAAGCCCACCCCGGAGGCCGAAGTGGTGACCACCACCCGCGAAGAGCACTGGCTCGATGACAAAGGTGCCCCTATTCGAGGTATCCACACCAGAGAACGACTCGACCAGCGTCGCGGCGTGGCAGTGTGCGTAGGCCTGCATATAGCAGGTCGTCGCAGCCTGCGGGTCCCCAGAGGAGCCAGGCCCATCCATACGCACCCAGTGCGAGAGCGTGCCGCACGCTTGGGCTTGGCTCTGCCAGAAGCCCATCTCGATCCCACGAACCCCCCCATGCGTCATCAGCAGCAGAGCGAGCAGCCCGGCGACCAGGATGGCCATGGCGAGCCCACGCCGGTAGTTGTATATCCACGTGCCAAATCGCTTTAGCATTCAACTCCTCCCTCGCGAGACAAGCGCACGCCTGTTACCCAGATTACGCGAGGAGGGCGCGACTGCTTACAACCTGGCCCCGCTAGATCCATGCAGTGCCGCGCGGGAGAGAAGTCATGGGATCGCGCGCTGCTCGTCGCGCCGCGGCGCGAGCGCGGCAAGGTCCTCTTCGACGGCCGCGCCGCCTGCGCTGGCTTGCTCCAGGCGTGCCAGCCGCGCGCGGATATCCTCCAGCACGGCCATGAGCTCGTCTGGCGTGGGCTGCTTGCTATCCGGATGACCTGGATGCTGCTGCATGAAATACGCGGTGACGGTGGCCGTCACGACACCGAAGCAGCCGATGCCAACGACCATGACGATCGCTGCGATCACACGGCCGGCAAGTGTCGCCGGCCCATTGCCGTAGCCCACCGTCGTCATCGTGGCGAACGCCCACCAGATCGCATCGCCAAAGTTGTGGAACGACGGGTTGCTGCCGCGCTCTAGCTCCCAGACCAGCGTGCCGCCGATCACCGCAAGACTCGCGGCGACGATGAGAAAGACGTGGACGCCGTTGCGCATGGCAGTGCGGCGCACGCCGCGCACGACCCGGTCGAGCTCGACCAGGAAGCGCACCAGGACGCCCAGCCGCAGCACGCGTGCCAGCTGGATCACACGCACGAAGCGTCCCAGGCGCAAGAATCGCAGCCAGCGAATCGTCGGCACCAGCGCCAGCAGGTCGATCCAGTGGGCTTTCAAGTAGGCGCGGCGCGAGGCGGCCACGTAGAAGCGGAGGGAGAATTCGGCGAGGAAAACGAGGGTGATGACATCCTCGGCGGGCACGAGCGTCGTCTGGTTCAGGGCGCCGGTTGGGTGATCCTCCAGGAAGCCGATGCCGAGAAAGAGCAGGGCCAGGACCGCCATGCAGACATCCCAGGCCAGGAGATGGCGGGCGATGAAGGCGTCGACGCGCCGTCGATCGAGGCCAGGCCGGCTGCGGAGAGTCGTTTCGAACTGTTCCTCAGCCATCGTAGACCAGTCACTCTCCACGCAGATCGCACGTCATGGCGTCGCGCATGTACGGGGTTAGCGACTACGACGGGGGCAGGCGGCATGATTGGCGCAAGGGAAAAACAGCGCCCTACGAGTGTACGTAGCGGAAGGCCATGCTCGCCGCGCCGTGGCAGGCACGTGTAGAATGAGCCTGCTGAACATTGAGTCGCCTTGGTTCAGCGAGTGTAGCACGGCGTGCGGGCGGCTGTCCAGCGGAGCTCATAGGACACAGCGAACGCACTCAGCATGGTGTGGATCCAGGCGAAGAGGCGCAGGCTCCACGCAGCGCTATGCCGGCATCCCATCCTCGACCCAGCGGCGAAAGAGGGCGATCTGCTGCTCTGGCCACTCTCCGTCGCACGGCATCGTGCCCTCGCTCAGGCGCGTGAGGATGTCTTGCGCGTGCGTCCGCACGTCGTGATAATCCCAGAGGTCGAAGGCGAAATCCATCGACGCGCGGTCGTCCTCACGAAACAGCGGCTGGATGTCTCGCGCGAAGCTGGGTGTGTTGTTTTCAGGCGCCATCGGCACGCTCCTTCCCTGAATATCCATACCGCCGTATGCAAGACTGGGCCACTTCCGGGAGTGCGCCGCGGCACATCAGGCCGTTCGCCGGCTGGTCTGGGCCGGTGCGAACATGATCGGCAGCCGCTTGACTCCCGATAGGATGCGGGAAGGCAGTAGCTCCACGGGCGCATCGGGGACACGGCGCAGCTGCGGAAGCTGCTCCAGCATCATCGGCAGCGCAATGGATGCCTCCAGGCGCGCCAGGGGAGCGCCGACGCAGAAGTGAATGCCGTGGCCGAAGGCCAGATGGCGGTTGGGCGAGCGCGTGATGTCGAACCGTTCGGGATCCGGAAACTGAGCGCCGTCGCGATTGGCGGAGGCGACCCAGGCGAAGACGACCGCATCGGCAGGGATGCGCACCCCTTCGAACGTGCTCTCGGTCGTCGAAATCCGGCCGATGCGCCAGACGATCGAATTGTAGCGGAGCACCTCTTCGATGGCGCCAGGCATCAGTTCCGGCTGCTCGCGCAGCTGGTCCATCGCTTCGGGATGCTCGTCAAAGCAGAGGATGGCGTTCCCAATCAGATTGGTCGTGGTCACGTGTCCCGCCAGGAGTAGCAGGAAGCAAAAACTGGTGAGCGCCTCCTGGCTCAAGTGCTCCCCATCAACCTCCGCCGCCAGCAGGTCGCTCAGCAGATCGGCGCGCGGCTGGCGACGGCGCTCGTCCAGCTTCTGCGCGAAATAGTCGGTCATCTCCTGCATCACCGGCTCGATCTGCCGCACCCCCTCTGGTTCCTCGGAGTGCAACAACTCCGCGTCACTGACCTGGCTGGAGAAGAGCGCATCGGCCCAGCGCTTGAACATCGGGCGATCTTCGGCTGGCACGCCCAGCATCTCGGCAATGACGGTGGACGGCAGGGGATAGGCCAGGTCGCCGATCACCTCCATGCGGCCCGTCGAGCGCACCCGATCCAGCAGCTCCTGAACGATCGCGGCGATGCGTGCGGAAAGCCGCGAGAGCGCTCGCGGCGTAAATGCGGGCGCAATGAGCCCGCGATACTGGCCGTGCTGCGGCGGATCCATCTCGATCAGCGTCGGGGCGCTGAGTGCGGGGCGAATACGGATGCGCCGACGGAAACTCGATGAAAAGCCTGTGTGATCGGTGAGAACGCGCTGGACGTCCGCATAGGTGAAGACGTGCCAGCACTCGCTGGCGTCATCGCGCCAGACGGGCTGCTCGGCGCGCATCTGTTGAAACCAGCGGTATTGTTGTGCGACATCTTGCAGGGAGCGCGGCGCTTGCTGCATCGGATGAGACCCCTTGCTAATGCATGATCACCTGGCCGTCAAACGGTCGCGGTGTCTTTTTTCGGACGTACTGTGGACGCACAGAGAGCGGAGCTTGCGTGCCCGCCAAAATACCATTTGCTCGATTACCTTCGGTGAGGAAGCACCTAGGAGCATTTGAACAGCACTTTTCCACCTCTTTCAGCATGAGTGAGTGCTTCCTTTGCCGCATCGAGCGAATACGTCGCGGCGACCGGGACGTGCAGCTTGCCCTCGGTGATCAGCCGGGCGCCGGTCTGGATGGCTGCCTGGATTTTGGGGGAAGTGCGAACCTCTGGAGTTTCGAGCCAAAAGCCACGGGTCGTCACCTGGCGGAAGATGATGTCCGCGGGATTCGCCACACCGGGCTTCTCGCTCATGAAGGCATAGAACACCAGAGTGCCTCCACGGCTCAGGCAGCCGGAAAGAGACATCATCGCTTCCCCGCCGACGCCGTCGAGCGCTAATGGGATCGTCGCATGGCCGGTGGCTGCGGCGACGCGAGCAGGGAGCTCAGGTCCATCCACCAGCACGACGTCGCTTCCCGCCGCGAGCACGTCATCTACGACTTCCTGACGGCGCACCAGGCTGGCGATATGCAGGCCGCGATCCCTGGCGAAGGCGATTACCGAGCGTCCGACGCCAGAATTGCCGGCATCTTGGATCACCCAATCGCCCGGCTTGAGGTCGACGTACTCGCTCAGCAGCAGCGCAGCGGTCGGGGGATTGATATGCAGCATCGCCAACTGCTGCGGATCAGTGCCTGATGGCAGCGGGAACAGCTCAGCCGACGGCAGCACCATCCGCTCGCGCCAAGAGGGGCGGGTGAGTGGGATCAGGACACGATCGCCGACGTGGAGGTGGTTCACCTCGTCCCCAACGGCGAGAATGCGTCCGACGCCTTCGTTACCGACGCCAGTGGGTAGGGCAGGCCGCACGCCATAAATCCCACGGATCAGCAAGAGGGCTGAGGGGTTAATCGGCGCGTATTCCAAGGCGACCAGTACCTCGCTGGCACGAGGGGCGTCCGGCTCGGGGATCTCTACCAACTCCACTACCTCAGCTGGGTCGCCGAACGTCGCGATCTGAAGAGCACGCATGGTGCTTCTCCTTCTTGTTGATGCCTGCCGCGATCACGTGGCAGCCATGTGAGCACATGGGGATTCCGGGATTCCGACAGGTTCCCCTGCTCGCCTCCCCTGTCACGCTTGG
>Ga0209647_1002487_pt1 | contig 14931 bp, 18 predicted proteins | sample GraSoi_2013_60cm_FD_185827 | JGI IMG/M metagenome (GOLD analysis project Ga0209647, IMG submission 185827) | Grasslands soil microbial communities from the Angelo Coastal Reserve, California, USA - Sample 9_17_2013_60cm (SPAdes) (version 2) | ecosystem: Environmental > Terrestrial > Soil >...
CGGGTGTCGTGGTGTCGGCCCAGCTGTCGATGGCCTCGAGTGCCCAGCGTGCCCAGGCGGTGATGTGGTCGTAGTGATCGATCATGAACCGCATGCCGAGGGCGTTGACGTGGGTGCGGTGGGGGTATTCGCCCCCGTCTGTGGCGAGGATGCCGCCGGCCATGGCGGCGAAGTGGGCCCGGCGGGCGCGGGCCTGGGCGGCGATGGCGGTGATGGACCGGCGGAGCTGGCCGATGGTGCCCTGGTCGGCGAACAGCACCCGCAGCATGCCCTCGAACTCCAGCGCCGGAGGTGCCACGTCGGTGCCGAGCCAGCGGCTGAGGGCTTCGCGCCCGGCGGGGGTGATCGAGTAGGTGGTGCGGGGCCGCCGCCCGACCATGTCTTTGGCCGCCCGGGCATAGCCGGCCTCGGCGAGGCGCTTCGGCTCGTCATAGAGCTTGCGCTCGGCCCGGGGCCACACGTAGCCGACGGTCCGCTGCATCTGCTTGGCCAGCTCGTAGGTGGTCTGGTCCCGCAGGGCCAGCAGGCCGAGGATGGCATACGAGGTCGTCGTCAACTCCGCCACGGGCGCTGCTCCTCTTCCTTGACATGCTGTCCTGGGCAGTATCTAATCAGAGCCAGCATACTGCACATGGCAGTATATTAGCCAAGGGAGTGACCGCCGTGACCGACGACCCCAGCGCCCGCACCGGCGACACCATCTGGATGCTCAACACCTGGATGCGCTACGCAGCGACAGCCGAGGACACCAACGGGCAGCTCGCCGTCATCGAACAGCGCTGCACCCCCGCCGGGGACCCGCCCCGCCACGTCCACGAGCATGAAGACGAAACGTTCTACGTCCTCGAAGGCCGCCTCACCGCCACCATCGGCGCTGACACCACCCGCACCGCGGGGCCAGGAGAATGTGTGTTCCTGCCCCGGGGAAAGGCGCACAGCCTGCACGCGGAGACCCCCGAGGTCCGCGGTCTTGTGCTGCTCGCTCCCGCCGGACTCGAGCAGTTCTTCGCGGCGATCGGCGAACCCGCGACCACCGGCGAGCTGCCCGAGCCCGCCGCCCCCAACGTGCCAGCCGTCGTAGCTGCCGCCGCCCGCTACGGCGTGACCATCCTCCCCCCCTCACCACCGGCCCCGGCAGAGCCGAGGGCCTAGAGTGCCGGGCGCAGCACGCGCGGACCAGGACGGCCCCGGGCGAATTCCTCGCAGAGCCCGGCGACGGCCGCCGGATCCTGGTGATCACCTCGGTCTGGCCGCGATGGTGTGGAGGGGCGGCGGCGCCATGTGCCCGGCGCCGACCCTGGCCGCGCCAGGCACCGTCATCACCGCGGTCAGCCCGGCGGCCGTGCCGGGCAAGGCCAGCGGCAGCCGCGCGGTGCGGAACTTCAGCAGCTCGCCAGAACGGCGGCGGGTCGCCATCTGGGGCCTGGTGACCGGCCCAGGGCCGCGGCCGGCCTGACAGTCGCTGCCTAGGCGGGTGTTACCGGTGTTCCCATCGCGTAGAGATTCGCTGGCACTACCTCACAGTGGAACGTCGCGGGCGGAAGCGGGATCTCGATCGCGTTCCCGCTTGAGATCGCGGCGTTGAGCTGGGCCAGGGTCGTGAGGTGATGACTGGCGGCGGCGGTGCTGGTGAACAGGACGGCCACCGGCACCCAGGCGATGTTGAAGTCGCCGCCGCTGGCCGGTGGCGCGAACAGGTGATCGTGGCCAGCAACGCCCACGCCGTAGACGCCCGGCATGACCTGTTGCGCGAGGGCCGCGAGTGCCGGCCCGTGGTCAGGGCAGTTGTCCTGGGGAAGGTGGGCGCACTGAAGCGTCCCGACGTTGACCGAGGTCGGGTAGAGCGGAACGTAGAAGGGCGCGGTGGCCGCAGGGTTCGCGTGCTCGGGCGCATGCAGGGGGTCATCACGTAGGTGGTGGCCCCGGTCACGTCGTTGTAACCGGGCTCGATCACGCTCTGGCCGACAATGACCTCCCCGCTCGGAATGGCCGCAGCCGCCGGTCCCGCCCCGGAAAGCACGCCAAGGCTGACCACCGAGCCAATAGCGAGCACGTACCTAAACATGACGCCCCTTTCCCCATGCCCCCCGAACGCTCCCGGGGGAGTCGAGGCCAGCACGGACCCGAGCTGCGACAGCGTCAAGATGGCTCAAGCATCCAAGCTCCGGGGAACGAGGTCCCCTCCGGTGGCCGCCGGAACGGCACGAGCCCGACAGTCACCCCACGCCGCCGCAGGTCAGCAGAACGCCCCAATTCGGCCGGCCGAGCATCGGATTGGCCGGATCAGACGAACGCAAAGAGCAATGCTAACGGCAGGCGCGGCCCATCGAGTAGGACGGCAACCGCCAGCCCTCGACAGCAGCGGCGCGAAAGAATAACTGATATGCGCGTGCGCAAACCATGGGCCGTGGCTGGCGGACCCGCCCATATCGGCGGGTATGCGTGCTACCCAGACTGAGTACCCATTACATAACGTAGCCAGTCGGCGAACGAGTGTCATCGCGGCGAAGCGAGCGCCTATACGCGCTCAACGAGGCATTGGCACTCGGCAGCGGGGTCACCCGGGCGGGCAGCTTCTTTCGCCCGGGAAGATGCTGGCGGCCGGTCACCATCACGGCCAATCGGGCCTAGGGTTGGTATCGGCAGGCAGGGTCCGCAGATCCGCGGAAGGAGGCGCGATGAGCGCACAGCAGCGGGTTGGCGCAGCGGCCGACCTCTCGCCGGGCAAGGTGGTGGGCGCGGGGCGCTATGCCGTCGGGAACGCCGGCGGGCGCTACTTCGCGGTCACGCGCCGATGCCGGCACCTCGGCGCTGACCTGGCGGGTGGCAGCATCGATGAGAACGGCTGCCTGGTCTGCCCCTGGCACCACTCGGCCTACGACGTCGGGACCGGCCGGATGGTCCGGGGACCGCAGGGGATCTTCGCCAGGGTGCCCGGCCTGGACTTCGGGTACCGCATGCTCACCCGGGTGCTGCCACTGGGGCGGGCGCCGGTGACCGAGCGCGACGGCGATCTCTACGTCGGTGGCTGAGCCGGCGGCACGGCCACCCCCCGGACGGCGAAACATCTGGCGGTGCCTGCCGGCGGTCGCAATTCATTGACGCAGGGTCGCTCAAGGCCTGAAGTGATCGGCCCGGGTTGAGGATTGCAGGAGGTCGCAGAACCGGCAGGCGAACAGGTAGCATCGCCGGGCCCCAGCGGTGATTACAAGCCAACGGTAAGGCGGCCAGCACGCTTACTCCCGGTCACCGCAGCGAGGCAGCGCGCCGGACACACCATTCAGGGAACCGCTCCCGAGCGCCGAATCGGCGTGCCTCTCGATACCTTGACCTGTGAGGCACAACAAGCGCAGATGAGCCAGCTCTGCTTGCGCGTACAGGCTGTCTTCGTCAGGTTCGGCCAGAAGGTTCGTGCCGTTGGCGACGCGGGCTGTCGCACGGTGTTCAGCGGCCGCGCAGGGACCGTCCCACAGGCCGATCCTTCTACGGGCCTGAGCGCCGTTACCGGGTGCCTAGTCCGCGGGCAAGGAGGAGCTGCCGGGTGCGGGCTCCGGTCTTGGTGAGGATGGCTTTGAGGTGGTCGCTGGCGGTGTGCTCGGACACCACTATCTGCTCGGCGATCTGGCGGGTGTCGAGGCCCTCGCACAGCAGCGCGAGGACTTCGGATTCGCGTCGCGTCAGCCCGCAGGCCCGGGCGTAGATGTCCAGGCGGTCTCCGGCGGTGCTCGGCTCGATCGACACGGCGATGTCGGTGCCCAGTCGCGACGCTTTGACCGTCACCCAGCGGCTGCCGCCCAGGTGTTATCCGCGACCAGGGCGGGCCGATAGGCATGCCGTGCTCCTGCGCGATGAGGGCGGCGGCGATGTTGTACGCCGCGGCCGGGATCGGCGCCATCGGCTCATCAGGCGGGTTCAGGCGCAGCAGCGCATCGGCCGCCGCCTCGGTCTGGCTCCTCACGTGCAAGTCGGGGCCGAGTACCACGACCGCGGGCCCGATGGGATACAGGTGCCGTCCTGGATCGGCGAAGGTGCGGGCGATGGCCGCGCGCAGTCCGGCCGTCACCGGGCGGGCGAGCGTGGCGAGCAGGCGCAGTTCGCCGGTCGTGAACGATCCGCCGTCGTAACGCCACAGGTCGAGCACGCCCCAGCAGCCGTGCCTGTCGGCGAACACGACGATGGCGGTATCGCTGACCCCGAGCTGGCTTTGCACGTCGCGCCACAGCAGTGACCGGTCGCGGTGCCCGCCCGTCTCGTGCATCAGTGAGGTTGCAGCCATTCCCGCCTCGGGCACGTGATCCCAGCGGCAGTACGGAGTGAGATACCGGGAGCAGATCAACGTGGGCAGCCGCGGCCAGGCAAGGCCGGGCACGTCGGCCAGCGGCGAGAGCGTCGCCAGCGCGTCGCGCACGATGTCGCGAACCCCGGCGAGCTCGCGGACGTAGGGCTCGGAGTACGAACGGCCGACGTCGAGCGCGGCGGCGGCAGCGGCCGGCGAGGTGCCCACGCGAGACACTGGATCAGTGAGCGGGAAGTTGTACCCGCCGAACGGGACGGCCCGGCGCACCAGCGCGACGAGCTCCTCGCGCAGTGCCTTGGCCGGCAGCGGCCGGCGGCACACGGCCCCGGCCCGGTCGGCCAGTTCCTGCGCAGCAGCCACCGGCCCAGCATAGGGCGGCGGAAATCCCCCGGATCAGGGATAGGACGGCGTGTGTCTTCGGCGCAGTCTGGTCTTCCACCGATCCGAGGAGGGGACAATGACCACCGTTCACATCGAGAACACCGTCCAGGACTTCGACACCTGGAAGGCGAACTTCGACAAGTACGAGCGGTTCCGTGCCGAGCAGGGCGTGCAGTCCTACCGAGTGAGCCGCAGCGTCACCGAGCCGAACGAGGTGCTCATCGATCTGGAGTTCTGTGACCAGATGGCCGCGCAGGCGTTCTTGCCCAAGCTCGAGCAGATCATGCGCAGCCCGCAGGCCCAGACGCAGCTGGTGCGGCATTCGGTGCCACGGCTATACGCCGTCGTGACCGAGCGCGTCCCGTCGGCGGCCGGCTGATCTCAGCGCTTCGGGTAGCGAGACCCAGGCACCGCAAAGGAATCGGCCTGCTCGCCGCCCAGAGGGGACACAATGCTGATCCCTCCACCGCGCCGCGGTGACCGCGGCGCGGTGGGGCGACAGCGAGCAGCGCTATGGCGCCAGCGCCACCCCGATCCCAAGCGTCGCCTACAGCCGGGCGTCGTGCTCATTGGCGACGGCGCGAAGTCAGTGCGCTCGCTGAGCGGATCTTCTTCACGAGCTTCCACACCGAGCTGCTGCCACCGCAGGCTCAGGAGCTGGTCACGGCCAACAGCCAACCGCGCCAGGACATTGCTGAGCTCCGCTCAGACAGGCGGAAGGAACGCCACGTGCGTCAAGCGCCTGATACCCGGCAACCACATCCTGACCCACACGCGGGCCAGCCACTACTAGCCGACTCGCCCCATCCGAAACCGCGCACAGAACACCCAGATTTCCAGGGACCTGGGCATCACCGTGGCCGGGGCGAGACTACTGCCCGAGCCACCGGGCAAGCTGAGCCGACATGCGCCGCGCGTCCGGTCCGGGCTGAACCGTGCCGCACCGCGGGCAGGTCACGGCCGCCACAGCACCCGGGGCTGTCCAGCTGTGCCGGCAGATCCACCGGTGCCGGCAGGCCACGACCGTGTCATTGGCCAGCACCTCGCCGGGTCTGAGCGGGCCGTCCCGTCCGCAGCCGGGGCACCGGAACCCCGAGGGCGTGTCACCGTAGTCGCGAGCGAGCTGCGCGATCGCCGAGACCCACAGGGGCGAGCCTTCGAACGGGCCCGCGATCGTGCCGCACTGCGAGCACCGCACGTGGTGGCCCTCGGCGGCCACCGTCCAGTGGCGCGCGATGGTGCACACCAGCCTGATCACGAGCATCTCCCGGCGTCCGGCCCGCACCTCGCATGGACCTGCCGCCAAATGCAAGCATTCCAGTCCGGGCGCTGTTCGTCACCTGGCGTGACCAGAATGCAAGAATCGGCAGCGGGGATGCCGCACCCAGGCGCCGCCCCCGGGCTTCTACTCCCCGTCCGCAAGCCCGTCCCCGACCTCGAGCCTGCCCGGCACGCCGGGATCGGTCTCGGCGAAATCCGGGGCGGCAGCGGCCACCGCGCGCGTCCACGCCCTGGCGGCCGGCTGCGGCCTGGGTGCGAGATGACTCATGACCGCAAGAGCGGTTGAATAGTCCCAGAGGGTTGAGTGGGTGTCACGTGATCGCCGCGTACATTCTGATCCAGACCGACGTCGGCACGGCAGCCATGGTGACGGCGGCGCTGCGGGACGTGCCGGGCGTCTTGGAGGCGGTGAGCGTGGCCGGGCCTTACGACGTCATCGCGCGGGCGCAGGCGCACGACATCGACGAGCTGGGCAAGCTGGTGACCTCCCAGGTCCAGGCGCTCGACGGCGTGAAACGGACGGTGAGCTGCCCGGTCATTCACCTGTAAGGCATACGATGGCTGCCGAGCATCACACCACGATCCGCGAGGCGGGCGAGGGCGGCGTGCAGGCGGTCTGTACGTGCGGCTGGCGCAGTCCGGTGTTCGGCGCGGATAAGACGGCCGGCACGATGGACCCGCTGCAGCGCGCGGCCGAAGCCGGCGATCTGCACGAGTGGGAGATGGCAATAGGCGGCGCCACATGCCCGCGGTGATGTCCCAGGACATGCCCGGCGGGGTGGCTCACCGAGATCACCCACGGTTGCCGCAGCCGTAACCGGGATGGCTCGTTGATCGTCTCGCGGCGATCACGGTGAGCGAGCAGTTCGTTGACCGGCGCGCTGAACCCGCTCGCCAGCTGGACCTCAACGCCCAGTCAGGTGACCGCCGTCCGAGGCGACAAGGAAGGCTGAGCTGCGCGCCATCTCATCCGCACAGATCGATCCGTATTGGCGCGACTGTCACGGCCCGGCCAGACCGCCAATCGCGTCCATATCGGCGGCTCGCGAGCGCCTTTGATGTCACGATCAGTGATATCGGCTTAATGGTGGCCATCCGCCTGGCCAGTGCGTGACCAGGCGGATGGCCCACCTGCCGACTGCCGGGCAGCTCCGGCGACATAGGCGGCGACAATGTAGGTGGCGTGGCGGTCCAGCGAGGTCCGGGCGCGGTCGTACCTCATTGTGGTGCGCGGATCAGCGTGGGAGGCGGCCTCCTGCACATCTCGCAGAGGAACCCCGGCATCCAGGGCCTTTGTGATGAATGCGTGGCGCAGCGTGTGGGTCCGATCGGCTTGGCGATCCCGGCCTGGCGGGCAACCCGGCGCACACGATCCGCCCCGCGCCGTGCCAGTCCCGGCGCCGCCCGCCGACGGCCAGGAAGATGGGCCCTTCAGTGCGCTCGCCGATGGCCAGGTCGATCGCCCGGGCGGTGCGCGGTTCGAGCGGGATGGTGACCACCTTGCCGCCCTTGCGCGTGATTACGAGGGTGCGGTGCCCGCGCTCGATACCCAAGGCCTCGATGTCGGCGCCGGTTGCTTGGGAGACCCGTAGCCCGTTGAGGGCGAGCAACGAGATCAGCGCATGCTCCGCCGGCGGGCCGAGACCGGCACAACCAGCAGTGCGCCGAGCTCGTGCGGTCCAGGCCGACCGCATGCGACTCATAATCCAGCCGTGGCCGACGCACAGGCGCGGCGGGTGAATGGTCGAGGAGTTCTTCCTCGACGGCGTAGCTGTAGAACCCGGCGATCGTGCAGAGGCGGCGGGTGATGGTTGCGCGGGCCCGGCCGCGGGCTTCCAGATCGCGGGCGAAAAACTCGATATCGGCCCGGCGGGCCCTGAACAGGCGCAGCTGGTGCTGCTGGCACAAACTGGCGAACTACCGCAGGTCCAGCTCATACGCCTGCCGGGTCAGGCCGATGTACCCGGCCAGGAACCCGGCTAATGCCAGACGCCCGGTGTTCGTGAACACCGGCGCGAGCCGGACGAGCGCGGCGGATGGGATTGTGATGGCCATCGGGCACCTCCGGGGACTAACGCTGAGACCCCGAAACTGGGCCAGCCGAGGCCCCAGCAGACAACGAGAACCCCGAGCTAAGGCGGCTCCGGACATCACGCCAGGTCACTTCCCGAAGCTTCTCGTAGTCGCATCTCCCTGCTGAGGATCCGGCGGCCAGCAGCCCAAGGTCGGGATGGAACGGCTGCTCGGAGGCGTAGGACATGAACAGCTGCTCGTGGCCGAGCGCTACCGGCGCCCAGATTGCCAGCTCCGTAGCCGATGCGGGTGTCGCTGTCAGGAACCAGCCGACGCCTAATTATGCGGTTAACGCTGCAGTTCGGCTTGCCAGGAGTCGAGGAGGTGAGCGCGCTTGGCGCGTTAGCGGCTCGGGTGCGCCATTCACCATCCGGGGGTCAGTCGACGATGAACTGATAACGGCGGTCCTGGCCCAGGCGGCCGCTGCGCTCACGCTGGCGGCGGATCACGTAGCTGCCCGGCGCGATGCCGCTGGCGCCGTGCTCTGGGTGCACGAGATAGGCGACGCTGGTGGCGGTGAGCGCGCCAAGCGCGAGGCCGGTCGGGTCGCGGACGCCGGTTGTCCATCGGCAGGTGCCGGGATCTGCGACCAGGGTGTGCGGGTTCCCGGCAGCCGCCGCGCGGAGCACGTCGATCCCCGTGCCGGGAACGTCGCGCCAGTGCGCGCCGCACGCGGTGGTGATGTCGGCCAGGAAATCGAGCGGGATGACGATCAGGTCGCCTTGTGCCTGCGGTCCGTTGATGACCGGGATGGTCATCTCCCGCTCAAGGTGGCCGAGGACGTCGAGGCCGGTGCGTGCCGTGAGGTCACCGAGGGTAAGAGTCATGGTCATGGGTGCATCACCTGTGTGAGTCTGGGAGTAGCTGGGGACTGGCGGGCTTGTTCTGGGGCGCGGCTCAGGTGCGGCGGGCGAGCTGGGCGTACTGGCTTGCCGTGACGCCGTAGGTCCAGGCAGCGGCGTCCACCGGGTTATCGAAGATGGCAGGGACGTTGAGGCCGTAACGGCGGCGGCGCCCGTCCGGTTCGGGCGTGCCGTTCATGACGAGCAGTACCTGTCCCTGGTGGCCGTGGCCGTCGGCCAGGTCGTCGTAGAGGCGGAGAGAGGCGTCGGGGTTCCCGGGGTCCGGGCAGGTGGCGACGAGCGACAGGTCAGCTTGCCGGATGTAGTTGTCCCATCCGATCCGCTCGATGGCGCTTCGCCGGACCTCAACATTGGGCTCACGCCTGATCAGGTCGACGGACGGGCCGGTGAGCACCCACTCCGGCACGGCCGTGCCGTGCAGGACATGGATCCCGTAACCGTCGCCGAACGCGATCGCGGGGCCGTCCTCATTGTGCAGGCGCAGTTCACCGTGGTGGCTGGCGGCCAATGGTTCGGTATGAACCGCGACCGGCCGCTCAGCCATGACGCATAGCTCCTCGCCAGGCCACCACCAACCCGTCGACCGGGCGAGCGTGGCCCATAGGCTCAGCTCATGCTGGTCGGACGGGCAATAGCCGCCGCCCATGCCAGCGACCTGCCGGATGTCATAGCGGGCAACCCAGTAGGCGTCGTGCTGGCCGTACCAGGCGAATCCGATCGCGCCGCCGTCGATGTTGTCGGCGTCGCCTTCGGCTGCTGCGAGCGCGGCCCGAAGCGGGGCGGCTATCGCGTCGTGAAGCGACGCGCGCAGGCACAGGTAAACAGCAGCCTCAAAGACATCGCCGGGGCTGATGCCGGACAGAACCGCGTCTTCCGGGGCGTACGTCAGGGCGTTCGCGACGCCCGGGCGGACCCATGAGGTCCCGGTGCTCAGGTGAGCGCGTGAGTCCAGACGGCTCCGCAGGCGCGACAGCAGCGAGGCCAGCCTCGTCGCCACCGGCCAGGCGCCACGTTTCTCGTCAGCTGCCCGCATCCGGATCCGCGGGAACCTTTCCCGATCTCCGCGGACGATCCCGATTGCGGCGGCAGGCGACGGAACCCATTCGAAATTGGGCACTGGCTCGCCTGCCAGCTGATAGAGCCTGGCGACCGCTGCCGCGGCTGCCGCTCGGTCCGACGGTTCCGCAGACAACCCAGCGCTCAGCCAATCGTCCCGGAGAATGACCGCTTGCAGCATCTTCTCTGCTGTGCTGGCCACTGGAGTGTCAGCTGATCGAATGCTGACGGACTGAAAGGAACCGTTCGCACGCACTCGCGCCGAACCTCGCACCGCGCTCACCAGATGAGGACGGTGACAACCGCCTTTCTACTGATCATCTGAACATGATGACAGACGTTGCCGGACGACCGCAAGGCAGCTCCTAGTCCGCACCGATCACCCTGATCGGCGCGCCATAACCGAGGGGCCGCGCAGAGGCCGTGGGCGCGCCGATCGGCGGCTCGGCGCGCGGTTATCAAGAGCCCCGCGCCGTCGGCGATCACGACCGCAGCCGAGCAGCCAGGCGGCTGGGCCGTATGTTTATGCATCGTCGGCGTTGGGCGTGATCGTCCGGTCATGCCGCGATGAGCGCGTGTTGTAGAAGGCAAGATCGCTCCGGCGGGCCTGGCATCATAGACATGATGAGCAAGTCAAGTTCCCGCCGCTTCCCTGTGGCCGTTACCTATCTTCCGGTCACCCGCTGCCAGCTCTGCCACCGCACCGTCGCCTACCGGCCCGGCAATCTCAGCCAGGTCCTGACCGAGCACTACCGCCGGGACCACCCCGAAGCACTCGCCGTCCCTTCCCGGTAGCCGGCCACCGAGGCCGCTACCATCGGCCAGCCGCCGCGGGCGTCCGCTGGCACGACCTTGCCGCAGGGCCGCCGGGGGACGTCACCGGTGACGGAGCGTGGCCTATCTGTGGTGAGGCCCCGCGCACAGTCCCGCCGATCTGCGTGGCCGTCAGTTGGATTCCAGTCAAGACGCTAGCCGTGCAGATCTGGGTATTCTGCGTAACCCGCGACGCGGCTGCTGGTCTGCTTCTGGGGTCCGTCCGACTGGTGCAGGCCGCCGGGCCGAACCTCATGTGCACGCTGCCGGCGGCACGGCCTGGGTATCGCCTGCTGGTTCAGCCGTAGGCCGTGGCGGCGACGCTGATCAGGTGGCTGATCAGCCTGACTGTGGGAAGCCGGCCGAGTGTGTCCGAGACCTCGCTGGCGGCGTATTGGCGGTGCTCGGGGGCGGCGGCAGGGTCCAGGGCCACGCTGGCCTGGTGGTGCAGGAAGTTCAGCCTGCCCGCGATGTACATGCCGAACGACCGCTCGTCGCGAAGGCGGCCGGGCCCGCCCGCGGCCTGATAGGCGGCGAGGGTGCGCGCGACCGCGGCGTCATCGGCCTGGCCGCCGTCATCGACATGCCAGAACACCAGGACCCCGGCCAGCTCCCGATCCGGGCAGGCGGGCCCGGCGTCGTCCCAGTCGAGCAGAACCAGGTCGCCTGTGCCGTCGACCAGCACGTTGTCGGGGTGCAGATCGCAGTGGCAGGTCACTAGCTGGTCGCGGGCCGCGGGAGTCACCAGATCTGCCAGGCCTGCCAGCAGGTCGGCGCGCCCGGCCAGCGCCGGGCCCCAGCTTGCTCCTTGCGCGCGGGCGGCATCAGCGAGCTGATCCCAGGTCGCCCGCCCCGGAACCGTCTCATACCACGGGTCGGGCGCACCCTGTGCCGGCAGTGCATGCGCATGCAGCCTGCCGAGGATGTCGCCGAGCCGGGTCGCAAGCCCTGGGTCTGCCGGGTCAGCGGGTCCACCGTCGATCCACTGGTAGAGCCGCAGCCAGCTAGCACCGGCGTCCCCGGCCAGCGGGACGAGGAAGCGCCCGTCGCTGCCCGGCACGCTGGCGGGCAGCCGGATCCCGGCAGCCTGCAGGTGCGCCGTGAACGCCACTTCCCGGCGTACCGACTCCTCGTCAGACTCGAGGAACAGCTCCTTGACCGCGTACCGATCCGTACCCAGATCCAGCCGCCAGATCCGTCCCGCCGCGCCGCGCGTCAATTCCGTCATCGAGGCCCCAGAGGTGGCTGTCAGCGAGAAGGCGGCGCACACGAGCTGCACGGGTGTGCTGTCCATGCCGATCACGGATCAAGGCAACCAGCCGCAGATGATTGCGGCAACCTCGCATCCGCCCGAACACAGCTACCGCGAGAGCGCTCACACCCACCTCTGAGCCGCGATGTCAATCGCTCACGGGCTTGTCAGCCAGCGGGCCGAGCCCCCACCGGCGACAGACGTGTCACGCTCCGTAGCCGCTGAGTGAGGTCAGTGGACAAGCGACATATCCGTTAGGAGCGGCCGCAAGATCGAGTTCCGTAGCGTCGGCAACCGTCCATATCAGGTCGTCCTGCGGGTCAGCGAGCCGCCGCAGGCGCTTTGGGGGCGGCCGCACATGCTTGATATGCGAGGTGATCGTGAGGCGCCAAGACCAAGAACACTGCGCCTCGATCACCCGCATGATCAGGCATTATGTGGCCCGAAGGGCGCAGGTGACCGAAGGTCACCCACATAATGCCGATGAGCAGGTGGGTAGCGTCAGGCGACTCACCTGCTCTGACATGCCGAGACGAGGACGTTCCAGCAAGCGACGTTCGCTGGAACGGTGTGTTTCTTGGAGTGGCCCTGCCATTCGTCGGCAAAGCGGTTCATGAGGCTCGTCGATGACGATAAGCTTGGCTTCGAGGGCAAGAGGTCGTTGTCTGAGTGGGATGGTCGGGGTTCTGGGAGCTCACATCATGGCGGTGTCGAAGTTTGCAGCTGTCTTCGTGCATGGACTCTTTTCCTCAGCGAGCACCTGGCGCCACTTCGACCAGTTGATTGCCGCAGACCCGGCACTGGAGGGCTTTGAAGTTCTCCACTTCGAGTATTCGTCACCCAAAATCCGTTGGAGTCCCCTCAAGCGGATCCCTGATTACAACGTCATCGCAGATAATTTTCGCACATATCTTGAGGTTGAGACATCTTCCTATACAGGACTCATTCTTGTATCTCATAGTCAGGGTGGACTTGTCATTCAACGCTACCTGGCGCGAATGCTTGGAGATGGATGTGGTCACGATCTGGAGCGAATTCGCCGCATCGTAATGTTTGCCTGCCCAAACTCAGGATCTGAACTCTTTATGATCGTCAGGCGCGGTATGAAGCTCTGGAGACATCCGCAGGAGAGGGAACTCCGACCGATCAATGAGGCGGTCAATGATGCGCTGAAGGTTGTCCTAAACCGTGTTGTACATGCGGCTCACGTCTCGTCCGATCAGTGTCGGATTCCGATAATCGCATATGCTGGTGAGTCCGATAATGTAGTGACACCTGCATCGGCCAAGAGTGTATTCCCACGGACCGGGGTCATACCTGGCGATCATTTTACTATAGTCCAGCCGGATTCGCCGAACCACCGCGCATATACGACTCTAAGGGCAAACCTACTCGAGGCGCTCCCCCGGTCGGCACTTCCAACGGAGAACAAGACTAGCGTCCCTGAGGGCAGCACTGAAATCAGCTTCTTCGTCGATACTCTGGAAGATCGAAGCACGGTCACGGCTTCTGATCTGCCGTTGACGATCGAGGGACGATACTCAGGTGAGCCGGGCACGGTGCGAGTAATACTGGAGGACTCATACCGGCAGTACTATGTACAAAATCCGGATGTTCGCTTACTACCTGACGGCACATGGATGGCAACAAACGTGATTCCAGGCCAAGGAATCATGTACATTCATTTTGTAGCGTTGGGCGATGAAGGAAAAGGCCGTTTTGAGCAAATGGTCCAACGGCGAGAATTTGGAGCATTCCGTGAGATGCCGCCAGATAGCCGGGTTCTCTATTCACTTAGAATCAACCGCCTATGACAATTTGGTCGCCCAGAATGGGTTCCGGTAGGCAAGTCCATCGGTGCACTCTCATGCCGCGATGAGGTACGTCCGAGATCCTTGAGCATCTGCAGGTGGTGGGTCCTGTCACGAAGCTCGCGAACCTAGCCTCAACGCCGTCATACTGGGCCCGTCGGCGCTCGCAATGTCTGCTCAGCAGGCTTGCGCCGGTCACGGAGCGTGGTCAAGTCACCGTGGCAACCCGCGCATGTAACCTGTGGGTGCCGAAACCTATGCCATCAGGCGATATTCATGAATCACGCCACTGGCGCGGTCACGCCGCTGGACCAGGAAATGGTCCAGGTCGGCCACTCCATCTGGCAGCGGGCGGAGCGGCGCTGCCTGATTCAGGGACCGGTGCGGCCGGTGGTTGTTGTAGAAGTCCTCGTACTCGCGCAGGACGGTCATCAGGTGCCGCTGACTCCAGATAAGGGTCCGGTCCAGCAGCTCTCGGCGGCAGCTGCCGATCCACCGCTCCATGATCGAATTCATCCGCGGCGCCTGGACCGCGGAGCGGATCACCCTGACGCCGGCGGCCTGGAACACCGCGTCGAAGGTGGCGGTGAAGCTGGAGTCCCTGTCGTGCAGGACGAACTTGACCCGAGTCCCTGTGTCTTCCAGGTCCATGAGCAGGTTCCGTGCCTGCTGCACCACCCAGGACTGGGCCGGGTGATCGGTGGCGCCGAGGATCCGGATGCGGCGGGTGCCGTGCTCGATGACGGCCAGGACATACACCTTGGCGCCGTTGAGCAGGTCGGCGGTGAAGAAGTCCAGCGCCAGGATCCCCTGCGCCAGGGACCGAAGGAACTCCGCCCAGCTCGGGCCATCCCGGCGCGGAGCCCGGTTGATCCCGGCGCTCTTGAGGATCTGCCACACCGTCGATGGCGCCACGGTGATGCCGAGCCCGGTCAGCTCGCCGTGGATCCGGCGGTAACCCCACGACTCGTTCTCCCGGGCCAGCCGTAGCACCACCGACCGGACATTACGGCGCGTCGCCGGGCGGCCTGACCGGCTCTGGCGCGACATACGCGCCCAGCGGCGGCGGACGATGTCGCGATGCCACCGCACGATGGTGCCCGA
>Ga0209647_1002489_pt1 | contig 14929 bp, 16 predicted proteins | sample GraSoi_2013_60cm_FD_185827 | JGI IMG/M metagenome (GOLD analysis project Ga0209647, IMG submission 185827) | Grasslands soil microbial communities from the Angelo Coastal Reserve, California, USA - Sample 9_17_2013_60cm (SPAdes) (version 2) | ecosystem: Environmental > Terrestrial > Soil >...
CTCAAGCCAAGGGGCTTTCTGGCGGAGAGGCTGTAACACCCACGCCACACTTTTGCCAGGCGTCCCGCCGCTCCTGCAACGCCGCGTTGTAGAGTTCCCGGCAGCGTCGCAAGACAAACGCTAGCGCCTGCTCCTGCGTAGGAGTCGGCTTGATCTTGTACTTGAAGGCTTTGTGGACAAACTGCTGTTCCATAGGTCATTATTCTGCCTGATAGGTACAAAATTGGCAAGGTGCGCGGGCCATTCATCCCTTGGCTTGAGCCGAGGGGCTTTCTGGCCTATTCCCGGTAAAACTCGTAGGGGTGGCGCCGGAGATTGCGGATGCGGGCCAGGTGGTCGAGGACATGCGGGAACAGGTCAACACCCGCCAGCGAGGTCATTCCATCCACGTCGTCGCTGCCGAGCCAGATGGTCAGCCCGCCGCGCGAGTGCACCTGCGCCTCGCAGTCGGCCACCCGCGCCTGGCCGATTCCCCGTCCCTGGCTGTCCGGCCGCACGACGAGGGGGTCCAGCTGCCACACATGGCCGCCGTACTCGGCCATCCCGCCGATCCAGCCAACCACCGCCCCGTGTTCGTCCATGGCTACCCGGCTGATGCGGTCGGCGCCAAACGAGGCGCGCACCGCGGCGCGAGCGGCCTCCAGATCGGGCCAGCTGCCGGGCCAGTGCTCCGCGAATCCCGCTACCAGGATGCCCGCGACCTGCTCGCTGGCCACCGCATCTTCGACGGTGAGTGCGCGTACCTGCACGCGTATGTCCCTGGTGCCCATGTGACGTGCCTCGCTCGCTACTCTCTCTGCTCACGCGGACCTTACAGCGTCCCCGCGCTCGCTGGCCCCCGCGCCTTCATTCGAGCATGCCTGCCGTCGCCCCTGGCGAGTGCTTGGCCGCGCCCCCGGCGGCGCTGACGGCAGTGTAGCATTCCCCAGCCGCTGCGAGCAGTAATATATTTCTTTCCACGGCGTGAGCACGCGTGCTAGAATGCGCGGGCATGCGCGGAAGCGCTGTCTGCTCAATGGCCGGCCAGCTGACGTGGCGGAGCTTCGGAACGGAGAAGCGCAAGCGATGGACATGCGACACAGCACGCCAGGCCAGGAGCGGCGCTGGCCCATCGGCGCGCTGGCGCGGGGCGCGCGCTCGCCGGGGGTGCCCGTCCCTACCACCGCCGACGAGGTGCTGGAGGAACACGAGCGTCAGCGCCGCCGGCGCCTGGTGCGCATCCTCACTCTTGGCCTGATGATCCCATCCTTGCTGTTGATCCCTAGCGCGCTCTTCCCCAAGTTCATCCTGGGCAGCCTGCTCTCGCTACTGATCGTGCTGGCGGGCACGGTGGCGGCATTCATTCTGAACCGGCTCGCCTATGTCGTCGCCGCCAGCTATGCCTTGATCTTCGGCGTCGCGGGCGCGCTCGGCTGGCAGGTGATCTCGAAGGTGGTGCTCCAGCACGGAGTAGACGCGCTCGATCTGCGCTACTACGACTTGATGGTGCTGCCAGTGTTGCTGGGCGCTGTGTTGCTGGGCCGCCGCGGGCCGCTCGTCATCGCCTCGGTGGTCTCGGTGTTTACGCTGGTGTCGCTGCTTGTGCTGCCGCGCACCCCCACGCTCGAGCAATACTGGAAGGCCATGTATCCCTACTCGCTCGGCTCGGTCTACGATGTGATCGCCCTGGCGGTGCTCTTTCAGTGGGTGGCGGCGGTGATCGGCTGGATCGGCGCGGACAGCATCCGCCGCGCGCTGGCGATCGCGGCACGGGTGGATGAGGTTGGCGCCGCCAACGCACGCATCTCCGCGCAGGCGCGCGAGATCGAGGTGCAGCGCCTCCGCTTGCAGGAGGGCATCACGCGGATCCAGCAGGTGCACGCGGCGATTGCCCGCGGTAACCTGGATGCGCGGGTGCGCGTGGACCAGGCCGAGCTGCTGCCGATGGCGACGAGCCTCAATCTGCTGCTGGACCGGCTGACACGACTCACGCGGGAGCAGTCCGACCGGGCGCAGATCGAGGCCGCGGCCCACGAGCTGGCGATGGCCATGCGCCAGATGCGCGCGGGCATGCCGATTGGCACGCTGAACTACACCGGCACGGCCTTCGACGAAGTGCTGATAGAGTTCGCGGCGCTACGCTCGCTCCAGACCGCTCGCCCATCCCTCGCGCCGCCGTCGCGACCTACGCCGCCGGGCAGCCAACCCCGGGAGTCGCGGAATGCCGGCTCTTGGCCGCCGCTTCACCAGTCCGAAGCGAACGGTCAACCGCCAGGCCCGGGCGACGCCGTGTGGCCCTCGTTGGAGTGACGCGGCAAGAGCTGAGCTACGCGGCTTGCGTGCGCTGCGCCCGGCCGGCGATCATCTCGGCCACGCCGATGGCGAGCACCGCGAGCAGCAGATGCACAACCTGGACGATCCAGTGCCCGGAGCCGGTCAGGAGACGCGTCTGGAACATCCCATACAGCGCGAGAATGAGGCCGAGCACGAAGGTGCCGAGCACGAAGCCGAGGCTGCCGCCGCGCAGGGCGTACGCGACGCCGATGAGCCAGAAGACCGCGACGAAGCAGATGCCGATCAGCATGTGGATACCGACGAGGCCTTCGGCCGCACCGAACCAAAAGAATATGCCGAGAATTAGCTGCACCACGAAGAGGACACGCAGCACCATCGACAGTACACGAATATTCACCAGCTCATCCTCCCACCGACGCTCACACCATGCGGCGGTTTCTGTTTAGAGCATAGCAAATTTCAGGCGCGGCAGAACATGCGGCCCTACCAACGCACGGCCAGCGCGACACGGAAAGCACGGTCGCGAAAGGCGAGCGCGGCGGCGGCGAGGTCCCCCAGCAGCGGCGCGGCAAGATAGGCAAACACTGTCACAGCGTACAGAATGTACAGGATGTTGCGCCAATCCAGCGACTCGAAGACGACAAAGGGGTGCCAGAGGGCGCTGTATTGCGGGACGTACTGGCAATACGGACCGTAGATGGCGCTGTGCCCGAGACAGAGCGAGTCTAGCCCGCGTTGGTCGAAGACGGCGCCGTTGATGCCCACCCAAACGGAAAGGCCGAACACCACCAGCGTGGCCAGGTTGCCGATGGTGGAGACGCCCGTGCGATTGCGCAAGCGCACCGCCAGAGCAAGCGAAGCGGGGAAGGATGCCAAGAGGAAGAAGCGCGGGCCCCAATACCAGCCGCCATCCCACGCCCACCAGGGGGCATAGGCCAGCACCAGGCCCGCGACGAAACACAGCCACAGCAGATAGACCGAGTACAGCTCGGCTTTGGCCCCCTGGCGCAGGGCGAGAATGCGAGCGCGCACGGGCAGTAGCAGACCGGGCGTGTAGAAGAACAGACCCTTGCCAAACGAGAAGAGAATCCCCAGCAGCCCGAAGAAGAACGGGTTGGTGAAGCCCGCTTCGTAGCCCCCATGCAGGGGGCTGCCGCGGCGAATCCAGTTTTCCGCGCCGATGAGCGCCCCAGTCGCGGCAATCAGGAGGACTGGGCGCAGCCTACGCGTCTCCCATACGCGCCGCACCACGATGAGCCCCAGCCCGACGAGGGTGGCGGGTGTGTTGGCGACACCGAGCGCGACGGCAAACCACCCGCCAAGGCGTGCGCGGCCACCGACCACGACAGCGACGAGCAGCCCCACGCCGACGAACATGGCAGTGAACGTCTCGCCATAGAAGTTCGCGAGGTGATTAGGGAGCATCGAGCCGGCGATGAGTATCAGGATGAACGTCCGCAGCAGGGTAGGGTCCAGGCGGCGGCGCAGCAGCACATACATGACGAGCAGCCCTGTGCTGAAGAGCAGCCAGTTGAAGCGCGATACCAGAGCGTAGGCCACATGGGAGGGGTTGCCCAGCAGCCACAGCGGCGCCGCGAAGATCGGGCCGATCATGGAGTACTTGCGTGTCGGGATGATGCCCTTGCCCAACAACAGTGTCAGCTCGTTGAAGCGATCCTGGCCATCCGATGAAATCGTATGCGGCATGAGGAAGAGCAGGGCGAGTAAGCCGAGTAGAATAAGTCCTATCTCCAGCCGCGCTCGCATAGGCGAGCCTTCCGTAGCTGTCGGTGCTGCGATCGTGTTCTCCATCGTCTTCCGTTCTCTGCTCGCACGCTCTGGCGTGATTTGCCGCTGTGCAGTCCGACGTGTTGCTGAGGCGAGTGTAACTGGAATGTGCTCCACCCATGCCAGCGTCGCGGAGACAGCAGCTGGGGCAGAGGCGCACCAGGGCCTTTCGCGAGGCAGCCAAACATGCTATGCTGGCGCGGCCGGCGCTGGCAGGCACGGGGCCGCCGGCGGGGAAGGGATCGCGCCACGTGAGCAAGCAGAAAAAGCGCGACGAGGGCAAGCAGAAAAAGCGCGCAGAGGGTAAGCGCGTGTCGCGCGACGCGAGCGCGCAATCTCGGGGCGGCGTCGTCTTCGCCGGGCGACTGCTCACAGTGCGCCTTCAGCCGGTGACCCATCCCGACAGCAGCGTTATCCTGTATGAAGTCGTCGAGCACCCGGATGCGGTGGCGATCGTTGCCATGCGCCGCGACGGCGCGGGCGACACGGCGGTGCGCCAGCCGCGCCCGGCCATCGGCAAAGACACCTGGGAGATCCCCGCCGGGCTGGTCACGCAGGACGAGCAAGGCGATGTCGCAGCGGCGGCGCGGCGCGAGCTGCGCGAGGAGACCGGCTACGACTGCGACACCCTGACCTTCCTGGACCGGCACTATCCGTCCCCTGGCTTCTCGGACGAAGCCATCACAGTCTATCTGGCGACGGGCCTGCATGAGGCGCCGGGCAAACCGCCACCCGATCCGATGGAGATCACCCGGCTCGAGTGGCGGCCGCTCGACGAAGCCATGCGTATGTGCCGCGAGGGCGAGATCGAAGACGGCAAGACAGTGATAGGCCTGTGGCTGGCGCGCGACGCACTGGCGACGTAGGCGAGGTGGGCTCAGAGGGGAAGAGGGGAAGAGGGGAGGGGCCGAGGATGCAGGAACAGCGCCCAGATGGCGAGGTCTACCACGGTGCGGCGCTCTCGGTGCGCGTGCAAACCATACCGCAGGCAGTCGGCGGGGTGACGCGCTTCGAGATTGTGGAGCGACCCCCAGCCGTGGCAATCGTCGCCGTTCGCTACAACCCGGCCGACGGCCCCACGGCAGAGCCGCTGGTGGCGCTGGTGCGCCAGCCGCGCCCGGCCATCGGCAAAGACACCTGGGAGATCCCTGCCGGGCTGGCCCGGCCGGAGGAACAGGATGACCTGGCAGCGGCGGCCAGGCGCGAGCTACGCGAGGAGACCGGCTACGCCGCCGAGCGCTGGGTGCGCCTGACACGCGAATATCCCTCACCCGGCTACTCCAACGAAAGCATCACGATCTATCTGGCGCAGGGCGCGGAGGTGGCGGGGCCAGGGCCAGCGGACCCGAGCGAGATCAACGAGGTGCAGTGGCTGCCCGTCTCTGAGGCACTTCTGCTCAGCTCCACCGGCCAGATCGAGGACGGCAAGACCGCGCTCGGCCTGCATCTGACCCACGCTATCCTGGAGGGCAAGCTTCCGTTGCCGGAAGGAGACATCATGCCGCTCGATCCAACCAATCCGCCATTCAAGCGGCCGCTCTTGGGCGGTGGCTCCGCCCAAGAGCCCGCACCCACGGGCAGCTCGCCAGGCGTTGTGCCGCAGCTGGACGCGACCCTCAAGCTGGACGCTATGCTGCTCGAGGAATTCAACTACGCCGGCGTGACGGCCTATCAGGCCAATGAGGACCGCGCGCGCATGTTCAACCTGTATCTGTTGGTGGTGGGTGTGCTGGCCTCGGGCTTGGGTGCGATCTATCAGCTCGGCGACAAAGTTGGCCCGTACTCGGCGCCGCTGGCGCTCGCGCTGCTCGTCGTCACCGGTATTCTGGGCATCGCCTTCTTCATGAAGCTGATCCGGCTGCGCCAGGCGTTCCGTGAAAGCCTGCTGAGCATGAGCACGGTGAAGGAATATTACATCAAGCAGTTCGCGCCGCAGGTGCCCGATGTCCACACCGCCTTTCGCTGGCGGCTGGGGACGATCGTCCCTGGCGAGAGCTTCGGCACGGTGACATTCGTCATCTGCGCGACGGTCGCGCTGTTGGGCAGCTTGTGTTTTGGCGCCGCGGCGATCATCGTCTATGAGCTCGCGCAGCGGGGAAACGGCTCGACCCTCACGGCATTTCCCGCCGGGTTGGAGCCCTATGCCCTTGCGGCCATCGTCACGCTCGTCTCCTTGCTGCTCCATATGCGCTATTTTCGCCGCAACTTGAGCAAGCGGAAGGAAAAGGCAGCCATTGACCGTCAAGTGAAGATGCTGGATCTGCCGTAGTCGCTGTGAGCCGCACGCCGATGAAGGTATGACGCTGGGGATTGCACCCGGCAGCCGATGTCGCGGCAGTAGCCTTCATACTGGCGTTCCGCATGCCTGTTCGAAGCGCCACCAGCAGGGTGGCGCGCGAGAGAGGCAAAGCTAGTCCGCGCCGCTGGCGGCCGGCTCCGGTGCCACGGCGGTGGACTCCTCCGACTCCAACTCCGTTGCGGCGGCCAGTACCTTGCGCGCGATAGCCTCTTGGTCCCGCAGGGGGGCGCCGGTGCCGCCGCGCCGCCACAGCAACAGCTCCGCCGCGATGCTCAGGGCGATCTCGTCGGGGGTCTCGGCGTGGAGGTCGAGCCCGATCGGCGCATAGACGCGCGCCAGCGTCTCTGCAGTGTGGCCCTCGCGTAGCAGTGCGCGGAAGATCTGGCGCACCTTGCTCGGACTACCGATCATGCCGATATAGCCGGCGGGGGTTGCCAGCGCCGCCACCAGCGCCTCTTTGTCGGAGCGATGGCCGCGCGTCACGATGACGATCGCCGTCATCGGGTCGGCGCCGTAGTTCGCGAGCAGCTCCTGGAGCTCGCCCACCGCCGTCGTGACACCTTCGGGCACGTGGGCCGCGCGCACGAATTCGGAGCGGTCGTCCAGCAGCGTCACACGCCAACCGAGCGGGGCAGCTAGCCGCGCCAGCGCCTGCGCGACATAGCCGGAACCGGCGACCAGCAGCCGCGGCTCCGGGCGCAGCGGCTCCACGAACACTTCCAGTGTCGCGCCACAGCTGCCCACGCTTTCACCACCCGCGGGATCGAGATGGTAAGTGTGGATCTCCGCCTGCCCGGCGGCGATGGCACGCAGCCCATCCTCGCGGGCACGTGCATCCGTGGTGGCGCCGCCGAAGGAGCCGACAAAGCTGCCGTCCGCGCGCACGAGCAGCTTCGATCCAGGCGGGCAGGGAGCGGCGCCGCTCACTCGCACGACCGTCAGCAAGGCGACAGGCTCGCCGTGTCCGAGCGCCGCCGCGATCTCGGCAAACATAGGCACACCTCCTCCAGGCTCTATCAGGCGTACTTACATATACTAGCCTATAGAGCGGATGCATGTGTCGCTGGCGAGGAGCACGTTTGCCGAGGTGTGAGCGATGACCGTCTCAACTGGCCAGGTTCGTGCGTTATACTGGTGGACGTGGGCGCGCAAGAGCCTCCCGGCGCGGATGGAGGGAGAGCCAGATGCCGTGGCAGGTGGCAGGGAGCGAATCGTGAAGCAGACCGGGACGCGAGGCGCCGGAAGCCTGAAGTGGCCGGCGATACTGTCGTGGGGCGGAGCGCTGGCACTCCTATTGACGCTTGCGCTCGCCGGCTGCGATGGTGGCGGCTCGACGACGAGCCACAGCAATGCTGTTGCCCTGTCGCAGCTCACATGGTGCGACCGCCCGATCATCGAGTTTCAGGACAACGGCACGACGGCGCAGACCACCACCAGCAAGTGGGACAAGGTCCACGATCAGCTTGGCTTCACCGTGTATCTCCCGCCCTCGCTGCCGAAGGGAAGCTGCCTGGTGCTGGCGGGCGGCACGATCCACGACCCTATCTACGGCGGCCACATGTCCATCACGTATGAACTGCCGACGAGCGGGCCGGTGAGCTTCTCCGAGGCCCCCAAGCGCTCCTACCTGACAGGCAAGGTACAGTGCACGCAGAGCACCAGCAGCACCGCCAGCACCAGCACCGCTACTACTGCCAGCAGCACTAGCACCGCGACTACCGCCAGCAGTACGACCGTCTGCCTCGGCACCATCAGCGGTACAAGCATCACCATTGCCTCGCGCCAGTCGCAGGCCGACGTGCAGGCACTCTTTGCGTCATTGAAGGCCGATGTAAACTGGGTGCCCACCGACACCACCGAATTACTCGCTACGGCGACGCCGACCGGCAGCTAGCGTGCGGTCACCTTCGGCGCACGGCCAGCGGTATGCGGAGCGCTGGCCTGCCACGAGCAGCCGAGACGCTTGGCAGGGATGGCGTCAGGCGGGGCGGTCGAGCGGAAACGCCGCGACTGTAGGAAGGATGACATGGCGATTGCAACACTGCCATTCGGCCGCAGTGGCCACTTGAGCACGCGCACGATCTTCGGCGGCGCGTCGCTCTCGCACGTGACACAGCAGGAAGCTGATCAGGCGTTGGAGCTCCTGCTGCGCTATGGCGTCAATCATCTCGACGTGGCGGCGAGCTATGGCGACGCCGAGCTGCGCATTGCGCCCTGGCTGGCGCAGCAGCGCGAGCGGTTCTTCGTCGCCACCAAGACTGGCCAGCGCACGGCGGCCAAGGCGCGCGAGGAGCTAGAGCGCTCGCTGGAGCGCATGGGCATCGCCGCGGTTGACCTCTGGCAGCTTCACAACCTGGCCGACCCCATCGAGTGGGATGTGGCGCTCAGTCCTGGCGGCGCGCTGGAAGCCGCCATCGAGGCCAAGCGAGAAGGGTTGGTACGCAAGATCGGCGTGACGGGACATGGGCTGCAAATCGCGGCGACGCATCGGCGCAGCCTCGAGCGCTTTGACTTCGACTCGGTGCTGCTGCCGTATAACTACCTGACGCTGCAAAGCGACTACTACGCCGCCAACTTCGAGGCGTTGGTGGCAGCCTGCGCGCAGCGCAATGTGGCAGTGCAGACGATCAAGTCGATCGCGTACCGCCCCTGGCTGGGACGCCCGCACACGCAGTCCACTTGGTACGAGCCCCTCACCGAGCAGCAGGACATCGATCTGGCCGTCCACTGGGCGCTCAAGCGGCCGGGCATCTTCCTCAATACCGTCGGCGACCTCACACTGCTGCCGAAGGTGCTCGACGCCGCCAGCCGCTTCCAGGCAGACGCCGCTCCCACCGACGAACAGATGCGGGCGCTGCTGGAGCGCCTCGGTGCGGAGCCGCTCTTCGTGTAGGCTGCGGGAACCTCACCCCCGGCCCCTGTCCGTGCCGGAGAGGGGAATGCATGCGCCAGCGCGCACGCTCTAGTGTTCACGTGCCTGTTTCCCTAGCGACACAGGAGAAATGCATGCCGCCCTACGTGCCCTTTGCGCCGCTGACGCTCGCGCCTGAGGCCGCCATTGACCTGCAGATGCACACCACCTTCAGCGACGGGCACTGGACCGCGACCCACCTGCTCGATCACGTGGCCGGCGAGGGATTCGCGCTGGTCGCCATCACTGATCACGACCGCCTCGACACAGTTGAGGATCTCCAGCGCCTGGCGGCTGCGTGCGGCGTGCGGGTGCTGCCGGCTGTCGAGATGAGCTCGACATGGCAGGGCGATTACTGCGACGTCCTATGCTTCGGCGTGCATCCCGGCCCGAGCGCTCTCGCGACCATCGCGGACATCACCCACCGCCGGCAAGAGGAGAACGTTCGCGCCGTGTATGCCGCGCTGATGGCCGCTGGCTACCAGTTCCCGCGCGCCGGCGAGGTGCTGGCGGAGCGCGGTGGCGAGCCACATCAATTCGATGATCTCGTGGATCTCATGGAGGCCCATAGCTACACGGAGGGTATTGGCCGCGCGCTGAAGGATGCGGGCGCAGAGTTGGGCACAGAGTTTATCACAGCCGACCTCGGCGCCATCGTAGAGGCGGCTCACGCCAGCGGCGCGCTTGCGCTCATCGCCCATCCCGGCCGTGGCGACGGCTTCGCCCGCTTCGACGCCGCCCAGCTCGACCGCCTGCGCGCCGCCATCCCCATCGATGGGCTGGAAGCCCGCCACCCCACCCACACGCCCGCACAGGTCGAGGACTTCCTCGCCTACGCGCGCCGGCACCGCCTGCTCGTCAGCGCTGGCTCAGACTCCCATGGGCCGCCTGGCGTGCTTCCCATCAAATACCCTGCCGAGACCAGCCGAGACCTGTTGGCGCACCTGGGGATCGAGCTGCGCTGACCGGTGCCCCGCCGGTCAGAACAACAGGTGACCGGTAAAGATGCCGACGATCACCAGCACGGCGACGGCGACCACTACCACCGGCTCCATCCGGCTGCCGGAGCGAAAGCGCATGTTGCGGTCGGGCGGGAAGCCAAAGCGCGCATGGCTCGGCCAGAGCCATGGCACGCCGCCGAGGGTCAGGCTATCGGCCACGAGATGCAGGAAGTAGCCCGTGAGGAAGGCCGCGAAGGCGACCCCTGGACCGGAGGCAAGGTCGAAGCCGGGGCGTAATCCAGCGCCCAGTGAGGAGCCGGTCGTGTGCAGGCCGAGCCGGTAGAGTGCCAGCCCAAGCGCATACTGCGCGAGCCAGATGAAGACCCCGACCAGCACCAGGCCCGCGATGCTGTGGAAGAGTCTGCGGTGCCCCGCGAAATGCTGAATGCCTTTGCTGAGTAAGCCCGCCTGCTGGCCGATCGTGCTGCGCGCGTTGTCGATATCCGGCGCGAGCGCGCCGATGGCCGCGAAACCAAAGTAGATCGCCTTGAGCGCCAGATGATCGACCGAAGGCACGCCGAAGCCGAGCAGCGGCGGGCCAGAGAGGTGCATGACGCTGTCTACCACCACCGCGCCGGCCAGCCCAAAGACCACGTGAGATGGTCCCTCCACCCGAGTCCCCTTCCTCTTCTATGCGTGTTATGCGCTCGCCGGCGCGGCGACGTAGATATTATCCCCCTCGACACGCACCGCGTACGTTTGCAGGTATTCGCGCGCTGGGCCGCGCACGACGGCACCAGTGCGCACGTCGAAGCGGGCAAGGTGGACGGGGCAGGTGAGCACGCAGCCCTCAAGCTCGCCTTCGTCCAGCGGACCGCCGGTGTGGGTGCAGTCGTCGTCTACCGCGTAGATCGTGCCGCTCACATTGGCGAGGCAGACGAGCCGGCCGGCGATCTCGACACGCAACAATGCTCCTGGTGCGATGTCGCGCATGCGCGCAACCCGCACGAAGTGTCCCATGCGTGCCTCCTCGCCGCGGTCGTGCTGCATTGTACGCTACTCCGCCACTGTGCTCAAGCACGAAGTGTTCCCACGGCGCCGGCGGCATGAAAGCGGGCATTGACGGCGTGGCCAATTGTCTGGATAATGAGCGGGCGCGGGCACCTGCCGGCTGTGAGGCGCGGCGCACTGGCGAGATGCGAACGGGATGCCTGGTGGATGAGGGATGGCTATGACTGACGAGTCGAGCGTTGGCGCTGCTGCCGCCGTTGCGCCACGCCAGCCAGAGGGCGAGAGCCGCGGTGCGTGGCGCAAGTACTGGATCGCGTTGTCGCAGCCCTGGCGCACCGAGCCAGAGATTGACGACGAGCGCCGGCAGTTCCTGGCGGAACGGCAGGCCATCACGCCGAACATCGGGCAGGATGTCTATCCCTTCAAGGGCGTTGCGCTCGCGCGCGCCGATGTCGAATGGCTGCTGGCGGCGCACGATGGCGGGCGCGGGCCGGTGGACTGGAGCGACGCCGCGCAGCGCGAGCGAGTAGGACTGGACCTGCGCGGCGCGGACCTGCGCGGCGCGAATCTGCGCGCGCTGCCGCTGGCACGCCTGATCGGCGGGCTGGCGGGCGCCACTGAGAAGCAGCGCGAAGTGGCCGGCGTGCGGCTGGACGGCGCGGACCTGCGCTACGCGCATCTGGAGGGCGCGGATCTGCGCGAGGCACAGCTTGCCAACGCCCTCTGCGAGAAGGCGCAGCTGCAGAGCGCGCAGCTCGCCAAGGCCTTCTTGCGGCGCACGAATCTGCGCGGCGCGCACCTGGAGGGCGCGGACCTGCGCGATGCGCGCATGGAGAAGGCCGAGTTCTTCGGCGCATGGCTGGAAGATGCCAATCTGAGCGGAGCGCGGCTGCAAGGGGCGTCGCTCACGGAAGCGCACCTGGAGGGCGCGTCGCTGGGCGGCTCGCGGCTGGAAGGGGCCTTCTTGCGGCGGGCACATCTGGAGGGCGCCAAGCTCTACGGCGCGCACCTGGAGAACGCCTCGCTCGTGGAGGCGCAGCTTGCCGGCGCATTCCTGCGGCGCGTCCACTTCGAAGGCGCGTCGCTGGCACAGGCGCACTGTGCGGGCAAACGCCTGGCAGAGGACGACCTGCGACGCGTCCGCCAATGGAAGCCCGAGTTTCCCGCCGTGCTGCCCCCGGCGGATTTCAGCCTGGCGTTCTTCGACGCCGGCACGGTGCTGCAGGGTATCGTGTTGGGCGACCAGACGTCTGGTTTCGTCTCATTGGCGGACGTGCGCTGGGGCAATGTGAACCTGGCCGTCGTGCGCTGGCGACGCGACCGCCGCGGGCGCATCATTCCACTGGGCGACGAGGCGGAAGCACGGCGCGCACGGGGAGCGGACGGCACGTCCAAGCCGCAGCGGCAGCGCCTGGCCGAGTATGAGACGGCGGTGCGTGCCAACCGGCAGCTCGCACTCGCCCTGCAAGCGCAGGGCCTCAACGAGGACGCGGCGCGCTACGCCTATCGCGCGCAGGTGTTGCAGCGCGGCGTGCTGCGCCGGCAGGGCAAGGTCGGCGCCTATCTCTTCTCGCTCTTCCTGGACGGGCTGGCGGGCTACGGATACCAGCCGGGGCGCAGCGTCGTGGCGTACGTGCTCATGCTGGCGGGCTTTACTGTGGCGTATTACGCGATCGGCCAGGCCTATGGCCCGCGGCTCTCGGTGCCGGGCGCGCTCGTCTTCAGCGTGACCTCGTTCCATGGGCGCGGCTTCTTTCCCGGCAATGTGACAGTGGATAGCCCGCTCACCGAGCTCGCCGCCTTCGAAGCGCTGGTTGGCCTGCTCATCGAGCTCAGCTTCATCGCCACCTTCACCCAGCGGTTCTTTGGCAAGTGAGAGAAGGGCGACCACGCCCACCAGCTGCTCTGCTATACAGACGGACTGTACAACCTGGCACAACATGATATAATCGAAGCACATCAGTACCTGTCCAAGCCGATTTGGTTGTTGCTGCTCCAGAGATCGTTGGTATTCGTCGCCAGCTGTCAGCCACCCCGCTCCCGCGCCGTGCACAGCAGAAAGGTGCTTGTGTGCTCCCCACCGTCCTCATCGTAGACGATGACCAAGCCATCCGCGAGACGTTGCGTCTAGTGCTGGAAGACGCTGGATATGGCGTTTTGGAGGCAGGGGATGGCGTTGCGGCGCTCGAGATGCTGCGTGACAGCGAGCAGTCGTTCGTCGTGCTGCTGGACCTCGTCATGTCAGGAGTCAGCGGTGAGGATATCCTGCATGAGGTCGTGATCGATCCGTTCCTCAACGGCAAGCACAGCTATGTGCTGATGACGGCGGCGCACAAACGCCTTGGCTCGCTCTTACAGCGTCACATGTCAATGCTGGCGGTGCCCGTCTTGCAGAAGCCGTTTGACCTCGATCAACTGCTCGAGGTGGTCGCTACCGCCGCGACGAAAGTCATCGCTGTCTAGTGTAGGTGCGGTCCTGGTGCAGTAGATCGCGCCGTGCGAGCCGCCCCCCGCAAGCCAGGCAAGCCCCAGCACACGCGCCGCTTTGACGGCGCGCGCAGCCCCGCACGGGACGAGCTGGTGCCTCTTGTCGAACCAACGCTCCCTCGCTATGTTGGCCGCGGGCCACGGTGCCCGCGCCTGCCACGTCGCCTGGACGCCCCCGGAGGAGCGACGCCCGTGAACCGCACCCTGCGCGCCCTCGCCCTCGTCGGGCTCCTGGGCAACGTCATCTACTTGGTGGGCTCCGCTGTGTATTATGCCGGGACCCCGCCCGTTGGCGGGGCGTCGAGCGAATTGGGGGCCTTGATCCTCTGGGCGGGGGTGCTACAAGTTGTCGCCTGGTTCGGCACCACGTTCACGTTCGTCGCGGGCGTGGTTGCCGCGGTCGCCACCGTGCAGCGCCTGCAGCGCTTGTGGGCAGTCGCGGTGATCGGTGTGCTGGCGTTGCACGCACTCTATCCCCTTCTCACCGTCATCGCCCCCTACGTCCCGCTGTTGGCCAGGCCGTTCCCGCCGACGCCGCTCATCGCGGCGGTGGAGGGGCCATTCCTCCACGTCGTTGCGGCGACGCCGCACGCGCTGCTCGTCCTGGTCTACAGCGTTCTCTCCTCCCCGACGGACGCTGCATCTACTAGCCGCACCGGCACCGAGAGCCGAGCTCCCTCCAGCTAGCTCCGGGGCCTGCGCGTCGGTGTGATTGACCGCTCGTTTATACTTGTGCCACGGTTGGATCGCTCTGCTCGCTTGCGGGCATGCCGCTGTGTGCCTGCCGCGCGCCTGGCGATCCCAGTCCGTCTGTGTCGAACGCGACACGCTGGCGTGTCGCTCTTCTCGTGGGGGAGGAACACGGTATGGGACACCTCAACGGCGCGGACACCAGCTTCGTGCTCATCAGCGCCGCCCTGGTCCTGGTGATGACGCCAGGCCTGGCATTCTTCTACGGCGGCTTGGTCCACCGCAAGAGCGTACTGACGATCATGATGCAGAGCTTCATCGCGATGGGTGTCGTGTCGGTGCTCTGGGTCCTGGTTGGCTTCAGTCTGGCGTATAGCGGCGATACCTTCGGCCTCATCGGCGACCTGCGCAATGTCGGCCTGGCCGGGGTGGGTGTCGCACCCAGCCATACCTACGCCACGACCATCCCGCTGCTCGCCTTCTTCATCTTTCAGGTCATGTTCGCCATCATCACGCCTGCCCTAATTA
>Ga0209647_1002490_pt1 | contig 14919 bp, 14 predicted proteins | sample GraSoi_2013_60cm_FD_185827 | JGI IMG/M metagenome (GOLD analysis project Ga0209647, IMG submission 185827) | Grasslands soil microbial communities from the Angelo Coastal Reserve, California, USA - Sample 9_17_2013_60cm (SPAdes) (version 2) | ecosystem: Environmental > Terrestrial > Soil >...
CGCGAGACAGCACGGCGCGAGGAGGATGGCATGGCAGCAAGCAGCAGCGGTGGACGCCGCATGAAGATTGGTCTCTCGCTCAGCCTTTCCGAGCGTTCCCTGAACGGTCAGACGCCGACCTATCGCGACGTGCAGGCCATGGCCCAGGAGGCGGAGCACATCGGCTGCGATTCCGTCTGGCTGGCCGATCACCTGCTCTCCCGCTTTCCAGGGCAAGACGAGTCCGGCCAGTGGGAGGTCTTCAGTTTCCTTGCCGCGCTCGCCGCCAACACCAGCCGTATCGCCCTCGGCCCGCTCGTCGCCTGCACCAGCTTCCGCAATCCCGCGCTGCTCGCCAAGATCGCCGACAGTCTGGACGAGATCAGCCAGGGCCGCTTCATTCTCGGGCTGGGCGCCGGCTGGCACGAGCCGGAGTACAAGGCCTTCGGCTACCCCTTCGATCACCGCGCCAGCCGCTTCGAGGAAGCACTCCAGATCATCGTGCCGCTGCTGCGCGAGGGACACGTCGATTTCACGGGCACCTATTACCAGGCGGAGAACTGCGTGCTGCGCCCGCGCGGACCCTCTGGCGGTCGCCTGCCGATCTGGATTGGCGCCCGGCGGCCGCGCATGCTCGATCTCGTCGCCCGCTATGCCGACGCCCACAACGCGGTCTGGCATGTCGACACGGCGACCCTCGTCGCGGAGTTCGACGACCTCCACGCCGCCTGCGCCAGGGTGGGCCGTGATCCCGCCACCATCGAGCACACCGCCGGCACCATCGTGCGATTGCTGGCGCCCGGCGAGGCGCCCAAGCCAGACGACCAGAGCATCCAGGGCACGCCGGAGGAGGTGGCTGCCGCACTGCGCCGCTTTGCCGAGGTCGGCGTCCAGCACCTCGTCGTGATCCTCCAGCCAAGGGGCGTCGAGGTCATCCAGCGCTTTGCCCGCGTGCTGGCGCTGCTAGACGCCGCCTGACGGCCGTACCCATACACCCGTGCCGCCCCGGCGCAGGTGCAGATGCTGTCGTACACTGTCATACAATATGGATGCCGGCGTGCGGAGAGACCGCCACGCGTCGCTGGCCTTGCGCTCGCCGGCGATAATTGGGTGGCACGCGCCGTGCCCACCCAGCACCATCCTGTGCGACTCAGCGCAGCCCAGCGCGCCAACAGGAATACGACATCATGACCGACATGCGCGGAAGCCAGACGCAACCCCCCACGCAAGACGCGCCGCCATCCGGCGGCGCGCGGGCCCAGCTCATCGCCGCGCTCCAGCAGAACTGGCGACGCGAGCAAGAAGGCGCTCGCACCTATCGCGACCTGGCCACCCACGAGAAGGACCCGAACAAGCGTGCCGTGCTGCTGCGGCTGGCTGAAGCGGAGGAACGCCATGCCTTCAAGTGGGAGGGCAAGCTCGTCGAGCTCGGCGCCGCGCCGCCGTCTTACAACATCACCTGGCGCGACCGCTTGCGCGACTTCGTTCGCCGCGGGATCGGCACCGACGCCGCGCTGCGCCAGATGGAGGCGGCGGAGGACGTGGACATCGCACGCTACGAGGCGCACGCGCAGGCCGTCAGCGATGAGGAGGCGCAGCGCATGCTGCGCGAGGTCCGCCGCGAAGAGGAGTCGCATGGGCGCATCATCCGCGAGATGGTCGCCCCCGAGGGCCCGCAGGGCATGCTGGACCTCATGCTGCGGCGCGAGCGCTGGCACAAGCGTGGCGGCGGCTGGATCGGCGACGCCATTTATGGCGCCAACGACGGCCTGGGCGCCGTCTTCGGCATCGTCAGTGGCGTGGCCGGCGCCACCGGCAGCAGCCAGACCGTGCTCATTGCCGGATTGGCCGGCATGCTCGCCAGCGCGCTCTCGATGGGCTCCGGCGCCTATCTGGCGACCAAGAGCGAGCGCGAGATCTACCAGGCCGAGCTCGACCGCGAGCGCAAGGAGATCGAGGAGGATCCCGAGGAGGAGAAGGAAGAGCTGGCGCTGATGTACATGCTCAAGGGCTTCACCGAGGAGGAGGCGCGCTCGCTGGCGGAGCGACTCGCGGAGAAGCCGGAGCAGTTCCTGAGCACGTTGGCCCATGAGGAGCTTGGCCTTTCGGAGGGCAACTTCCCGACGCCCGTGCTTTCGGCGGTCTCTGCCGCCATCTCGACCGGCCTCGGCGCCCTCATCCCGATCATTCCGTTCTTCTTCCTGACGGGCTTCGCCGCCGTGCTCTGGGCGGCGGGCGTCAGCCTAGTCGCGCACTTCGCCGTCGGCGCGGCCAAGACGCTCATCACCGGACGCTCGGTCTTCGTGAGCGGCATGGAGATGACGATTGTCGGCGCCGTGGAGGCGGCGATCACCTACTCGCTGGGCCTGCTCTTTCACGCCAGCGGGGCATGACGGCCAAGGAGAGGCAGCTATGTTTGATCCCGAGGTAATGCAGACACGCGATGCCGCGGCGCGCGAGAAGCTCGCCGCGGCGCTGGCGGCGCGGCCGCGTGGCCTGTTCTTCGACATCGACGGCACGCTCAGCGCCATCGCGCCTACGCCGGAATCGGCGACGCTGCTGCCCGATGTCGCAGAGCTGCTCGAGCAGCTGCGCACACGTTTCGATGTGGTGGCGCTGGTCTCTGGCCGCGCCGCGGACGACGCGCGCCGCATGGTGGGGCTGCCCGGCGTGCTCTACATCGGCAACCACGGGCTGGAGCGGATCGAGGGGGACGCCGCGACCGTGCAGGTGCTGCCCGAGGCGGAGCCGTATGTGGAGGCGGTCAACACGACGCTGGACGATCTGGACGCGACGCTCGCCGCGCGCTTCCCGGGCGTGCACATCGAGCGCAAGGGGGTGACGGGCAGCATCCATGTGCGCAACGCGCCCGACCCCGACGCCGCCGAAGAGTCCATCGCGCGGTCGCTCACCACCATTGCCGTCCCGCGCGGGCTGTTGGTCACCCGCGGCAGGCGTATCGTCGAGGTGCGCCCGCCCGTCGCGGTGGATAAGGGCGTCGCCGTCGCGGGGGTGCTCCGCGAGCGGGGCCTGCGTGGCGCGCTCTACCTCGGCGACGACCGCACCGATCTGGATGCCTTCCGCGCGCTGCGCCAGCTCGCCGACGAGGGCGTCTGCCAGACCGTCGCGGTCGCCGTGCTCTCGCCCGAGGCGCCGCCAGAGCTGGCCGCCGCGGCCGACATCACGCTGCCCGACATCTCCTACGTGCCGGGGCTGCTGCGCTGGCTGCTCTCCCAAGGCTAGCCGCTCGCTATTGACAGCGCGTGTCCATTCTGTCATCCTGCCCCCGGCGAGCCACGTGTGGAGCGTAGGGAGGCGGCGATGGCGGGGTACAGCGTGGAGGATCAGGTCACGGCGCTGGAGGCGCTTGCCGCGGGCCGCAAGCTGAGCCGCATCGTGTGGGTGAACCTCGCGCTGTGGATAGTGTTCTTCCTGCTCGCCGCCATTGATCTCGGCATCATTCTGCTTGCCTTATGGAGTGCGTGGCAAACCGGTGATTGGGAGAATCTGGATGACAACATGTTGGGGGCCATGTTCCCTTTCGTCTTTCTCTTCTTGCTTCCCATATTTCCTGCGTGGCACCGCAATGCCTTACCCGCAGTGGATGCGCTTCGTCACGCGGCTATAGAGAGCCGTGACAACGCGCTATTTGATTCTGCCCTGCCGGAGGAACCGGATACTACGGATCTCCCGTTAGGCACCGAGCGCTTCGACCATATCGGTGCATTGTCCAACAGGCAGGTTGCGGACAGGCTCGGTAGACTCGTCCCGATTTCGGCGATTCTCCTCCAGCCTAGTACCTTTCTTTTCAGCCTCTACAACGGCATCAGCCGAGAGAGCGTCCTACCGCTCGGCACGTACTTGCCAGATTCCAAAACGGTTGACACAAGTATGGCAGTGCTGGGGGCAGTTATGCTCCTGTTGTGGATCGTCTTATTCGTTCGCGCGCGAAAATACCGGCGCGGTGTGCCAGTCACCGCCGACGAGTGGGGTATCCAGTGGCACCCACGCCGCCATCGGACCGTGTCCCTCGCCTGGCATGACGTGCGCTCGTTTTTCATGTTTTCCTATGGGTCCACGAGTGGCAGCCGCTCCGCCGGGCTCAAGACGCAGGTCTATGTCTTGGACGCTGGCGATACCTTGCTCGTGTGGCAGCGCTATCCCGCGCTGAGTAACGTGTCGGCGGCAGTGCGCCAGCGTAAAGAGGTAGACCGGTTTGTCAAACTCGTCGGCGCGCACGGGCAAGCCGCTACGCGACCTGTCCGTTCGTGCAGACGAGCTAGCCAGCGCTTCCACTGCGGATCCTTCAGGCGTACCACAGCAACAAGGTATGGACTACGGGTGGGTAGATTCGCGGGTCGCTGGCATGCAACTGCCGAGGCGGGCGAGGAGAAGGTTCGGCCGCAAAGTCGCCCTTGTGCTTGCGCTGCTCTTGCTGCCCATCCTCCTGGTCGGTGGCGCGTTCGCCGCCAAAGCGCAGCTCCACGATCATCAGACGAGCTACTACGCCAGCTTGCCGGTGAGGCTGCATGCTCAACATCCACTCAACATTACTGACATGAGGTCCGCTGGTGAGGGTTGGCTTCAACAGAGCCCTTTGACAAACGATCCGTTTGGCTACTCCATCGAGGATGATGGCTACCATGTTACCGGACCAAAGGGCGACTGGGTAGGAGCGTGGCTGCGTACAACCTACGTTGATAGCGCCGTCGAGGTGACGGCCTCACAGACCGCTGGAGCGCAATATGACGGCGTAGGGCTGATCCTTCGCTCGGACATTTTGAACACTCATATGGTTGTCTTTTTCGCCAGCCCAACCGACGGCTCCTGGACCTTGGATGCCTACCATTACGACCTCTCGAATCCCGATGACAACTGGACGTATCTTGCCAGCGGCACGTCGGACGCGATACACATCGGCGTCCTCCAGCCCAACCGGCTGCTGGCCATCATGCGCGGCGGCCAGTACCTGCTCTACATCAACAACCAGTTTGTTGGCTCGTACTACGACGACGCTCATGAGACCCCACGCAAAGGCTATGCCGGCGTCTACGTCAACGACGGCACCACAGAGGGCATCTTCACCAACTTCAGTGTCTATCAGGTGAAGCCGCCGCCCTCCCTCGACTACGTCTGACGCCCACTCGTTCTCGTGCTGCCCTCTGGCTCCCCTCTCCGGCGCGGAGAGCGACCGGGGGTGAGGTTCCTTCACGGCAGCACGGTGCGCCACGACGTGCCGCCCGTCGTCGTCGCTTCCACGCCCAGCGGATACGAGAGGCCGACGAACACGCCGCTGGCCGCCGCCGGATCAACCGTCAAGAGCCCGGGATGCTGGCTCGTCGGCGCCGTCTGCCGCCAGGTCTGCCCGCTGTCCGTCGTCGCGAACACCGCCGTGCCCGTCAGCGCGTAGGCGTGTGTGGCATCCACGGCGCAGACCACCACCTGGGAAAACGTGTCCTCGGGATGGGCCAGCGCAAAGTGGCCGCCGCCGTCCTGCGAGATATACAGACCAGCATCGCCGCTGGCATAGACGGTCTTCCCTGCCATACTGACGGAGTAGATGCCGCCGCTCACATTGCCGGCCGGTGCCCAGCTCGCTCCCGCGTCGCCGCTGATGAAGAGCCCGCTGGCAACGCTCCAGAGCAGGAGATGGCGCGGATTGCTCGGGTCGCCCGCGACCCCCGTCAGCGTCGTGGTGGGCGTCTGGGCCAGCGCCCGCCAGTGGCCACCGGCGTCGTCGCTGGCGTACAGCCCATGATCTCCCAGGCCGGGCACGATGGCAAATACCTGGCCGGCGGAGGACGTGCCTGTCGCAATCGTGAAGACGGTCGGCGTCGGGAAGGCCGCGAGCGATGTCGCCAGCTGCCAGGTCTGGCCGGCGTCGGCGCTAGTGTAGATGCCGGTCGTCGCCCGCGCCGCTGCTGGATTGTCCGTGCGCTTGATCGCCAACACATAGACCCGTTGCGGATCCACGGCGCTCTGCGCCAGCTTGAAGAGCATCAGGCCATCCATTGCCTGCCCCGCGCCGCCGGCCACCTCATGCCAGCTCCCGCCGCCGTCCGCGCTGCGATAGAGCCCGATGTGCGTCGCCAGCAAGACCGTGTGGGGCACACCGCGCAGCGCCAACACATCGTGCAGGTGGTTCTGTGGCCCACCATACGCCGCCGAGGCCGTGCTCTCGCCGCATCCCGCCAGCAGCAGCGCCAGTGCCAGCACCGCCAGCAGCGCGGGCGCGGCGCGCCGGGAGTGCCGCCTCCCGCATGCCCTCGTGGAATGCTGGACCGGCGGCGCTAGAGTTGCCTTCATGATGGACCTTTCACCGAAGCTTGCCGCCGCTGCCTGATGCGCAAAGAGACGACCAGGGCGGCCCCGAACAGCGCCAGCAGCACCGCCACGCCCAGCGCGATGCCGATGACGTTCGCCGCCGTGCGGTCGACCACGGGCGCGTACGCGCCCGTCACCAGCGCCACCGGCGCTCCACCGACGGTGACGGGCGCCAGCGTTTTGTGCGCGGCGGCATCGAACATCACGACCCGACCTGCGTCCCGCTCGGCGACGAAGCCGTACGCGCCGTCGAAGGTGATCGCCACCGCCGCCGGGCCGCCCGCGAACGGCAAGGTAGACGCCGGCTCGGCAGGGATGCTGAACGGCGCGCTGCTGCCTGCGTCCGAGGCCGGACGCAGCACGTACACCTTCCCTGCGGTGGGGTCGGGCACATAGACCTGCCCCGTCACGGCATCGTAATCCATTGTCCCTGCCGGGCCGCTCAGATGGAAAACCGTGCCGAGCAGGCGGTGGCCGCTGAGGCTCACGGCCAGCACGGTGCCGCTCCGCGTGCCGACATAGGCGACGCCCCCCGCCGGCGGGATGGCGACGCCCAGCGGGCCGCCCGGCGCCGGAATGGTGGCAATGACGCGACGCAGCTTCGTCGAGATGACGTAGACGCTGTCGTCGTCTGTGTTGGCCACGTACAGCTCCGTGTCGTTGATGTCGGTCGTCGTGATGCCGCTGCCCGCGCCGGCGATGGCGAGGCCGGACGGGTGCCTGCCCACCGCAATGCTGGCCAGCGTGCGGCGAGCATCGGGATCCAGCACCGTCACGCTGTTGCTGCCGCTGTTGGCGATGTAGAGCAAGTTGGGCAGCCCCAATACCATCGCCTGCGGGTTGGCGCCCACCGGCAGCTCCGCATCCACCTGCTGCGTGCGCGCGTTGACGACGGCGACGCGCCCGGTTGCCCGCTGCGCCACATAGGCATAACGACTGTCGTAGCTCAGCAGCACCGCGCTGGGCGCGCCGCCGACCACCAGGTGGCCGACGACCTGGCGCTTGGCAATGTCTATCACGACCAGCCCCCCGCCCTCCTGCGCAACATAGACGAGATTGGGCGCGCCGCCATCCGCGCGGGCCACCCCAGCCTCGGTCGCCGTGGCGAGCAGCAGCGCCAACAACAAGAGCAGTGCCGCGGCGAGCACGCCGGTGGAGCGCGTCGCGCCTGGGCGCATGCCAGCCAGTCTCATACGCTACTTTCTGCTAGCGCCTCTCCGGCGCGAACGTATGCCCCCCTCTCCTTATGAGGAGAGGGGTGGTGGCGAGCCAGCCGTCGCCACTGATTAGTACGACGCGGAGAAGCGGAAGTCCGCCTGGATGAACTGCGTGCTCTTGGGCGGCAGCACCTTGACCAGCGCATCCCAATGCCCCGCCATGGTGAGGTCGCCCTGCCCGCTATACGATCCCGGCGCGTCCGGCCCCAGTGGCTTGAGCTGCACGCTCTGCACGCCCATGTCCATGTCCAACATGTCTGTGGCAATCAGCACCGCCGCCCCGTCCACCCCCTTGCCCTGCGCGTCGCGTACCGTCACGGTAAACGTGTTGGTGCCGAAGGTTGCCGGCACCACTTTGAGCGTGATCGTGTATCCACTCGCCTGCTCCGTCTTGATGAACGGGCCGTTCGCCGTGGTCGGGGCGGCGTTGGCGGGGACGGCGGGCGCCAGCGAGCCGGCGTAGGCGCCCAGCAGCGCCACGCAGAGCAGCACCGCGCCGCCCAGCAGCGCCTCGCGCTGCAGCCAGTCTTCCAGCCGCTCGCTGAGCCGGCGCGCCACGGGCGAGGGCGATGTTCGCTCGCCGGGAGGGCTGCCTGGCGCGCCAGCCTCTCCTGTATCGTGGGCAGCGGCTGCGTCTGTGGCCGGCGCCCCGCCCGCGCCCACGAGGGCGTTGGCCTGGCGCTTCACGGCGGAAGGCGCGGTCTCCGCCGCCTCGGCGGCCAGCAGGCGCGCCAGCCGCGGCCGCAGCACGAACGCGTGGAACGCGCTGATGGCGACGATGATGAGGAAAAGCTCGATCTTGACCGCCAGGATGCGCCCGTACGCCGTGGTGAGGAACTGCTGCACGGAGGTCAGGTGAATGGTGGTGTTGAGCGACCCCGTCGCCGCCAGCACGAAGGCGCCGACGATCGCTACCGCGCTGAACTGTGGCAGCCCTCGCGCCAGCAGGCGCGCCCGCTGCACGGGCGCCAGACCGCTGGCCGCCGGGAGCAGCACCAGGCTGATGTAGAGAATACCGCCGATCCAGGCCGCCTCGCAGACGAGGTGTAGCAGGTCCACGCCGATCGCGTAGGCGAACTGTGTCGCCGGCACCGCGGACGCGTGGCCGGAGAGCGCAAAGGCCACCAGCAGTGCCGCCCCCAACTCAAGCTCCAGGCGGCCGGGCCAGCGGAGCCGCTGCCAACCGCGCGCGAAGCGGGCGGGCAGGGCAGGCACGCTGCGGAAGACGGCCAGCACCTCGCGGCGCCAGTCCGGAATCGCGCTCGCGGTGCCAGATTCACTCGCCGCTGTGGGCGCATCTGGCAACGCCGCCGCGTCGGGCGCCTGGCGTGTCTGCCAGCCGTAGCGCGTCGCGGCCAGCACCAGCAGCAGCGCGGCGGCCGCGACGATCTGGCGCATCCACCAGAACGTGCCGAAGCGGCTGCCGAACAAGATTGCCCGCAGCAGCGGCGGCGCGAAGACGCCGGACCAATCCCCTGCCAGCTCGGCGCCCTGCGCCAGGATGATGCCGACGTCGGCGACGAGGATCAGCGCCAGGAGCCAGGGCGCCAGCCGGCGGAAGCGCCGCGCGGCCCGCGCTGCCGCAGTGGCTAGGTCCGCGTCACGCTGGCTGCCGGGGGCGAGAATCCACGTCTCCCAGCAGAGACCGCCGACCCACAGCGTCATCAGCAGCAGCGCCAGCCACGTCGCGATGGCCTGGGCAATGGCAGGGCCGTCCACTGTGCCCGCGTTGGCGCCGGCGCCAGGGAAATTGCCGGTGGGCAGCTTGGCCGGCAGCGGCGGCACCGAGCCGTCGGGCCGCGCGATGCGGAAGATGAACGAGCCGCTCGTGATGTGCCCGTCGTCAGCGGATTGCGCGCGCCAGGCGACGACGTAGGTGCCCGCCTTCAACAGCGGCAAGCCCACATCCATCTCGTGCGCGTTGCCGGCGTTGACAGTGCTGTTCTTATCGTCCACTTGGCGGTTGGTGGTGTCTACCACCACGGCGCGTGAGGTGCCGGCATTCAGATTTTCGCTGAAGGTCAGGCGCACGTGGGTGGGCGGCGATTGCAAAATGGCGTCCGCGGCTGGATCGGAGCGGACGAGCAGCGCATGCGCTGCGGCCACTGGGATCAGCCCGCGCCCAGGCCCGACCGGCGCGAGCAGGACCGTCAGAGCCCCAAGCGCCAGCGCCAGCGTCAGTGCCAGGCGCCGCAGAGCGCTCCGCGCGGCACGCCGTTCCGTCGCGTGCCGGTGCCCCCACCCCATACGTGCTCCAATCCGCTTGCCAACCGCATCCCATGCTGCCACAGCGACGCCGGCCGCCGGGCCACAGAGGAAGAGTCTCCTCTTTCATCTTATGGCAGCGGCGCCTTCAGCGCCACCTGACGACCTGTTATGGGTGCGGGCCGTCGTGTCTCATACAGCCTGCGCCTGTAGGCGGGCCTCGATCTCCGCGATGGCCTGCTGGCTATTGCTGAAGAGGATGGCATGCATGCCATACGCGCGGGCAGCGGCTATGTGCGGCTCGGCGTCGTCGACGAAGATCGCCTCCCCTGGCTGTACGCCCAGGCGCGCGCAGGTCAACGCAAAGATGCGCGCATCCGGCTTGGCGATCCCCTCCTCATGGGAATAGACGATGAGGTCGGCCATCGCCGCAAACTGATAGCGCTCCTGTTCTCTCCGCCGCGCGCCCACAAAACTATTGCTGAGGAGGGCAGTGTGATAGCGCGGACGCAGGCCGGCGACGTACGTGGCCAGCTCGACGTTGAGCTCGCCGAGATACACGTCCCAGAAGTCCCGCACGAAGGCGTCTACCTGTACTTGGTCCATCCCAGTGGCCTCGCACAGCGCTCGCTGCCATTCCTCTTCCGAACATGTGCCCAGCGCGCCCTCTTTCCCGCCGCTTCTCAGCCGCTCATCCATCTCCCGCAGCCGCTGGCGTAGCTCACCCGGCTGGAGACGGAGACGAGGCTCCCACTGCGCAAGCATCTGCGGAAAAGCGAGGCTGGGCTCGCCGCCCCCTGGCATCTGCTCCAGCACCCCGCCGATATCGAAGACAACCGCTCGCACGGTCATGCCCGCCGCCCTTCCCAACCCCATCTGTGTGCTGTCATGCCCGTGTCGCCTCAATCGTTCCTAACCCGCGGCGTTGCCAGCCGCTTGGCATTTGGGAAGAGATTCTGAACTCATCGTAGCGTAGCGTCACGTATGGATACGCTGAGCATGTTGAAGAGTGGGTGCACGGCAAGACTACAGCATACGGTCCCGTTCGTGACGGGCGGCGCCGAGGACGCGCGACCGCACGCTCTGCAAGACCATAGCAGCATCTGCGCTAACCGAACAGGATATTCCAGAATCCATGAGCATTCACGAAGGCTAAGAGTCCACCGACGATGGCGATGCCGGCCGCCAGACCAATGCCAAGTGTCCGTGTGGAAGGGATAGCGAGCAGCGGCAGTACGATCAGTGCATCCAGGCAGAAGAAACCGACGCCCGCTAGCGCCATCAAAAGGGCAATCGCGAGTCCGGATGCGCCGGGAATCTGCAGTGTGAGGTAGCCGCTCAGCACCATCAGCAGTGGCGCCAGGCCGAGCAGCAAGCCCAGGCCAAGCCGACCTGCCACCATAGCGCGGGTTCCGAGTGGGCCTAGTTGTTGATCAGGCACCAACGGCATGCTCCTCTCGCGCCAACTGGCCTACAGTTGGAATCCAGTTCGGTTCAATGCACACGTGAAGCGCACTATAGCCTACATCATGACGTCCCGTGTGCTGGCGTGCGGTGCCGCGAGCGCCCAGCGGCATCGGCGTCCGTCGCGCATACTGCGTCCACGGCCAGTATAGCCCAGGCATGTGAACGCGCCCTCGCAGAATTGCACCGCTAGGCGCGTGAGCTCGGCGCTCAGGCGGCGCGCCGACTGTACCAGATGCCGCCGGCCGCGCCGACGACCAGCCCGAGGATGCCGATCAGCGCGGCGACCCAGCCGGGAACGCCAGTGGACCCGGAGGATGAGCCATGCCCGTTCCCATCCTGGGTGGTCGCCGTGGGCTGCGGCGTGGCCGTCGCGCTCACGGTAAACGTGAAGGCGCCGGTATCGGGGTCGCCGTCGTCCGCCGACACATTGTGCCAGACCACCAGATACGTCTCGGAGTCGTCACCCTGCATGCCGACTGTCATCGTCTTCAAGTCACCGCGATCCACCTGCGCCGGCCCGGTGCTCACCTGCTTGCCCTTCGCGTCATAGACGAAGACTTCGCTGCCGGTGGGGTTGACGTTCTCGGCAAAGTGCAGCGTGATGAGGGTGGGGACCGTCTTCAGCACGGCGTTGGCCGCGGGATCCGACGAGACATACGCGGCATGCGCCGAGGCAACCGCCGGCGACCACAGGGCCGCCAGTCCAGCGAGCAGCAGCGCGGCCACAGCCAGCAGCGTGCCGCGCACACGAGAAGGTAGCGTCACGGTGTTGAGTCCCCTTCAAGGCCAGCGCGAAATGAGACGCCGGCGAACTGGGGGCCAAGTGTCTTCACCAGAAACGTGATGACCCCGCTATTGAGGCCGGCGTACTGCACGATCACCCGGCCGCTCTTGTAGACGTGCGGCGTCTTCACCAGGCAGGCGCCCGCAGAGACATTCTTGCCGTCGCTCTCGGCCACCGCCACGCTCGCCGTTGACCGACAGCAGGTGGCCGCTGATGGACAGGAAGGGCTGCTTCAGTAAGGTATGGGGATCCTCGCCCACGGTGGCCTCTGCCGCGTGCAGGCGCTCCATGAGGGCGGCGGCGGCTCTCACTCGCTTCACAGGGCGCTCCCTCGCACACAGCATGGGCTATTCTGCCAGCACGACACGCAGGTCATGCGCCAGTGTGGCGGGATCGAATTGGTCGCTCAGGTAGACGCGCTCGCGGCCCTGGCCGTCCAGCACGAAGACGCCGATACCGTGCATGACGGTTTGCTGCCCGGTCTGTGCGTTCAGCTCCGCTTGCACGGCGATGAAGTATCCCTGCCAGATCGGTGCCAGCTGGTCTGCGGTGCCGAGCAGGAAGTGCAGGCGCCCGGTGAGATGGTGCGCGCTGGTAAACGCTGTCGTGGACGCTGGGGTATCCCCGGCCGGATCGACGCTGATCGCCACCCACTTCACCTGATCGGCCCGCGCGCCGAGCGCGCTGGCTCCCGCCGCCAGCTTCTCCGCCGTCAGTGGGCAGACGTCCGGGCAATGGGTAAACAGAAACGTCACGACGACGGGATGCCCGCGCAGCTCCGCCAGTGAGATGACCTGGCCCGTTTGATCGGTGAGGCGGAACGCCGGCGCCGGGGCCGCGCCCATATCCTTCCCTTGCAGCGTTGCCGCGGGATTGACGGCGGAGGCGTGATTGCGCACGACGAGCAGTGTCGCGCCCACGATCAGAATCAGCGCGATCACCAGGGTTCGTGACAGCGTGCGCATCGTCAAGAGCTGTCGCACCTTCCCGCCCTTACCCATTTGACCTGAACATGTTGCCTGTGGTGGCGTGGTCACACGTGTCGCCCGGCCCGCCAATACACTCGGCGGGCGCAGGGAGAGACCGCCGGCCACCCAGGGGCGTGCGTGATGATACACATCTACTGTAGCACATCACGTGCGCGCATCGGTGACCGGCGCCTGACAGTTGGCGCGGGTCGCCGAACAATCCCCTGAACGGGCGGGCGACGGCGCTGCTTGCCCACATGGCGCGGTGGCGAAACGCCACGCGACTCGATACAATGTCAGGGGTGGACCTTCCACCCGCGCCCGCGCGGTGGGCGCGTTCACACGGGAAAGCACGACGCACGCTATGCTACTCGCGCACGCCGCCGATGAGCTCGCACAGAACCTCTGGCTGAGCTGGAATCTCGATCCGCTGCTGCTGCTGGGGATCATGCTCTTCGCTGGCGCGTATGCCTATGCGCAGGGGCCTCTGCGCAGCCGCTGGGGCGTGACAGAGCCGGTGGAGTCCTGGCGAGTGCTTTCGTTTGCCGCCGGTACGCTCATCCTCATCATCGCACTGGTCTCACCGCTGGACGCGCTCGGCGACACCTACCTCTTCAGCGCGCACATGGTGCAGCACCTGCTGATTTCGCTGATCTGCCCGCCGCTCTGGCTGCTCGGCACGCCGGGGTGGATGCTGGCGCCGCTGCTGCGCCCGCCCGGCGTGCTGCGCGTCGCGGGGTGGCTCACCATCCCGGTTATCGCGTTCGGTCTCTTCAATGGCGATTTGTGGCTCTGGCATGCGCCCGCTCTCTACGACGCGACGCTGACCAACGAGACGATTCACATTTTCGAGCACCTGACGTTCATCGTCTTCGGCGTGCTGTTCTGGTGGCCGGTGCTGAGCCCCGTGCGCGCGCTGCCGCGCTCGGGCTATGGCTTCCGCGTGCTGTACCTGTTCCTGGCCTGCCAGCCGATGGTCGCCCTCGGCGCGCTGCTGACCTTCGCCGCCGCGCCGCTCTACACGCCGTACGTCGCCGCGCCGCGCATCTGGGGCCTCTCCGCGCTTGAAGATCAGCAGCTCGGCGGCCTCATCATGTGGCTGCCAAGCAATATTCCATATGTCATCGCGCTGAGTGCGGTATTCTTCAAGTGGGTCGGCGAGCAGGATCGCGCCGAGCGCATCGCCGCGGGCGAGCTCGTAGAACCGGCGGCTCTCTCTGAAATGGACCAGGCAGACAGCGCCGAAGCATCCGCCGCGTCGCCTGCCCAATAGGCGTCTCGCCCCTTCACTGGGGGTGCTACCATACAGACGCCGGGCGCGGCACGGTGCCCGGCAAGGGGACGAATAATGGCAAAGCCGAAACGATTGCAGCGGCAGACGGCGACGAGGACGGGCAACGGCGCGCGGTCTGCTGGAGCCAATACACGTGCCGCGCCGGCAGGAACGGGCGCCACGGCGGCGAACGATCGCCCTGATCGCACCGCACCGGCGACAAATACGCGCGCCGCGCCCGCAGCGAATGGCCGCACCGCGCCCGCAACAAATACGCGCACCGCACGCGTGGGCAGCCCGCCACGGCGCCGGCTCACGACACGCCCTTGGTGGCAGGGAAGAACGTCGATCATCGCCACGCTGGTCTCGGTCGCACTGATCGTCGTGTTCTTCATCGTGCTGTCCGGCCGTGGCAACGGCACGAGCGCCGCGCAGACGGCGCCGGCGAGCGTGGTGCAGGGCGTCACGCAGGTCAGCCCGGAGGTGTTTAGCACCGTTGGCACGGGCGGCTTGAGTAACCCCTTGCAGGCCACGCATGAGTCAGCCATCCTCAAGGGGCCGTCGGGCAAGCCGTCGTTTCTCTATGTGGGCGCGGAATACTGCCCGTACTGTGCCGCCGAGCGCTGGAGCATGATCGTGGCCCTCAGCCGTTTCGGCACCTTCTCGAACCTGCACCTCACCACCTCGGCGGGCGCCCCGGAG